>Ga0105252_10001366_pt1 | contig 10980 bp, 9 predicted proteins | sample EasRivMeERMZT100_FD_89675 | JGI IMG/M metagenome (GOLD analysis project Ga0105252, IMG submission 89675) | Soil microbial communities from meander-bound floodplain in the East River, Colorado, USA - East River MetaG ERMZT100 | ecosystem: Environmental > Terrestrial > Soil > Floodplain | place... | reverse complement strand
GCGAACCGCCTTTATGTTTTCCCATTGCCATGCGCGCGAGTGTACTACGACTCTCACATTCTCGCGAATCATTACTCAATTATTCGTAACTAACCGTGCAGACTTTCACCACGGACTGCTAGTATAACACTCCTATTTTTCTTGGATTTTGATGCGAAAGGTAAACCGCTCGCAGCGCTCTCCAAACGAGCAACGTCGAATCATTGAGCTAACGACGAGATCCGCATAGTCCCGCTAGTTACCCATTCTGATACCGCTCGCTGACTTGCGATATTTCCTTGCTTAGGCTTGGCAATTTCAATAGGCTCTCTGCCGACGTAAGAAGTGGAACAACCGTAGTAGCCCGACCAGTATAGTTACGTTGGGCAGTGAGATTCGCGGTGCAGATAGACAAACAGCAGCTTGGTGTAGAGCGAACTTCGTCCGCTGCGCGGCGATCGCGTCGTTCTTTGCCGATGAGCATCTGGGCGCTTGGGTTCGGTAGCCTGTTTATGGACACATCTTCCGAACTCGTCCACAGCCTGTTGCCGGTATACATGGTCACGATCTTGGGTGCGAGCATGGTCACGATTGGCTTCATTGAGGGCATCGCCGAAGCGACTGCCGCGATCACCAAAGTGTTCTCAGGTGTGCTGAGCGATTATTTAGGCAAGCGCAAATTCCTTGTGGTTTTGGGCTATGGGCTTGGCGCGGTCACGAAGCCGGTGTTCCCGCTCGCCACATCGCTTTGGTGGGTGTTCGGCGCCCGGTTCGTCGACCGGGTTGGCAAGGGAATCCGCGGTGCGCCTCGCGATGCGCTGGTGGCGGACATCACTCCACCGGAGTTGCTTGGCGCCGCATACGGACTGCGCCAGTCGCTGGATTCGGTGGGAGCCTTTATTGGACCGTTGCTCGCTCTCGTCTTCATGGTCTGGTTTGCAAACGACATCAAAGCCGTGCTTTGGGTCGGGGTTGTGCCGGCCTTTATTGCGGTGGTGCTGTTCGTTGTTGCGGTGCGCGAACCTGGCTCAGAATCCCGTTCAACGAACAAGGGCACTCCAATCACACTTGCGGACGCCCGGCGTCTGGAATTGAGTTACTGGCTCATTGTGCTACTCGGCGCCATATTTACACTGGCGCGCTTCAGCGAGGCGTTCCTCGTTTTGCGCGCACAGAACGTCGGCCTGGAGTTGGGTTTCGTGCCGTTGGTATTGATTGCCATGAACGTGGTTTATGCAGCGGCAGCCTATCCAGCTGGAGTCGCCTCAGATCGCATGAGCCGTTGGACGCTGCTACTTCTCGGGCTCGCGATGCTGGTACTTGCCGATCTAGTCTTGGCGATGGCCGCAACGCCGTGGCAAGTCTTTGCCGGTGCCGCGCTGTGGGGGCTACACATGGGACTTACCCAGGGCTTACTTTCCAAGCTGGTGGCGGACAACGCCCCTGCAGTGCTTCGCGGCACAGCGTTTGGGATTTTCAACCTTGTCAGTGGTGTAGCAATGTTGCTTGCGAGTGTCGTGGCGGGCGCGCTGTGGGAACTCGTTGGTCCTGCCGCATCTTTTATCGCTGGTGCCGCGTTTGCTGCGATTGCGGCGCTGGGGATACTAGCGTTACGGAGACGGCGTGGAGCGGCATAGCGCGGCGCGGCCACAAGTGTCCGCGCATCATCAGAGAAGGAATAGGTTTTAAAGCCCAGCCTGTATTTTCCCCGTGGAGCTACACCAAAATTTCCTCTCAAACCTCTTGAAGATTGCTTTCATGCAGGAAATATTCGACCGAAAGCAATTTCAGGAGGCATCATGGGTAAATGTCAACCTGGCATTCTAGCGCCGGTTCCGAAGCTGGCGCGTTTTATTAGCTGCTCGCTGAAGGCTGGAACGAAACCGGCCCGTGGAATACGGGCATTGGCTGAATTTGCCGACGGCGAATCTGTCGTCGTGGGCTTGGGACAATCTGTCGTGCGCGCGCTTGGTGGGGAAATCCCTGGACTTCGCGTCTTTCCGACGCAGTTTGGCTCAGGTCTGATTCTGCCGTCGTCGTCGTCGGCACTGTGGTGCTGGTTGCGCGGCGATGACCAGGGCGAGTTGTTGCACCTATCGAGAAAAGCCGCGGCTGCGACGGCGTCCGCCTTTGATCTCGAAAGCGTGATCGACGGTTTTAAACATGACACGGGGCGCGATCTAACGGGTTACGTCGACGGCACGGAAAATCCCAAAGGTAAAAAAGCCTCAGCTGCAGCGATTGTGCGCGGGGAGGGAGTTGGCATCGACGGATCGAGCTTTGTCGCGGTGCAGCAATGGGTGCATGATTTTCAACGCTTCAATGCGATGTCATCCAAAGAGCAAGACAACTCGATGGGGCGGCGCAGAAGCGACAATAAGGAACTGACCGGGGCGCCGCGCTCGTCACACGTGAAGCGCACGGCGCAGGAAAGTTTTTCGCCAGAAGCATTTCTTCTCCGGCGGTCGATGCCGTGGGCTGACGGTAATTCCGGCGGTTTGAATTTCGTGGCCTTTGGAAAATCCTTCGACGCATTTGAGGCGCAGCTCAAAAGAATGGTCGGCGCCGAAGATGGCGTCACTGACGCTCTGTTTAAGTTTACCCGTCCCATTACGGGCAGCTATTTCTGGTGCCCGCCGATGGCAAAGGGCCGTTTGGATTTGCGCGCTCTGGGAATCTAGCAGCGTTGAACAGCGGATTGCATGCTGCTCATGTGAGCACCTGAAAGCTAAAAGGTAAGTTCAATGATTGACGATTGCTGGCGCGGCATGGTTGACATCATCAAGCCGACGACACGGTCGAGTGCCTCATTATATTTGCCCATGGGATTGAGTGACTCCACTGTTTTAAGAATTTGAGCAGTGTGGGATTCCGGATTTCAAAAATACAAATCACCCTAAGTTTATGTGATTTAAGCAATATCAGTCAATCCGTGCACGAAAAATCCTATCACTTTCTGATATTTCCTACAGGCATTTTTTAAAATCCTCAAATATTGGCGTAAAATTCCAAAATTCCTCAGGTATCGGGCTAATTAGCGGCTAAAGCGGGTTTCAACTCCGTGGTACGCCTCTTGCGCAGTTCTATAATTGTAGCGTCTGCGCAGGTGGGGGTGTATTATGACTACGCGAAAACGTCACACTTTGATTTGGCTGGGATCTATCTTTGGTATTGCTGCGATTGCGCTGGCGATTTTCATTGCAACGCTCGATCAGAACACGGCGAAGAAATACATTTCGGCAGGAGTGAGCAAGGCCACGGGCCGGCTATTGAGTATCAGCGGGGATCTAAAATTAGATCTCGGTTGGATCTCCAGCGTGAGCGCGAGCCAGATTCAATTCGAAAACGCCGGCTGGAGCAAACACGCACAGATGGCCGAGATCGACAACTTCGACGTGCAAATAGATTTATGGCAACTCCTCACTAAGTTTCGCTTGGTTCTTCCCGCGCTCACTATCTCTCAACCCAAGGTTTTCCTGGAAAAAAATGCCGCCGGCTCGGCAAACTGGGAGTTCGGCGCGGCCGCCACAGTGACCGACGCAGTGGTGCCACAGAAACGCACTGGATTTCCCGTCATCGAAAAATTGGTCATTAAAAATGGAATGCTCTCGTTCGATAATCAGGAAACAAAGACCCAGATCGAATTAAAGGTGTCTGAGGCGGAAGGCACAGGTTTTTTGGAACAGCCGGTCAAACTCAGAGCGGAAGGCACCTATCAAAAACTGCCGGTCACCATAGCCTTGGACGGAGGTTCGTACGAAAGCCTGAGAAGTTCAAAGGAGCCGTACCCGCTGCGGATCGATCTTGGCGCCGGTAAGCTGAAAGCAAAAATCGACGGAAATCTAACCGAACCATTGGAGATGAAAGGCGAAGACGTCTCACTTGATATTCAAGGCGACGACATGGCGAAACTCTATTCGCTCATACACCTCGTGTTTCCAACAACGCCGCCTTACCGCCTCAAGGGTCATTTAAAGCACGACGGCAATGTCTGGTCATTCTCCAATTTTTCCGGCCGGGTGGGCGATAGCGACCTGTCGGGCAGCATCCGGGTAGATACAGCGCCGAAGCGCCCCTTCATGAAGGCCGACCTTGTTTCTAGCTTACTCGACTTCGACGACTTGGCCGGTTTCATCGGGGGCAAGCCGGGAACAACTCAGGGCGAGACAGCTTCGGAAGAGCAAAAAAAGGAAGCTGCCGCAGAAAAGGACAGCGATCGGATATTTCCTGATCAACGTTACGATCTCGAGCGTTTGAGAGCCATGGACGCAGACGTCCGGTTGCGCGCAAAAAAAATTCTCGCGCCCAAGCTCCCGATAGACGACCTCAACGCAACGTTAAGGTTGAACGATGGAGTTTTGAGCTTCGCGCCGGCTACGTTCGGCGTTGCCAACGGCCGCATGGAAATCTACAGCACATTCGACGGGTCCAAACGGCCCTCGAAGGTCAAGATCGATGCTCGGCTTCGGCAGTTGGACCTGAAGCGATTCCTCGTCGAGAGCTCATTCGCCCAAAAAACCCTCGGCCCGATCGGTGGACGAGTCGTCCTTACGGGTACCGGTGAGTCCTTTCGCGAACTCATGGCCACTTCGTCCGGCAACTCTTTCTTTGTGATGTCAGGAGGCCAGATCAGCGAGCTACTTGTCGAGTTGGCGGGACTCGATGTCGCACAGACACTGGGAGTAGTTGTCCGGGGCGACAAGCCCATTCCTATCCATTGTGCCTTGTTGGATCTAGAGGGGAAAGATGGGCAGATGGCTGTTCAAACCCTGGTCTTCGACACGGCTAATTCCATTATTTCCGGCGGAGGTGACGTCGACCTCCGCGACGAGAAGGTCAATATTGTCGTCATACCGTCTCCGAAAAATTTCAGCCCGCTGAGCTTGCGGTCCTATATCCGCGTGGCCGGAGGTTTTAAGAATATTTCTGTTTTTCCCGATCCAATCAAAACCGGGACCGATTCGCTGTTAAAAAAGATCTTCAATGTTATGACGATGCTGGTTATGAGTCCAATCCAACCGAGAGATCTCGGGCTGGGGAAGGATGCTGACTGCGATGCGCTGATCGCCAGTGTCGAGAAACAGGATCCACAAGGGATCGTTCTCAAAGACGTTCAAAAACCAGATAAACCGGCAGCCTCCAGCAATCGAGAGTCCGCACAGCGATATGCCAGTGCGCGCTGAGCGCTTAACATCTTCTTCACGTCGGGGACCAATCAGGTGGCGGCGCTCAAAGCGCATAAGGTCAAAAAAGGTCGGCGGCATCGGTTACGACTTTGACGATACCAGCATCGTCGCGCGTTACTTTACCGACGAGGGGTTCAATCTGTTTGAGTTGGAACCGTTGCCCAGCCCATGGGAAGAAGTTGGCCGATTGTCTTCGAAGGATATCGAATTAGCCGCATTGCTCATTCAACCGGAAACAGCTTCTTCCCAGTTCCCTCCTCCTCCAACGCGATCGCTTTGGTCGGACAGAGTTTGGCGGCGAAGAGAATTTTCTCGTCGGTGTCGGCTTTCGGATCGATCACTTCGGCGATCATCTTGGCGTCGAGCTTGAAGACTTTGGGCGAGACTTGGATGCACTTGGCGTAGCCCTCGCATTTGGTTCTGTCGATGGTGACTTTCATCGTTACTCCAGAGCGCTGGTGATTAATTTTCGATTCGGTAAAGCTTGGCGGCATTCTCCCGATTGAGTTTCCGTTTGACCACGGCATCGATACCTTGGCAATTGCGGTCGACGGTTTCTTTCGAGCAAGGCCAAGTGGTGACGCCGTGGGGGTAGTCGCTGGCCCAGAGGAAATTGTCTTTGCCGTAGACTGAAGTCGTCAGCACGCCGGCGCGGTCGTCTTGATAGGTGAAGAAAATGTTTTTTTTGAAATACTCGCTGGGTGGGAGTTTGTTGATATTCCGATCCGCGTCGAAGGTGCTTTCGCGGCTGAACCAGTAGTCGACCTGCTGCACCAAGTTAGCCACCCAGCCGACGTCAAACTCGGCGCAAACCAGTTTCAGTTTGGGATGGCGGTCTAAGTTCCCGGACAGAATCATGTTGCCTAGAAATTGCTGCGCGGGAACCTGCCTACGGGCAAAACCTATGGGCTCTTCTTTCGGGTCGGTTTCGCGCGGCCCTTCATAGTGCGTGCGCGCGACGCCCTGGGTCACGCTGGTATGCACGTTGACGATCAAGCCGGTTTCTTCTAAGGCGGCCCACATGGGCTCGTACTTGGGCTCGTAGTAGCCGCTGTCCTTGATGCGCGTGGGCAGCTGCACGCCGCGAAAACCGAGCTTGGCGTAGTGATGAATGTCGGCGACCGTGTGTTCCATGTCGAGGATCGGTATCAGCGCCAGGCCGACGAGGCGTTTCGGATTGGCGCTACAGAACTCGTGCAGCCAGCCGTTGTACGAGTGAAAGATCGCGCGCTGATAGGGCTCATCGGTGATGCTGTAGAGCTGGCGCACGGCGCTGGAAAACAGCACTTCGGCGTCTACTCCATCAATGTCCTGGTCTTTGAGGCGCGCCGAGGGTTCCCAGCCGCCCGGATAATCTTCGTAACGAAAGCTCTCGTTGAAACCGATGGTCTTGAAATGTTTTTCTTGGTCGACCGCGGAGATGCCTTGGGTTTTGTCGACCACCAGCCCTTTTGAATAGTGCGATAAGCCGACCGGCGGCAGACCTTCGATGATCAGCCAGATGCCTTTGGGCACGCCCGGCGGATCTTTGACGACTTTGGGCGCCCGCTCGCCGTATTGTTTCTGCACGCGATCCCAGGCGGCGGGCGGTTCGTTGACGTGACTGTCGGCGGAGATGAGTTTGAAATCCGGCATTGTCGTTCCCTCAATTTTTCAATAGATTCGCAGTGCAGCAGAGCCGCAACCAAAACAAAAAAAACAGGATTCACCGCGGAGGCACAGAGTTAGCAGAGATTATTTTCTTACTCTTCCCCTCAGCGTCCTCCGCGTCTCTGCGGTGAAGTATCCGAATCATTAGTAGTACAATCTGTGACGATAGTGTAGCCTGTGACGGATTTCAAGTTTTGGTTCTTCCGGATTTCCTGCTAAGAAGATTTCACCACAGAGGCGCAGAGTTCGCCGAGTTCGGAGAATTTATCAATCAAGAGCTCTTTACTCCGCGACCGCTGCGACTTCGCGGTGCAATTTCGCATCTCTGGTTCACAGGAAAGCCTGAAGACGCCAAGTTTTAGAGCGCTAGATTGACAATCGCTCATCAAATAGAGATATGTTCTGTAGCCTGAATAATGCATTTGAGGATGTTCCATGAATTTACTCAACCGTTGTTTACTGCTCACGTTGAGCGTCATCGTTGTCAGCTGGCTGCCGATCTACACGGCTTCGGCGCTTGGCGCCGCTGCTGAGCGCGACAAGCTGATTGAAGGCGCGAAAAAGGAAGGCCGCCTGGTGTTGTATACCGGCATGGAGACCGAGGAAGTCGGCATCTTTACCAAGGAATTCACCAAGAAATATCCTTTCGTCAAAACCGATGTATTTCGCTCCGCCGGTGAAAAAGTTCAGGCGCGCTTCATGGTCGAACATCGCGCCAACACCCATCTGGCGGACGTATTTCAAACCAGCATCGTGCAAGTTTATCAACTGAAGAATCTCGGCATGCTGGCGAGGTATATTTCGGAAGAGGCGTCGGCGTTCGCCGAGGGGTTTAAAGATCCGCAGGGATACTGGACCACTTTTTACCAGATTCCTTACGTGATCGGTTACAATACCCGTCAGGTGGCGGCTAAAGATATTCCGGGCAGCTACGAGGATTTGCTCCATCCGAAATGGAAGGGGCTGATCAGTTTAGAGACCGAGGAGTATCAGTGGTTCTACCAAGTGTTGCAAATCATGGGACGGGACAAAGGGCTCGACTTCATGAAGAAGTTCGCCGGGCAAAATCTGCAAATGCGCAAAGGGCACACGCTGCTGGCGCAGTTGGTGGCGGCGGGCGAATCGGCCATCGCCACGGTGGTCTATTCCAATCGCGTCGAACGCATGAAAGCGACCGGCGCGCCGATCGAGTGGGTGAGATTTAAAGGGCCTACTATTACCGTGATTAACGCGATTTCGATTCCCGACAAAGCGCCGCACCCGAACGCGGCGCGGTTGTTTGTCGACTTCGCCTTGTCAAAGGAAGGCCAGGGATTGCTGCGTGCGCAACGGCGCGTCCCCGGCCGGTCCGATGTCCCGCCGGACCCGCCGAGTTTGACGCAAGGTTTAAAGCTTTATCCCGCCCGCCCTGAGGGCATGATCGAGAACTATAACGACACCGTGGCGCGCTTCGACGAGATTTTTAATAAGGGCAGATAATCCGAGAGGGACTTCCGGTTCTTTTGTCCGATCGCGAGACTGGGTCGCAATACCGTTCATGGTTCGAGAACCTCACCACGAACGGTATTGCTCGATCACGAATTCAAGTACGTATCCGTTCGACCGATCCCTCGATAGGCTCGGGACTAAAGGCTGTCGAGGGGGCCTGCGCTGAGGCCCCTCGAAGGGTCGAAGGGCTCCGAGGGAATTGAGATACAGGCTCCGCGGGGGCGATGGACTAATCGAACTCTGTCTACAGTCCGAAAAATCGCTTGGCGTTCTCGCCGAGAATCTTCTTTTTCTGAGCTTCCGTAATATCGTTGCGCTCTTTGATCTCCGCGATCGAGTTGTCGCGGGCTTCGGCGTGGGGCATGTCGCCGGAGATCATCATCTTGTCGTCGCCGACCCATTTTAGTACTTCCGGCAATAACTTTTCGTCGCCCTCGCAGGTGAAATAAATTTCACGATCTTGGAAATACTCGGTCGGCGCGCGCTCGGGCAGGCCGGGGCGGTTGATCGCTTTCTCGGAGTGAAAATAGTGATCCATGCGCTGCAGCATGTAGGGCAGCCAGTCGGCGCCGGCTTCTAAGAAAGAAATTCTTAGTTTGGGAAAGCGGTCAAGGACGCCGCCGGCCAGGACGCCGTAAAAACCGAGCAGCAACGGCAGCGTGAAAGTGACGGCGTGAGCCGCCATGATCGTCGTGCCGCTGGCTCTCAGGTCCGGGTGGCTCCAGCCGGTGTGGGCGCTGACGGGGAAATTTAGTTTCTCCGCTTCGGCAAAAAGCGGATTGAACTCGGGCAGGTCGAGCAGCTTCTCGCCGACCGTGCCGTAGATGATCGCGGTCACCGCGCCCATGTCGCGGGCGCGCGTCAATTCATCCACGGCCGCCGGGACGTTTCGCAGCGGCATGATGGCGCCCCACTTGAGACGGCTCGGATCCGTCCTGCAGGCGTTGCAAATCCAAGTGTTGTAGCTGCGCATCAGGTCGGCTTCGAACTCGATGTCGTCGGTCAACGGTTCGAGAAAGACCGTGGGAAAGTTGACTTGAATATTTACCCCCGCGGCGTCCATGTCTTTCAGCCGCTCTTTGGCGTCGAGCAAAGTCTGGCTGCCGATGGAGAATTTCTTGTGGGTCGCGTGATAAGAAACCGGCGGCGTGCCGAAGACGGTGTGATTGTTGCCGGAAATTTTCGGATGGATCACGCCGTCGATCCACCAGAAAGCGTTCAAGTTGGCCAGGATCGGCCGGTTCGGCACCACGATCGGAAAGGGCCTGCGCTCCTGGTACTTTTGCTGCAAGTAGTTCCAAGCTTCTTCCGGTTCTTCGACATGTGAGTCGGCATCGATGACGCAATAATCAGACATGAGTTTCCTCCAGGGCTTTCTCTATTAGAAAAAAACGGTCAAGCCAAGTCGGTGCGGCCGCAAGCGAAATTCGGAATATCTCCCGCAAAGGCGCCAACGCCGCAAAGTTCGGAAAAAGACGTGAAAATTAACTCTAAAAATATATATCTTTTCCCTCCGAACTTGGCGTCTTTGCGCCTTTGCGGGAGGAATATCCGGCCCGTCGTGTACTTGGCCATCGTCGTGGTGAATCGATCGAATGGGAGAGGTGCTACTTCAAAAATTCTTTGAGTTTGGCGATCTGCGCCGGATCGAGTTTGAATATTTCTTTGATGTTTTGTTCCAACTCAGCGCCGTCGGCGGGATCGAGATCGAGCCGGGCCTTTTTGGCTTCGGCCACTAGTTCCGGGTCCTTCCAGCTGTCCACGAAAGCTTTGCGGAGAATCTGCACGCGATCATTGGGTGTGCCCGGCGGCATCATAAACGGACGTACGGTGGGGCTGTTAGCGCGCAACACCGTCGCCATAAGTTTTTTCGCTTCGTCGGTTTTTGCCAGGTTGTAGGAGACCGGGACGTTCGGCAAATCCGGATGAGCTTTAAAATTGGCTTGCAGAACCACTTTGAGGTTGCCGGAGTCGAGCTCGTTGCGCCAGGTAGATTTGGTCGATTCCCAAGAGTTGCTGGTGGCGTGAATCTCGCCGTTGTTGAATGCCAGACGCGTCTCGGCCGTGCCTTTGTAGCCGGAGACGACTTGGGCGGGGAGATTGATCGTTGCGGCCAGTATCTTCGGAATGTCATCTGCGCCGGAACCTGCGCCGACGCCGCCGAACTTGACGATCTGTTTGGACGCGATCCAGGCATTGACGTCGGTGATGCCGGTGGACTTATGCACGCCGATGATGAAATTATCCTGCGCCGGCACGCCGAGATACTTGAACTTCAGCGCATCGAATTCGATCCCCGATTTGCCCAACAGTTGTTGCAGCGCGATGCCGCCCAAGTAATGGCCGATGGTGAGGCCGTCGGGTCTGGCGATCTTGTAGAGATAATTGGCCGCGATGATGCTGCCCGCGCCGGTCATATTCTCGACCACCACGGCCGGATTGCCGGGAATGTGTTTGCCCAGGTGGCGCGCGAGGGTGCGCGCGTAAAGATCGTAGCCGCCGCCGGCGGCCAGGCCAACGACGATGCGGACGGTCTTTCCTTGATAGAAGTTCGCTAGCCCAACTTCCACACTTAGAAGGTCGGAATTCTGGAAAATCAACATGTTAGTTCTTCAAGTCGCCACTACATTTTCGCCACAGCGGGTGGGCGTAGCCGCTGTGGCAGGGTAAGACCGAG
>Ga0105252_10001365_pt1 | contig 10990 bp, 6 predicted proteins | sample EasRivMeERMZT100_FD_89675 | JGI IMG/M metagenome (GOLD analysis project Ga0105252, IMG submission 89675) | Soil microbial communities from meander-bound floodplain in the East River, Colorado, USA - East River MetaG ERMZT100 | ecosystem: Environmental > Terrestrial > Soil > Floodplain | place... | reverse complement strand
TCTGTTATACACTGTGTTTCCATAAGGCCGCTCTTCTCCCTTGGCGTAACTGTTTGGTGACACAGCTTTTATGCCATAAAGAGCGGCCTTATGCTTTTCTTATCGTGAGAAATCCGGGCTAAGTTCGGGAATGGACTCACACGATGACCGGCGGCAGGCCCTGGTCGCTCAGATTGTAGCGCAGGAATACGCGGTCATGCGACATAAGTCGAAGTTCTTCAACGCTGGCTTGGGCGACCAGCATTCGGTCGAATGGATCGTGGTGTACCGCCGGCAGACGGCCGGCCGTCAAGGCGTGGTTAAAGCTGATGTGCAACGGGCGAAAGCCGTTACGTGCGATCGCCGGTTCGAGGCCATCCAGTTCGACATCGAGTCGTCCCAAAGCTTCCTTTATGGTGATCTCCCAAAGTGATGCTGAGCTGACGAGCACATCGTTGTCGGGATTGGCGATGATGGCGCAGGCAGACTTGGAGAGCTTACGGTCGTCGGCTAACCACCAAAGCAGGACATGAGTGTCAAGCAGCAGCCGCACGGATTATGACTTTCCCTCGAAAGCATTCAGCAGTTCTTTTGGCAGCGGCGCGTCAAAGTTCTTCTTGATGCGAATCTTGCCGCGCATGCCGCCTGGCCGGCGCACCGCGCCTTTCGTAGTATAGGAAACCAGGCGGGCGACAGGTTTGCCGGCTTTTGCAATTACCACTTCCTCGCCGCCCGCGGCGAGCTCTATCAGTCGGGAAAACTGCGTCTTTGCCTGGTGAATATTGACCTTGGTCATAGTGGACTAAGATTAGTCCAGTGAGCGGGGCTAGTCAATCGCCGCATCGCGCGAGATTATTCGTTTCGGATGCCGGATTATTCTCGCGCAAAGACGCCAAGGCGCAAAGCTGGGAGTCCGATTCGAACCGCCTAAACTCCGACCTTCACCCTCCCGATCTTTCGTGAGCAAGCCATTCCTTGACCTGAAGTCACGACCTGACGTACAAATCAGCTCAGTCCGTTTCGGTTTTTTCACTTCCATGGCCACGACCACAAAAAAAGGCGCGAAAAATCCCAAGGCCAAGCTGCGTGTTGGCGTATCGAAGAAGTCCCAGTCCAAAAAGACCAACTCAAATCAGGCGCTCCAGCGCGAGCTCGCAGAGGCTTTGGAACAGCAAGCCGCCACCAGCGACATCCTGCGCCTGATCGCCCGCTTACCCGCCGACCTTCCGTCCGTGATGGGTTCCATTGCCGAGAATGCTGCACGGCTCTGTGCTGCGACCGACGCGACGATCTGGCGCGTTGATGGCGAAAGATTACAATCAGTAGCGCATCATGGAATCGTGCCGTTGGTGGAACACTATCGGCCGCTCAATCGTCTCTGGCCAGCCGGTCGATCCGTCGTCGACAGAAAAACAATCCACGTCCGTGACGTTACGGTGGAATTCGAAACCGAGTTCCCAGAAGCCAAATCGAGAACGCTTGTCTCGGGTGCCCGGACCGTGCTTGCCACGCCTCTAATGCGAGCAGGCATGCCGATCGGAACGATACACATTCGCCGCACCGAGGTTCGTCCGTTCACGGAACGTCAGATCAATCTGCTTGAAACCTTCGCCGATCAGGCGTTGATCGCGATTGAAAACGCGCGGCTGTTCCAAGATCGCGAAACGCGCAACCGTGATCTCGCGGCGTTGCACGACGTGACTGCCGCCGCCAGCCAATCGCTGGAGATCAAACCGGTCCTGGACGAAGTAGTAAAGAAGATAACGGAGATTTTCGCTTTCGATTCAGTGAGCGTTTTTCTCTTCGATCCAAAGAAAGAAGCCCTGAACCTGATGGCGGCAGCCGGCCTATACCAGATGCAAGCCCTTCCAAGAGCGTTTCGCCGTGGGCAAGGACTGACAGGCAGGGTGGCTGAAACCGGTCATCACTTAATCTTCGAGGATGTCAGATCGGACCCGCAATATCGGCAACTGACCCAAAATAACTCGTTGCAACAGCTCGGCGCCTGTTTCATCGCGATTTTTCCGATCAAATCGAAAGAAAAATTTTTGGGGACGATCAACTGCATCGGAAAAGAGCCGAGGAGGCTCATCGCTGAAGAAGTCCGGCTGATTAGCTCAATGTGCGATCAGATTGGCGTCGCGGTCGAGAACATCAATCTCTTTGAAGAAGTTAAAAATAAGACCACGGAGCTGGAAAAGAGCAACTCAGAACTTCGTGAAGCGTTGGAACAGCAGACTGCCACTGCCGAAATTCTCGGTGTGATCGCCAGCTCGCCCACCGATTTGAGACCGGTGCTCGATACGATGGCAGAAAGTGCCGCACGATTGTGTGAAGCTAGTGATGCGGTGATCTTTCGTAGAGACGGCGACCTCTACCAAGTAGCGGCAGCCTTTGGGGGCATGCCCGTAATGTCGCCTGGATGGAATCCTATCAATCGTGGACGACCCGCGGGTCGGGCGATTCTGGATCGGCAGACGATTCATGTTCATGATCTAGCCGCGGAAATTGATCGCGAGTTTCCCGACGCCGAAGCCATTCAGAGAACGCCTAACACTCGTACGGTTCTTGCTACGCCATTACTCCGCGACGGTGTTGCAATTGGCTGTATCACAATCCGACAACCCGAGGTCCGTCCCTTTAGCGAAAAGCAAATAGCTTTGCTTAAGACCTTCGCCGACCAAGCGGTTATTGCCATCGAGAACGTGCGGCTGTTCCAAGAGCTCAAGGAAGCGTTGGAACAGCAGACGGCGACGAGTGAAATTTTGGGTGTCATCGCCAGCTCACCGACGGATATCCAGCCGGTGCTGGATGCTGTTGCGGCGAACGCGGCGCGGGTATGCGGCGCGGACGACGCGCAAATTCGGCTCGTCGAAGGCGATTTGTTGCCGATGCTTGCGCATTATGGACCGGTGGAGCCGGATGTTTCACCAAGACCGATCAATCGCCGTTCAGTGATTGGGCGCACGGTTGTCGATCGCCAGATCATCCACATCGAAGACTTAATGGCCGTGGTGGCGACCGAATTTCCCGAGGCGGTGGCCAGTACCGAACGAGGCGGTATTCGAACCGTACTTGCCGCCCCGCTGCAACGCGAAGACGTGCCGATCGGGGTCATTTTCATCCGCCGTACGCAGGTTCGTCCTTTTACCGATAAGCAGATCGCGCTGCTAAAAACCTTCGCCGACCAAGCCGTGATCGCCATCGAGAACGTGCGCCTCTTCAAAGAGATCCAGGAACGCAACGCGGAACTGCGCGAGGCTCTGGAGCATCAGACAGCGACCACCGAGGTGCTCGGTATTATCAGCCGCTCGCCCACCGACGTGCAGCCGGTGCTCGACGCCATAGTCGAGAGCGCCGCAAAGGTTTGCGGGATCGACGACGTGATGTTGCGAATGCGCGTTGAAAACAACATGGTTCCGCGGGCCCATGTCGGTCCCGTGCCTGTCTACCGTGGTGATATCGATCTCGAGGAACCGCAGTATCGATGGCTTCGCGAGCATGGAACGCTACACGTCCCTGACGTCCGTGAGCGGCCGGAACTTCAAGTCGGAGTCATCGGAGGCTGGCGTACGCTGTTGTCCGTGCCCCTTCATCAGCAAGGCCAACTGGTCGGCGCGCTGAGCGCGCGTCGAAACGATGTGCGCCCATTTACTCCTGCCCAAATCAAACTCCTCGAAACCTTCGCCGACCAGGCTGTGATCGCCATTGAGAATGTGCGGCTGTTCAACGAACTCAAGGAGTCGTTGGAGCAGCAGACGGCGACGAGCGAGATTCTTGGTGTGATCGCTAACTCGCCGACGGACATCCAGCCGGTTCTTGATGTGGTCGCCGAGAATGCCGCACGACTCTGCGATGCAAGCCATGCCATTATTCACCGGGTAGATGGCGACATTCTTCGACGCGTCGCTGTTTTCGGAGGACTGTCAAGAGGACCCGTGGGAGCAGAAGCGGCTCTGGATCGTGGCAAGCTCTCACACAGAGCGGTGATCGAGCGGCGAACTATCCACCTCCATGATCTCGCTACAGAGATCGAAATAGAGTTCCCCGGCGATGCCGAGGTCGCGCAGCGTGTAGGTGTTCGGACAAATCTGGCCGTGCCACTAATGCGTGAGGATACTGCCATCGGTGTAATTATCATCGCGCGCACCGAAGTGCGGCCCTTCACCGATAAGCAAATCTCCCTTCTCAAAACCTTTGCCGATCAAGCAGTCATTGCTATCGAGAACGTCCGGCTCTTCAAAGAGATCCAAGAGCGCAATTCCGAATTGCGAGAGGCGCTCGAGCATCAGACGGCGACATCCGAGGTGCTCGGCATCATCAGCCGCTCGCCAACGGACGTGCAGCCGGTCCTCGACGCCATCGTCGAGAGCGCGGCAAAGGTTTGTGGCATAGATGACGTGGTGCTGCGGCTGCGTGAGGGGAACTTTATGGTTTTGCGGGCTCACTTTGGGCCTGTACCCATAGCCATTGGCCGCGTCGAGATCAGTACTGATGAGTCGCAATTCGCCTGGATTCGTGAGCACGGCACACTTCACATTCCCGACGCCCGCGCGCAGTGGAATGATTTCCCGACATTGGGTTCTCACAGTGGGTTTGTTACCTTCTTATCTGCTCCTCTTTGCCAACAAGAAAAGGTCATTGGTTCGTTGAACGCAAGGCGCATGGAGGTACGCCCGTTTACTCCGGCGCAGATCAAACTACTGGAAACCTTTGCCGACCAGGCGGTCATCGCCATCGAGAACGTGCGGCTGTTCAATGAACTCAAGGAGTCGTTGGAGCAGCAGACCGCTACCAGTGAGATTCTCGGTGTCATCGCCAGCTCGCCAACGGACATCCAGCCGGTGTTGGATGCTGTCGCTGAGAACGCCGCGCGGCTTTGTGACGCTATCGATGCGCAAATCATTCGGGTCGAAGGGGATTTCGTACGGGCCGTGGCTTCCCACGGATCAATGCCGGCGCGTAGTCGAGACGAGCTAACGCCGATCACGCCTACTCAGGCGCCCACCCGAGCGATCATCGACCGGCAAACCATCCATGTCCACGACATGGCCGTAGATGTTGAAACGAGGTTTTCCGAAAGCAAGCTTGCCCAGCAGCGTTTCGGCACTCGAACCCTTCTTTGCGCGCCTTTGCTGCGTGAGGGAGTACCGCTCGGAGCAATCTTGATTCGCCGCACCGAAGTTCGCCCGTTTTCGGACAAGCAGGTTAAGTTGCTCGAAACTTTCGCCGCGCAGGCGGTAATCGCCATCGAAAACGTGCGGTTGTTCAAGGAATTGCAGGAGCGCAACCGCGACCTTACCGAGGCGTTGGAACAGCAGACGGCGACGAGTGAGATTCTGCGCGTGATCGCGAGCTCGCCGACGGATATCCAACCGGTGTTGGACGTGGTTGCCGAGAGTGCAGCCCGGCTTTGTGAAGCAGCCGACGCCAACATTCACCGGATAGACGGCACTGGTTATCGGCTCGTGGCCTCCCACGGATCTATGCATATCCCCGACCGTGATAAACCTAGACCTCTCATCCGGGGTCTCCCTCCAGGCAGAGCTATGATCGATCGCGAGGTCGTACACATCGATGACATGTTCAGCCCGGAGGCTCAGGCCGAATTTCCCGAAGCCTGGACCTTTACCCAAGCCGCCGGTCTTCGTACTATGTTAGTTGCACCTTTGCTTCGCGAGGGAGTTGCAATCGGCGCCATCTTCATTCGCCGCAACGAAGTCCGTCCTTTCACCGAGAAGCAGATCGGACTCCTCAAAACCTTCGCCGACCAAGCCGTCATCGCGATAGAAAACGTGCGGTTGTTCAACGAGCTCGATACCCGCAACCGTCAGCTTACCGAAGCGCTGGAGCAGCAAACCGCGACGAGCGAGATTCTGCGCGTTATCGCCAGCTCGCCAACAGAAATACAACCCGTATTGGACGTGGTGGCGGAAAATGCGGCGCGGCTCTGCGATTCGAGTGACGCGCAGATTTGGCGGGTCGAAGGCGACATGGCGCGAAAGGCGGCGAGTTATGGTGGAACTTCTCCAGTTCTAGAGGTCGGCGAAGCCCGGCCGATCACCCGCGGCTCCTCAAGCGGGCGCGCGATACTCGACCGGCAAACCATTATCTTTCACGATACGCAGACAGAGCCGGGAGTGGATCAAGCTTTGATCGCGAACTCAGTTCGGATGGGGATTCGGACGGCGCTTGCGGTTCCATTATTGCGCGAGGGCGTTGCCATCGGGGCGATCACAATCCGTCGCACGGAGTTGCGCCCATTCGCAGATGAACAGATCGCGCTGCTTAAAACATTCGCCGATCAAGCCGTTATTGCGATCGAAAACGTCCGGCTGTTCCAGGAACTCACCGAGTCGTTAGAACAGCAAACCGCGACGAGCCAGATCCTTGGCGTCATCGCTAGCTCGCCTACTAACATCCAACCGGTGCTGGACACGATCGCTGAAAATGCCGCGCGACTCTGTGACGCGGACAACGCGCAGATTTTTCGTTCTGACGGCGACCTCATTCGGCTCGCGGCTAATTACGGGGGGACTCCGGCGACTCAGGTAAGACCCATCAGTCGCGGCTCCGTCATGGGTCGAATTTTTGTCGACCGAAAGACTCTCCACATCCATGACTTGGCTACGCTCGTAGACACCGAGTTCCCGGAAGCTAAGGCATCTCTACAACGCTCAGATCAACGGACATATCTTGGGACGCCGCTGCTAAGAGAGGGCGTTTCGTTAGGCGCGATTGGTCTTCGCCGGAAGGGGGTGAGGCCTTTCACCGACCGGCAGGTCAAGCTGCTTGAAACCTTTGCCTCTCAGGCGGTCATCGCGATCGAGAATGTGCGGCTGTTCAACGAACTCGATACTCGCAACCGCCAGCTCACCGAAGCGCTGGAGCAACAGACTGCGACGAGCGAGATTTTGCGTGTTATCGCTAGCTCGCCTACGGACATCCAGCCGGTGTTGGATGTCGTTGCCGAGAATGCCGCGCGGCTTTGTGACGCAACCAATGCAATCATCCACCGTGTTGATGGTAACCTCCTACGCCGAGTCGCCATTTTCGGAGAACTGGCAAGAGGACCAGTTGGAGCAGAAGCTGTCCTCGATCGTGGCAAGCTATCTCATCGAGCTGTGCTCGACCGGCGAATTATCCACATCCATGACCTCGCTACGGAGGTCGAAACTGATTTCCCCGGCGACAATGAAGTCCATCGTCTGGGTATTCGGACGGCGCTGGCCGTCCCGCTTCTGCGCGAAGATATTCCCATAGGGGTAATTATTATTCAGCGTACAGAGGTCCGGCCTTTCACGGATAAGCAGATCGCTCTTCTGAAAACCTTCGCCGACCAAGCCGTCATCGCCATCGAGAACGTCCGGCTGTTCAAAGAATTGCAGGAACGCACACGCGAGCTGACGGAGTCGGTCGAGGAACTGAAAGCGCTCGGCGAAGTCGGGCAAGCGGTGAGTTCCAGTCTCGATCTGGAAACTGTGCTCGAAACCATCGTCGCGCGCGCGGTGGATCTGTCGGGCACCGATTGCGGCGTCATCTATGAATACGACGAGTCCGCCCAAGAGTTTAACTTGCGCGCGAGCCATCACATGGAGGCCGAGGCCGTCGAGGGGCTCAGAGCGGCGCGAATACGGCTGGGTGAAGGCGCCGCAGGCCAGGCGGCGATCACGCGCGCGCCCGTGCAGATCGCAGATACTTTGGAGCAGGGGGAGCGCTCGTCGTCGAGGATAAGACCGCTCCTTACCCGACTCGGTTATCGCTCACTACTGACGGTGCCGTTGTTGCGCGAGCAGCAAATTATGGGAGGTTTGACGGTGTGGCGGCGGCAAGCGGGCGAGTTCGAACCGGAAGTAGTGAACTTGTTGCAAACTTTCGCGACGCAGTCGGCTCTGGCGATACACAATGCGCGGCTGTTCCGCGAGATTGGCGACAAAAACCGGGAGATCGAAGCGGCGAATCAGCACAAGTCGGAATTTCTCGCCAACGTGTCGCACGAGCTGCGCACGCCGCTCAACGCGATCATCGGCTTCTCGGAAGTGCTGCTGGAAAAGTTCTTCGGTGAGCTAAACGAAAAGCAGAACGAATACGTCGACGACATTCTTTCCTCCGGGCGCCACCTGCTCTCGCTGATCAATGACATCCTGGATCTTTCCAAGATCGAGGCCGGGCGCATGGAGCTGGAGTTGACGACGTTTTACCTGCCGGATGCGATCGAGAATGCGCTTACCCTCATTCGCGAGCGAGCCAGCCGGCACGGCATCAAGCTCGACCGCGTCATCGACGACCGGCTCGGCGATTTCCGTGGCGACGAGCGCAAGGTTAAACAAGTTCTCGTCAATTTGCTTTCTAACGCGGTGAAGTTCACCCCTGAAGGCGGACGGATCACGGTCGAGGCGAGATTGGGCGACAGCGCGGTGATCGTTTCAGTCATCGACACGGGCATCGGCATCGCCAAGGACGACCAAGAGCCGATCTTCGAAGAGTTCCGCCAAGCCAGCGGCAACTACGCGCAGAAGCGCGAGGGCACAGGGCTGGGTTTGACATTGACGCGAAGATTCGTCGAAATGCACGGCGGCAAGATCTGGGTGGAGAGCGAAGTGGGCAAAGGAAGTACCTTCACGTTTACTTTGCCGATCGGATAAGAGTTTTCTCTCGCAAAGGCGCGAAGACGCAAAGTTATGACGGAGAATCAAATCGCGACAGTTATCGTCGATGCGGCCCTATCGGTACATCGGGAGCTCGGGCCGGGTTTGCTTGAAAGCGTGTATGAGGTAATTTTGGCCTTTGAAATAGGACAAAGTGGGCTCGCTGTAAAGCGGCAAGTTCCGATATCGATTCACTATAAGCAGATGACGTTCGACGAGGCATTTCGCGCTGACTGAGTGGTCGAAGATAAGGTTGTTATAGAGCTGAAATCTGTCGAGCAAGTCAGCCAAGCTCACAAGAAACAGCTTCTGACATACCTGCGGCTGACGGGTTGCAAGCTAGGATTTCTACTTAACTTTGGCGAAGCGTTGATGAAACGAGGTATAACCCGCACGGTGAATGGAATCGAGGATCCCTAAACTTCGCGCCTTTGCGCCTTTGCGAGAGATAAATCCGATAATCCGAGGCTAATTATGGCAAATGAACTGATACTGATCATTGAAGACAACGAGAAGAACCGCAAGCTTTGCCGCGATGTGCTGCAGGTCAAGGGGTACAAGACCATCGAGAGCGAGACCGCGGAAGAGGGGCTCAAGCTTGCCGAGGGAAATTCTCCGGCGCTGATCCTCATGGACATCCAGCTACCTGGCATGGACGGGATCACGGCGATGAAGCAGTTGAAGGCCGACCCGAATATGAAAAGCATCCCGATCATCGCGATCACGGCGTCGGCCATGACGAATAACAGGACGGCGATGTTGGCCGAAGGATTCGACGGCTACCAGACCAAGCCGATCACCTTGAAGGATTTTTTTAGCGAAGTGGAAAGGGTGCTGGGGACGCGGGGATAGTAAGCAGTGAGTCGTGAGGAGTTAGGTGATCGGACTAAGGTTATCTCGCGCAAAGCTCGCAAAGGACGCCAAGGTAAAATATGAACAAGTGACAAGATGGGGGGCAGGCGGTGGGGCCTTTGCGAGCTTTGCGTCCTTGGCGCGAGGCAATCCAAATGCGGAACCCCTCACTCCTGACTCCTTGCTCCTCACTGATTTTCTACAATGAACACTCCTGCCAAAATTCTCGTCGTCGACGACACGCTGCGAAACGTCAAGCTGCTCGCCGATCTGTTGACCGTAAAAGGGTATTGCGTTGTGACCGCGACTTCGGGTCAAGAAGCGCTGGCTAAGATCGACTCGGAGCCGCCGGATTTGGTTTTATTGGATGTGGTGATGCCCGAGATGAGCGGCTATGAGGTTTGCCAAAAGATTCGCGAGCATCCGGCGACGGCGATGCTTCCGGTGATCATGGTCACGGCGCTCGATCCGAGTGAAGAGCGAGTGAAGGGGATCGAGGCTGGGGCGGATGATTTTCTAACCAAGCCGATCAATCAAGGCGAGTTGCTTGCGCGGGTAAGGTCGCTGCTGCGAATTAAAGAATTGCACGACATGGTGCAATCACAGGCGGCGGAGCTTTCGGATTGGAACAAGAATTTGGAGCTTCGTGTCCAGGAGCAGGTTCAGCAGCTGGATCGATTGGGACGGCTGAAACGATTTTTTTCTCCGCAGCTGGCCGATCTGATCGTTAGCGGCGGCGCCGATGATCCGCTGAAAACGCATCGGTGCGAGTTGACCGTGGTGTTTCTCGACCTGCGCGGTTTCACTGCGTTCGCCGAAACCGCCGAGCCGGAAGAAGTGATGGGCGTGCTGCACGAATATCATGCCGCGATGGGACAATTGATCCTCGAAAACGAGGCCACACTGGAACACTTCGCCGGCGACGGCATGATGATTTTCTTTAACGACCCGGTGCCGGTGCCCAATCCGGTGGAGCGGGCGATTCGCATGACGCTGGCGATGCGCGATCGCGTCGCAGGGCTTAGCGCTAAGTGGCAGAAGCTCGGCTATGAGCTCGGCTTCGGCGTCGGCATCGCACAGGGCTACGCGACCATCGGCGCGATCGGCTTCGAAGGACGCTGGGAATACGGCGCCATCGGCAGCGTGCCCAATCTGGCAGCGCGCCTGTGCGGCGAGGCGAAGCCGGGAGAGATTTTGGTTGCTCAGCGGCTGTTGGCTCATATTGAAGAGTTGGCAGAATGCGAGGCCGTGGGCGAGTTAACGCTCAAAGGCTTTCATCGTCCGGTGCCGGCGTACCGGGTCGTCGGGCTGAAGGGATAGCGAAGTAACGGGTTTCGGAAAAGAATTTTCCCGCAGAGGCGCAAAGACGCCAAGGTTCGGAAAATTTGGTTAATCTAATAATTCCCCGCAGCTTGCTGCGGGCACCCTATTGATGGGGAATCCAAAGGGGGCGAGCATCCCCTTTGGTCGCGTGCGGGGTTAATACCCCGTACGCGAAATGCTCCGTTTAT
>Ga0105252_10001363_pt1 | contig 11012 bp, 12 predicted proteins | sample EasRivMeERMZT100_FD_89675 | JGI IMG/M metagenome (GOLD analysis project Ga0105252, IMG submission 89675) | Soil microbial communities from meander-bound floodplain in the East River, Colorado, USA - East River MetaG ERMZT100 | ecosystem: Environmental > Terrestrial > Soil > Floodplain | place... | reverse complement strand
GTTTTACGTAGCCACGTTTTGCGGGCTGATTCTCCTCGGACTGGTCTTCTACCTGGTCTACCGGGACATCGCGGAGCGCAGACAGGCGGAAGACAGACTCCGGGTCGTTGCCACCCATGACCCGCTGACCGCGCTTCCCAATCGCACCTTGCTCCATGAACATTTGTCGCACGCCCTCGCGAAAGCGCAGCGCTACAACAGGCAGCTGGCGGTCCTCTTCATAGATCTGGACCGGTTCAAGAACGTCAACGATACCCTGGGCCACGAGGCGGGCGACCTGCTGCTTCAGGTCGCGGCGCAGCGGCTCTCGGATTGCCTGCGGGAGACCGACACGATGGCCCGCCAGGGCGGCGACGAGTTCGTGGTGCTGATGGACGAACTCTCCGACCTCGAAGCGGTTGCCGGCGTGTGCCAGAGAATTCTGGACGCCATGGGCAGGCCCTTCATGGTGCAGGGACAGGAAATTCTTCTCACCGCCAGCATCGGCATCAGTGTATACCCTGGGGACGGCAGGACCCTGCTGAAGAACGCGGACATCGCCATGTATCGCGCCAAGGAAAAGGGAAAGAACAACTATCAGTTCTACTCGACGCAAATCGACAACTATTCCGTGGAACGCCTGTCGCTGGAGTCCAGCCTGAGTCGCGCTATCGAACGCAACGAATTCACGCTGCACTATCAGCCCAAGGTGGACATCGCCAGCGGCCGCATTGCCGGCATGGAGGCTTTGCTGCGCTGGCAGCATCCGGAGCTGGGATGGATCTCGCCGGCCCGGTTCATCCCGCTGGCGGAGGAGAACGGCCTCATCCTGCCGATTGGAGCCTGGGTGCTTAGGACCGCCTGCGCCCAGAACCAGACATGGCGGCGGCAAGGCATGCGGCGCCTGCGCGTCGCGGTCAACTTATCGGCTCGCCAGTTCGGCGTGGAAAGCCTGCCCCAGGACATCGGTGCGGTGCTTCGGGAATCCGGGCTGGAAGGGGAGGATCTGGAAATCGAGATCACCGAAAGCATGGTGATGAGCAACCCCGAGCAGGCAGTGACCATGCTGCGACAGTTGAAGGACATGGGCATCCATGTGGCGATCGATGATTTTGGTACAGGCCATTCATCGCTTGCGTACCTCAAGCGCTTCCCGGTCGACAGCGTGAAGGTGGACCGCTCGTTCGTCGAGGACCTTCCGGGAGACCTCGAAAGCGTCGCGATCGCCCAGGCGATTATCGCCATGGCTCACAGTCTCCACATGAAGGTGGTGGCGGAAGGGGTCGAAAACGAGGCGCAGCTTCGCTTCCTGCGCGGCGAGGGGTGCGACGAGATTCAAGGCCATCATTTCAGCGAACCGCGCGCCGCATTCGAGATTCCCGAGCTCATGCGGAAGACCCTGCGGCCCAGTGGCCCCCTCTTCGTCGCGGAGCGGAGGCGCAAGGTGTCGTGACAGGCAGGACGACCGGTGTCATTGGACCGGTGTCATTGGTTCGGACCAGCGCAACGCGCTGATTCGCTGAAGTAGAACGTCAGATAAGTTCGGGGAAGTCCTCGGAACCTGACCTTGCTCTCTTGTTTTTGCGAGCCGGTCGGCAGTATGGCGAGGCGGGAGCGGTGAGATTCCGGAGATGGAGACTGGTTTTGCTCCGAACCCCTACCGCTCCGCGCCCCATACGTTGCGCCGACCCCGTGCATGCGCTCGCGGCTGATGCGGTATTGCGAGCTGAACTGCGATGCGTGCACGCTTGTCGGCGCCTTTGATCAAGTCCTCCGGCCGGTTGCCAGGTTGTCCAGCACAACTGATCGAGCCACTCGTGGTCGCTCGCGCTATCCGTCACGACATCTGCCTTAACTTCTGCTCGACGTAGCCGACGACTTCGCCCGCGAAACTCTCGTCGCCGCAATCGATCGCCACCCGCGCAATCTCGTCCCACGAGGAGATGCAGGTGTCAGTGGACAAGGCGAGAATTTGCGCCGCCTTGCTGGTGCAACTGCGCCCTTCGACCAACTCCGCCAGTCCACACCACCGGGATTCCATTGCGGGCGCCTGCGATCGACGCCGCTGCATCAGTTTGGAAATGTGGTTCAGGAATCTCACGGTATTCAGCATCGTCCCGCGCCCCAGCCGCGTCATGAGTCAATCCACACATTCTGAATAGGAGACTTCTCCCTTTTCGAGATGGCGTGTGCGGTAATAGACGTGGCCGCCCGGGCGGGGGGGCTCTGGTGGTGCGGCCTGCTGTTCTCCGGAAATTCAACCGGACAGAGGCCATGCTGCGTGGTGGGCAGGGGTGGTGTGGTCCGGGCCGCGAAGCCGGCCGTGTGCGGGCGGAAAAAAAGGCGGGCCGGCCACAAGGGCCGGGCCCGCCTCCGGGAAAAGGGGGCTGCTAGATCTGGCCGGCGAGCGCGCGGACGCGAGTGACGAAACCAGCTTCGAGATTCGCCGAATCCTCCGGCAACTGCGGACGCCAGTCTCGTTGAGCCTGTACGCTCGCAAGCTCGAGCATGCCGTTCGAGGGCCTCCAGTTCGCGCCTGGAAAACGACCGTCGTCGCGGTTCACCCTGGCGGCGCGCTGCACTGATCCGCCATTCGATCTGTCCCTAAATGAGCTCATGGTTTATTCCCCCGGTCTGGTGTTTGGTTTTGTTTTCATCAGCGCAGGATTCGTGCCAGTCAGGCGGGGGCTGCCAGGAGTTTTTTTAAGGTATTATTTTGTATAGCTTTTCTTGTTTAGTCTGTGGTTTGGCAGTCCAAGGAGCCTACTTGGAGGGTGGCCGGACTGCCGTCAAGTCCGACGGAATAACGAACTTTCGACAGCGGTTACCGACCCCTCCGAGCCCCCGTGCGGGGACGAGAAGGTCCCCACGAGGCGGCGAAGGAGCAGCAGTGGAATTCGCATCACCAAGGTGATGGAGCGCCTGGGGATCGTCAAAGAACTGAAACCGAAGACGGTCTCAGACAATCAGGGCGAAGGGCATGGACCCGGCATGCCGCAACGACGCCCGGTCTTTTCGGCAACCACTCAGACCCCGCTGCGGCGGGGCTAGTCTTTGTTGGCAGCTTGCATAGCCTATATATTACCGGGGCCAATCCTGCACACGAGCCGCATAATAGGGAGCAGTGACGCGAGAGGAGACGCCATGGCCGGCTGGATCGCCGCATTCAAAGTCATACCCTGGGCTGAGCTGATCGTGGCCGCGCCGGCCGTGGTCAAGGGCGCGCAGAAACTGTGGGCCACGGTCAGGAAGCAGGAATCACCGGCGCTGTCGGGCCAGGACCCCGTGGCGCGCCAGCGGGCGCTCGAGGCGCAGGTCGATGAACTGCGTCGAGAACTGACGGCCGCCTCGGAACTCGTCACCAATCTTGCCGAGCAGAACAGCCGGCTGGTGTCGGCCGTCGAGATCCTGCGCGTGCGAACCCGGGTGCTGTTTCTTGCCACCGTCATCATCGCCGCCGCGCTGATACTCCTGGCGGTCGTCGTTTTGTCCCGCTAAGGTCCGATATGGACATGAAGAAACCGGCGGTGAGCTTCGCGAACGTGAGCTATGACGAGGCCATGCGCCGCGCGCGCGAACTGATCCCGTTCCTGCGCGAGCAGGCGCCGGCGTGCGAGGCCGCCCGCAAGCTGACCCCGGCGGTGATGGAGGCGCTGAACCGGCAGGGACTCGTGCGCTATCTCCAGCCCAGGGCCTGGGGCGGCATGGAGTTGCCGTTCGTTTCCTACTTCGACATCCCGGAGCTGCTGTCGCGCGGCGACATCTCAGTGGGCTGGACGGTGGACAACCTCGCCGCGCACCACCGCAATCTCTCATTGTTCGATCCGCAGGCGCAGAAAGAGGTCTGGGGAGCCAATCCCGATGCGGGCATTGCTTCCGGCATTGCCTTTCAGCAGGGCAGGGGCGTGCCGGCGAACGGCGGCATCGTGCTCTCCGGCGAATGGAATTTCTCGTCCGGCACCGATCATTCCGACTGGAGCCTGCTCGCGTGCATCGTGCGGGACGGCGACAAAATCCTGGACTACCTGTTCTGCCTGCTGCATCGTTCCCAGTACGAGGTGGTGGACGACTGGCACACGCTCGGCATGCGCGCGACCAGCAGCAAGAGCGTGCGCTGCAAGGACGTGTTCCTCCCGGCCTACCGCAGTGTGTCCATGTATGTCGCGCGAGAAGGACACTCCTGGCCGGGCCTCAATACCCACCGCAATCCGCACTACCGGGTCCCCCTCTCGGCGCTCGGCGGCCATGGCATCGGCGCCTGCCTGATCGGCAATGCGCGCGCGGCCCTGGAGACCGCCATCGACCTGGTCAAGTCCCGCAGCACCAACTACACCGGGGCGCGGATGCGCGATTTCCAGACCGTGCAGTTGCGCATCGGCGCGGCGGGGGCGAAGATCGACGCGGCGTACTTGCTCCTGCGCAACGATTGCCTGGAGGTCCAGCGCATGTACGAGGAAGGCGGCGCCCCGGACATCGAAACGCGGCTGCGCTACAAGCGCAACGCTGCGATGGGCGTGAAGCTGTGCGTGGAAGCGGTGGACTCGCTGCACGAGATGGCCGGCGGCAACGGCATCTACGATCACCACCCGCTGCAGCGCATGTTCCGCGACATGCACGCGGCCGCCGGCCACTTCAGTTTCAGCGTTGACGCGCAACTGCCGCCGTGGGGGCTCGTCGTGCTGGGCGGAGAGTTCAAGAGCCCGACGCTGTAGCGCCCGCTGGGGCGCGGTGATGGATGATGAGTGACGAGTGAGGGGTTTGGAGCAACGAGCAACGAGAATTTAGTGGCACACTGGGCGTCATGAAAATAGTTCATACAAACACAAAAAGGAAAGGAAGCCGGTTATGAACAAAGGCATGTCCGTTGCTCTGTTGGCCGTCGGGATTGTGTTGATCATCATGGGCGTCAGCGCCTCGGAGTCGTTTAGTTCTGATGTCTCGCGATTCTTCACGGGTTCACCTACCGACAAGACCGTCTGGCTGCTGATTGGTGGAATCGTCGCAGCCATTGTCGGACTGTTCGGCCTGCTTCGGGGCTCGAAGTGAAATTGAAGTTCGTGATTCCGGTGTTTTGGCGCAAATGGAGGCGTCTCCGCGAGCAGGGCGTCCTCGCCATGCTTGGGTTCTTTGCTATTCCCTATTTTGTGCTTGGGATCAAGCTCGCCCTCATGCCGTGCCGAGCCTCGTGACGCGCCAGGAGCCGCAGCCTAACAAGCCGTTGCACCCGCGTGGCCAGTAGCTTCGATGAGGTAGCAGGGATGTCGATGTTCTCGATAAAGTGGTTTCGATCAGCGGCAGCGATGCCACGCGCTGTTCAACGCGGACGTTAGGCGTCACGCTATTCGTAGTCACCGCCTCTGGTAGACAGAAAGGACACACATGCGCACCGGCCTTTTCCTCTTTGCGGGGTTCCTGCTTCTGGGCGCGTCGCTCCTATTGGGCAGACTCTTCTCGGCAAACTATCCCGGTGCCACTACCGTAGCGACCGTTTTGTTCGCGACTCTGTGGTTCGTTATTGCAGGCACGAACATGTGGGTTGGAGTTGCTAAAGCTGGCTACTCGGTCGTCGAGGAACTGCCCATATTTGCGCTCATCTTCGGCGTACCAGCTGTTGTGGCCATCGTCCTAAAGTGGAAAGTCCTTTAAACCTGGCGGCCTTGGCGCGCTTGGCGGTTCAATTATTGCTCTTGAACTTCTTGGTGTCTCGGCGCCTTAGTGGCTAGATAATTCTTGCTCTTCCAGGCGTCCTGGTGGTTCGATAGTTTCGAATCACTGCTACGGATACGCCCTCAAAATCAACTCAACCAAGGACCTCGACAGCATGCCTATCACCGGCAAATGGGTCTTCACCGCCGCCATGGACGTGGACCCGGACAAGGAAGCCCTCTTCAACGAGGTCTACGACCAGGAGCACGTCCCGCACCTGCGCAAGGTGCCGGGCGTGGTCTCGGTGACGCGGGCGCGGCTGGACACGTTGCGCGTCACGATGGGCGGCGAGACGAAGACGGTCGATTCCCTAGGCAAGCCGCGCTATGCCTGCATCGTCGAGCTCGAGAACCCGGACGTGCTCACCAGCGCCGCTTGGGCGCAAGCGGTCGACGCCGGCCGCTGGCCGACGCAGGTGCGGCCGTACACGCGGAACCGTCAGCATACATTGCACCAGGTGATTAAGTGACAGGGGACTTTTCACGGGAGTTTATTGCCTGATACACTACAGGCTGACAACTTTGAAAGGAGGTGATCCTGTGAGAGACCTTAAAGGCAACACCGATCTGCACGGTTCGAACTCCGGATCAACCTGCAAGGCAAGGAAGTTCGACCGGCGCTAGGCCGGCGTGCCTGAATAGCAACAAGACGCCCCGCGGACCGCGTGTCCCCGGGGCGTTTTCTTTTTGCGACGCTTCAGGCGGCAGGTTATTGTTAACATCACCGCTCCAACCGAATGGGAGAAGGATAATGTTATTCAACTGTGCGCCGCATGGCGGTGCGGCAAGCGGCACCACGCGCCGCAAGGTCGTGAAGCGCGGCAACAAGAGCCTGGCGGTGGACCTGCACTGCCACGTACACACACCGGCCGCGGACGAGATGGCGAAGAAAGGCGACAGGCCGGCGGACGTGACTGCCCGCTACGGGGACCCGCGCACCATCGAGCGGCAGAAGCAGCTCCGCATCGAGCTCGACCGCAAGCTCACTTCGGTGGAGCAGCGCCTTGCGGACATGGGCCGGATGGGCGTCGACGTGCAGGCCATCTCGACTTCGCCCATGCAGTACTACTACGGGCTCGACACGGACCTCGGCCGCCAGACCTCGCGCATCATTAACCAGCGCCTGGCCGAGATCGTCGCGTCCCATCCCGACCGCTTCGTCGGGCTGGGGACGGTGCCGCTGCAGGCGCCCGAACTCGCCGTGGCCGAACTGGAATACTGCATGAAGTCGCTCGGCTTCCGCGGCCTGGAGATCGGCACCAACGTCGTCGGACTGGAGCTTTCGGACAGCCGCTTCGAGCCGTTTTTTGCGAGGGCCGAGGAACTGAACGCCATCATCTTCCTGCACCCGTCCGGGTTCACGGAACCGCGCCGCCTGACGCAGCATTTTCTGACCAACGTCATCGGCAATCCGCTCGACACCACGGTGGCTCTGGCGCACATCGTTTTCGGCGGCGTGCTGGAGCGGCATCCGGGGCTGAAGTTCGTCGCCGCGCACGGCGGCGGCTACATGGGGCACTATCCGGCGCGCATGGACCACGCCTACCGGGTGCGGCCGGAGTGCCACGATCACATCAAGCGGCCGCCGTCGTACTACATGAAGAAGATCTACTACGACACCATGGTGTTCAGCCACGAGCAGCTCGAGCATCTTGTCAACCTGTGGGGCGCCGATCACGTGGTGATCGGCACCGATTACCCGTACGACATGGGCTACTACAAGCCGGTGGACTTCGTGAACAATACCAGGTTACTTACACGGGCGCAGAAGACGGCCATTATCGGAGGTAACGCGGCGAAGCTGCTGGGGCTGAAGGCGGGGCGGCGTTGACCGGGCGGCGCATCATTCGATGCGCAGATTCGCTTCCCTGACCACCTTCGTCCACTTGGCGATTTCGCCGCGCAGGAAGACGACGAATTCCTCCGGCGGACTCATGACGTACTCGTTGCCGCTCTTCTCCAGCCTTTCCCGGACGTCGGCGGCGCCCAGACCCCGTACCGCTTCAGTGTAGAGCCGGCGCACGAGTTCCGGAGAGGTGCCGCCGGGCGCATAAAACCCGTACCAACCCGTGGCGCTGTATCCCGGCACGCCCGATTCGGCGACGGTCGGCACTTCAGGCAGCCCTGCAAAGCGCTTCAGCCCGGTGACGGCGACGGCGCGCAGCTTGCCGGCGCGGACGTTCTCGAGCAAGCCGATGGTGGCGCCGAAAGCGAAGTCGATCTCGCCGCTGATGACGGCGATGGAGGCGGGTGCCGCTCCCTTGTACGGCACGTGCACCCAGCGTATGCCCGCCATGAACTGGAACAACTCGCCGGCAAGGTGGGGGCCGCCGCCCGCGCCGGAGGAGCCGTAGGTAAGCTGGCCCGGCCGCGCCCTGGCCAGCGCCACCAGTTCCTTTACGTTCCTGACCGGCACCGAGGGGTGGCCCGCCAGTATGAACTGCACGGAAGCGAGTTGCGAAATGTGCGCGAAATCTCGCAGCGGGTCGTACGGCAGCTTTGCGCGCACGGCAGGGTTGATGGCGAATTCCGTGGAGGACGCCAACAGCGTGTGCCCGTCCGGCGCCGCTCGCGCCACGAGATCGGCGCCGAGAACTCCGGCGCCACCGGGACGGTTTTCGACCAGAAACGAACCGCCGGTCTGTTCGGTCAGCTTCTGTGCGAGCTGCCGCGCCACGGTGTCGATGCCGCCGCCGGGGGCGTAGGGGACGATGATCCGCACCGGACGCGCGGGCCAGCTTTGCGCCGCGGCGGGAGTTGCGAGCACGAAGGCGGCTGCGATGGCCACTGCATGCTGGATTGCGGGAGCGAGCCTCATGTTTTATCCCATGCCGGCTGTTGACGGCGCACGAGCCGCCATATTAGCCTGAATCACAAGGCGCATAACGGGCGGGGAAAGAGGAAGCGTCATGAACGGAATATTCGGCGCCGCGGCCGCAGCGATCGCCCTGCTGGCTTGCGGCGCAGCGGCCGCGCAGGGTTATCCGCAACGCCCGATCCGCATGGTCGTCGGGCTGCCGGCAGGCGGCAGTACCGACGTGATGGCACGCATCGTTTCGGCCAAGCTCACCGAACGCCTGGGGCAACAGGTGGTGGTGGACAACCGCGCGGGCGCGAGCGGCATCATCGCCATCCAGCTGGTCGTCAACTCGCAGCCGGACGGCTACACGCTGATTATGGCGGCGGGCTCCTGGGGCACGATCGGGACGCTCTTCAAGCTGCCGTTCGATCTGCAGCAGGACCTGGCGCCGATCGCGTTCGTCGGCACCTCGCCCTACGTGTTGGTGGCGCAGGCGACGCTGCCGGTTAAGTCGGTGGCCGAATTGATTGCCTACGCCAGGGCGAATCCGGGCAAGCTGACCATCGCGGGGTCCACGCCGGGCTCGCTGCAGCGCCTGGCGGGAGAACTGTTCAAGCGTACTGCGGGCATCGACATCCTCTACGTGCCGTACAAAGGCACCGGCGCGGTGATGCCGGACCTGCTGGGCGGCAGGCTCGACACCGCGATCGACAACGTGCTGGTCCTCGCGCCACACATCAAGAAGGGGCAACTGCGCGGACTGGGCGTGACCAGCTCGAAGCGCTCGGTGGTATACCCGGAACTGCCCACGCTGTCCGAGACGGGCATGCCGGGCTTTCACGCCGTGGGCTGGTTCGGAGTTTTTGCCGCCGCGAAAACCCCGCAACCCATCGTCAACCGGCTCAATCAGGAGATCGTGGCGGCGATGAGCGAGCCGGAAACGCGCGACCGCCTGCTGGCGCAGGGCGCGGAACCTCAGCCGGGACCGGCGGACGATCTGCGCCGGTATCTCGCGCGCGAGATCGAGGTGTGGGGCAAGGTGATACGCGAAGCCGGCATCAAGGCCGAGTGAGTCCCGGCCAGTGACGAATACGGGTGACGAGGTGCAGGTGACGAGGTGCAGGTGACAAGATTAGGGTGAATGTTGCGAGCCGGCCGGCTGCTTTGTCTACATCACCATTATCTCGTCACCCTTATCTCGTCACCATTATTCGTCACCCGTATTCGTCACCGCGTCGGCATCAGCCGACGCCGAGCAGCTCCACTTCGAACACCAGGGTGGCGTTGGGCGGGATGACGCTGCCCGCGCCGCGGGAGCCGTAGCCGAGCGCGGGCGGGATGGTGAGCTTGCGCTTGCCGCCCACCTTCATGCCCTGCACGCCCTCATCCCAGCCCTTGATGACGCGGCCCCCGCCCAGCGGAAAGACGAACGGGTCGTTGCGGTCCTTGCTCGAGTCGAACTTGGTGCCGTTGGTGAGCCAGCCGGTGTAATGCACGGTCACTTTCTGGCCGGCGGCGGCGGCCGCGCCTTCTCCGATGTTGATATCCTCGACGATCAGGCCGCTGGGTGTGCTGGGCATCGCTTTCCTTTCCGGGTCAAAAAGTAACGGACTGCGCGTGACTGTAGCTGCAAGTTTAGTCGATCCGCGGCCTGCGATCCACGGTCCACGATTTCGCGGCGCGAGCGTGCACCGCGTATGAATGCGCGTGCTACACTCGTTGAAAATCGCGGATCGTGTAATGGAGTGCCGGGGTGTCGGAAAAGCGTTCGATCAACGAAGCAGAGGCGCGGCAGGCTTTCGACAACGCGCTCAAGACCTACGAGCAGGATTTCGGGAAGTTCTTCCTCGCGCGCCTGTTCGGCTGCGAATTCGAGTATCTGAAGGAATCGTGCAGGGTGTCCTTCGATCTCAAGGATTTCATGCTCAATCCGCAGGGCGGGCTCCACGGCGGCGTGACGGCTTTCGTGCTCGATATTTCGATGGGTCATCTGCTGCGCCACAGCAGCGGGCCGGGAACGACCCTCGAAATGAAGGTCCAGTATATTAAAGCGGCCAAAGCGGGCCGCCTGACCGCGACCGGCAGGTTTCTGAGGCAGGGACGCAGCATTTCCTACCTGCGCTCCGAACTGACGGACCAGGGCGGCGACCTGATCGCCTTCGCGACCTCGACCTGGAAGTCGCTGGCGGCGCAATGACGCGCTGATGAATCACCAACCCACGCTACGGAAGGAGTGACGGCATGGCAAAGGCCTACTGGATTGCGTTTTACCGCTCGATCAGGAACCCGGACGCGCTGGCCGCGTACGCCAAGCTGGCCGGGCCCGCCATTCAGGGCGCGGGTGGGCGCTTTATTGCGCGCGGCGGGACCGCGAAGACTTACGAGGCCGGGCTCAACCAGCGCGTAGTGGTGATCGAGTTCGAGAGCGTGGCGAAGGCGACCGCCGCCCACGACAGCGCCAGTTACCAGGAGGCGCTGAAACTGCTCGGTAATGGCGCGGAGCGGGACATCCGAATCGTCGAGGGGAT
>Ga0105252_10001362_pt1 | contig 11012 bp, 14 predicted proteins | sample EasRivMeERMZT100_FD_89675 | JGI IMG/M metagenome (GOLD analysis project Ga0105252, IMG submission 89675) | Soil microbial communities from meander-bound floodplain in the East River, Colorado, USA - East River MetaG ERMZT100 | ecosystem: Environmental > Terrestrial > Soil > Floodplain | place... | reverse complement strand
ATAAAGCAGTACTCCCCGCTTCTTGGGGCGCTTAAGCCTATCGTAAATTTCGAGCTTACTAAAGAATAACCGAGCCTCTTGAACAATTGATTTGGTGCTAGTAACGTCCTCGAGTAGATCTCGTGTGCGGAACTCAACCTTAGCAGTCGTGAGACCCTGAGGGCTCTCAGCAAGAGTGTAAAAGCCAGGCTTAATCGGAAGCTTTCGCTCTTCGTCTCCATCTTTGTACGCTAGCTGGATAATATGCGAAGCACTCTGAAAGCAGAGATCGCTCTCACCCAACTCCTTAACTCGTTCCGTGACCAAATCGTCAAATGCAGTAATCTGCTTAACTTCGAACTTGCCGGTCTTAGCCATTATTCCTCAGGGTAAGCGTTTATCAGATGTTCTCGATTGATTATACGAAAAGATTTTCTTTTGATGCGTATTGTGGCAGCATCTACAAGACCTGCGTAGTAGTTAAGAGGCAACTCATCTACGTACACTTCCTCGTTGAGGGAACGGACAGCAATCTTGTTAATGCCGTCAGATATCATCTACCTATCATACCTCAGCCATGAACTCTTTATGGCCTCGGTCAGTAACAATGTTAACTTTAATCCGCTCAGTAGGCAGAAGAGTCCACTCATACTCTAAGAGTTGAAGCTTGCGCTCTTCAGAGAGGGAAGCAAGTTTAGCCTGCAGCAATTTACCCTGCTCAGATGATTCTTTGAGAATTTTGAGTTCTTCTTTATTGAGAAGATACTCTTGAACGAGAAATGCAACCAGCTCTTCGTATACAGGAGATAGCTGTTGCAGTCGTTTAAGGCATTCAACCTCGCGTTTGGTATTTCGCATAGAAGGGGATCAGTGGTAGTTTTTCGTCTAACCCTAAGTCGTAGTCGTAAATAACTTCATCTGCTCCAAAGCGCCAAGCATCTCGACCGAGCTCTCTGCCATTCTTATCCTCGCCAACGAGATTTCCATCATTATTCCATAGAGAGAATAGCTTCTTCTCTGAGTCGTATTTGATGGTAAACTTATTGAGTGGGTATTTTGGTTTCATGTATGCCCTTGATATCTATTATCCCAGATATCGGGCCTTACACGTCCTCACGGAAACGGAGACCAACGGGGAATCGAGGCACATTGTTCTTGTTAGTATAGCCCTGGAATTGGACAGTGAGCATGCGGCCAATTGCCAGCTTGGGATTCTTCCAATACTTCGCTAGAGCATCCTGCGGACCTTTCAACTTGACTTCGAACTTCGTACCGTCACTTGTCTGGCAGACGAAGATGGCCTTGCCCGCGAGCTTACCACGACCCTCTTCTACACCTACAATTTCAAATTCAGCATCCTGAAACTCTTTAATTTTCTGAAGGTCAAGTGACCGCTTATTGACATACATACCGTCAACGTTGCGAACCATACTGCCTTCGTAGCCCTGTCTCAAGAAGATCTCGAATGCTTCAATTAGATCTTCTTCACTATCTACTTGATATGTCTGTACTGGAATAAGCGGAGTCTTGAGATTCAAGCTGTCAATGACTGCTGCACGATGTGAAAACGGCAACTTATAGTCGACACAGTCATATACGTGGTATTCAACCACCTCATGACCTTCCTTGGGAGTAGGATTACGGATGAAGCTCGTGAGTTCTTCGAACTTATTACGGTAGTCGTGGTTGTAGAGCTCGCCGTCTAGAATGATGTTTCCCACGTGTAGAGCTTCAATTGCTTTATTGATGTGAGGAAGACCTGTAATGGGCTTGCGAGTACGAGACCAGAGTGTACAAGTACCCTTCTCGAGGATAGCAATGCACCTGTGTCCGTCGAACTTTGGCTGGGTGAACGCAGAGTAGATGATCTTGTCTCCCTGCTCGTCGAAGCGCTTGGCAAGCATGGGCAATACTCCGCCCTCAACTACATCATCAACCTCGCCAGCTTCAGCCGCATTAAGTGACTTGACATAGCCAGACTTGAGCTTCTTCTCCCAGGTACTAGTCGCCTCAGCTTCGGCCTGCTGCTCGGGAGTGGTGGCGTTGCTGCGACCCTGATTCTTACCCTCTTTGATGGTGTCTCGAGTCTCTTGAATCTTGCCACCAACTTTGCCCCATCGGGTAACGATGACGTTGTTCTCGGTGCCAATCTCCCACTCTTGCTGTGCACCAACAGAAGAAATTTTAAACAGTTTTTGGAGTTTCATTTTGTCCTTCAAGCGTCGCCCAACACAAAGTGACATCTCATTATTGTCAACCTAGGACTTTTCTTTACTTACGGCATAATCCCTAAACTTTAGGGCTTCGAGTATACAACCTATCTAGGAAGACGTCAACTTCGGGTCGGTTAAAAAATCAGCTTCAATCATCTTGATTGCATCGTCAATTACTTGTCTGGCCCAATCGTCAAATGGCATGTCAGCAGGCTTCTCCATCAAGTAGGAATTACCATCTCTACCGCCATGCTTACAATAGAATTCAACTACACTGAAGTTTACACCACTAACTTCTAGGAGAGTGCTTACTCGCATAAGCATTACTTCCACAGAGTAAGCATACATCTGAGGAGTTTTGGCTGTATCCGTAAGCATACGGATGATTTTAGGAGTAAAGGCATTCATAGAATGATCAGTACAGATCAGATCTGAACTGGAGTGTGAGTCAAAAGCATTCTACCCGTGACGATTTTAGAAGTTTTTCAAGAGAGACTTGAGATGATCGAGGTTAACAGCATACCCATTCTCCTCACCGTCTGTTGCGAAGATAACTCCAACAACTTTTCCTTGCTTATCTAAGAGAGGACTTCCTGAGTTACCTGGGAAAGTAGGAACGTCTGTTTTGATAGCATCTGTCTCTACGACGAAGCACAGAGGAACGTTCTTTACTGAGAAGATTCCCATCAGTGGCATGTCTTTCTTCAGAATCTTGAACTTCGGTCCCTTGCACGGCTCATTAGTGATGCCCATCATCTTGTCCAGTCCCTTCTGTCCCGTAGGCATCACGTGGTGAAGAATCTCGACATTTACCGTATCTGTGACTTCGCCTTCAGATACTTTGAGATCTCCAAGACCTGGATGACCAATCTCCATCACCTTCTGACCTACCTTCGTATCCTTGCCTAAGGTCAATCCTGGGTCTTTTGGCCAACCTTCGACTACACATAAATCGGCTGCATCGTCAATCTTGAGAATCTTTCTCTTCATCTCTTCATCGCCCTTGATGACGAGGATGTTCCTGCCGTCTTTTGACGAGCGCTCACAGACATGTGAGTTAGTGATGATGACTGGTCCGTTGGTGGCTTGTACTTGGAACCCAGTACCACCGTGGTCATCTTCGCCTTTGAGCATATAGACGTGCTCAGCGACCTTATTCTGAACAACTTGTTGACGAACGTGTGGTGCGGCTGCTACAGCTAAAAGAACCGTTAGGAGTGTCATAGCTAGTAGCAGGGATTTGGTGAGAGGTTTGAGCATAGAGTGGTCCTTTTCGAGGTACAATACTCTATTTTACCTTTAGTCACCACTTAGCGTGCTCACTCTTCGGTGCTATCATCCCCATCAAGAGAGTCTTGTTGTATCTCATCACTTGATTTAGCTGTTCGAAAGGAATAGAACCTTGCCCGCTCCTCAGCATCCCATGGAGTGAAAACCACCCTGGGAGCATGGACTTGCGCAAGGATTTCCTTAAGTGTCCTGGATCTATGGGATCCCTGCCTATCACTATTGGCTGTCCCAGAAGAATCTCTCCGCAGGGGTTTAGGTTGTTTATTAGCTCTACCAGTTTGGTATGCTTTGAGCTTGTGCTCATAACTCTCTTCTTTCTTTTGTCGTTCAGAAGCGACCCCCGTGAGAGTCCGTTCTAGTTCACGAAAAGATAGTCCAATTAAGTCATTGCAGATGGACTGTTTCCACTCAGGAGAGGCGAGAATTCGTTCAGCTCGTGCTTGTCTGGCCTCCCAGTCGAGGGTATTGAGGCCGCAGATCTCTTCAATCTTCTTCTTAAGTTTTTTTGACAAGTAGAGTTATTATAACCTAGAATTGTTGTAGGTTAAACAACTTCCAGTAGAACTGAATAAAGCCCAATGCAATGCGATGGGCTTTAGAGGGCCTTGGCCACACTTTGTATTACTTCTTTTCATCTTCGGTGCTAGTGAGCTGGGCTTCAAGCTGACGCTCAAACACCAGCTCATCATTTGCCATGGCATTCTCAGGCTTCACCTGAGCGAAGACCTCGTCTTGGAAGACGGGGTGGGTGCTGTGCATGATGATGTCCGAGAGCTGGAACTTGAGCTCGTTCTGGTTCTGCAGAGTCGGCTCTTTGCAGAAGTTCTCGATTGCGCTCTGAAGCGGAGCCGGGACTGGAATCTCGAAGAACTGGAAGAACTTTGAGCACTCTTGCACATCTTCTGGAGTGATGACCACCAGGTTCTTGTTCTCGAGATCGCTGCCATTCACTTCGTTCTTGTTTGACATGTTCTCTTTCTCTTTAAGCGCTTAACAACCAAGGGTTTAGATATGTTACAATTAGACAGGTTTGAATTGATTCGGAATATCTAACTTCATTCGGGGTATATAATAGCTCTATGGAAAAATTAGACCAACTCATCGCAAAGTTTAAAGAAGCAAAGGAAGAGCTAGAGAAAAATTCTTCTCCCCTCCATAATACCGTCGAAGGATTTATGACGGGTCTAAAGGCTCATCCTAAAGGTAGTCCAGAGCGTGGCGAGTTTATCACGAATCATCTCGCGCATGGTCCTTTCAAAGATGCCTTAAACGCTCATCCGCAGGGCAAGCAGGTACATGATACACTTCAAGCCGCTCGAGCTGCGCATCTTAAGTCAAAGTACGCTCAGCAGGGCGATGCCGGCGTCAAGGCACAATACGGACAACTTAATAGTAAGGCAAATGCTGGTCTAGCTGGTCCTATGAAAATCAACGTTGGAGATGCGGCAGCTTCCTTTAAGAAGAGTGAACTTGAGAAATCAGTAACACTCACCCCGAACTGGAACGGTACTCACAGTGGCCAGGGCAACGGCGGCACCTATTCTGTCATAAAGCGCCGAGGTCCTATGGGTGGTGTAAATCATCATGTTTCCTTCCATCCACACGGTAATACTAATCCAATGGAGATTCACGATTTAGGCGCACATGGTACTCATGAAGCAGCACACGCAGCTGTCAATGATCACCATTCAAGAGTTGGAGCTCGAATGGGCAAGAGCATCGACGATGAACTTGATGACCTCCTTGAGAAAGCATACATCTCTCCCTGGTACACTCATGGTCCAAGCAAGAAGGTTGCTCCTGCAGCCAAACCTACTGCAAAGCCCGCTAAACTTACTGGCATCGACAAGATCAAGGCGGTTTCTAAAGAGACCATTCACCCCACTTCTATTGTTTCGGAAGATCAAAAGCGGGCTAAGGCTATGGGAGCACCCACTAATCCAACTAGCCCTAATAAGCCCGCTAAACTTACTGGCCTGGATCGCATCAAGGCAGAGAGCATGAAGCCTATCACTCCTACTACCGTAAAGAAGGATGAGGATGTTGAGGAGAAAGTTAAGAAGAGCCTAGAAGAAGTGAAGAAAAATCTTGGTGATCAGACAGGCAAAATGAAAGGCAGTGGTCTAAGCACACTTACTCATCCTAACGATACAAGCCGCGCTAATATGTTTAGCGATGCTATGTCTGGTGCCTATCAATCTAAGTTGGCTGCTCCAGCGGCACCCGCAAAGAAGCTTACTGGTATGGATCGCATTCGCGCAGCAAGTCAAGAACCCCTGAAGCGCAGCGAAAAGGACATGCTGAAGCAAGAGACTGAAGACAAGAAGCATATCAACGCTCCGTTTGGCAAGACAATCAACAGCAGCTATGCATCTCCTACTAATAGTAGTGGCATGGCAATGAGTGCCGATGAGAAGCTTACCCTAAATAAGGGTGGACAGTGGGATCTAGCTAAAGATGTAAACAAGAAGCCGGTCTTTGGTAATCAAATGTCTGCACCTGCAGGCATTGGACACACTCCAGGACCTGGAGCAACATATGGTGCCGGTGGATATCAGATCACAACAGCCCGTCCTGCTCTCAAGCCAGCTGCTGCTGGGATGAATACAATTGGCCCAACCTCTCCGACGCCCAATCAGAGTTCTGAGGACAAGACTCGAAACGAGTTACCTGAGAAAACTATCGCGGATATCACTCCTACGAAGCTTTCGCCCACGAAGCCCATGAGAACTTCCACAAGAGAGCAAGTTCCACTTGGCGAATCGACGGCGACTGCAATGCGGCGTATTCAAGCTCGTATGGGTAAAGACGAAGGCGAAGGCTGTTAATGGCAGAGCTTCTAACTGTGCTACCGGACGTTAAGTGGCCAGAGCCGAAGTCCAACCGGCAATTGCAGCAACCGTCGGGAAATGCACCTTAAACACATTGTTGATGATATCCCAGGCGATATCCATATGCTCGAGTTGCGTTCCATTTGCGGAACGCAGGCGTAGATAGAAATACCAATCCCTGACGCTTCCCTTCATGTATAGGCGAGTCTTTGTGTTGAGAGGCAATAGGAAACGCGCCTGTTCTTTTGCGATACCTTTAGAGAGAGCCTCGTCGTATAGATTCTTAGATTGTTCCCACACCTTCATCTGAGCTTCGTGGAACCAACCTTTATCTTCTTCTGACATATCGTCAACAGAGTTCTGGCGATTCTTAGAGTCTTGACGTCGAGCATCGTACTCAACGTACTCAGCAGCTTGAGCATAGCGCTGACTGAACTCTTGGAAGGAGAAGCTCCAGTGGCGCAGGATCTGCGCAGCTATAGCGCGGGAAGTCTCCACTTCAACTGTAAAATCCACCATCTCAAGAGGAGATATATGGTTATTCTTGATGAGAAATTCCAGAAGCTTGAATGAGGTGTTGTACTTCTCTTGGCCACTGGGGTTGCTGACGCGTGCTGTGTACTCAATGAGTTGTTCCGGTGATAGGGTCTTTCCCTCAACCACTAGTAGTGGTTGAGTCATGCTGATTAACTTTACCATTTATTTCCCCTTACATTTAGGGTTAGTACATAGACCGTACAGCAATCGCTTAAAACAATATCCGCATGTCATGTATTTTCCTTAGCGTTCACAATATAGCACTCGGTCGACAGTACGTAGTACATAACTGCTTTCTGCCTATAGTGTTGCAACGTAATTTCAACAATCTCTTTCATTGCTTTCTCTTCGCACATAATGCGAACAGGAATAACTCGTTCAATATAGTCTTTTCCCTCATGGACCCAAACACCCTTTCCAGGAGTAAGGATCGTAAGTCCACCAGAAATCTTCTTCACTCGCTCATCCCATCGCTTGTGATGCTTCGTCCGGATGGGTTTCATTGTGTCCCCGTAGATAGTGGGAACTAGAATCTCGTAGAGTTTCATGGTAGTTGTTCATCTCGCTTATTTAGCTCGTATTCTTCAACAGAATATCCGCCATATTGACTCTTTAGTTTCTCATTGAGCTCAAGAGCCCTTAGATCGGCAGCGGCTTCATCGTCATATGCTTCTACAATTACTCCAGAAAATTCGTATCCATCACTATAAGTAACAGCCCAGATTTTCATTAGTAGTATCCAGGGTGGCTTGATTCGTGGCTATATCTATCAGTGTGTGAATCAAGCTCTTTCTCGATTCTGCTGTCAATCACCATCATTAGCCAATTGACAGTATCTTTGTCGAGTTTTTTTATTTGCTGCACGCATTCGCTGCAAACATGAGGTTCAGGTGAAGGATCGCGATCCCAAATATGCTTATTACAATAGCTACATTTATCTGTCATGGAGTAACTCCCTTACTCTCGCGTCCGGCTTTAGCAAGCTTGTCGCATCCCTCGTTGTGTGTGTCGCCACTGTGACCGCGAACCCAGCGAGTATCTCCATCGACCTGGTTATACACTTGCTGAAGGTCTCGACATAGAGGCTTGAGATGCTCTGCTTTGCAACGCCATTTGCCTGATGCATAGCCAAGGACGAGCTGTGAGTCAGACACGAGAACCACTTCTGCGATGGTCCATCCATTCTGGAGGATAATAGCAGAGGCACGCTTCAGCCCCTCGATCGCGGCGGTAATTTCTGCGACGTTGTTTGTGGCTCGCGGGAGATATCCGCTTCCCTCTTCGAGTAGAACGTTGTCTACCACAATGCGCCAGCCAAACCCGCCGTCAGATGCCATAGTATTACCTGACCCGTCCGAGTAGACTTCAATTAGTGTTGGTGAATTTTGCATAAGAAGATTATACTTTTAAGAGATTTCAAATGGGCTTCTAGCATCTCGCGTAGGGTAAAATCTATCTCAATAATAGAGGATTTTGAATGTTCGAACCAACCGGTTTTTCACACCAAATTTTTAGAGAAAGATATAGCTTTACCCCTGAAGAAAGTTTCCCTGAAGCATGTCGTCGAGTAGCAGAGCAGATGGCCCGAGCGGAAACCCCTGATAAGCAGAAAATTTACAGTGATAAGTTTTTCGAAGTATTAGCAGAGAACCTATTCGTGCCTGGTGGCAGAATCTGGTACAACTCTGGCCGTAACAACCCGCAACTACTCAACTGCTTCGTCTTGAATCCTGACAAGGACTCACGTGAAGGTTGGGGTCGAACCGCGCAGGACATGATTGTTACATCAATGACTGGCGGTGGATGTGGAGATGACTTTTCTGATGTACGCCCTCGTGGTTCCAATATCACAGGACAGAAGGGTACAGCTCCTGGTGCAGTCGAACTTATGCGCCTTGAGGATGCATGTGCAAAGCCTGTAAAGAACGGAGGACAACGACGAGTTGCCCTCATGTTTAGTCTAGATCTAGATCATCCCGATATTGAGGAATTTCTTAGTGCCAAACTTACTCAAGGCGAGCTAACTCACGCCAATGTTAGCGTTCGCAGTAAGCGTACGAAGGAGTTTATCAAGGCTATCAAGAATGATCTAGAGTGGGAACTCTCGTGGAAGGGCAAGTATAAGCGGACAGTTCGTGCCAGAGAACTATGGAACACTATTGTGCAAAATGCCTATAATTCAGCCGAACCTGGATTCCTGAATTGGGAACTTGTAGAAAGTGAGAGTAATATCTGGTACATCGAGCCGCTAGTCACTACTAATCCTTGTGGCGAGATCGCTCTGAGTGCATATGACTGCTGCTGCCTTGGACACTTAGTAATCCCTAGATTCGTCAAAGACGGAGCAATTGATTATCATATGCTGGGAAATACGATTCGCATGGCGGTGAGATTCCTAGACAACGTTCTCACCGTTAATCACTATCCTCTTCCTGAGATGAAGGCGAAAAGCAACAATTTGCGGCGCATTGGTCTAGGTACGACTGGACTCGCTGATGCACTAGCTCTACTCGGATTCCGCTATGGATCAGAAGAGGGAAATAAGTTTATTGACAAGCTATATCGCTTTATTTCTAAAGCAGCTTATGAGAGTTCGGTGATGCTAGCCGTAGAGAAGGGAATGTTCCCGCTCTGCCAGCCTGACAAGCATGTTGAATCAGGGTTCATGAAGCGTATGCCCGAGAAGACTCGAGCTCTAGTGAAGGAGCACGGCATTCGTAACTGCTGCATCCTAACTCAAGCACCGACAGGCACAGTGAGTATTCTTAGCGGCAATTGCAGCTCAGGTATTGAACCCATGTTCGCTCCCGCTTACGAGCGTCGCTACTGGGTAGGTGAGGAGCGGAAGATGGAGCTTGTCTATCATCCACTCTTTGCGATGTTTATGAAAGATGGAAAGAGTGTAGACCATTTCGTCGGGAGTCAATCTCTCACCGTTCGTGACCATCTAGAAGTACAGGCGATCGTTCAACGACACGTGGATAATGCCGTTTCTAAGACCGTTAATATCGCCGAGGATTGTCCTATTGATGATGTAGAGGCCGCGTGGATAGAATATCTGCCCCGTCTGAAAGGGACAACGTTCTATCGCGAGAACACGCGAGGGTTCATTCACCCGAAGACGGGCAATCTAGAAGAGCCACCGCTCAAGGCACTCACTCTAGATGAAGCAACATTCAAGTTCTGGTCCGAAAAGCACATCGAAGATACTGAGACGAACGACTGTGCTTCAGGTGTCTGTGAGTTAAAACCTGGAAAGACTAAGGATCAAGCCAGTCAACAATAAGTCCAAGCTTAATCATGAGTCGTACGAGTGGTCTATACTCACCCAGTTGCATTGACATCATCGCAGTGTTACGCTTCATGACTCGAACGGACTCATTCAGTCGTTCGATAGCGATTGCGAGCGATTCCTGATCAATAGTCATGGGAGGTATCGCTTACTGATACCGTCCACAAGTTGAAATGCAACTCGCACTGCGGTATTTCTTGCGTCAAGCGGAGCGTACGTCCAGCGCGCTCGCGAGAAGAATGGCGGCTTGGCCATTGTAAGAACAAAGTCATGATAGTCGCTCAAGGCTTGCAACATAGCCTCGGGATTCATGTCATGCTTTTTGACAAGGCGCTGGCACTCTTCAAACGAGTCAAGATAAGCGTACTTATCAATATCGTTCATGTAGTACCAAGCAGTCCACTTCTTGATTCCGTTGAGTGAAGTGTGAATAGAATCGCACACGAGTGCCATGTGCCAGTTGCTTTTGAGAACTCGAGGATAGAGCATTTAGAGACCAATGAAGACGTAAATGCGGTAACGAAAGTAAATGTAGTTCCAGAGCAGCAGAACTCTAAGTGCTCTATGGTATAGCTTTGTTTTTAAAGTTTTCTTACCCATGATTTTACTTCACCAATTAGTAAGAAGAAAAACACGAACCATAGACCCATACGTAGCCATAGGTTCCACTCAGTCAAGGCCAGAAAGGCGATGAGAATGAGCGCAATGCGAATTAGCCAACTATTCACTGAACAGCCTTACGTGCAAGCAGCAAGAGCTCAACATCCTTCTTGAGCTTCTTGGCGATCTTCGCTCGCTCCTTTTTGGCGACGAGACCCAGCTTGTCCAGATGAGCGAGCTGCTCCTGAGGTGTGCGCTTGTTGGCTGCCT
>Ga0105252_10001356_pt1 | contig 11041 bp, 24 predicted proteins | sample EasRivMeERMZT100_FD_89675 | JGI IMG/M metagenome (GOLD analysis project Ga0105252, IMG submission 89675) | Soil microbial communities from meander-bound floodplain in the East River, Colorado, USA - East River MetaG ERMZT100 | ecosystem: Environmental > Terrestrial > Soil > Floodplain | place... | reverse complement strand
CGTATAAGGCGTTGTGTTGACCAAGTACGTGTACTGTTGGCTTATGAATTTGAATTTTGGCCTTTGCTAAATTCATGTTTATTCCTTTTGCAGCGTCAAATGGTCTTCCCTCAAGACTAGAGGTAAAGTAAGTTATAGAATTTAAATCTATACTACTATAATTAAAAGCATCATAAGTAAGCAAATCACTTACACGATTCTTTTTTAGAAATTCAATCAAAAATCTGACATCAAAAGATCCTATATTAAATCCCATAAAAGTAAAACAATGTTTATTAAATTGTCTAAATTCATGGTCACAGCATATTGAACTTAACCATTGTTGAAAATTAACAGCAGTTTGTCTAGGATTATTTCCTTCTTTTTTAGATAGATCTATCTTGTTCATTTTAAGAGCCTCTGGTTGAACCAATAATTCATGATAGTTTATTTTCTCATAGAAATGAATCCCAGATTCTAAATCGACAGCAGCTAATTGTAGGATTTCATGTTTTAAAGGATCAAGACCACTTGTTTCTATATCTAATGAAATTATTCTAGTCATAAAAATATTTCTCCGAGTCTAATTCATGAAGCATCTCTTTTGGTAAATTCAAATCATATGGTAATCTACAACTTTTAGTATTAATAGGAATCAAATCAATTGTCTTACAGTTCTTCCAAGAATAAGGATTTATTTCATAAACTAGTTTGCCACACATAAAGGCGGAAAAAACTTCTGCATTTGCACCAGGGGACTTTCGCCATCCCTCTATACAATATACTTCCTTGCATCTATTGACAACAGCGTTTATGTCTGTTATCATACATTTCCAATGAGGCGTTCCAGCTTTTGTAACCTCTGCGGGATTAAAAACCGTCAATCCATTTTCTCTTAATTTTTTAGCTATTTCATTAAATATTGGGTAATTTAAGTCTTTTCTCCCAGTTATTGACATTGGGCCTGAGAGATATACATCATATTTTGTGTAAAAACGTTGCCATATTGTATAAAATGTCAACAAAATTGCACAAATAATTGCTAAAATAATATAAATCACGAATAATTCTCCATTTTTATTTTAATTTTACTTAAAATTTCATCAAAATCTGACTTTTCTGAATTGATTGGCAATTCTAAATGATTATGACCAATGTAAAAATCTGCACCAGATATTGTGTCTTTTATAAAAAATTTAAATTCTTTGCCAAAAATATTTCTTAAAAAATATGGAATACTATGTTCTTTCCATAAGGCTTTATCACAGTAAAACTCTATGCTATAATCTTCTGATAATTCTAAAACAAATTCCTTAGCCCCATTTATTAATGAAAAAGTAGCATTGCTATCTTGATAATTATGATATCTATCTTCGTATATAATACTACGAAGATCCACACAAACAATATTTTTAGGTTTCATTTATAGATCCATCGCAAATTATAATAGAACATTCCTTGCCCTTAGACACCCTCTCAATCCACACTTGCCCATCGTGTTTCTGTGCCATTTCAGCAACCATCTTCAAATTCTTTTCGTCCAGTAAAGAACCATCACGAACAAGTAATATTTTAAGCTTAGGGTTCATGGCCAAACCCATTGCAACCGATATCTTAACTTGTTGTGCAGAAGAGCATTGTTCAAAAGGAATTTCGCCGAACATAACTTCATCTTCCGTAAAGCCTAAGCCTTTAATTGGGAACTTTGCATTTTCTAAAAGATCTTGTTTTTCTTTATTTATAGATTCTATTCTATCGGTTAAGTCTTTCGACTTGATTCTCAAGTCATTTAATTCATTCCCTAATTCGTTTCGCTTTTGGTTTTCTCTAACCTTTTTATTGTTAGATTCACAAGAACTAATTTGTGATTCAATATTATTTATATGAATAAATTCTAAAGCTTTTAAAGACTCTTTATCTTTATCTATTTGAGTTTTTAAATTTTTCTTTTCATCTTGTAATTTTTTAATTTCCTTGTCTATCCATTCTAGCCTATTATTTTTCTTGTTTACAGAATCATTTAATGTTTCTATATTTCTATTATTTTCAATAGCATCAGTTAATTGTTTCGACAAATCTGTCATAGAGATTTCTTGTTCTGGAACACTATCGTGTTCTGGAAGACTCTCAAATTGTGCCTTCAATTCCTTGCCGCGTCGATTTATATCTGTTCTCTCGTCAAAAACTTTCTTGTATTCTTTATCAAGATTTGTAAAATCCAGGCCGACTACTTTTTTCAAGGTTTCTAATTTTTTCTTCGAATCCATTCTACAAAATTCGAGGGGATCAAAAGATAAGTCACCAACTAACTTGTCAAGCATTGCTTGAGGAGAAGAGTATGACGCTCCTTCTTTACTTTTTACAACAAGATTTGTTCCGCTTTTGGTAAAAGTTCGTGTCACTACAATGTCACCAAGATCCAAAACAATCTTTGCCTTTTCTTGGCCGTCACGGATTGGCTTACTTGGAATTCCCTTAGTCCCAGCTAAAGCATATTCGATAGAGTCAAGGATAGAACTCTTTCCGGCTTCGTTGTCTCCACCAATAATTATAGTAGAGCCATCTGGCTTTATTGAGACGGCTTTTAGCTTTTTAACATTTTCTGCTTCTAGCGATACGATTTTCATTCTAATTCCTTTAATGCTTTTTCTAAATCTTTTAATTCATTTCCGAATGTTTCACCAGTATACGGAAAACCATGATTATGGGCCATGACAAAAACAGAACTATACTCTGGAGACTTTATAATCTTGTTTAATTTTTCTGCAAGAAGATTGGCAGACTCATGTAATTTTTTAACTTCAGATAATTTGTGTCTATAATCCATTATGGCCACTCCCTGTAATAGACGGCACCATATCCATTTGATTCTTCTATAACTTCGCAAGCATTCATACCAAACTTTAAGGCTAATCGTTTTGCTATCTTTATACAATCAGAACTATATACGTCTTTGTTTCCAATTATATCCTCTATCTCATTATAAAATTCTGAAGAGTTTATAGAACTTTGATCTTCTTCGTTTTTTAACGAAAGCCAACATCTAACTACAAAACTATCATGAGAATATCTTGAACTAAATTTGAATCTTTGCATTTGTTCAAAAACTTCCATTATATATCCCCATTCTCTTTTATTTTTGTGTCCTCATAAGGAGCTACATATCGTCTATAAAATTCCATTTTTACACAATCAAGAACGCCCATGATTTCGTTATAAAATCTATATCCGGGCTTAAAGGCTACATTCCTTTTTGTTGCTACTTCTTTCAATGTTTTAGAAAAAACATAATTTAAATTCCCGGCAAAATCTTCTGGGTGAATCATCTTAACATCATTTAATTGATTAATCAAATCATATAAAATAATCTTCCAGTCATCTCTTTGTGATTGTTTTATATATGGCATTTTTATTGACCTTCATTTACAACAACCTCTAGTTCTTCATTAGTAAAATACTCTGGACGACCAACTGGAGGTCTGCCCTTACCGAAGGAAAGATGGACTCTTGTATTGTCTTCTTCTTTAAAACTCTTTGCAACACCAACACGGCCAACTAGTTTTGGACAAGCATCGCACTTTACTACTTTGTAACTACCACCTAAATTAAAACTTGAAACCATATCTTTCTCCTTTAAATTTCACTAGCAACTAAATCAACTTTATCTACCAACTCTAAACCACCAAAAAAAGCCATTTCACCATTATTTAAACAACAAGCATTTCTGTCTCCGGTCTTCATTAAATAACAATCTAAATCTACTTTAAATGTTTCTCCATTCTTTAGTTTTTCAAATTGTACTTTCTTGCTGGGGATTTTTCCATATACAATTACAACATTTATTTCATCTATTATATCGTGATCATTATAGTAATCTAATTTGTTATTAGTCAAAGAAAAAACGTTACAATTATTTTCTTCTTCTATTTTTACAAAAACCTCTTCGCCCCTTCTAAAGGTTGTTCCTTCTTTTATTTCATGGAAGAATAGATCTTTTGTTTTTGGTTCAATTATTCTCATTTTACCAACCTCTTTTATTTTTTATTTCATTAACAATTGCTATGACATTATCACAGGCATTATATTTCTTTATTTCTTCTACCCCATACCCTATTATTTCTTCTCCTTCCTTAACAGGAAGGTTTGCACGACAACAAAAATCTAATTCTTGTGAGGCCTCTAATAACTGGTCCATTAAGTCGTTACAAGAGTGGATATTTGGCTTTTTATATAAATCTGCTCTTTTAGGGTTTTTAAGTTTTGCCATTTTGTTTTTCCTTTTATGTTACCAGTTTTGGTCTAAATATAGTTGAATCATCAAGGGCTGACTCTCTTATCTTATTCCAAACTTCATGGCTCTCGTCTACTTCGCCAAATTCTTTTACTAGGTCAAAAGACATATAGTTTTCTTTACAAGTAGCATACAAGGGATTAAGTTTCGTTATATCTACCGGAAGCAATGATCGTCTCTGATTGGCCCCCTCTCCTTCTGGCTTCCCTTGCATACAGAAGATTGTTCTTGTAGATCTTATAAAGTCTCCTCTGTCCATTTTTGTCAAATCAACAGCGGTTTCAATCATTCTCGTTGTTCCGTCTACTAAGTCTACTCTATACCACATTTGATTCTCCTTTCTACTTAATTATACCTAGCTGAGCCTGCTATTTTTACATAATTCGAAATTAATTGGCCCCCGGTTTTTTTGGGAAGTTTAGAAATCTTAAAAACGATTTGTTCTTTTGTCCCGGTTTTTGGGGGCCGGTTGCGTCTAAGCCCCCCGCGATTTTCGGACCCTATATCGCCCTTCCGTTATCGGACATAAAACCCCCCCACCCTATCGGACCTTCTAAGCTCTTATAACCATACCTTATTTATCAGACTATCTTGCGTGACGACGCAAGCGTTATCAGACCATTTAATTATCAACACCTTCCGATAACTTACCTATCTTATCACACCTAAAATATTTTCTTCTTCCCCCTTGCATTCCGCCCGATGGTATGCTATCATTGTATTGGAGGAAATGAAACAATGTTTACCCTAGCTATCATCGGTTTTGGTTCGATAACGGTTGGCGTACTATGGGCGCTTGCAATTAAAGCGGACCTTCTCTAAGGAGCGATAACGTGACAACCATCCGAGAATCCGCCTATCGAATTATCAGACGTTTCATCGTGTTATCAGACGGAACTACGATAGCATACTGGGACGTTGAAGAGACGGCGACCGATAACAAAGGAGACTTATCGTGACGATCTTTCCAGGTGACACTATCGGACTATTCGGCGAGATTAGCGGACATCGCGTCGAAGAAGTTATCGGACCAATGTTCGATGTTCGTGCGAAGTATTTATTGGACGATGGACGTGTCGTTCAATTATCGGACATTCACTCGCATCGTACCGAAACCGGACAGGACACTATAACCGAAACCAGATACGATGGAGTTATTCGGACCATCGACCAGGACGACCGATAAGGAGCAGATAGCATGACCGAGAAAAACACTCATTCCTTCCCCGACCGTTTGAAGTTGCACTTGAACGAGAAGTTATGGGAATGCGTCCGAGAAGTATCGGATATATCGGACTTATACTTAATGTCCTATATCTGTCAAAGCGGAAACGAGCGTTATCGGATATACACGGACCCAGGATATTATCGGTCTGCGCAACGAGCGATAACCCACGAATTACCGGACCTTCGTCGACTCGCGGGAATGTCCTAGAAGGAGAAGAGTTATGGGAATGAGCGAAGGGGAAAAACTTTATCGGAAGTACAGGGACGATGGAATTATTATCGTCCACAGGAATGAAGTTTTCGGACGCGCAGCCGATGGTATCTTGGTCCGAATAGGAGATACCGATAACATGGAATGCGTGTTCCTATATCTCGAAGACCGAGGCGGTCCCGATAACTGGTAGGAGCGATAACATGGAACAAGTTTTCTCGGACCTAGTGGCGAATATCGGGCATGTCGTTTATGTTCCGATAATCGTGGGAACCCTGACTATATTATCGGTCGTCCTCTGCAAGGGCCGATAAAGGAGAAGCGTATGATTCTAGGACGTAAACGTACGGGTCAAAAATTTCCGGTCCTATTTCCGCGCGGAATGCGTCCGGTCGTCTTTTATCAGACGGAAAAAGTGGGCCTGTATTATCACGCCACGATTGTTAGGGTCGATAATCGGCGTGGTATTACATGGAATAAAGAATTTAGGGGAGAAACTGGAATCGGCTTGACAACCGAGAAGGCGCTTGCTATGCTTAGACAACGATTGACCGAGACAGGATACACGTATGACGTACGGGAGGAGGTGAAGTGATACTTTACCTGACGTATAAGCGCCGAAAATGGTTCGCCTATTCCGTGAAGCCGATAAGGTGGAATAGCGCGGCCGATCCTGATACGGCGTTATCGGGCCTGATAGAAGGATTGAGGAATATCGGTTGTAAGGCGCTTGTGTTGGGCGTTTGTCGACCGAGCAGGGAATTCTTGGAAGGAGAAAAAAATGAGAATTGAAACGGTGAAGGTATCGGACCTGAATATCGTGGTCGCCAAGCGCGGCCGAAAACCTGATCCTGAAGTTATCGCGCTTGTCAATTCGGTCCGAATTGCGCCGGATGGTACTGGTATCCGAGTTATGGCGCGCTCGGAACAGGAAGCCGATAAGTATTCGGCTAAGATTCGCGCCGCGGTCAAGAAGGCAGGATTTTCGGTTATTATCGGGCGCATCGCGGAGTCGTCCGATATTCTTGTTACGAAGAAAATTCCTGTTGACGGTTGACGTATCGCGCCGCGAGCGCTATACTGGTATGATCCGAGTCGCGCCTATTGTGGGCGCGTGTGTTGAAACGACCGAGAAGGAGAATTTTATGGCGAATCAGGTACTGTCCGAGAAGAAGAAGGTCTCCATTGACGAGGCAGGGTTTCGGAATGCGTCCAATTGTTATGGGCGCGACCGGAAGATTGTTGACGCTATCGTGTCTATCGGACGCGCGAAGGGCGATCCGGTTTCCGCGCTGAATTCCGCCGTATCGGTCCTGGCAAAAATGCGAGGCCTCGATACGCACGCGCAGCGTATGCTTAAGGCCGTTATGGGTCTTGACGAAAATGTCGATCCGGTCAATGCGTACGCGCTCGCGCAGGAAACTATCGGCCTGATTGTCGAATTCTCGGAGCGCGGGTCGACGTACACTCCTGCGGCGCGTCTCGGTTTCGGTTCTGATCCTTCCCATATTATCGCGCGGAAGATTCTCGGAACGGATACCAGCGCCGCGAAGGTCCGCGCTACTTTCGCCAAGGTCTCGACGATTCCTGTGGCTTAATTCGCGTCAATGTTCGGCGCGAACGCACCCTGGGATTGTTGCCAACGGGTCTCAGGGTGCGCTGCGCTGTACGTCGACGCTATCGGGTAACTACCGAATAAATAGGCGCATAATATAGCGCGCCGGCGAACGTGCGGAAGCCGAAGTAACAAGTTTATTATCGGTATGTAGCGGGGTTTCGATTCGTTATCGGGCGACCGCTGGGGAGGGGAGAATCGTAGGGAAAAACGTTGCGCGTTTTAACGGTCGAATTGAGCGCTAAGGAAAGCGCACAATAGGTCCAGCGCAACGGAATAACCTACGGTTGACAATCCGCCCTATCGTGGATTAGACCACGTATTCGACTACGGAACGGAATAGGAAAGAAGCGATAGAATAACCTGACGATATATCGAAGCGGACTAGAAAAACGGATCGACTATCCGTTGTCGCGCACGATATACAAACGGCAGGGTAAAATTATCGCGTTAAATTCCTGTTCTAAAAGCGCACGAAGCGCTAACGTAGGCCGATAATCGCGCAAGTGATATTCCTTCTTCACGCCATAGGTCCGTCAATATCGCATTAAAAGAAGATCCGAAAATGGTCAAAAGCGGCTTGTCACCGTTATTAGGTCGTTCAGGGTTTTCGCGTTATTCCCCTAAGTGAAAATGCCGCGCCCGATAGGGAGAGCGGGAACGATAACTGTAGCGCGCGATGGTTCGGACAATTCCGAAGGAAGCTCCATCGTTAAATAACCCCTGAATAAACAAGCAATTATTTGGGGGAATTCAATAGTTCAATTCATTTGTCACACCTACGCTAATTAGCGGCCCAAAACGGATGCAAGTCCGCGATTATTTGGGGTTTTTTATGGTGTGATTGTTTCACGTAGTATAAAGTATCCTGCGCCTAATTAAAAGCAGGGGACGATGGAAAAATTGTATAGTCAAGAAATTGGCTTGCAATAATACGCCCTAAGTCGGGTTCATTCCGACCTGGGAAATGGTGGTTCAATTCCGCCCGTGGAACATTGTCTAAAAGGAGAAAGAAATGAGAATTGAGTATGGCAGTCAGAAATCCAGGATTATGTTTGATGAGCTTCATGAAGGAGATTGTTTCATTTTTGGGGATTATCACTATGTAAAGAGTAGAAAGGCTCTTTCATGGCCTCAAGTAAATGCTTTCAATCTGAGTCTTAATATACCCGTGCAATTCGAAGACAGCCACGTCACAGTAAAGCCAGTCACAGCAGTAATCCAAATTCACCCATGATATAAGGGTGATATCACTTTGATATCATTGGGGTGTTAAAATGGATAAGGGTCGGAGAGAGGTTAAATAGGTAATCAAACAACATTTCTGAAACACGATTTCTTGATTACTCTATCTGCCTTATGGGTTGTACTTGTTGGGGAGTAGTAAAAGGAGTTAATAATGAAATGCCCAAAATGCGGTCTAAAAATGGGCTATCAAGAATTCGAAGACGAAGATGGTTGGAATTACCAGTGGGTCTGCGCAGGCACAGAATCCCAAGATGGCTGTTGGAATTACGTGGACTTAGAGAAACCACTAGAGAATTAACAACTTTGCTTTTCTTTTTCACGAATTCTATTTTCCTTTCTTTGATCGCAGTCTAATGGGTAGTTTGATACCTGGAAAGGGGTAAATCATATGGTCGTGCCAAAGTACAAGGCAATTAGGCTTCTGTTGAACCAAGCAGGGTGGTCCGAGGAGAAGTTAAACCGCTTTATTGAGCTAAATCCAAGGGTTTGGCTAACTGTTCTCAATTCCCCAATCGAAGACGCGGTGGATAGTATGTTCGTTTTTGATGCCCATATCAATCACGAATTGTGTCAAGATTAAGAGAGGGTCTTTTCTCTTTCAAGATTTCTATCTCCTCTCTGTGTCCTTCTTGTGTGTTGTTAGTAATATGAAGTAATCAAATGGGGGATTAAATGCCTATCATCATTGCCTTCATCATCCTTTGTATTGCTATCTGCCATTTTTGGCTAAAAGACAGGGGAGTTTAGCAACCTGCTTTTCTCTTTTACGAATTCTATCCCTTCTCTCTTTGTGTTCCTGTGTGTGGTGTTATGGAGTGCAATATGCGTTTATCACGCAAAAAACGACGAAAGTCCCGCGCAAATCTGTATTTTCAACATCGTAAATGCCGAACGTGCGGCATAGTCAACTGCGCGTCTCACCATTGCGTCCAAAACGTCGAATGCACTTCTTGTTTCTGGGAGGGTTGTGGGTGTAAGCTGGTCAACGAAAAGTGTCCTTCTTGTGGGAAATAGCTATCATGAACAATTTCATGTCGGGATTTGTGGCGGGGCTTGTTGTTGAGTTTGTGGTTATCCTTGTCATTTTTTGGAAGATGACGAAAACCAATAGGAAAAGCCAAATGGCGATGAAAAATCTGCGATCTTTCCGTTTTGGTCCATTCTGGTTTTACAGAACAGATACAGGGTGTCTCAATTTCGTAATTTCCAGAAATAGGAAGAAGTTGGCGGGGTTCACTTTCTACCAATACAAAAAGAACGAGGACAGAAATCATTCTGGGATCGAAGTGTCTGTTAAGATGGGTAATTTCTATCGCGTTTTCAACATCAAAAGCCCATTCTAAACAGCGAAAGGCCAAAAATGAAAAACAAAAAGGGTTGGTCAGCGGATATTGGCGAATACGAAAAGGGAATCAACATATCCTTGCCTGGCGCTAGAAACCTAGCAGAAGCCCACCAAATGGCTTTTTCAAGGGTTTATGAATGCGACCATTGCCAAGACCCGTTCGTAGTCCAAATCTATAGAGACGGGAAAATAGTGTGGGATTTTACGAATTTCCAGCCTTTCGATTATTAGGGGAAAAATCAAATAAATACAATCACGATTTGTGGGTTCCTACGAATCATTTGTAGGGTTTCGTCGGGTCTTTATGGGCAAAAAGGGAGATTGTTATGTTGAAATTTGATTTCGTTTGTCCCGGAGAAACGTTCATTGTAGACAATCCGGGTAACGAAACACCAGAAGTCCAAAGAACCGTTTTCGTAAAAATGAATAGCGATGAATTGGCGAATGCCCTTGATATTAAGAAAGAGAGTCTTGTAACATTCGACAAACAAACAAGGGTGAAATTTGTGAAAATTAGGAATATTGATTTCTCTTTGGGAGTGTGAAATGGCATTGAAAAAGTGGAAACCGGATAGTCTTTCCAATAGGATTATTCGACGAGTTCTTGGGTATTGGTTTGAGATTGAATTGGCAAGCCCAGATGGCGCGTCGAAGAGAAGCCTTATCCTCAAGATTACTCCGTGGCGTTCTACTTGGGGCAAATGGCGCAGAATTACTTTGTGGTCATGGCGTAAGGGCGGCTCTAAGAAATTGGAGGCCTTTTTGGACAAGTATTGGGTTTGGCCTCAGTGGTAATTATTTCTGGCTAACATATTGGGTAAATGTACCCGGTTAAACTGGGTAATATGGGTTCGATTCCCATGCCAGAAGTTTTGGTGTTTTTGGTCCAAGGTCTCTTAAAGGGAGAAGGAACATGATCGTAAATACGAGCAACAAGGATTATGTCGCGGCGCAAGTCACTGCTCTTGACCAAATCAAGAATTGCTCTGGTTTTGACTTCCATTTGACGGGAAGTCGGTTTTTTGGAGGTAAAAATAGCTCCTCAGATACCGATTTCTTTGTGGCCGGTGGTCCTATTGGGTTGAGGGCATTTCTAAGGAACGCAGGTTTCAAGGAAGTCATGGG
>Ga0105252_10001354_pt1 | contig 11055 bp, 14 predicted proteins | sample EasRivMeERMZT100_FD_89675 | JGI IMG/M metagenome (GOLD analysis project Ga0105252, IMG submission 89675) | Soil microbial communities from meander-bound floodplain in the East River, Colorado, USA - East River MetaG ERMZT100 | ecosystem: Environmental > Terrestrial > Soil > Floodplain | place... | reverse complement strand
ACCTAGCCGTGGCACCCACCACACTCCCTCTAACTCGATTTGGCTAGGACGCGATACGGTAAGTTTCCTTGTCTTCACCGTTCAAAATAGCATCCTCAAGCCAGCGCGGCTTGCGGCCGAGGCCGCTCCAGGTGTTGTTGGCGTTGTCCGGATCACGGTAACGCACCGGGTGATTGCGCTTCTTGCCAATAGCCTTGCCGTAGAGCTCGCCGATCGACACACCGTTGCCGTTGAGCATAGTGTCAATCTGTTCACGCAAGGCAGCGTGTTCCCGCTCCTTGGCCCGGGTGAGTGCCGGCTCAATCTCGGACTGCAGCTGCTGCAACTCACCGTAGCTCAGGTAGGCCAATTCGATGCCGGTACCCTTCTTGGGCTTAAACTTCTTGAAGCCCTTGGGCGGCTTGATCTTAATCTCCTTGATCTTCGAAGACTTCTTCTTCTCCGGCAAGCTAGGACTGACCATCATCGTGCCGGCCATTTTGGCCTTCTTCGCAAACTTACCCTTCCTGGGCTTCCTCTCATAAACGCCACGTGGCATAGCTCGTCTCCTATAGTCAGCGGGAATGCTAACGCACTCTCCTTACCGCAATTCGTCGAAGGAGTAAAGCAGAAACATAAATAGCATTGCTTAAGGCTTTAAGGAACATCAATGTCAGCATTAGACGGCATCCCGGAGAACATAAATCTCCTGTCACCACTGGGCTATCGCTTCCTCGTGAAGAAGCTGCCCAACGTGGTGTTTTTCACGCAGCAAGTCACTCTTCCAAGCATAGTTCTCCCTGCTGTGATGAAAGGAACGCCGTTCGTCAAGATACCGCATCCGGGCGATCACATCGACTTTGCGCCGCTGACGGTCAACTTTAAGGTGGACGAAGACCTACGCAATTACATTGAGGTGTTTGCCTGGATGAGAGGCCAAGGCTTCCCGGCCGACTTTGATGAATACGCGACCTTGGCCTCCGTACCCAAGACCACCGGACTAGGACTGATGAGTGACATCTCCCTGATGATCCTCAACTCGGCCAAGAACCCAATTGCCACCGCCACCTTTAAGGACGCCTTCCCGGTTAGCCTGAGCAGCCTGCAGTTCGACACAACAGCGCAGGGCATCCAGTTTCATACCGCCACTGTCGTATTCAACTACACCCTCTTTGATCTCGAGTCGTTACTGTAATTTAAGCATTTTGACGTATACTAAGGGCTATGAAGCTCGAAGACATTCATGACGCTTGGGGCCAGGACGCGGTCATTGATAAGACCCAGCTAGACACCGAAGCCGGTCGTATCCCGCTCCTCCACCACAAGTACCTCAAAATCCTCAGCACTGAGCGACTGCTTCTTCGCAAGTACGAGAAGGAGTACAAGCGGGTCAAGCTAGAGACCTATGAGGTGCTGACTCAGGGACCGGCCAAAGAGCAGGTGGCCCGCTATGACTGGGCCAAGCAGCTACCGGCCAAAGGCCGTATCGGCGGCAAGCAGGAAGTTGATGTCTATATGGACGGAAACGAGACGCTGACCACCGAGGGACTGAAGGTCGCCCTACAGCGCGAGAAGGTAGACGTACTGGTGGACATTATCCAGCAGATCAACCAACGCAATTTCCAGCTCAATGTGATGATGAAGTATATGCAGTTTACTCAGGGCGCAGGATGAAGCCAGTCAAAGACCCGCCGCTCGGCAAGTGCTCCTGCCCTTGCTGCCACCAATGTAAGTACTACCTACCCGATCCCGCCACCGACTCACGCCTCTGGGGTAAGTGCATCTACGGCGGACCCTTTGAAGGCTTTGATGACCAGCGAAACCGTAACGCTCCAACACCTAAATGATGTCTATTGTCGCCTGGTATGTGACACATCGACCCTTTATGAACTGAGCGACAATTTCACCTTTACGATTCCCAACGCGCGCTTCCATCCAAAGGTCAAGGCGCGTATTTGGGACGGGAAGATACGGCTTGTCGACATGTACAAGCAGCGTGTCTACCACGGTCTCAGCGCGCATATCGAAGACTTTTGTAAGGACCGGGGATACCGTTGCGAAAACCTCCTTCGGGCGGACGCCCCATATTCGGTTGTCGAGGCTGAAGATCACATAGCGCGCTTCACTCCTGCTGGGATAACGCCAAGACCCTACCAGACCGATAGCTTCATTCATTGCGTCCGCAAGCGGCGATCCCTTTTCGTCAGCCCCACCGCAAGCGGCAAAAGCCTCATCATCTACTGGCTCGCCCGGTACTATCAAGGCAAAATCCTCCTGATCGTCGACTCAGTGTCGCTGGCCAACCAGATGTACTCTGACTTCAAGAGCTATGGGATGGACCCGGCCTACGCCCATATGATCTATTCAGGTAAGGAGCGCAACGTCGACTGCCCCATCACTATCACCACCTGGCAGACCGCCGTCAAACTACCCAAGGCCTGGTTTGCTCAGTACCGTACTGTCATAGGGGATGAGGCCCACAAGTACAAGGCCAAGAGCCTGGTCGACATTATGACGCGCCTGGAAGACTGCCCACATCGGTTTGGGTTCACCGGTTCCCTGGACGGCTCGCTCAGCAACAAGATGGTCCTCGAGGGTCTGTTTGGACCATTCAAGCAGATAGTCACCACCAAAGACCTGATGGATCAGGGGCACGTTAGCCCGCTGGAAATAAAGTGCATTGTGTTGAAGCATCAGGAGGCCGAGCGCAAAGCCTGTAAGGGACACAAGTACATTGAAGAGGTCGAGCACCTAGTTATGCATGAGAAGCGTAACCGTTTCATTAAGAACCTGGCACTAAGCTTGACCGGCAATACCCTACTACTGTTTCGCTGGGTCGACAAGCACGGCGAGCCACTCTATGAGGCCATCAAACCAGTCTGCAAGATACCACTGCACTATGTCTCCGGCAAGGTGGACGGTGAAGACAGAGAGGCGATACGGCAGATCGTTTCTGCTTCCGACCAGAACCTGCTGATTGCTTCCATCGGAACTTTCGCTACCGGCATCAATATCCCGAATATAAATAACATCATACTGGCTTCGCCCACCAAATCACGAATCCAGATTGTGCAGTCAATTGGTAGAGGATTACGCTTGGCCCAAAACAAGACTCACTGTACGCTCTACGACCTGGCAGATGACCTTTCCTGGAAGTCCAAAGTCAACCACACACTTTCCCATTTTGCCGATCGCGTCAAGGTCTACAACCAAGAGAAGTTCAACTATCGCATCTACAACGTGGAGCTAACATGAAGTGAGTAACGTAGTTCATATCCGTCTAGTCACTGGTCAGGAATTAATCTCATGCCTAACAGAGGAAGGAGGTGAGTTGTTTCTTAGTTCGCCTATGTTGTTGTCGGAACGTACAGACAAGACGACTGGCCAATCAGCTATGGTTCTATCCAGATTTCTACCCTTCGCTGCTGACACTGCTCAAGTCCTTCCTATTGCCAAGGACCATATCATTTCTATGTCTCGAGTCTTTGACGAACTACAGCAGTACTACTGGAATGCATTGGATTATAACGAACGTAACGTTCAACCGAAGATCAAGGAGGAGATCAACAGAGTCAATGAACTGATGAATCAGAGCCTAGATAAGGATCTGATCAAGATCAAGGAGTCAGTACCAGAGGATGTGGTGATTGAGTTTATTGACGAGGAAGGTATGACTGAGGAGGAATGGAACCTATTTACCCTTAAACCAGCCAGTACTAGTGTTCACTAATCGTATCTACCAGTACTCTTCTTTCTCATATAAATCACAGTCCTATTATACCCAACCCCTGGTTAACAGACCACTAACGAAAAGAAATATATTTTATCATGGCATCCAAGAACTATATCAACAACCGTCGTCTTTTCGAAGAAATGGTGGTCTACCGTCAGGCGCTCCTGAAATCCAAGGAAGAAGGAGCCCTGGCACCCCAGGCCAGTGACTACATCGGCGAAGCTATCATGCTGATCGCCACCAAGCTGTCCAACAAGTCGAACTTCTCCGGCTACTCCTATAAGGATGAGATGGTCGCGGATGGCGTCGAGAACTGCATCAAATACAGCCTCCGCAACTTCGACCCGGCCAAGAGCAACAACCCGTTCGCCTACTTCACCCAGTCCATCAAGAACGCCTTCCTCCGCCGCATCAAGGAAGAGAAACGACAGCAGGCCATCAAGCACAAGAACATGGAGGCTTACGGCCTAGAAACAGAGAACTACCAGGCCGGACAGTACAACGAGCGCGGGCAGACCTCCGGTCGCGACAAGCATTATGAGATTATTAATTCGTATGAGGTAAGCTTGGAGAAGCGCAAAAAGGCACCCCGCATTGGCATCGAACGGTTTGACGAGGACTACAACGATGAGTAACGCATTTAACGAAGCGTATAAGGCTTACGTCGCCGACTATCTGAAGTACGGTGCCCGAGAAGAACTCACGGCCAAGGTGAAAGATCATGTTGGCCCGCTGATGACGATGACCGTTATGGACGAGGCGACCAACTTTGTCACCGGTTCCAGCGGCGGCTTTGATACCCGAGCCTGGAAGGTCGACGAGATCGAGAAGAAGGCCGACGAGTATCGCGAGTACGTGATGAAGCACCTGCTTGACATCGCCTTTGGTGAAACCAATCAAGACCCTGCCCTGATCGCCTACAAGGCGCTGGGTGGCCGCGTGGGTGAGTTCGGCCAGATGTTGGACACCCGCGAAGCGCTGATCGAGAAGAACAAGACCGGCAGGAACCGCGTTGAGCCCATTACGCGCGAGCTCAAGAAGCCGATGACCGAGACCAAGGAGCTCGTTAGGGTGTATGATTATGATACCGGTCAGATCACGGTCAAGAACAAGACGAAGTATGCGGCTGCGGGGCATGCGTTGGCCAGACAGACCAATATGCGCCGCGAGTGCGGCGATCTGACCAAGAAGGGCACGCTCGAGCCGGTGTGTGGTAGCGTCCGTATCTGGGAAAAGGATTACCAGGAAATCTATAACGCCTGGTGGGGTTGGCAGAAGCGCCTGAACCAGGAATAAGTCTTGAAGATCGCAATCATCACGGATACTCACTTCGGGGCGAGGGGCGATAACCTCTCGCTCCTCAACCATATGAGTAAGTTCTACGACGAGCACTTCTTCCCGGAGCTCCAGAAGCGCGGCATCAGGAAGATCATTCACGGTGGCGACCTGGTAGACCGGCGCAAGTTCGTGAACTTCCAGACCGCCACCCGTATGAAGCAGGTGTTTCTAGACCGGCTGAACGGTTACGACGTTTATATGATCGCCGGCAACCACGACACCTTCTTTAAGGACACCAACAATGTCAACGCCCTCTCCGTTCTTTTGGGTGGTCACAACCTCCAGTGGTACACCGGGCCTCGAGAAATTCTGCTTGATGAGACGCTCATACTCCTGCTCCCGTGGATTTGCGCAGACAATCGAGTTGAAAGCCTCCGTGCCATCCAGGATACTCGTGCCTCAATTGTCCTCGGTCACCTTGAATTTAACGGCTTCGAAATGCACCGAGGAGCCTTCTGTGACCATGGGTTCGATGTCAAGGAGTTTGAGCGATTTGAACTCGTGATGTCCGGGCATTTCCACCACAAGTCCCAGCGTGGTAATATCCACTACCTGGGCGCACCCTACGAGATGACCTGGAGCGACTACAATGACCCACGCGGCTTCCATATCTTTGACACCGAGACCCGCGAACTTGAGTTCATACGGAACCCACTACGTCTGTTTCATCGCGTACCTTACAATGATAAAAACACAACTCTAGAGGAAATTCTTAAGCTGGATTTTACCATTTTCAGGGATACTTACGTGAAGGTGGTAGTCAAGAACAAGACCAACCCCTACTGGTTTGACCAGTACATTGAGCGCCTCGAGAAAGCCGGGCCCATTATGGTCCAGGTGGTCGACGACAACTTCAATCTGAACTTTGAGTCAGACGAAGAGATCATTGACGGCGCAATGGACACCATAGACATTCTACAGAGCTATGTGGACTCGCTGGGACCGCAGCTGGTCAAGAAGCACAAGCTCGACCTTGCTCTACGTAACCTCTACAACGAAGCCCTGAACACACAGATTTGATCATATTCAAGACGATCCGGTGGATGAACTTCCTATCTACCGGCAACCAGTTTACTGAACTTGCGCTAGACAATCATAAGACGACCCTCATCGTAGGCGAAAACGGTGCGGGTAAGTCGACGTTTTTGGATGCACTCAGCTTCGGGTTGTACAACAAGAGCTTTCGCAAGATCAACAAGCCGCAGCTGATCAACAGTGTCACCAACAAAGGACTGCTGGTTGAGGTTGAGTTTGAGATCGGGGCCAAGCAGTACCTGGTGCGGCGCGGTATGCGGCCGAATATCTTCGAAATCTACCAGGACGGTCGACTGGTGAGTCAGAGCGCGGCCAACCGGGACTATCAAGACTACCTGGAGAAGAGCGTCCTGAAGATCAACCACAAGAGCTTCAGCCAGATCGTGATTCTGGGCAGCGCCAATTTCATCCCGTTCATGAAGCTGCCCGCCTGGATGCGACGCGAGGTGATCGAAGACCTGCTGGACATTCAAATCTTCTCTGTGATGAACACGCTGCTGAAGGACAAGATCGCGGCCAACAAGACCGAGCTTCATGCGGTCGAGAGCACAATCTTGCTGTTGGAGGGCAAGCTAGAGCTCCATGAGCGGCATCTAAATACGATGAAGCAGAATCACGAAGAGCTGATCTTCCAACGCCGCCAGAAAATCACCAGCTACAAGACGGAGATCGCACAGGCCCAGGCTCTGATTGAAGATCTGGAACGGAAGCTAGACGCGCGTAACGAACAGGTGACCGACCATAGCTTAGTCACCAAGCGCACCCAGACCCTACGCGATCTGAAGAAGCAGATCGAACACAAGAGCAAGAAATTTCAGAAGGAGATAGACTTTTATGGATCAACCGACCAATGCCCCACATGTCGACAACCAATCGACGGACACTTCCGGGAAAGAGAGCTCGCTGGCAAACAAGCTGGCAAAACTAAGCTCGAAGCCGGACTCGCCCAGCTCCACACCCAAATCGCCTCCGCCGAAGACCGCCTCGAAGAAATCGAGCAGCTCCTCAAAGAAGTCGGTGAAATCTCGCGGGCTATTTCAGAAAATCACGTCAAAATTGCGAGCAACTCTCGCTACATTCAAGGGATCGAAGAAGAAATCAACGAGCTCAAAGTCAAAATCACCGAGCTCAAAGACGACCAAGAAACCAGCAAAGAGCTAAAGTCTCAGCTTGCCAGCTCGCAGGCTCACAAGGAAGTACTGCTGGAAGATCGGGATGTTATGTCTGTTCTGGGCGCACTGCTCAAGGATGGCGGCATCAAAACCAAGATCATCCGGCAGTACGTCCCTGTGATGAATAAGCTCATCAACAAGTACCTGGCCGCCCTGGACTTCTTCATCAGCTTCGAGCTGGACGAGAACTTCGAGGAGAAGATCAAAAGCCGGTTCCGGGATGAGTTCAGCTACGAGAGCTTCTCCGAGGGTGAGAAGATGCGTATTGACGTGGCCCTGCTGTTTGCCTGGCGTGCTATCGCCAAGCTGCGCAACTCGGCCTCCACCAACCTGCTGGTGATGGATGAAATCTTTGACGGTAGCCTGGATGGCGACGGCATCGATGAGTTTTTGAAAATCTTAACCAATCTCACGCAAGATACAAACGTGTTCATCATCTCCCACAAGCAGGACCAGATGATCGATAAGTTTGAACACACGATCCGTTTTATCAAGACGAAAAATTTTAGTCAAATGGCAGCGTAACACATGTTTGGATTTGAGTTCGACTTTATACCGTTTTACTGGTGGGTGCTGGGCTACGCCTTCTGCGGCTCCCTGACCGCCAGCCTGATGTACCTGATCGCCGAGCCGATCGACCTCTATCAACGCGACTCAAGCCACCTGCTCCCAGTCGCAATGTTTATCAGCCTCTGGTTGTGGCCGCTCATCGTTGTTACGATGGTCTATGGCTTCATCATGGGCGTAGTGGACCTGATGCGTAACAAATGAAGTTAGTAATTGCCGGGTCTAGAGACCTAAGTGGAGAACGCGACTTTGACCTCACCCAGATTATTGCAAGCTGCGAGAGATTTGGTTATTTTAAGCGTAGCGATATTACTGAGTTCCTCTCTGGGGGCGCTCGCGGTGTTGACATGGCCGCCGAAGACTACGCCCGCTACTACAACCTCCCCTTCCGTCTGTTCGCCCCAGACTGGAACTACCACGGTAAAGCGGCCGGACTGATCCGCAATACCGAGATGGCCCAGTACGCCGACCACGGCCTGATTATCTGGGACGGGAAGTCGACGGGTACCCAACACATGATGGCTCAGCTTACTAAATATCAGAAGCCATATGTTGTCTTCACACGGGAGTGGGTACCCACGATGGGCCGCAAGGTCAAGAGGACGTTTACAGACCCGTACGAGTATGCCTGGTTCACCACACGTAAGGACGGGCAGTGCCCCATTCCCTTTGTGGACGGCTGGGAAGAGATCGACTTCTGGGGCGACCGCTTCACCGACAACTACCACTGCCGCCGCATGAAGAACTTCACACTAGAAGACGCAACCCACATAGAAGAGGAGAGATAATGGAATTTGTAGTGTTCGGTATTTCGATGCCGATGGATGATGAAGACGAGGGCTGTTCTGTGGCCCTGTACAACCCGGATACGGGCTCGAGCCTGAACCTGAGTTGTTCGCTGGACGAGGCCCGTACCAAGTGGCATATCGGCGACGCGGTGAAGATCGAGATCGGAAAGCCGTATGAGTATTCTACAGCTGGTTCCTAAGACCGACGAGGTCTTGAGAACACCCACTGAGAAGTTCGACTTCAATAACCCGCCAGTTGACCCAAGTCAGCTGGCGATCGACCTTTCGGAGACCATGCTGAGCCTGGATGGCGTTGGCTTGGCCGCGCCGCAGGTTGGTCTGCCCTACCGTGTCTTTGTGATGCGGACCAACCCTATCTACACGTGTTTTAACCCAAAATTAGTGGATGTCAGTCATAATGTGACTCTTACGCTGGACGAGGGCTGCCTCACGTTCCCCAACCTGGTGCTGAAAATCACCCGGCCACGAATCATCAAGATGCGGTTCACGCTACCCAATGGTGACACGCGAACGGAGAAGTTTCACGACCTGACAGCGCGTATCTTTCAACATGAGCTCGACCACCTTGATGGCGTGCTGTTCACCTCTAAGGTGAGCCGGATCAGCCTAGAGATCGCCGAGAAGAAGGCGAGGAAAATCAATCGTGACTAAAGTAGGCCAGACCACCTGCGGTCGTTGCTACAAAGAGGCTAGTGCCTGCCTCTGTAATTCTGTGAAGCAAATTTACCGCCCTGCCAAGTTCGACTGCGAGCACGTGCTGGGCACCTTCATTGATTCCAGCCACTATGATGACCTGATCACCACGGACACTGACCTTTGGGGGCCTTCCGTTGACGGACTTTGCACCGAAGACAACATCATCTTCAAGTTCCGCAAAGGCGTCTTCTCACTGGATGAGCAGAAACTGGCTTACGAGGGTCTTAGGGAAGCGGCTGTTCAATCTCAAAATCGCGGAATGGCTGCTGGTCCCCGTGGCGATCGGCTTAACACAGAAGGCCGTGGCGGTCGTGACTGGGTTAGCGGCTATCACATGGACGTACTTGAGTGGCTGATGCGCGACGCCAATGCGCTCGACGACTCCGTCACCCTGGACGATATCAAGCGCCGCCATATCAAGCCGGTGGAGGACACGCGCGGCCACGTTTGGCTCCGGTCCCGGATCACCACTGAGCGAGTGATCTATGACGGCTGGTTTGACCGCTGGCTTGAGCTCACCCTGAAGCTTCCCCGTGATCAGCAACGCGAAGCGGCACGCTACGTCTCCGAGCAGTACATTTCGGTCACCAACTATGCTCAGAGCGTGATGAGCGGTGTGGCAGGCTACTTCGGTCGCTACCCACGTATCCCCTACGGCAGGGCCACCTCATACACCGAAAAGAACGGCGAACTGTTCGCAAAGTCCTTTCCTTATCTGCGCAAGCTTGATAAAATCTTCCGCGAGGAGCTCCCTGTAAGGTGGGCTGCGCAACGTGCAGCGGCTGACCGCCTTGATCCTCGCTTCCTGATTGACAGTACGGTGTTCACGACGCTGACGGTCAACCATAACTGGCGGACTGCCGCGCACCGCGACGCAGGAGATCTGGATGCTGGATTTAGTAATATCTCTGCGGTTACCGGCAAAGACGGCTGGCAAGGCGGGGTATTCATTCTACCTGAGTACCGAGTCGGTATTGATCTACGGCCCGGAGACCTCCTGCTGGTTGCCAATCATACAGGCATCCATGCCAACGACGCTCTCCTGGGTGGAGACAGTGACGATCGACTCAGCATCGTCGCATACTTTCGCGAAGACATGTTCGAACTGAAGTCGATTGAGTACGAGAACCTGAGACGGCAATTTGTAGACGAGCGTAGGCTGAACCAGAACCACACGCTATGGCGCAAGCTCTGGAACGGCGTTTCCGAAGGTATGTGGACCTCCGACGAGTGGTACGCGTATATGAAGGCCCACGGTATGGCTGATCCCTATGGTGGGGACCAGAAATCATCACTGGAGAGCTTCTTCTCATGATCTACGAACTGATGGCCCTCGGTCTTATCACCTGGGGCCTGATCATCGCCTTCTTTATCGCGCTGGTCGTCTGCGAGGCTACGGACTCGCCCGGCTTCGCCGCACTCGGTGTTGCTGTTGTCCTAGGCCTGCTCTGGTACAACGGCGTTTTCAACGTCTGGCTCTGGACCAAGGCTAATCCGGGCACGCTGGTTCTTTACGTGCTGAGTTACTGGTTTGCTGGTGTGCTCTGGAGCTTCTTTAAGTGGGACCGGTACGTTGCACATCAAGCTGCCCTTAAGTGGGATCGCCCGGAAGTTCTGAAGAACAAGCGTATGATCACCAATTGGGTTGTGCTGTGGCCGTTTAGTGTGCTGCGCTATGTGTTCGGCAACCTGATCGCCGACATTGTCACCTGGATCATCGAACGGT
>Ga0105252_10001348_pt1 | contig 11089 bp, 10 predicted proteins | sample EasRivMeERMZT100_FD_89675 | JGI IMG/M metagenome (GOLD analysis project Ga0105252, IMG submission 89675) | Soil microbial communities from meander-bound floodplain in the East River, Colorado, USA - East River MetaG ERMZT100 | ecosystem: Environmental > Terrestrial > Soil > Floodplain | place... | reverse complement strand
TTCATACGGGTCGAGCGGCGCTACAAGGACCGCACCGGCGAGGTCTATCACATCGCCCACAATCCGGCGCACGAGTGGTACTACTTCCCGCGGATGGAGCGCGACGAGGCGCTGGTGTTCAAGGTTTTCGATTCCGATGCCGGCAAGCCCTCGCGCTTCACCGCGCACAGCGCGTTCGACGATCCCGCGACGCCGGCAGGAGCGCCGCCGCGCGAGAGCATCGAAACCAGGACTTTTGCGTTCTTCGACTGACGAGAGACTGGGTCCTCGCTTGCACACAAGCCGGTAGCCTCGTTGTCGTGCATCATCTTTCCAGCGCCGGCAACCAGCCCGGTCATCCGGGTACAATCCCGGCCTGGACGCATCCAACGGAGGGGCGGAACATGAGCATCAACCTGGTACTGGTTCTCGGGCTATTCGGAATTGCGGCGATCTTCATTATCCAGAACGTGGCCGCGGTCGATGTGAACTTCCTGCTGTGGACGGTTTCCATGTCGCGCGCGCTGCTCATTATTTTCACTCTGGTAATCGGTTTCCTGCTCGGCTGGTTTCTGCACAGCTTCTATGCCTACCGGAGTTCGAAGCCCGCGACGCCCGGGCACGGTTGATCGCTCAATCAAACAAATAAAAGGGTCCCTCCGACCCTATGCATTATTTGTTTGCGTCGGGAGGCGTCGGCGACACGCGCTGCCAACCCCCGGCGCATTGCTTCACGTAGGGGTAGTAGGCCTTGGCCTCGGCGCAGTAGTACCAGTAACCCTGGGACTGCTGCGGCGGCGAGTACGCATCGCTGCGCTCGATATAGGCCGTTGGTTCGGCCGGCATGGCGGCAGCCTGCGGATAGTAGTAATAGGGGGGCGGGTAATAGTAGCCAGCGTAATCCCACCCAGGGTAACCCCAGCCGGGGTAGCCCCAGCCGGGGTAACCCCAGAACCCCGGACCGACGAACGCGAAACCGAGACTTACGCGCGGGTAGCCGTAATGACTCCCGTGAGAGCCCCCGTAATAACGCCCCTTGGAGCCCCCATAGTAACTTCCGTGAGAACCCCCCTGAGAGCCCCCGTAATAACCCCCGTGAGAACTCCCCTGAGAACTCCCGCGGGAGCCCCCTTGAGAGCCCCCCTTGGCCAGGGCGGGAGCACTAGCAGCCATCGCCAGCAAAGCGACGGCAAGCACCGCGAACGTCCCAATCCTGTTCATGACCGATTTCCCTTCGCTCATGATCATAAAGGTAAGACTACCAGAGAGCGCGAGCGGTTCCGGTAACAAAGGAATTAAAAGCGGCCGGAATGGGCTGACTTAATTGATTTTTTGCCGTCGAACTCCCGCTTGATCTAGGACAAACACCTCCTCCGCGCGGGCACCTAGCATACCTATTCGTCGCCATTAAGGTGGAGGGACGAACCATGAAATACGAAGATCCCGCGTGTGCGTACTGCCCGCCGACGGTCCGGGCCTGCCGCCAGGGTGAAGAGGCCGAGCGCGGCCCCGGTTTCTGTCCGACGAAGGTCGATCCCGAAACCCAGGCCGCCGCGCTTGCGCGCTACGACGACCCGGAGATCCGGAAGATCTCGCGCGAATCGGCGCTGGTCGAGTCCGAGGGCTACTGCAAATGGACGCGGGTCGAGGAAATCGTGCAGTTCGCCAAGCGCATGGGCTACCGGAGAATCGGCATCGCCAACTGCATCAGTTTCGTCGATCACGCGTACGTGCTGAGCGGCATCCTGGAAAGCCACGGCTTCGAAGTGGTGTCGGCCGCGTGCAAGACGGGCAGCATACCGAAGGAAGATCTGGGTATCGCCGACCATGAGAAAGTCCGCCCCGGGCAATTCGAGGCCCTCTGCAACCCGGTGTGCCAGGCTGAACTCCTCAACGAGCACGGCTGCGAATTCAACGTCGTATTGGGGCTGTGCATCGGTCACGACAGCCTGTTCTTCAGGCATGCGAAGGGACTGACGACGGTCCTCGTCGCGAAGGACCGTGTGCTCGGCCACAACCCGGTGGCCGCGTTGCAGCTCGCCGATACCTATTACAGCCGCGTCTGGGGGCCGGCCAGGCCGGCGAAGCCGCCGAAACTTCCGGTGGCGGGACGACGCGCTGATAAACCGGAATAATCAGAACAAATATCGAGTAAATGGGCCGGGTTTACATATCAACCCAGGAAGTGAACCCGGCCCCATCTACAGCCGCTGGCTTCGAAGATGAAAACGGGCGTTTGACCGGGCCGCCCGCGGCAAGGATACTTCAGCATGTGCGATGAATTTCCTGCTCCCCCGGGTAATTGGGGCCGGGTTCACACGTCGACCCCAATATAGCGAATCCAGCCCATTTACAGCAAAGATTTCCTCGAAAGGAGACTTCCGTGAACTTCAAACAGGCAATTGCCTTGACCGGTTTGGCTGCGGCTACCGCGGGTATTTCAACGCTTGCCTTCGCGCAGGATAGCGGCTGGTACATCGGCGCCAGTGCCGGCCAGTCGAACGCCAGGGATTTCTGCCAGAATCCACTACCCGTCGGATCCAGCTGCGATGACACGGGTTCCGCCTACAGCGGTTTCTTTGGTTATCAATTCAACAAGTACCTTGGGGCCGAAATTGGCTACACCGAGATCGGCGAAAGTAAAGTTTCTGACGCGGCGACGGCTGTTACCTGGAAAGTCAAGGGCGGGGAGTTCCTGGGCGTAGGCACTATTCCAATCAATCCGAGGTTTGAAGTTTACGGCAAAGTGGGCGTCTTTCTCTGGGATGTCAATCAAAGTTGCACGGGGGCGTCGTGCCTGTTCAGCTCCCAGGGCGAAACGGGAACGGATCTTACTTACGGGCTTGGAGCAAAGTTCAATTTCTCCAGATGGACCGGAGTGAGAGTGCAATTTCAGCGATACATGGATGTTGGCGACGAAGCCACCACTGGCAAGAGTGATATCGACGTGTTGAGTATCGGTATCGTGTACAGGTTCTGAGAGCTGCCGGGATAGCGACGTCAATCGTCGCCCGGCCCCATGCACTCCCGTGTAAACTTGGCGTGGTCCAACCCGGGATCAGGAGATAAATGTCCATGAACAAGAAGCTGGCGGCCATCACCGTCGCCGCCGTCGCGACTTTCGCATCGACCCCGCCGGCAACCGCGGCCGAGGTCTCAGGATCCGTCGCAGGAGCCTTCAGCAAGGGACGCACGCACTTTGTCGTCACCGCCGGCAGCGGCAATGCATTCGATGAAACCTACCTGGTCCTCGGGCTGGGCGTGAGTCATTACCTCATCGATGGACTCAACGTCGGACTGTCTCTCGAATCGTGGCTCGGGTCGGATCCTGGCTTGTATAAGGTCACGCCTTCGGTGCAGTATGTCTTTTACCAGATCCCACAGTTGAATCCCTATGTCGGCGGATTTTATCGCCGCACGTATATAGACGGTCTGCCGGACATCAACTCCGTGGGCGCGCGCGCCGGTGTCTATTTGAAGGCCGGGCGCAATGCCTACATCGGTATCGGCGCGGTCTATGAGTCCTACATCGACTGCAACACGAACACCTACCGCTCGTGCAGCGACACGTATCCCGAGGTGAGCTTTACGATCGCGTTTTAGCCTGCGAACCGCCGTCAACCAGGCGATCGATCCGGGTTGCGAAATCGATAGACTGCCAACTCACTTCTTCAACGCGTCAAAGAACTTGCCGTTCTTGATGGCATCACCGAAACTTGCCCAGGCATAGTCGAAGTTTCCGGTAAAGGCAAGGCTGAGGGCTGCCGAGGTCAGTGCGCTGACAAAGGTGATTTGCAGCTCTTCGGTGGCCGGGGAATCCGTTCCAGGCCCCTGGGACGCGGGCTCAAGCGGGAACTGGGCATCTTCATGGCTTGCGTCCCTGATCGAGACTTCGGCAATGCCGCTGCGTATCAATTCGTAGAAGAGGCCGCGGTCGCGCATGCGGGAGACTTGTTCGTCAGCCCCGAGCAGCATCACGGGTTTGTTGATCCGTCTCAGGAACTTGGGCATGGCCTTGCCGATACCCGAGGGATCGAGCAGGATGGCGCCCGCGGCGGGCGCGCCTTCAGCCAGCGCGATGGCTGCCGCGGCACCGCCGAACGAGTGCCCGACGATGATGATCTTGTTGACGTCGATCCGGCTATCGACAATCTCCGGCCGGCGTTGGATCAAAGCGACGATTCTTGCCAGGGTTCTGCCGTTGCCGACCCATGGACCTTTATTGGGTAGTTGCACGGCCAGACTGTGTATTCCCCAGGTTGCCAGATGCAGTGCCTGATAGGCGTGGTCTTCCTTCGAGTTGTCATGTCCATGCAGCAGGACGACGAGCGGTGCTTTTTCAGCAGGCGCGGATAAATACAAGTCCGTATCAATGCTTTCGGTGGCCGACAGGCGCAGTTTATGGTCCTTGTGCGTGACCACTTCAAAAGGCCCGCGCAACCTGAACTGGTCAACATCGGCCTTGTGATCGAGCACATATTCCCGCAACTCGCTCAACGTTTTTGGCGTAATCGACGTTACGCCGGGCCCCGGCAACCTGGCACAGCCGCTGGCCAGGGCCAGCCAGGCAATGGCGAATATAATGGATCTTTTAGGCATTGCCGCTGCGGTCATAATCTGCATATTGCATGACAGTTGCACGAATCGTGAATTTTGTCGCACACTTCAACGCGCGGGCCACGGTAAAGTCACCCTGACCCTGCTTGTTGCTGTTTATTGGCAAAGGTACGCGCCTATTTCAACTTGGCACGATGCATCCGAATCGATGACAGCCCTGAAAAATACCGGGATACGCATTGTTGTGCTGCTGGTCCTGCAAACCCTGTGGTTGGAGACCTCTCATTCCCAGTCTCCCGGCAGCCCCGCATTTGACAACGAAATTACAAAACAAGAAGCTATTTATCAAAGCCAGGGAGAAAAAGTACCTGCGGGTTATGTCGTCGGTAGGTCGCTTTGGTCCTATGCATCTTTTCTAACCTCCGGGTTCGATCGCTCATTGGCAGATCTGGGTCCAGCCGATCGCTGGCTGGATATTGGAGCAGGCGAGGGCCATGCCATACTGGATTATTACACTCCAGGATACGACTGGGAGCACTTTGAAGGACGGGAGCGGCGCGGCAAGAAAGCGCGAACAGTCGCAATATCCATAGAGGACCGAAGGACACCGCGTTGGCATGATACAGCCGCCAGCCTTGAGGCAAATCAAATACGATATCTGTCCGGCAAGCGCTTGCGGGAGTATTCGCTGGAAGAACTGGGACAATTTCAGCTCATTACCGATGTGATCGGCGGTTTCTCATACGCACAAAATCTTTCCCTCTTCATGGAGAACGTGCTCAGCTTCCTGGAACTGAACGGCGGGTTCTATTCGCTTCTGCTGGATGTGATTCCGGAAAACGCAAAGAATCGAACTTCCTATCCGGATACACTGTTCCTGACCGATATAGAGAATGCCGACGGTTCCGAAGTCAGAACCTGTTCCTGGCTCAAGAGTATTACCTGCGTGGAAGTCACTTGTGCATCAAATACGGAATGGGACCGGCCGATTGAGTTATATCATATTCGTAAAGTTTGCAATAACGTTACCGTTCCCGCTCTGGTACCGCTTCGATTCGAGGCCGGAACTCCTCCAATACGGCGATATCAATTGAAAAATCCGTCACCGTCGGCAGCGGGTCAGACCAGCGCAACGCGTTGATTCGGGAAAGCAGCGCGGATTCGCCCGGTGCGGCAAGCGGGCGGCCGCCCAGCGCGCGCAACGTGCTCCCACGGCTTCGTGCCTCGCGCCCGTCTGGATGGTTTGCGGGGGCTGCAGGCGCGCGACTACCCGGCCGCGATGACTGAAATCTGATCCACGCAAGGCCGCAACACCCCGGACTTGTCAGCGGTCACGGGGTACGCTCTTGTCTTCAGCAAGGGCGATGCACTTCTCGGTGCTGATGCTCAGGAAGATGGGGTCTCCCACCGGCGTGCGCAGGGACGGGTGCGCCCGCGCGAGCACGGGCTGGGTTCCGATGCTGACCTGGAAATCCACGATATCGCCGAGGAACACCTTGGAACTCACCGTGCCGGCGCAGACGTTGGGGCCTGAGGGCCGCTCCTCCGAGAGCGCAATGTCCTCCGGGCGTATCGAGAGCGTGACCGCGTCGCCGGACCGCAGCACATCGGAGGACGACGCGGTGAGTTCGCCCAGCGCGGTGCCGACGCGGTAATGCGCGTCCCCGCCGGCCGCGACCACCCGGCCGTCCACCAGGTTGGTGCGGCCGATGAAATCGGCGACGAAGCGGCTGCGCGGGCGTTCGTAGATTTCGCGCGGCGAGCCGATCTGGATGATGACGCCCTCGTTCATCACGGCGATCTCGTGCGAAAGCGCGAGCGCTTCGGCCTGGTCGTGGGTGACGTAGACGGTGGTGACGCCGGTGTCGCGCTGGATGCGCTTCAGCTCGAAGCGCATGTGCTCGCGCAGCTTGGCGTCGAGGTTGGACATCGGCTCGTCGAGCAGCAGCAGTTGCGGCTCCATCACCAGCGCCCGGGCGAGCGCGAGCCGCTGCTGCTGGCCGCCCGAGAGATTGGTAGCCGGGCGGTCCGCGAGCGTTTCCATGGCTACGATGGCGAGCACGCGCATCACCCGCTCCCGGATCGCCTGCGCGTTGAGCTTGCGGCGCCCCACTTTCAGCGGAAAGGCCGCGTTTTCATACACCGACATGTGCGGCCAGATCGCATAGGACTGGAACACCATGCCGATATTGCGCTCATTCGGCCTGATGAATATGCCGCGGCCGGAAGCGTAGAGCGGGCGCCCGCCCAGCGTGATTTGGCCGGATCGCGGACGCTCCAGCCCCGCGATCGAGCGCAGCGTCGTGGTCTTGCCGCAACCGCTGGGGCCGAGCAGCGTGAAGAGCTTGCCCTCCGGCACGTCGAAGCTGACGTCGCGCGCGGCGCGGACGACCTCGCCGCCGTCGCTCCGGTATTCGGTGTTGAGATTGCGGACGCTCAGCATGTAACCACCCTATTTGCCGCCGATGAACGCCGATGCACGCCGATCGAACCCCGACAGCAGTAAACAACAGGGATGGCACCCCTGAAAAGATTGGTAGGGGTGCAGCCCGGCTTCAAACACGCTATTAACGTTCCTTTGTTTCGGTTCTGGATTTTATCGGCGTTCATCGGCGTTCATCGGCGGCTTCAATTAGGTTCTTGAATCACGCGTCGCGCACGCCAAAACGGCTGCCCGCGAACTGCGCGAGCATCACCAGCGCGAACAGCAGCACGATCAGCATCACCCCGAGCGCGGAGAGCTCCACGTACTGGCCGTTCTCCCACAGCTCCCAGATCATGATCGAGACCACCTCGGTGCCGGGGCTGTAGAGCAGGATCGAGCTGGAAAGCTCGCGCAGCGAGACGATCGCGACGTAGATCCAGCCGGCGACCAGCCCGGGCTTCAACAGCGGCAGCACGACGCGGACGAAGGTCGCGCCCCAGGACGCGCCGCTCATCGCCGCCGATTCCTCGAGTTCCTTGTGGATCTGCAGCATGGAGGCGGTGTTGTAGCGTATGCCGTAGGGCATGAAGCGCGTGACGTAGGCGATGAGCAGGATCCAGATGGTGCCGTAGATGCCGGCGTCCACGTTGAGGTAGAAGACCATGATCGACAGGCCCAGCACCAGCCCCGGAAAGACGATGGGGAGCGAGGCCAGGTTGTCGAGCAGCCAGCGGCCGGGGATCCGCGTCTTCACCACGATCCAGCAGATTACGGCTGTGACCAGCATGATGATGGTCGCCGACCCCAGGCACAGCAGCAGGCTGTTCCAGATGGCGCGCGCGAACGTCGGGTGGCCGAGGATGAAGCGGTAGGGGTCGAGCGTCAGGTTGGCGAGCGCCGCCATCGAGGGCACGCTGTAGTACTTCTGGACGGAAGACCACAGCAGCACGAGCAGCGGGGCGGCGACGATCAGCAGGAAATAGACGATGAAGATCGCCGCCGTGAGATAGCGCCAGCGGCCGAGGTCGATGCGGCGCGGACGGAAGCCCTTGCCGGTCACGGTCGAGTAGCGCTGCCCGGACGAGGAGAGCCGGGACTGGAACCACACGCCGGCCGAGGTGAGCAGCAGCAGCGTCACGCCGTACGACGCGGCGAGCCCGATCTGGCTGGGGTAGCGGTGGATCGCCTCGTAGATCGCCGAAGTGAAGACGAAGATCCCGGCCGGCATGCCGAGCAGCGCCGGCACCTCGAAGGATTCGATCGCGCGCACGAAGAGGATCAGGAGTATCGCGAAGATGGCCGGCCACGACAGGGCGAGCGTGATTCGCCACACGACCTGCCACAGGTTAGCACCGCTCATTGCGGCGGACTCCTCCAGCGCCGGGTCCATCGAGCGAAACGCCGCGGTCATCAGCAGGAATGCCATCGGGGAATAGTGCAGTCCGTCCACCCAGATCATGCCCCACATCGTGTAGACGTTGAAGAACACGTAACTGGTGCCGAACCAGTGCTGCAGCATCAGGTTGAAGATCCCGATCTTGGGGCTGGCCAGCATGATCCACGAAATGGTGAAGAGGATGCCGGGGATGATCAGCGGCACCAGCGCCAGCCCGAAAAACAGCCGCTTGAACGGCGTGTTGGTGCGTTCGTTCATCCACGCGAGCGCGGTGCCGACGATGAGCGAGAACGCGGCGGTGCCGGCGGCGAACAGCAGCGAGTTCACGAACAGCTTCGCCGTCTGCACGCTCGTATAGGCCGCGGCATAGTTGCCGAAGGTGAACACGGCGGGCTTTGCCGCCGTGTGCGGCGTGAAGAAGCTCTGCCACAGCAGGAACCCCAGCGGGATCAGCGCGAGATAGGCGACCAACGCGACGCACACGCCCAGCACGACCCATTTGAGGTCCAGGCGGTAGCGCGCACCCCGGGAGCCCGCTACCGCTTCCACGTTTTCTTCCCGGGTTTCACGTGGTGATGATGGGGATGGTCGTGGCCGTGATCGTCGCCATGACGATGATCGTGATCATGGCCATGGTGATGATAATGAAGATGGCTTTCCCCATCCTTATGGTGCTCGTGATAATCATGATCATGGCGGTGGCCATGATCATGATTCCCGGGATCGTTGGGATGCCGCGGGTCCTCGCTGAAGACCAGCGACTTGATCGTGACCGGCACCGTGTGCGAGGGCAACCGGATGCGGCCGAGGTCGATGTAGTCGAGGTCCCACAGCGTCACGCCGTCGATCACCAGGATTTCGTTCTCGAGTTTCAGTTCCTCGCGCAGGATCGCGCCGAGCGTCTGCGCGATATCGCCGTCGAGCACGAGGTAGAGCGGCTTGCCGCCGGCGATGGTGCGCGGCAGGCCCTCGACGACGCCGCGGGCGAAAGCGGCGATGCGCTGGTAGGAGGGCGCGCCGGCCCAGCGAAACGCGAGCGCGACCTCGGATGCGCCTTCCTCGAGGTCGAACGCGGTGAAATGGCCGCGGATAGCGCGTGCGACTTCCCCGGCAACGATGTCCTCGCGGCAGACGTAGGGCGGTTGCAGCACCTGCAGGTTCTTGCGCGGCAGCAGGTCGCCCGGACTCGAGATGTAGATGGTATTGCCGGAAAGCTGCACGCTGTATTCGGAAGCGCCAATGGCGGTGGCGCGGATGCATTCCCCCGCGGGCAGCAGCGGCCACGGCAGCGCCCCCTGCGCGAGGCGCCGCGCGATGGCGGCGCCGAGGAGCTTGCCCATGTCGCCGAAGTCGCGCGGCTCCCGCCCGTACACGTACTCGCCGACGCCGCCGGAGAACATCACGCCGTCGATGCGCCCGAGGTCCGCGATCGGGTCGGTCAGGTAGAGGTGCTCGACCGCGTGCGGCAGCGGCCGTTCGCGGATCGCCGCGATCAGCGCATCGGCCATCCAGTCCGCCACGCGCTCCATGTGCGCGCGCGGCGCGCGATCACCCACTTTCCAGGCGTAACCCGCTTCCGCGGCGAGGTGGCGGCCGGCGGGATCGAGGCGCACGATGCGCTCGCCCTCGTCCACCACCTGCAGCCGCCCGCCGATATGCACTGCGGCCATGGCGGTGATGCGGCCGCCTTCCACTACCGCGAGCTTGGTCGTGCCGCCGCCGATGTCCACGTTGAGGATGCGCTTGCCCTCGGAGTGAGAGATGCGCGCCGCGCCCGAGCCATAGGCCGCGAGCATGGCTTCCAGGTGGTGACCGGCCGCGGCGCAGACGAACTCGCCGCCGTTCTCGGCGAGCAGCTCGGAGATCGCCTGCGCGTTCTGCCGGCGCAGCGCTTCCCCGGTGAGGATCACCACGCCGGAATCGATACTGTCCGGGTGCAGCCCCGACTGCGCGTACGCCTCGTCGATGATGGCGGCGAGTTTTTCCTCGTCGATCCGCTCTTCGTCCCGGTAGGGCGTGAGGGCGACCGGCGATTGGAACAGCGTTTCACGCGACACCACGCAGTAGCGGCTGGAGAGGTCTTCCCCGAGGCGCCGCAGATTGATGCGCGAAAAGATGAGCTGCGTGCCCGAGGAACCGATGTCCATGCCGACGCTGGTGAGCGAGACGTGGTCCTGGACCCACAGCGGATTGCCTTCCGGGGAGCCGTCCTCGCCGAAGTCGTCGTGATCGTGGTCGAAGGCCGCGTCGCCGTCGTGGCTGTGCCCGAGGTCCGCGCCATACTGATGGTCGGTCAGGCTATGACCGGTTTTCTTCGGCGCGTCGTCTTTCTCCGCCATGGCTCGCGTTCCCGCCTCAAAAACCAGGAACGGAAATTTGCCGCCGATAAACGCCGATAAACGCCGACACAAAACAGCATCGACTCAATGGACGGTTCTCGCTTTTATCCGCGTCCATCGGCGTCCATCGGCGGCTAAAGGGGTTAACGGTAAAGCTCGGGGTATTTGGCGCGGACCCTGGCGGCGAGCTCCGGCGAGCTCTGGCACACCTTGGGAAAGGTATCGAGCTGCTCGTAGGGGCGGCAGGCGTCGATCACCATGCGCGTGTTGTAGGGCTGCGATTTGTCGGTGACCAGGGTGTCGAGGCGCGACGACCAGCAGTGGTCGAGCACCGTCGTGCGCGTTTTCGGGTCGCAGCGCGTGCCCATCGCCCAGATCACGTCGTGGATGTCG
>Ga0105252_10001345_pt1 | contig 11108 bp, 9 predicted proteins | sample EasRivMeERMZT100_FD_89675 | JGI IMG/M metagenome (GOLD analysis project Ga0105252, IMG submission 89675) | Soil microbial communities from meander-bound floodplain in the East River, Colorado, USA - East River MetaG ERMZT100 | ecosystem: Environmental > Terrestrial > Soil > Floodplain | place... | reverse complement strand
TCGATATCAACGGAACTACCAAGGGACTGATTTGCGACGGGATCAAATACGCGGAGCTCTTGGGTGACGCGGCCACGAACGTCGCATTTGTCCGGCACACCGTCGGTGTTGCAATCGTCGCAGGTCGGATCGCCGAGGGAACACTCGGCTAGTTCACATGCATCTCCACGACTGTCGAGATCGCAATCGAGTTGGTCACGGTTGGGATGCAAAGGGCAATTGTCGCATAGGTCCGGCATTCGGTCTCGGTCGGCGTCTTTGCGGTCGTCAAAATCCGCGCAGCGGTCGACGTCGGCGCAGAAGCTGTCGCCATCCGCGTCGTCTTCCGCGTCCAGCGGACACGGGTCGCATGCGTCACCCACGCTATCCTCGTCGGTGTCGGCCTGATTCTGATTGAGGATGAGCGGGCAATTGTCGCATGCGTCGCCGACACCGTCCTCGTCCCCATCAGCCTGATCGCGGTTCGCCTGCTGTCCGCAGTTATCACAGGAGTTCCCGACATCGTCCTCATCATCGTCGGCCTGAGCGGGATTCGGATCCGCGGGACAGTTGTCACAGGCAACAATGCCGTCAGCATCGGCGTCAATCTCACAATCGTCGGGCAGGCCGTTTCGATTGCAATCCGGGCGATCGGTGTCGACCGTCAGGACCCTCGCGGCCCCGGCCTTGTCCCCCGCGGATTCGTCCCACGCCCCACCAACGGAGGCGATTTCGCCGCTGATGGCCACCACCGTGTCGAGGCGATAGTCATCAACACCGCTAAAAACCGGATCACGGATTTGCGGCTGCCATGAGGCGCCGTCAAAACGAAACACGTGAATCAGCCCGGTGACAATGGCTTTGTCCATCATGCGCCGAGAGCCGATGACGGCCAGCCCACCATCGAGTGAAACAGACTTCCCGAACCAGATGTCGGCCACGCCGGCGCCGTCACCACCCTCCGCGGTCAGTTTTGCTTCTTGGATCCAGCCGTTCTGCGATTGAACAAAGGTGTAGGCCGCTCCCGCAAATGATCCTTGTTCGTCATCGAGCCACGCACCGACCAACGCCCGTCCCCCGCTCAACGCGACGGACCAGCCGAAGAACGCGAAGGGCCCGCCGTCGTCCGGCAAGATCTTCGACTGTTGAACCCATTGATCGCCTTCTAGGTGGAATACGTAGGCCGAGCCGGAACCGAAACCGTTGTCGTCGTCCGATCGAGCGCCGATCAGAATGGTCTCGCCCGCGATGGCGACCGACGCACCAAACTGCTCACCGCCGAATAGATCGGTGGGCAGCAATTTCGCTACTTGCTGCCACGCTTTGCCATCATAGCGAAAGACGTACGCGGTCCCGGCGCCGAAGCCACGTTCGCCATCAAGAGGTGCGCCCACCACCGCGATCTGGCCATCGATCGCCACCGCCGATCCAAATTGTTCTCCGCCGAGTGGAACGTCGGGGCCGAGCTTGGCCTCCTGCCGCCAACGACCTGCGTCGAAGCGAAACGGGTATGCCGCGCCGGTGCCCCAGCCGTGATCGTTATCGCCGGAAGCTCCGACAATCGCCACCGTGTCGTCAAGGTCTACGGCTGTACCAAATTGATCGAAGTCATCGCCGTCCTCGGCCAGGAGTTTTGTCTCCACCACCCAGCTCTTGCCCTCCGCACGGAATAGATAGGCTGCGCCGGCGTCGGATCCGTTCTCGCGATCCGATCGTGCTCCGACGATGACGCGGCCGGGGTCAACGGCAATCGAAGAGCCGAATAGCTTTCCCCGGGCGGGGTCAGGCGGCGCCAGGAGGGCGTCACACTGGGAAAACGCCGGCGAGACCGCGACCAGAACGCCGACCACTTGAATGGTCATCAGCCATCCGCACCATCTGGCGAAAGACTTGTGTTTGATCGTCGAGAGAGCGAGTGGGCAGCGATGGTGTCCGGGCAATGCGCAGGGCCCTCCCTGGCTATTGCGTTCAGGCATAGCGATTTCTACGGTCAAGCCCCCAACTTGCCGGGAATTGGGCATGTATCATTACCCCAGCGATCTAACCAACTCGCCGCCTCTGACGTTCAACGGCAATCATCACGGCAATCGACGGTGATGACAGTTTTCGCTTACAAGCTGAACCGAGTCAGCGTGGCTCACTGGATTTCGTATCCAGCCACTCCCGGAGCCAACGGGCTATTATAGCAGTTAGGCAGCGGCATTGCACGTTTGCCCGAACCCAAATACCGGCTAGACTGCGATAGCGGTAACCGGTCGATTCGTTCTCGAATCCCTTCAGGCCACCCATACGACGCTGGCTATGCCCCGATACTTGGCCGTTGACTACGGAACGAAACGGATTGGACTGGCCATCAGCGATGGTCGAGGCGTCATTGCCTCCCCGTTGACGACCGTGTCCGCACGGGGCTCGCTCGTCGAGCAAGTCGAGACTGTGGTTGATGCGGTCCACGAGTTTGATGTGGACGCCCTCGTCGTCGGGTTGCCCGTGAACATGGACGACACCGAAGGTGGGCAGGCGGCGATCACCCGCCGGTATGGGGGTGCGCTTGGGACTCGGTTTGGCAAGCCGGTCCACTATTTCGACGAACGGCTGTCGACCGTCGCGGCGGACGAGATGCTGCGACCGGCGGAACTGACCCGCAAGAAGCGAAAAGCCCGGACGGATGCGGTGGCCGCGCAAGTCATCCTACAGAGCTTTCTGGATGGACAACGCGGATGAGGAAAGTGCGCCCTGCGGATTGTCACGAGGATCATCTGTGCTACCGGTCGTGTAACCCCAGCCCATATCGAGCGTCGACCGGGGTCGATCCAGCAACGTGACTCACTCCATGATCGGGGTTCGCGCAGATGTGTTCGAGGATGTGGAAGATCGTCTCAAGGCGCTCGTTTTCGTTAAGGGCCGACGCGATTTGCTCGACCGTCCATGCCGAAAGCCGAGGCTGGTTGGCATCGGCCGGCTTGATCTGGCCACGCAACAGCCCAAGCACTCGTCGCTGCAAGTCCAGATTTGCGTCCGCGGTTTTCTTCCCTAGATCAACGCCGGGCTGGTGATAGGCGTTTACATCGATGAGTTCGGCATAGAGTCCCACGGCACGCTCGAACAGCGCGATGAGACTTCCCAAGGAACGGGCGTTCAGCTCGCCGATGGTCAAGGTCATTGACTGTCGGCCGCGATCGGTCAGCACGTCGCGCGTGGCGTGAAGAAAAGCGTTCAAATAGTCGCCGGTCGTTAGGTCGGGGCCGACGAGGATCGAGGCACCGGGGGAGCGATCCAAGAGCACTTCAATGAAGGTTACGAAGAAGTCATCCGGACCATCAACCAGTTGCTGGACAAGGGCGTGTTGATCCGTGCTGCCTTTGTTCCCATAGACCGTTAAACCCTGGAGGACCTCTTCGCCGTCGCGACTCCGTCGCTTGCCAAGGGACTCCATGACTAGCTGTTGCAGGTACCTTCCCAAAAGCAAGAGTCGATCGCGATACGGCAAGATCACGAGGTTGCGTTTTGCCTGTTCCTCGCCGGCCGAGTGCCACATCAGCGCCGTGAGCATAGCCGGGTTACGCAAGGCCTCGGTGTTTCGCGTGATCCGGTCGCAATCAGCCGCCCCCGCCAAAAACGCCTCGATATCCACGCCTTGCAGCGCCGCCGGGAGCAGCCCGACCGACGAAGTGATGGACGTACGTCCCCCCACCCAATCCCAAATGGGAAACGTCCGAAGCCATTTGTCCGTGAGGGCTGTCTGATGAAGCTCGCTTCCCGGCTGGGTCGCGGCGACCGCGTGGCGGGCGAACGAAAGCCCCTTTCGTTCATACGCCGCGGCGACTTCCAGCATGGTGTTCTTTGTTTCGGGCGTGTTGCCGGACTTGGAAATGACAATGGTGAGAGTCTGGGGCAACAGGTCCTCCAGGTCAGCCATCACGCGGTCGATGCCGTCAGGGTCGGTGTTGTCCAAAAAACGCAGGATCATGGGATCATCGTCCTGGCCAAGGGCATCACTGAGCAGTTGCGGTCCCAAGGAGGACCCGCCGATCCCGATCACCAGGACCACGAAGAAGGCCTGCGCGATTTGCGGCTTGGTCCCACCCGTATGAACGGCGGAGACAAACGACCGAATGTCTTGAACGGCTCGCTCGATGTCGGCGCGAATCGCCTCCGTCGGCGCGAGATGGGGCGTCCGCAACTAGTAGTGACCGACCATTCGTTGCTCATCAGAGTTAGCAATCGCTCCCTCTTCCAGCCGTTGCATGGCCGCCAGCGCATCGGCCGTCGACCGACGCATGCCTTCGATGAAACCCTCGTCGAAGAGCATTCGGCTGACGTCCAAGCGAAGGCCGATATTCGGGCAATCACAGAGAAACCGTTGGTATCGTTGCCACGGCGAGGGTGGGTTCATTCAGAGGAATCCATGGGCAGGGGGTCGGTAACGGGGAGACAATCATCCTTAATCCATGACGACGCATGTTCGCGCGACGGAGCAGCACTTGCGGCCCCCTCCGGCGCCAGAGCGATGATCGCCGCATAGATCCGCTCGGTGGCCGCTCGCACCGTCGCGCGACCTCGATCATGATCATCGAAATCGCTCAAGTCCACCGGCGGGCCGAAGCGGACGCGGGCCCGGTGGCGGGCGAGACAACCGGCCAATACGCCCTTCGTGTACCGTGTGCCGCTGATATATGCCGGAATCACCGGGGCACCTGTACGAAGAGCCAGAAGAGCGACGCCATCCTTGGGTCGCCGTCGCTCCCCCGGCGGAGCGATTCCTCCCTCGATGAAGATCGCGACGGCGTTGCCCGCCTCCAACTTGCGAAGGGCCTCCTTGGTGGCAGCGGTCTCACGGGTGCCGCGCCGCACCGGGATGCACTCGGCGGCCCGCACCACGGTGCGAACGATCGGCAGATTGGCGTATTCCGCGGCAATCAAGAATGACAAGACCCGATAGGGAACGCAGGCACTCAGCAAAGGAGGATCGGGGATACTTCGGTGATTGGCCGTCACGATGACGGGGCCGGTGCGGGGTACCGTAACCGGTCCCAACCGTTCCAATCCCCACCAGAACTTGCTCACAAACTCGACTAGATGTCGCAGGAAACTAATCCAGGGTCTGTCGAGCCCCCGTCGCAGACGGACGCGAAGAGTGACGGCCCCAGCCACGAAGGTCAGAACCGACACACCGAGCAAAAGCCAACCCACCCAGCGGTCCATGCGAACCGCCGTAGGGACGCCGAGCGCGCCCGTTGCGATCAACAAGGCGCCCGTGCACACGAGGTCCTTGAAACCGAATACGCGACCGCGAAACCGGTTGGCGACGGTACGCTGGAGAAGAGCGTCGAAGGCGGCCATGACACTCACACCGAACAGACCAGCCAGCGTAATTCCGACGGCGCCCAGACGAGACAAGGCCGTCGTACTCCACGGCAGCATGGTCGAAGCCGCGAAGATGCCGATGGCCAGCGAAATGCCGAACAGACCCCAGGTGATCGCGATCTCTGCTCGTAGCGCGCGTCCAAGGATGGTGACGATGGTCGCTCCGAGGATGAAGCCCAATCCGAGCAGCGCTCGATAGCCGCTGATGTCGGTAAAGGTTCCGCCGTATGTGTCCCGAACCACGGCGGGAATCACACTGTTGACCACCGGGCCGCAGAACCAGACCAAGGCGGCAATCATCAGCAGTTCGCGCACGTGTCGGTGACCGCGCACGTATCTCAAGCCGTCGGCCAACGCCGCAAACGGGGATTCCTCCGCCGAAGGGTCTGCGGCATGCGCCGCGCCCGAGGGCGGACGCATCATGGCCAGGCAGACCGCACTGGCAATGAAGGTTGCCGCATCTACTCGGAAGGCCACTTTCGGCTCGTAGTGATCAGCGAGGTATCCACCGATGAGTGCGGCGGCCATCGTGGCGATGATGCCCAAGCCCGCGATCATGCCGTTGGCCCGGACCAATTGCTCATCATTAACCAGGGTAGGGAGGAGTGCCGATCGGGCGGGGGAGAATAACGCCGCAAACACTCCCACTAACAGCAATGGCACGAACCCACCCCAGGAACCCCATGCCGCCGTCTGAGCCAATAGATACCCGAACACGCACATCAGGCCGCCGCGGATGATGTCCGCGGAGATCATCAACGCCCGTCGCGGCAGGCGGTCCGCCAGCAGGCCGGTGAATGGCCCCAGCAGGAAAAAGGGAACGAAGAACATGAAGGTCATGCGGGCGGTGAGCGGCGTCACGTCCACGGTCGGGTCGAGCGCGTCGCGGGTCTTGAGAATCGCCAGTTCGGAAATGTGATCGCCCATGGCGCTGATGCCGTAGGCGAACCACAGGAGCACGAAGTTACGGTTTCGCAGCAGGTGTTGCACGGGCATTCGCGGCCCCATTCACTTATTCGGCTCGCCAATTCCCTGATCGTCACGTCGAGAAGGCGACCCAGGGACATTCGCAGGAATCATCCCTGACGACCGGGCTGCGAATGGTACTGTAGCCTGCCGTGCATGGACAGGCGACGAACCGGCTGCGCGACTGTCGTCGATATCGTTATTCTACAGCTCAATGTCTTCCGCCCGCGAAACATTCATCGCCGAACTTCAAGCGGCTATATCGCCGTGGGGCCTCGCACCAACCCAAGAACAGCTCGATCAAATGGCCGCTCACTTTGAGGGCATGATCGATGCTAACCGCGTCATAAACCTTACCCGGATCACCGATCCTGCCGCCGCCGCCGTCAAACACTACGCCGATTCCCTGTCGGTGCTCGATTGGGCCCGTCAACAAGCGGTTCAATTCGGCACCGTGATCGATATCGGCACGGGCGCTGGTTTTCCGGCGATGCCCTTGGCGATCATGGCGCCACATTGTCGCGTGACGGCCATCGATGGAACGGGGAAGAAGATCGACTTTCTGCACCGAACGGCGGCCGCCCTGGGCCTAAGTAATCTACGGGCGGAGCATGTCCATTCGGAGCATTGGGTTACGAAGCAACGCTTTGATCTGGTCGTCGCACGGGCTTTGGGTCCGCTGGATCGGTGCATTCGGACCGGAGCAAAGTTCGTTGGCCGCGGTGGCTGGGTCGTCGTGTTCAAGACCAAGGGCATCAACCCCGAGGAACTGAAGGAAGCCGAGCAAGAAGCCGAGAGGGCGGGGCTTCGCGAGTGTGAAAGGCATCCTTATCAGCTGACTCTGGGCGGCGAAACGATGCCCAGATTGCTGTTCGTGTATCGAGGCCGAAGGTAACCATCAGAACGCGGGCGTTACTGTGCGCTCCTGTATCTTTTGAGTGTATCTCGCGCGGCGATCAGATCTTGGGAAGGATTCGTGGACTCGGTTCGACGGAGGATGTAGGGGCCGTTGTAGTCGGCCGATGCCAGAGCCTCCAGGATTCCGACTAGATCAACATCACCCTCGCCGAGCGGCGTTTCATGGCCCAACCCCGGCTCGCCGCGACCGCGGTCGACAAACCCCGCAGTGGCATCTCGGGCGTGGAACAGCGCCACTTGCTCGATGAATCGTTCGATCGACAACATCGGATTGGCACCCGTCATCACCATCCCCGCCGGGTCCCAGCAGACCCGAATGGCGGGGCATCGGAGGGCGTCGAGCACGGCCAGCCATCGAGCCCCCGTGTCGTAGGATGGACGCAATGCGAGCAGCACGCCACGGATGTCAGCGTATTCCCCGAGCCGGCTCAACGCGCTGATCGCCAGGTCCGACGGCTGCCCGGTCTGCAAATCGGTGAGCGCCCCCACGCCAGTACTGACGACGTTTACCCGAAGGTCCCTGGCCAGGTCGAGAACATGACGCGTGCGATCGATACGCTCTTCGACGGTCCCGGGATCGGTTAGCCGAAGCGTCGGCATGTCCGCGGATAGGGCCGCTGGAGAAAGTCCCAAGCCTCCGATGTATCGAGAGACGTCGCGTCGGGCGCTCGGTGAGAGGTTTTGCGGGGCTAATTCGCCGTGAGCGGTTGGAATCTCAATGGTACGAAAATCCAACGCGGCGGCCTGACGCAGGGCGGATTTCACGTCGGTGCGCAAATCGGCGATGTCAATACCAATAACGTGCGGCCTGGGTTGGGCCATCGCTCACGAGTCCCTTTCGCCAAAGCGGGCCTCCTGGACTTCAGGACTACCCGATTCGACGCGCCGCTACTTTATCGACGTCAAGAAATGTGCCAAGTGAGCTGTGGATCACAAGTGGGCCTGGAGCCGCCGCACTTCGCCCATCTGGTAGAAACAACTCATCACGGTGGGCACCAGCAGCACGAATGGAGCCACAATGCTGCTTTCCTCGGCGGCGCTGCGGAACCAGCCGAACATGACCGGCGACGTGACCACCAGGGCGACGATCCCGGACATGATGAGGACCGCGCCGAGAAACGCCGTAACCACAACGACGACTTTCCGGCGATTGATGAACGCGTATGCCGTACAGACAAGAAACCCTGCCCCACAAATACACCAGAGGGTCGCGCCGTGGAAGCCGATTGCCGATAAATAATAGAGGATCAGCCCCGCACCCATCCCCCCTCCCAATACCCCAACGGCGTACAAAGCCGGCACGTAGCTGGCCGTGCCCAACAACGCTCCCACGCCCACCGCGTAGTACCAGCGATCCGGAGATTCCGGCAACATCATTAGTGTGACGCCCGCGCCGATCAGACCATAGGCCAGCACCACGCACAGCTTCCATAGCCGCCATCCGAACAACATGAGCGCGACCCCGCCTACAATCAATGGAAACGCAGCCGTGCCGTGTGTATCCCGCAAATAGGAGAGCCATTGTTGGATGTAGTAACTCACTTGCCGCTCCCTTCGATCGTCCGCGCGAACCCAAAGCATGAATGGACCGGTCAACCGGTCCACGGAATCCGCCTCATATAACTTAGGATATCGGGAGATCGACTATCAGGCCGGCTTGACTTCGGTTTTCGGACCCGAACGGGTCAGCATGGCCTGAAGAACGATCGACGTGAGCAGAAAGCCTCCGACCGCCACCCCCATTAACGCGGGGTGTTTCTGAAGGGCGTGGATCGATTCCCCCCCACTGATATGGGACATCAGCGTGGCGGCGCCGGTAGCCACCATCGCCGTGCCCACCAGTGATGTCGCGACAATGAGCGCCCAGCGTGTGGCCAGGATACCGACGCAGAGTCCCGTAATGAGGGCGGCAATACCCAAGGCTCGGCTATTGGGAGAAACGGTGGCGTCTTGTTGCGTGACGTAGGACCAGAATTGTTGAAACCACTCGCGGGGTGAGGGGTCGCGATACGCCTGCTGTTGTTCGGCCGTGGGAAGAACAAATTCTCCACCGACGGTCGCTGAAGGTAACACAATCGCCCGTTCGAATTCGCCAACGTGGGGGATGACCTTTTGATAGCCAAAAACCCCCAGAGTGGCTGACGAAAACACCAACGCAGCCGCCACCCCAATCCACAGCCGAAACGTCTGATAACCGATGAGGCCCACCATCAACGCCCCGACAGCGGCGCAGACGACGGTCGGGAAGCCGCTGAGCCTCGCCACGTATGCACCGACAAACGCACCGAAGATGCCCCAGGCCAGGGTAATCCCCGGACGCGAGAGCTTGGCCCCAAGGACGCTCAGGCCGATACCCGCGATCAAGAAGACAATGCCGGCGGGAACCGCTTCTCGAAGCACATCCGACGGGGCATGCTGGACCACAAAAAGGCGGGTTTGTTCGACGATTGAGCCGATTTGATCCATCACGTTCATGGGCACTCTGCCTTGCGAGATTCCGGACCCTCCCATACTCGATTCTACCCGGTATTCGCTCGAGATGGCGCATTATTCTGTAAACTACCGGTTACAACCGGTTTAACCGACGGCGATTTCGGAGGCTCGGCGGCGGAACCGGGCACCGTGAATCGATCCGGAAAAGTCGAAATGTCGATTACCGCGTGCCCGCCATCGCAACGGCCAGTCACCGCGTAGTTCGTGCGGAGCAGCGCGAGTTTCTGGGCCACCGTGTTCTCTTCGAACTCCCGGCCGGGAGTCGAGCCCCATCGGATTCGCCCCCCGCCGCGATCGGTCGTGAGTTCCAGGTGATGATTCAACGCGCTCACGCGCCCACCGGCGTTGCCGACGTGAACGGCTGTGATTTGATGGCCGAATGGTTCGCCCTGCATTAGACGGAGCAGGGCCAAACCAGCCCGGAGATCCTCGCCCGGCCACGGAAAGCCGGGGGCGGGGGCAGCCGCCTGCACTCCCTGGATCAGCCGCCAGCTTGAATCAAATCGATGCACGCCGGGCAGCCGGACGCCATCAGGGTCGACCAAGAAGAACTCGGCGCCCTGCTGCACCAATCCCGCGGGCATTCGATACCGTGCGCTGATTTCGAAGCGGGCATCGGCCGTGCGACGCACATGGCGAAGCTCCGCGATCCAGCCGATCTGACTCACGCGATCGGCAAGGCGCCGACAAAGTCGATCATCCGTCCACGCCGCATCCAACAGACCGGTGGTGCCGTCGTGCAGATCGGCCAGCGCCAGGTTATGGAGCGGGGCCGGAAGATCCACGAAGACCGCCCTGGCTTGGGGGTAGGCGTCAAACAAAAACCGGGCGACATGGGAATCAAGCCGTGCGAGGGCTACCGATGCCGCCAAAAACACTCCACCGAGCGCCGCCAACGTTGCCGTTCCCAGAACGACGCGCCGTCGTCGAACAGGGTCCCAGGTGCCCCACCAATGACGACCGCGACCTTTCACTGATGGCCCCCTCTTGCGCTTACGCATGGACATCGTCTCGCTTGGTCACGATCTCGCGGCCGCGGCGCGCTGAGGCGCAGCCGTTGAGGAACGTACGCGCGCGTCGCGTGCCTCCAGTGACAATTCGACGATGCGCTGACACAATTGATCGAAGTTGATCCCGATCCGGGCCGCGGATTTGGGAACGAGCGAATGGCTGGTAAACCCTGGAATCGTGTTCACTTCCAGAAAACACGGTTCCAGAGTGGTGGCGTCGATCATGCAATCGACGCGCGAAAACACGCGACAGCCCAACGTACGGTGCGCTTCGAGGGCGAGCTCTTGAACCCGTTTTAATAACTCGGGCGGCAATTCCAAATCGAACAAATACTGCGTGTCGTCATCGTTGTATTTGGCGTCGTAGTCGTAGAACTC
>Ga0105252_10001342_pt1 | contig 11124 bp, 9 predicted proteins | sample EasRivMeERMZT100_FD_89675 | JGI IMG/M metagenome (GOLD analysis project Ga0105252, IMG submission 89675) | Soil microbial communities from meander-bound floodplain in the East River, Colorado, USA - East River MetaG ERMZT100 | ecosystem: Environmental > Terrestrial > Soil > Floodplain | place... | reverse complement strand
TCGCGCAGCGACGCTTCTTGCATCTGTTCGCAATGAATGAACCGGCAGGCATTGCGGCTTGCTATACGGAAGATGCTCAAATGCTGGTCGCAAACATGGATGTAATTCGCGGACGTGCCGCGATCGAGTCCGTGTTCAAATTCACGGCCGTCCAGGGACACACGCTGGAATTTCAGACACAGGAGCTCGACGTCAATGGAATGAAAGCGCTGGAAGTCGGTACATATATCCGCAGGCGCAGCGATGGTTCGACCTTCGATGTCGGCAAATATATGGTGGTCTGGAAGCGCGTCGGGGACGAGTGGCGAATTCATCGCGACATGTTTAGTACGAGTGTGCCTAAAGCCGCTGCATCAACCATGACCGATGCCTAAAAAGAATCCCAGGCGCATCGGCCTCGCCATCATCGGCGGCGGGCGCGTCGGCCTGTTCCGCGGGGAGGTCGCGGCGCGCCATCCGCAGGTCGATTTCATCGGGCTCGCCGAAATCAAGCCCGACCGGGCGAAGCTCGTCGGAGGAAAGATCCGGGCGGACTTCGTGACGCAGGACTTCCGCGAGCTGCTCGCGCGTCCCGAGGTCACCGCGGCGATCATCGCGACCGACGAGCACCTTCACGTCGATCCGATCCTTGCGGCGGTGGAGCGCAAGCTGCCCCTGCTCATCGAGAAGCCGCTCGCAACCGGGCTCGCCGATTCGGAGCGTGTTCTGGCGGCAATCCAGAGATCCGGGGTGGACGCGGTGGTCGGCTATACGCAGCGCTTTCGGCGCCGCTGGCTGACGGCGAAGGAGAAGGTGCGCACCGGCCAACTCGGGGACGTGACCCTGGTCACCTCCCGGGCGTTCATGAATCGGCTGGTGGCCCTGGACAACTACAGGAGAACCGAGGATCCGTCGGAGATTTCACCGATGGTCATCTCGGGCACGCACGCGCTCGACGTCGTCATGTGGATGATGGAGTCCAAGCGCCCGGTGGAAGTCTACGCGCGCTCGGTGGACAAGGCCTTGGGCCCGCTGTGCGGGGGCATCGATGCGACCGCGGGAGTGGTGACTTTCGAGGATGGAAGCCTGTATCACGCGTCCATCTCGTGGGCGCTGCCGACGGTCTGGCCGGGCGCCGTATACAGTCTGGAAGTGGGCATCGTCGGCACCGAGGGCGTTCTGACCATCGACGACACCCATCGCGACATCGTTCTTGCAACCACGATTGCGCAAGGCGAGGGCTATGCGCCGGACGCGGGGCGGCGGGTCGATTTCCTCGGCAGCTATCCGCCGGGGGACATGGCGCTCGGTGAGCTGCGCGGCCCGATGCGGGAGGAAACCGAGCAATGGCTGAACCGGCTGGCGGTAGGCGTTCCGACGCAGCACGCGACCGCGGTCGAAGCGCACAACCGCCTGATGCTGACCAAGGCGTTCGACCTTTCCGCAAGGCTCAAGCGCGTGGTCCCGCTTCCGCTTTCAGTCGAAGATGAAAAGCCGCGCGGAAGCTTGCGCGTCGCAGGATGATTGAATGGTAAAGGAGGAAATATGGCAAAGCTAAGACTGTGGCTCGCACTGGCGTTGGTGTTCTTCCCGCTACATTCCATCGCGCAGAGTACGTACCCGAATCGGCCGGTCAAGATGATCATCCCGTTCGCGCCGGGCGGGGCCTCCGACTTCGTCGGCCGCATCTTCCAGCCGCGACTCTCCGAACTGCTCGGCCAGCAGGTCGTGATCGAAAACCGCGCCGGTGCTTCCGGCAACATCGGTCTGGAGGCGGCGGCGAAAGCGGCACCCGACGGCTACACCATCTACCTCGGCAACGTCGGCACGGTGGCCATCAACCCCGGGGTTTTCCCGAAGCTTGCCGTGAACCCGGTCAGGGATTTCATTGCCGTGACTCAGATAGTGGATGTGCCGGGCGTGCTGGTCGCGCACCCTTCGTTCCCGCCTAATACATTCAAGGAAATGATCGCCTATGCCAAGGCCAACCCGGGCAAGCTCAACTACGCCTCCCCGGGCAGCGGCAGCCAGAACCGCCTGGAGATGGAGCTCGTCAGGAGGGCCGAAGGGCTCGACATGGTGCACGTGCCCTACAAGGGCGGCGCGGGTCCGGCAGTGACCGGCCTGCTCGGGGCTGAAACGCACATGATGTTCACGACGGTGTCCTCGGCGCTCGGCCATATCCAGGGAGGGCGGCTCAAGGCCCTGGTCGTGGTCAGCGCGAAGCGGCTTCAGCAGCTGCCGAACGTTCCGACCATGATCGAATCGGGCTACTCCGAGAGCAAATCGGGATCCTGGCAGGGCATCTTCGTCCCGGCGGGCACATCGAAGGAAATCGTGGATCGCCTGTACGGGGTATTGCTGCAGACGATGAAAACCCCCGATGTCGTCGAGCGACTGACCAAGGGCGGCGTCGATGTCGTTACCAGCTCGTCGCCGGCCGCGTTCGCCGCTTATGTCGAAGCCGACACGCGGCGCTGGGCCAAGGTAGCCAAGGAAGCCGGCGCGACGGTCGACTAGCCTCAGACTCGACTCAATAGCGAATCATTCAACATCGGAGACGGAGACAGGAATGGCAAACGCGGGAATGGTGGGATTGGACTGGCAGCAGCGCATCAACTGGGACCGGCTGCGCAAGTATCGACTGGAGCGCGCGCGCGCGCGCATGAAGGCGCACGGGCTGGGGGCGATGCTCCTCATGTACGACGAGAACTGCCGCTACGTCACGAGCACGCTCACCCCGGGCTGGAACCGCCTGAAGCCCGGGCTGCGTTACGCCTTGCTGTGCGGCGACGACGCGCCGGTGCTGTTCGAGCAGGGCGACATCGGGGCTCAGGTCGAGCGCCATTCGCCGTGGATCCCCAAGGATCACGTGCGCTGGTCCTACGCCTGGATCAAGGGCGCGGCGGGTCCGGCCTCGCTCTCGCAGGTGAGGAAGTTCACCAACGCGATCAAGCAGGAAATGAAGAAGGCCAACGTCGGCGGGCAGAAGCTCGGCGTGGACTTCGTCGACATCAACATGATCCAGATCTTCAGCGACGAGAAGATCGAGTGGACCGACGGCATGACGCCGATGATGGAGGCGCGCGCGGTCAAGAACGAGGACGAGCAGGAGGCGCTGCGCATGGTCGGCGCGATCGGCGACGCCGCGCACTGGGAGTTCATGAAGTTTCTCAAGCCGGGGCGGACCGAAAATCAGATGACCGCGCACATCATGGAGTTCCTCTACAACATCCCGGGCATGGAGGACGTCGAGGACGTGATCGTATCCTCGGGGCCGAACACCTGGCCGAACTGGCGCAATTTCTCCGACCGCATCGTCAAGCCGGGCGATATCGTCTTCATGGACTTGGCCGCCTTGACCTGGAACGGCTACAAGTCCTGCTACTACCGTACCTACTCCGCGGGGAAGGAGCCGACCAACGAGCAGAAGGACATCTATGCGACCGCGCTGAAGTGGCTCTACGACTCGATCAAGGCGGTGAAGGTCGGCACGACGACTCGCGAGATCGCGTCGAAGTGGCCCTCCGCCAAGGAGGCGTGGGGCTACGCCGAGGAAGACCAGGCCGCGGCGAACCTGTGGGGCCACGGCCTCGGCCTCGCGCAATACGACCCGCCGGTGATCTCGCGCATCTGGTCGCTCGACCACCCGGTCGACATCCAGGAAGGCATGGTGTTCGCACTGGAAACCCAGCACGGCAAGAAATTCGAGTGGGGCGTGCGCATCGAGGAGATGCTGATCGTGCACAAGGACAAGATCGAGATCATCTCCAGCTTCCCGGTCGAGCAAATCACGGTCGTCGATCCGATGCCGGGCTATTCGACTCTCGCCGGACGCTGAAGGCGGCGCAACGAAGGACGAATGAGCAGCAACGGAACCCGGACCGCAGTCCTTCAGGCACCCCGCAAGCTCGAGATCGTCGACCGGCGCAGGCCCGAGGCGGGCCCCGACGGCGTCCTCGTTCGGACCGCCGCGACGGCGGTCTGCCACACCGACCTGTCGATCTACGCCGGGGAGCATCCCGGCGTGCGCTACCCGGTCGTGATGGGACACGAGTCGACCGGGATCATCGATGCAATCGGGGACGAGGTTTCGGGGCTGAAGCCCGGCCAGCACGTGCTCATCGATCCCATCATCACCTGCGGGCAATGCGATCAGTGCGTCCGCGGGGCCGGCAATCTCTGCCGCAACGCCGGGTTGTTCGGTCGCGAAGTCGAAGGCTCGCTCAGCCAGTACGTGGCGCTGCCTTCGCGCTACATCCACGTGCTGCCGCCCCAGCTGCCGCTCGACGCAGCCACGCTCATCGAGACGCTCGCCACCGTGCGCCACGCGCAGCATCGCGTGAACGTATCGACGGCGGAATCGGTGGTCGTCCTCGGCCAGGGCACGGCAGGGCTCCTGCATACGCGGCTTGCCGTGCTGACCGGGGCGACGCCCGTGATCGCGGTGTCACGCACCAGGTGGAAGCTCGACATGGCCGTGCGCATGGGCGCCCACCACGTCATCGCGGCCCCGGTGGAGAAGGCGGTCGAGGAAGTGAAGCGCCTCACCGGGGGCAAGGGAGCCGACGTGGTGATCGATGCGGCCGGAGGCGCCGAAACGCTGCGGGCTGCAATCGACATGCTGCGGCCGGGCGGACGTTTCTCTGCCTTTGCGGTGAGCCACGAAGCGGTGCGCGGCTTCAGCAGCTTCCCGCTCTACTTCGGGGAGATCAGCATCATCGGCTCGCGCGCCCTGACTCCGCAGGACATCAACCCGAGCATCCAGCTGGTCGCTTCGGGGGCGGTGGACGTGAACGGTTTCATCACCGCGAAATATCCGCTCACCGACGCTGCGGCGGCGTTCGAGGAGTACGAGCGCAACCCGAGCCGGATCCTGCGCATCGTGATCGACTCGCAAGCCTAGCGATGGCGCCCATCGTCGTTCCTTTGAGCTCGCCCGAGGCGACCGACGCCGCGCGCTTCGGTCCCAAGGCCGCCCAGCTCGCGGCGCTCGGCCGGGCCGGGCTGCCTACGCCCGGCGGCTATGCGGTGGACGCGCAAGCCTATCGAACGCAGCTCGCCGCGCTCGGCCTCGACGCGACCGCGCGCGCGGTGTTCGCCGTGGAGGATCGCCCGCAGGCGCGACGCCACGCGCTCGATATGAAACTCGGATTGATGGAACGAGCACTCGCCCCCGCGCTGACGGAACCCATGCTTGCCGCCTGGCGGGCGGTCGTCGCATCGGGCGCGCAGGGCGTGGTGCGTTCTTCTGCGCTGGTCGAGGATCGTAGCGACTCCAGCTTCGCCGGCCAGTTCGAGAGCTTCCTGGAGTTGCACGGCGAGGAGGAGTTTCTCACCGCGGTGCGAAGTTGCTGGGCCGCGCTCTGGTCGACTCGCGCGCTTCGCTACATGGCGACGCACGCGCTCGACCCCGCCGATACGGCGATGGCGCTCATCGTCCAGCCGCTGGTTGCCGCCCGCGTTTCGGGGGGAGGCCTTTCGCGCACTGCCGAGGGCGATATGGTCGTCAACGCAACCTGGGGATTGGGTTCGGCGATTGCGCAGGGAGAGGTCGCTCCGGACCGCTACGTGCTCGATCGCTCCGGGGCCGTGAAAGAGTCGGCGCCGGGCATGAAGTACCACAGCGTCGGCTGCGTGCACGGCAGGAAGGCGCTGTCGCGATCGCTTTTCGCAAAGCGCTGCCTGGACGCCGAGGAGATCGCCGAACTGGGTCTGCTCATGCGCAAGGCCGAAGGAGTGGTCGGCGGGCCGGTGGAGATCGAATGGGCGCTCGATGACTCCGGTATCAAGCTGCTTCAGGCGCGGACGCTGCATGTCGCGGAGGCGCAGGTTCCCGATGAAATCTGGCTGCAGCATCCGCGTCTCAACGGCCATCCGTCGGGCATCGGCTGGGGTACGGGCCGCGCGCGCGTGGTGAACTGCGAATGCGAGCTGGAGCGTGTTGGGCGAGGGGACGTGCTGGTCACCACGGTGGCCGGACCGGCGCTCGGCCAGATGCTTTCGTACGTTGCGGGCGTGGTGGCGGAGCTGGGCGGCAGCACCTCGCACCTGGCGTCGCTGGCGCGCGAGCGCGGGGTTCCGGTGGTTCTCGGCGTTCCGGAGGCGACCCGGCGCATTCCAGATGGTGCTCTGGTCGCCGTAGACGGCGTTGCCGGAATAGTGCGCTGGGCGAAATAGGATGAAGCCGAGAGTGTTCATCACGCAGCCGATTGCCGAAAGCGCGCTCGAGCACCTGCGCGCCGCGGTCGAGGTCCGCCTGAACCCGGATCCGCTGCATGTCCTCACCCAGGCCGAGCTCTGCGCCGCAGTCCGCGACAGCGATATTCTCCTTTGCCTGCTCCACGACGAGGTCGGTCGTGATGTGATCGCCGCCAATCCGAATCTGCGTGCGATCGCCTCGATGGCGGTCACGCCCGCCAATATCGACGTCGCCGAGGCGACCCGGCGCGGCGTGCCGGTCACGGTGATCCCGGCGCCTCTGCTCGACGACGCGACCGCCGACCTCGCCTTTGCGCTCCTTCTGGCTGCCGGACGGCGCGTCGCCGAAGCCGATCGCTTCGTGCGCACCGGCGCCGTGCTCGGTTGCCAGTCCCGCTACTTCGAAGCCGGAGGCGTGTCCGGCAGGACGCTCGGTATCCTCGGTATGGGTGGCGTGGGGCGGGCGGTAGCGCGGCGAGCGCGTGGCTTCGCGATGCGAACGCTCTACCACGACCCGCGTCGTCTGCCGGCTGCAGAGGAGGCGGCGCTCGGGGTGACTTGGGTGCCCTTCGACAACGTCTTCCCCGAATCTGATTTCGTGTCGGTACACGTCGGCCTGACGCGCGAAACGCACCATCTGATCGGCGCCCGGGAATTCGCAAGGATGAAGCGCTCCGCATTCTTCATCAACACCGCGCGCGGACCGATTGTGGATGAGCCTGCGCTCATCCGCGCACTCGCTGAAGGTCGCATCGCCGGCGCCGGGCTGGATGTCTACGAGCACGAACCGAACATCGACTCGGCGCTGCGCGCGATGGCGAACGTCGTGCTCACGCCGCACATGGGGAGTGCCGTCGGGAACTTGCGCGAAGCCATGGCGAACATCGCGGTGGACAACGTCGTCGCGATCGCGGCGGGACGGGAGGCCCCGAACTGCTGGAATCCCGAAGTCTACGCTCAACGCAGAACGGAAACGGCATGACGGGAAAAGCGAAGGTCGTAATCACGGACTACGTCTGGGAGTCGCTGGACGTGGAGAAGAAAACGCTCGACGCGCTCGCTGATATCGTCGCCCTGAAAACGAAAAAGCCGGAAGAGTTTCTCTCCGAGGCGGCCGATTGCGATGCGCTGCTCAATACCTACGCCGGGCCGATCACCGCCGAGACCATGGCGAGGATGCCCAAGTGCAGGATCATCGCCCGCTACGGAATCGGGGTGGACACGATCGATCTGGAAGCCGCCACCGCGGCCGGCATCATCGTCACCAACAATCCGACCTATTGCATCGAGGAAGTGGCGGAGCAGACGATGGCGCTGCTCCTGTCGTCGGCGCGCAAGATCCCCTTCTACGACCGCATGGTCAGGAACGGCCGCTGGGAAGTGCCCCCGGGCAAACCCATATATAGGCTCGTCGGGCGGACGCTCGGCCTTATTGGCTTTGGCAACATCGCGCGAGCGGTCGCGGTGCGGGCGGCGGCCTTCGGGCTGAACGTGCTCTACAGCGATCCCTTCGTGAAGGAGGGGCAGTTCAAGGTTCCGGGGAAAGCCGTCGAACTCGATACGCTGCTGCGCGATTCCGATTTCGTGTCATTGCATCCCCCGCTCACCCCGCAGACGCGAAAGATGATCGGCGAGGACGCTTTCGGAAAGATGAAGCCGACCGCCGTACTCATCAACTGCTCCCGCGGCCCGATCGTCGATACCGATGCGCTGGTGCGCGCGCTGGACGCGAAGACCATCGCCGGCGCCGCGCTCGACACGGTGGATCCTGAGCCGCTCCCCGATCCCCATCCTTTGCGCGGCCGCGACAACGTCATCCTCAATCCGCACGTCGCCTGGTACAGCGAGCAGGCCATGGCGGGGCTTCAGGCCGGCGCGCCGGGGGAAGTGCGGCGGGTGTTGACCGGCGAATGGCCGGTGAACGTGGTGAACCGGGCCGTGAAGGCGAAAAATCGGGCTGGCTTGTAGTACGGCGAGCCTCGACCCCTCCGCCTCACTCCGCCTAGCGGCGGCCGGTTTTCACGAAATCGAGCGAGGTCCGGAACAGCTCGAGATCCTTCTCGTACTCGGCCGCGTCGGCGCGGTTGATCTGTATCCACTCCCTCGAGCTTGCCATGCCGCCGGGCTGGAACGGAACGATATTGTCCCTTGAGAACTGCAATTCGGTCGCGGTGGCAACGGGCAGGCGCAGTCCGATGCCGTCGCCGCTGATGCAGGCGAACATCTTGTCGCTGACGAAGTAGGCGTCGAGCCCGTTGATCTTTCTTGCGCCGACGCCGGGGAGCTTGAGAAGCAGAGCGTCGATCTGCGCCTTGCGGCTGGTGGTATCAGTATTCAAACGATCCGCCTGGGATTGTCAATTGGGAATGACGGGAAGCAGAAGATGCGAAGCGCGGCTTCCGCCGGTGTGAATGACGTTTGTTCCGGTGTTGTAGTCCGCGCAGTAATGCGTATACGGCACGCTGCCCAGCCCATCGCGGGGCTGGATGTCGAGCCGGATGCGGTGGCCTTTCTTGAATACCATGCAGGTCGGCCAGATCTCGACATCGATTCGAACGACTTCGTCGGGCTTCAACCACCGGCGATCCTGGTGCGAATGATAGGGTCGATAGGGCAGGCTGAGCGAGGGATCGAGCTCGCGGTGCGAGGCGCGCAGCCAGCCTTTGGCGACCGGCACCGCCTGGCTTTGCTGGCCCAGTTCGAAAACGTCTTCGCCGCCGGGCGCGATGTTGCGCAGGGTCGCAAAGACATCCATGTCTTCGGTGGTGCTCGAGACCCACAGCACCAGCACGACCGGGCCGGTGACTTCGGTATCTTCCGACAAGGGCGCGGTTTGGAACGAAACGCCCATTTTGGGAAGGCTACCCGCCAGCGCCGTCGAGGTCCACGACGCGGAGGCGACGCCCGCCTTGGTCATGCCGCTTGCCGAGTAGGAAACCGATGAAGACTTGCGCGGTGCCTCCGGTACGAGCGCGCCTTCGGTTTCCGCGTCCCCGACTCCCGGCTCGAGATGGAACTTCGTCCACCGTGTGCGGGCGATCGGCCATTCGTTCTCGCTGCGCCATTGGGTGTTGCCGTGGCCGCCCTTGCGGATAAGGAGCTTGACAGGAGGCTCGCGCATGATGCCGGTGTCGGTCCCTTTCAGCCAGTGATCGAAGAAACGCAGCTGGTCGGCGCGTCCTTCTTCGGAATAGAACGAGTGATAGTGTGTGCCTGCGTGAATGCGCAATTTCTTCTCTTTCGATGCGGCGCGCACGTAGCCTTCGGTGTTCCCGCGCAGATGCAGGCCCATGCCGCTCCAGTTGCCGGCGCTGTAGAGCGGCACGTCGATGTTCTCCCAGGCCGCCCGCCGGCCGCGCCACCACTCTCCATCGAAATTGTTGCGCATGTAGTCCCACAGCCAGGGCGTGGAAAACGCATCGGTCGCGGAAGCCTGCGGCTTGCCGAGCAGGTGGTGGGCCATGTGGTTGTTCCACCAGTTGGTCGCAAAGCCGAACGAGAAGATTCCGCCGTGATAGCCGAAGTCGCGGTACATGTCGGCTGCGCCTTCCCAGGGGATCATCGCCTTGAGCGACGGCGGCTTCAGGCCGGCGACCAGCCACTGCGTCATCGCGAAGTAGGAGATGCCGCTCGTGCCGACTCGGCCGTTGCTCCAGGGCTGTTTCCCCGCCCATTCGATGGCGTCGAAAAAGTCGCGCGCCTCGGAGGACGACCAGGGATCGGTCCGGCCCGGGGATTTTCCCGAGCCGCGGCCGTCGACGCGAAGGGCGGCGTAGCCGCGCGGCACCCACCACAGCGGGTTCACCGTCTCCCAGTTCATGTGGGGGTTCGGCGCCTCCTCGAGATCGGGCGGCGGAATCCACAGCTTGTCCTTCTGGTAGGGACCGAGGTTGATGATGACCGGGAAGCGCTCGGACGATTTCGGCCGGAACAGGTCGGCTTTCAGCCGCGCTCCGTCGCGCATCGGGATCTCGAGGTCTTTTTCGACGACGAGGTCGAACTGCGGCTGCGAGACGCCGCCTGCTTTCGATTGTTTGTTCAAACTGGACTGGGGACTGACCCCGTACCGGGGCCTGTCCGGTTTCTCGCCTACTCGATCTTGATTTTCGCTTCGCGCAGGAAATCGCCCCACGCGCGCGTTTCGTTTTCCACCAGCTGCTGGAACTGCGCGGGCGAGGGCGAGATGGCGACGTCGAGCATCTGCTTGGACAGGCGCTCCTTCATCTCCGGGTTCGAAAGACCCGCCGCGACGGTCTTGTAGATCTTGTCGATGATCGGCCTTGGAGTGGCCGCAGGGGCGAACATTCCCTGCCAGGCGTTGGTCCCGATGCCCGGGAATCCCTGCTCGGCCATCGTCGCCACGTTGGGAAGCTCGGCGAGCCGGGCGGGCGCGGTCGTGGCGATCGCTTTCATCTTTCCGGCCTTCACCTGCGGCAACGCCGAAGACAGGTTGAGAAACGCCACGGGTGCCTCGCCGGAGATGATCGCCGGAATGAACTGGCCGGCTCCACCCTTGTAGGGAACATGAGTGAGCTTGATTCCGGCCGCCCGCTGCAATTTTTCCATGTCGAGGTGCGGGTAGCTTCCCAATCCCGCGGACGCATAAAAAATCTTGCCGGGATCCTTCTTTGCGAGAGCGATGAGATCGGCGATCGAATTGGCGGGGAAATTCGCCGTGGCCGCGATGATGTGCGGAATTTCGACGAGCTTCGCGATGCCGGTGAGGTCGCGCGATGGCTTGATCTGCAGCTGGTGCGCGAAAGTCGTCTCGTTGATGGCGTTGGTCGAAACATTGCCGACCAGCAGGGTGTAGCCGTCGGCGGGCGCTTTCGCGGCGGCTTCGAGCGCAAGGTTGCCGGACGCGCCGGGCCGGTTCTCGACGACTACGCTCTGGCCGAACGATTCGGTCATCCGGGCGGAGACGATCCGCGCGATGATATCGGT
>Ga0105252_10001335_pt1 | contig 11174 bp, 7 predicted proteins | sample EasRivMeERMZT100_FD_89675 | JGI IMG/M metagenome (GOLD analysis project Ga0105252, IMG submission 89675) | Soil microbial communities from meander-bound floodplain in the East River, Colorado, USA - East River MetaG ERMZT100 | ecosystem: Environmental > Terrestrial > Soil > Floodplain | place... | reverse complement strand
GTTGTAGCGCTCGACCAGATTGTGCGGGTTGAACAGCAGCGTCGCGGCGTTCGCGCGTCCGGTAGGATCCACAATGCGCAGCGCGTAGCCGCGCCGGATCACCATCGACCAATACCGCGCGCCCGGCACGGTTTCGCTGTGCACGGTCATACGGGAATCTCCGGGCCGGTTCCCGCTCCCGTCGCGCGCGCATCGGGACCGGCCGCACCGGCCAAGCGGCGCGGGTCGTTGCGGCCGCGCCGGAGCGGCAAATCGTAGGTGATGCACGCGCCATACAACTCGGGCTCGTGTGGATCTTTGCGCACTCGGTCGAGCACGATCACCCGGCCGCCCAAGTAGAAGCTCTCCTTGATGTCGTGGCTCGTCATGAAAATCGTTAACCTAAGCTTGCTCCAGAGATCGAGGATCAGCTCGTGCATGTCCGCGCGGATCCCAGGGTCGAGCGCACCGAACGGCTCGTCGAGCAGCAGGATGCGCGGGCGACGCATCAGCGCCTGCGCGATCGCAAGCCGTTGCTGCATGCCGCCCGAGAGCTCGGACGGGTACTTGTCGCCGGCATTCGCGAGACCGACCGCCGCAAGCATATCGAGCGCGCGCTGCCGCGTCTCGCGGCGCGCGCTACCAAACAGGCGTGCAGTCAACGGCGCGCGCGCGAACTCCTCGCCGACCATCACGTTCCTGAGCGCGGTCATGTGCGGGAACACCGAGTACTTCTGAAACACGACGCCGCGATCAGGCCCCGGCTCATCCGGCAGCGGCTCGCCGTCGAGCAACACCTCGCCGCGCGTCTGCCGCTCTTCGCCGAGCAGGATCCGCAAGAGCGTGGTCTTGCCGCAGCCCGACGCGCCGATGATCGTGACGAACTCGCCTGACTCGACGTCCAAGCTGATGTTCTCGAGCACGACCTGACGGCCGTACTCCTTCCAAAGCCGGCGGATCCGCACAGCGCTCATCGCACGGCTCCGGCACCGTACCACGGGAACACGACTCGGTTGATCAGCCGCAGCGCGAGATCGAGCGCGAACGCGAGCAGCGTGATCCACGCGACGTACGGCAGGATGACGTCCATGTCGAGGAAGCGACGCACGAGAAAGATCCGGTAGCCCAAGCCTTCGGTGGCCGCGATCGCCTCCGCTGCGATCAGGAACAGCCACGCCGCGCCGAGCGCGAGCCGGGTCGCGTCGAGCAGGCGCGGCACGACCTGCGGCAGCACGATCCGCAGGATCAGCTGCCACGTCGAAGCGCCAAGCGTCTGCGCCTTGATCAAGAGCTCCGCCGGCAGCTCCTCGACGCGCTGCTGCACGTCGCGCGTGATGAACGGCGCGATGCCGAACACGATCAGCACGATCTTCGACAGCTCGTCGACGCCGAGAGCGATGAACAGGATCGGTAGTACCGCGAGCGGCGGGATCATCGACAGCACTTTGACCAGCGGCGACAGCGTTCTCTGCACGTACGGAATGAGCCCCGTGATCACACCGACGATGAGGCCGATGCTCATGCTGATGGCGACGCCTGTAAGGAGGCGCTTCAGGCTCGCGCCCGTGTCGACCCAGAGCAAGACGTCGCCGGTGCGCCGGTTCTCCTCCGTGGCGAGCCGCACGAACGTGCTGGTCATCGTGGCGAGCGACGGCAGCAGCTTGTCGTCCGCGTTCTCGGCCAGCCGGCTCACCGATGCCGCGACGTACACGGCCAATACGATCACGAACGTCAGCGCTCCGAGGACGATGCCAACGCCCCGCTCGGGCTTCAGGTTGATCAGTCGTTTCACACTAGTCTCGTCATCGCAGGCACAGTCTACCGCCGGACCTACGCGAGGTCCTCGGTCGAACCGGCCAACTCGTACGATTCCCCCGTGGCGCTCGGCGCTAGAGCTTCCCCTCGGCTGCGAGCTTCACGTAGTCGGCGCTGAAGCGCAGGCGCACGTTGTTCGGGTTACCGAGCACGCTACCGTCAGCGAAGGCGATACCGACGAAATCCGCGCTCGACGCGTTTTCGCCGAGCAGCCCGTGGTCGAATGCAAACTGCCGCACGGAGTCCATGGTCTCGCGCAACTGCGCGACGGTCGCAAACTTCATGGCGTCGGTCGGAGTGGCGAACAACTGCGTGGTTGCGAGCTGCTCCTCGTAGCCCGCAAGGTCGGTGCCGGACGCCTCGCCCATCGCGACGCGCGCGGCTCTGCCGGCCCCGTCGGCTTTGGACATGAGCTGCATGATCTCGTACCAGGCACCGACGAGCGCTTTCCCAAGGCTCGGATTGGCGGCGAGCACCGCGGTATTTACCGACAGCGTGTCGATGATCTCACCCGGGATGCGGGACGAGTCGAACACCAGGTTAGCGCCTGGCGCCGCGCTAATCTCGCTCAACTGCGGTTTCCAGGCGACTACCGCGGTCACGTCGGGCGATGCCGAAACGCTGACGATGTCGGCGTCGGATGTATTGACCACGCGCACGTCGCGCTCGGTGAGCCCGACGCTCGCGAGCCCCCGCGCGAGCAGGTAATGCGATACCGAGAGCTCGACGAGATTCACGTCGCGTCCCTTGATCGCCGCGAGGTTGCTGGCGCCTTTGAGCACGATGCCGTCATTGCCGTTCGAGGTGCTGCCGAGGATCAGCGCGGTCGTATCCACGCCGCCAGCGGCCGGGATCGTGAGCGCGTCCATGTTGGTCAGCGCGACGCCGTCGAACGACCCGGCCGTGTAGAGGTTGATGGACTCGACGTAGTCGTTGATCTGCACGACCTCGATGCTGATGTCGTACTTGTCCGCCCACTTCTTGACGATGCCTTCGGATTCACCGTAGCCCCACGGCATCCAGCCGACGTAGATGCTCCAGGCGACTTTGAAGCTGTCGCGCTGCTGCGCGGCTGCGGGGTTGCCAATCAGCGAGAGGGTCAGCAGCGCGGCGGCCGCGATGCCGAGCGAACGGCGGTGAAAGCGGGGGCTGGATGGGCGCATGACATCTCTCCTAGATTAATGAGCGGGTTACTACACGGCGCACGGGAGAATCGCTGTCGACCTCCCGGGCTTTTGTCCCGCCGTGTAACCTCCCGCTTTGGAGAGGTCGGCCGCTCTCGGACCAGCACCCGCATTCCCGCGGGCCGGAACCCTAGCCGCCCATTTTCGAAACCAAGTTTTGATCGAAGGCCAGTCCGTCGGCCTATCGGGCTTGCACTGCCAACGATTCTCTTATTGCCGTGCGGGTAATAAGCAAGAACAGGGCCACTCGCCGCGGACCACGGCCTTTCAAGAGGTTGCACGCAAAAGCGAAGGGTTTCGGTGTGGCTGCCGGAGCGCCGAGCACGCATTCGGGGCGCGCCGCCCGAAGGCATGCACGATTATCGAGCGTTCGCGGACGGTCACCGCCTCCGAATGCGACGCTCCGGTCGTCGCGCGCTTACGCGCAGCCGGCGCCAATCGTCGTCGGCAAGGCGAATTTGGACCAGGCTAGCGAACCCCGCCGATCTGATTGCGAATAGCGGTCACCAGGTCGTCAGCATGCATGGGCTTGCTGAGCAGACTGGTTCTCTCGAGCTCTCGCTGAGCCCAAGCCAGCTTGCTCGTGTCGCCCGTGATGAAGACAGCCGGAACCGCAGTGCTGAGCTGACGCCGCACCGCTTTGACGACGTCGAGGCCGGTCTGGCCGCCGCGCAGGTGATAGTCGCTCACGATGACGTCTGGCCTCGACACACGTGCGTGCTCGAGTGCCTCGCTTTCGCACGTGGCAATGCGCACATCGAAGCCTTCGAGCTCGAGCAGCAAGCCCGTGGCATGAGCCACGGCTGGCTCGTCGTCGATGACCAAGACCCGACCGCCTGTGGACAACGACACCGCATCCGTCGGCGCTGCGGTGGTGGCCACGAGCTCCGCTCGCGGGAACGTCACCGTGAACGTCGTGCCTCGACCGAGCTCGGAGTCCACACTGATCGAGGCCTTGAGCAAGGCCGCGAGCCTGCGCACGATCGACAAGCCGAGACCGAGCCCTTCAGGCCGCTGCGTGCCGTGGTCGACCTGATAGAACTCGTCGAAGATCCGGTCGAGCTGGTCGGCGGGAATGCCGATGCCCGTGTCGCGCACGACGATCGCGAGCTCCTCGCCGCTGCGTCGGCAGCTCACGTGGATCGCGCCGTGATGCGTATAGTGGACGGCGTTGGCCAGCAGATTGCCGAGCAGGCGGCGCAACAACTCGGGATCGGTGAGGCCGCCTTCCGCCGTCGGCTCGACGACGAGCTCGAGGCCTTTGTCGGTTGCTTGCGGCTCGAAATCAGAACGCAGTCGGTCGAAGACTGCGCCGATCGGGCTTGGGACTATGTCGGCCGCGACGGCGCCGCTATCGAGCTTGCTGACGTCGAGGGCGGAGGCAAGCAGCGCCGCCATCGTGTCCAGCGAGAGCTGCTGGCGCTCGAGGATGTCCTGCAGCGCGGCGTTCGGTCCCGCGTGGCGTGAGGCGGCGCGGTTCAGCAGGTTCAGCGTCTGCAGCGGCTGCCTAAGATCGTGACTCGCGGCGGCGAGCAACCGACTCTTGGCGCGGTTGGCTTCGACGAGCTGCCGCTCGGTGTCGCGCCGCACCGTGGCATCGCGAATTGCCGCGACGACGAGCAATCCGCCTTGGCTGCGCACGGGGCTCAAGCTGACTTCGACGGGAAAGGTCTGGCCTTTTTTGTGCAGGCCGAGCAGTGCCAAGCCGCCGCCCATCCCGCGCGGTCGCGGCTGCGTCGCGAAGCGCCCACGGTGCTCGACATGCTGTGCTCGGAACTGTTGCGGCAGCAGAATCTCGACCGGTCGCCCCTCGAGCTCCGTCGGCGAGTAACCGAACGCCTGCTCGACCTGCGCGTTCGCGAACACGACCGTGCCCGTGGAGTCGACGACGACGGTTGCGTCGGGCGACAACTCAAGCAGCGTTTTGGCAAGTTCGCCAGAGAGTTGCATGGTTGGCCGGCCACGTTTTCGAAGACAGAGTATGCACGGCCCTCGTGGCGAAAGGCTAGGTTCGTATCGTTGTCGAAAGCTGGTGGGTCCTGCGGTGCCGGCTACGATGCAGAGGTCGCCACTGCAGTCCGCACCTTACGAGTCCGCAGTCGCACCGCTGACCGCGTGCGCCGGTGTCGAGACCTCGACCTCCGCCGTGGCGAGGCGCTCGAGCAGACGCCGCTCGCGGGCGACGGGCCACAGGCCGTAGAGCAGCACCTCGAGCGGATGCCACATCACCACCCAGCCGGCAATGATGAGGCTCTCCCGCAGGATTTCGCCCGCGGTGCCGAGCCGCTCCGTCGGCACGAGCGTGGCGGCGACCATGCACAGTGCGAGTGTCGCCAGGCCGATCGCGAGGCTCAGTCGTACCTCGCGGATCAGGCGCCGGCGGCGCAGGGCCTGAAGGCTCGCTTCGCGCGCGAAATGGCTGCGTACCGCCGCCCCTACGTCCGCGAGCAACTCCAGCGCCGGTCGCTCACGGTCGACGCGTATCTCGACGCGCAACGGCTGGTCGGCGGGCTGCTCACGCGCCCAGGAGACGATGAACTCCTCGCAATCCGGATCGAGATCGCGCTCGCGAAACGGCGACGGATCGATGGAATTGAACAGTTGGCGCAGCTCGTGGATGCGAACTTGAATCGTGGCAGTTTCAGTCGGCATGAGACGGTGGCGTTGTAGCCGCGCGGGTCCGGGCTGCGTAGTAAAGCACCGGAATCAGCACGAGCGTTAGCAACGTCGATACCAGGATACCGAAGATCAGGGCGACGGCGAGGCCGTTGAAAATGGGGTCGTCGAGGATGAACAGAGCGCCAAGCACGGCGGCGAGCGCTGTTAGCGCGATCGGCTTCGCGCGCACCGCGCCCGCGCGCACGACGGCCGTTTCGAGGCTGGCGCCGGCCGCGAGCTCCTGATTGACGAAGTCCACGAGCAGGATTGAATTGCGCACGATGATTCCGGCGAGCGCGATCATGCCGATCATCGAGGTCGCCGTGAATTGCGCGCCGAGCAACGCGTGGCCCGGCATCACACCGATGATCGTGAGTGGGATCGGCGCCATGATGACGAGCGGTACCCAGTAGGAGCCGAACTGCGCAACGACGAGTAAGTAGATGAGGATGAGACCCACGCTGTAGGCAATGCCCATGTCGCGGAACGTATCGTAGGTGACCTGCCATTCGCCGTCCCACTTCACGCTGTAGTCATAGGTGTTGCGCGGTTGACTCACGTAATGCTGCTCGAGCGTGTGCCCGCCCACGGGCTCGTCGGCTATGCGCCCGGCTAGCGCGACCATGCCGTACAGCGGACTATCGAGATCGCCGGCCATGTCGCCCGTGACGAAGGCGACGGGCAAGAGGTCCTTGTGATAGATCGTGCTTTCCCAGCGGCTTTCCACGGGTCGCACGATCTCGGCCAGCGGCACGAGTTCGCCGCCTCGTCCGGCGACGCGCAGCATGAGCAGGCTGTCGAGCTCGGCTTTGTCCGCTGTCGTCAGCTCGAGGCGTACCGGAATCGGATACTTGGCATGCTCGTCGTGTAGAAAAGTGACGTCCTCGCCGCCGAGACCGGCGGCCAGCGCTCGCGTGACGTCCGCCTGAGCGACGCCGAGCAGGGCCGCCTTGTTGCGGTCGATTTCGAACAGCCAGCGCGGTGCGTTGGCCTCGACGCTATCGTCGACGTCGACGATGTCGGGGGTTGCGGCGAACATTTCACGCAACGCTCCCGCGATAGCGAGCTGGCCCGCGTAATCGGGGCCATAGACCTCCGCGACGAGCGGTGCCTGGACGGGCGGGCCGGGCGGCACCTCGACGATCTTCACGGAGGCGCCGTGAACGCGGCCGATCGCGACTAAGGGCTCGCGCAGGCTTCGGGCGATGTCGTGGCTCTGTCGATCGCGATGCGCTTTGTCGACGAGGTTGACTTGAATGTCGCCGACGGTGGCGCCTGCCCGAAGGTAATACTGGCGCACGAGACCGTTGAAGTTGATCGGCGATGCGGTGCCCGCGTAGGTCTGGTAGTCGCTGACCTCCGGTACCGTCCGAATGTGCTCTGCGAGCGCGTCGAGCACGCTTGCGGTTCGTTCCACCGACGTGCCTTCGGGCATGTCGACGACGACTTGCAGCTCCGATTTGTTGTCGAACGGCAGCATTTTCAAAACCACGAGCTTGAATCCTACGAGGCCCACGGCCAGCACGATGGCGAGCGCCACGCCGCCATAGAGGCGATGTCTGGCGCGTTTGCCGCCGGTGCGGCCGAGGAATGGGCCGACGATGCGCACGAACAACCGCTCGAGGGTGGCCGGCCGCGCTTCGGCGGGAGCGGCGTGGACCTGTTTGTGCAGTAGTTGCAGGGCGAGCCACGGCGTGACGACCAGCGCCACGGCCAACGACAACAGCATGCCCGTGCTGGCATTGATCGGAATCGGGCTCATGTACGGGCCCATGAGCCCCGTCACGAAAGCCATCGGCAGCAACGCGGCGATGACCGTGAACGTCGCCAAGATCGTCGGGCCGCCGACCTCGTCCACGGCGGGTGGAATGGCCTCCCGCAGGCTCTTTGCGCCCATGGCCATGTGGCGGTGCACGTTCTCGACCACCACGATCGCGTCGTCGACGAGAATGCCGATCGAGAAGATCAACGCGAACAGCGACACGCGGTTGATCGTGAAGCCCCACGCCCACGAGGCGAACAACGTGACGGCCAACGTGATGACCACGGCCGCGCCGATGACCACGGCCTCGCGCCACCCTAGTGCAAGCAGCACGAGCAGCACGACGGCCGACGTGGCGAAGATCAGCTTGCCGATCAGCGTGGTGGCTTTGTCGTTGGCCGTGACGCCGTAGTTGCGCGTGATCGTGGCGTGCACGCCCTCGGGAATCAGCACGCCGTCGAGGGCGTCGAGCCGTTCGATCAGGTCAGCGGCGATCACGACTGCGTTGGTGCCGGGCTTTTTGGCGATGGCGAGCGTGACCGCAGGCGAGTCGATGCTCTCCGCCAAACCGAGGTTCGCGGCGCCCGCGCCCCTGCCGAAGCGCACGTAGCGCTCCGGTTGATCCGGTCCAGACACGACTTCGGCGACGTCGTCGAGATAGACGGGTCGACCATCGCGCACGCCGACGACGAGCTCGGCCAGGTCGTCGGCCGAGCCCAGGAAGGTTCCGGCCGTCACCGGGATCTCGGTGTCATGTGCGACGAGGGCGCCCGCGTGACTCACCGTGTTGGCGGCCACGAGCGCTTGGCGCAACCCGTCGAGAGACAAACCGTAGGCTGCAAGGCGCTGTGGGTCGAGGCGCACGTGCACCACGCTGTCGGGCCCGCCCACCGTATAGACGTCACGCGTGCCATCGACGCGCTTCAGCTCGGCCTCGAGGGCATGCGCGACGCGCTCGAGCTCGTGCGCGCCGCGGGCTGGATCCTCCGTCCATAGCGTGACGGTGACGATCGGTACGTCGTCGATTCCCATCGGCCGAATCAAGGGCGCTTGAATGCCGGCCGCGGCGGCGCGCGCATCCTGGTTCGAGAGCACGGCGTTGTAGAGCCGCACGATGGCGTCAGTGCGCTCCTCGCCGACCTCGAACTGAATCGTCAGAATGGCCATGCCGGGCCGCGATACGGAGTAGGTGTGTTTGACGCCTTCGATCTCCGCGAGCACCTGCTCCATCGGCGTGGCGACGAGATTCTCGACTTCGGTGGCGCTGGCACCCGGGAAGCCGACGAAGATGTTGGCGAACGTGACGTTGATCTGCGGCTCTTCTTCGCGCGGCGTGACCAGAACGGCGAACAGGCCGAGCAGCATGCCCGTGAGCGCCAGCAGCGGCGTGAGCTTCGAGTCCTGGAAGGCCGCGGCGAGCCTGCCGGAGAAACCGAGTGGCGGTGACGTCGACATGGCGCGCGTCAGCGCTGCTCTTGCAGATAGACGCCGGCGGCGACGGGGTCGGCGGCAACCACTTCACCCGGCGCGAGACCTGCTAGCACTTCGGTCCGCTCGCCGTAACGGCGGCCGATACGAATCTGGCGCAGCGTGACGGTCTCGGGTCCCACCACGTACACGGCCGTGAGCTCGCTACGGCGCACGATAGCGGCAGTAGGCAGCAGCAGGCGCTCGGTTTCGCCGATCACGAAACCGATCTTGACGAAGGTTCCGGGATACAACGTGGCGCTGTCGGCGGGTAACACGGCGCGCACGCGAAATGTGTTGGTCGCGGCATCGGCGACGGGAAAGAACGCGAGCGACTCGGCGGCGATCGCGCGATCGTCGACGTAGACGTTCGCTTTGCCGATGCGCCGAATCGGGTCGAGCATGCTTTGCGGCACGTCGACACTGACTCGCAGTTGCTGGAGCGACAAGCCGCTCATGAGCGGTGCGCCGGGACGCACGACTTCGCCGACCTCGACGTGCCGCCGCGACACGATGCCGGCATACGGCGCACGCACGATCGTGTACTCGAGCTGCTCCTCGGCATTCTTCAGCCCCGCGCGGGCCGAGTCGAGCCGCGCCGCCGCGGCGTCGTGGTTGGCGCGGGCCTGGTCGTAGCGCGCCTTGGCCACGGTGCCGTTCTCGAACATCGTGCCGACGCGCGCGAACTCGGCGTCGGCTTCGGCAGTGCGCGCTTCGGCTTCCTGCAGCGCCGCACGCGCGCCGTCGAGGGCCGCGCGTTGCTCGGTGCTCGTGAAGCGCATAATCGGCGCGCCGGCTTCGACGAAGTCGTCGACGTCGTATAAGATCTCCGCCACTCTACCGGATGTCTGGGCCGATACGGTGGCCTGGTTGACGGCCTCGACCGTTCCATCCCAGACGCGCTCGCGCGGAGCGGTTTCATAGGCCGCCGTGAGCGTAGCAAACGGCACCTCGGCCGCGCCGGCCGCGCCGCACAGCGTGACGGTCAACAGTGCCGAGGTGAGCAGGATGGGGATTTGGCGTTCTTGTTTGGTCATGCTCATCGCTGGTCTCAATTGCTCTCTCAGAGGCTGCCGACGGCATGGGCGAGCGTCAGCTCGGCCAGGCTTGCATCGTAGCGGGCCGTGTCGAGATTGCCCAAGCTCAAGGTCCTTAGGGACTCGGCATCGAGGACCTCGGTGTTCGTGCCTTCGCCGTTACGATAGCGGTCGCGCACGACGCGCAGATTCTCCTCGGCCTGCTGCACAGCGCTCGTGGCCACGGCGATACGAGCACGCGCCGCGTCGCGTGCATGCCAGGCGCGGCGCACGTCGAGCTCGATCGCCAACGCGAGATCGCTACGCTCCGCCGACACGGCGGCCAATTGCCGAGTGACGGCCGTAGCCGTGTGTCGTGTTTGACCACTGTCGAACGGGCTCCAACGAACGCCGAGTGACAGGGACCAGTAATCCTGCTCGCGCAGCACGGTGTTCTCGAGATAGGTATAGCCGCCGCTCACGGTGAGCTGCGGGCGCCGTGCCGCTGCCACGGCGTCGGCGCGTGCCTGCCAGGCAGTAGCGGCCGCGTCGAGTCCGGCCAATTCGGCGCGCGTGGCTCGCGCGTGCTCGATGAGGTCGGCGAGCGTCTGCGTGGCGAGTGCGCCATCGAGCGGTCCATTGAGTGGCTCGAGCATCACCGCGGTGTCGAGCGGCCTGCCGATGTGGCGGTTGTACAGCGCTGCTGCGACCTCCAAGCCGCTGACGGCTTGCAGCTCGCGCTGCTCCGCATCGGCCAGCGACACGGCGGCAGCGAGATAATCGTTGTTGGCCACTTCGCCGGTGCGGCGCCGGTCGTCGACGTCGCGCGTATGCGCGCCCAGGCTGGCCGTCGTCGAGCGAGCCACTGCGAGCGCCCTCGTGGCGCGCAGCACGCCCACGTAAGCCTCGGCAACAGCCAATTTCACATCGGCGAGCAGTGCTTGCGCAGCCCGCTCGTTTTCCGTTCTCGCCGCCGTCGCGGCAGCGACATTAGCCGTCAACGCGCCGCCGCTATAGAGCGGCAACGACAGGCGCGCTTCGGCCATGTTGAGCGCCTGGCCATCGAACAGTGGCAGCACGATCGGTACGCCCGCAGCGGCGAAGTCGAACGCCGGCGTGTCGTTCCAGCGGCTCGTGGTGGCGCCGGTCGTGAGATTCGGGCGGCGCCCGGCGCGTGCCGCCTCGAGCTCCTCATCGGCGGCCGCGGTGCGCAGCTCTGCCGCGGCGAGCCGCTGATCAGCGGCAAGAGCCAGTTGCCACGCGTCGTCGAGCGTTTCCGCCGCGGCCGAGACC
>Ga0105252_10001334_pt1 | contig 11176 bp, 15 predicted proteins | sample EasRivMeERMZT100_FD_89675 | JGI IMG/M metagenome (GOLD analysis project Ga0105252, IMG submission 89675) | Soil microbial communities from meander-bound floodplain in the East River, Colorado, USA - East River MetaG ERMZT100 | ecosystem: Environmental > Terrestrial > Soil > Floodplain | place... | reverse complement strand
CGTGGGGAAGATCGAGCCCTTCACCGCGGGCGACGGCTTCGGCAAGATCATCAACCCGATGATCGGCGAGGGCCCAGTGCACGGCGGGCTGGTTCAGGGCATCGGCCAGGCGCTCACCGAGGGCTGCCGCTATGACGACAGCGGCCAGCTCGTCACCGGCTCCTTCATGGACTACTGCGTGCCGCGCGCCGACGACGTGCCCTCGTTCAAAGTCGACACGCGCGAGACGCCGTGCACGCACAACCCGCTCGGCGTCAAGGGCTGCGGCGAAGCCGGCGCCATCGGCTCGCCCGCGGCGCTGATGAACGCCATTACCGACGCGCTCGGCGTGAAGGACCTGCCGATGCCCGCCACCGCGCAGACCGTGTGGCGCTCGATGCAGAAAAAAGCCGCCTAGGAGAAGAACATGCACGCATTCAACTACCACCGCCCGGCCAGCTCGAAGGATGCTGTTTCGTTAAGCAGTAAAAACGCAGAAGGGAGATACCTGGCGGGCGGGCAGAGCCTGGTCCAGGCGATGAAGCTGCGGCTGTCCTCGCCAACCGATCTCATCGACCTGGGAACCATAAAAGACCTGGCGGGAATCAAGGTCTCCGGCAGCACGGTGGAGATAGGCGCCATGACGCGCCACGCCGACGTCGCGGCTTCGGCCGAGGTGAAGAAGGCGATCCCCGCGCTCGCCGCGCTCGCCGCCATGATCGGCGACCGCCAGGTGCGCCACATGGGCACCATCGGCGGCTCGCTCGCCAACAACGACCCGGCCGCCGACTACCCGGCGGCGGCGCTCGGCCTGGGCGCCACCATCACCACCAACAAGCGCAAGATCGAGGCCGACAAGTTCTTCATCGGCCTGTACGAGACGGCGCTAGAGCCGGGCGAGCTGATCACCTCGGTCAGCTTCCCGGCGCCCAAGCGCGCCGCGTACATGAAGTTCAAGAACCCGGCGTCGCGCTTCGCCATCGTCGGCGTGTTCGTGGCTGATTTCAGCGGCAAAGTGCGCGTCGGCGTTACCGGCGCCGGCCCGAGCGCCTTCCGCCAGGCCGACATGGAGAAAGCGCTGTCGGCGAAGTTCGCGCCCGAGTCGGTGGCGAACATGAAGGTAAAGGCGGATGGCCTGAACAACGACCTGCACGCGAGCCCTGAATATCGCGCGCACCTCGTCACGGTAATGGCCAAGCGCGCCGTCGAAGCGGCGTTGAAGTAACTAGCTACCCGACGACCTGGTCGGACTTGAGCAGCAGGTCCGGCGGGATGACCAGGCCGAGGCGGTGTGCCGCAAGGCGGTTGAGCACCAGCTCGAAGCGCGCCGGGCGCTCCATCGGCAGGTCGGCGGGCTTCGCGCCCTTGAGGATCTTGTCGACGAAGGCGGCGGCGCGGTAGTACATCTGGGGCGTGTTGACGCCGTAGGACGCCAGCCCGCCGGCGTCGACGAACTGCCGCGAAGCGTAGATCGCCGGCAGCTTGTGCTTCGCCGCCGCCTCGACGATCGCGCGCCGGCTGGCCTGGGTGAGCGCGCCGACGCGCACCAGCGCGGCGCCGGCCTTGCGCGCGACCGCAGCCTCGAACGCGCGCGCCGCGTCTTCGGGCTTGCGCACGTCGTGCAGCTCGAGCTCGACGCCCTGCGCCTTCGCCGCGGGCTGCAGGGCTTTCCACGCCTCGCCCAGCGCGGGATTACTCAGGTCGATGATCGCGGCGATCCGATTGCGCCCGGGGGCGAGCGCGCGCAGCAGGTCGAGCCGCTTCGCCTCCAGGTCGGCGGTGTCGACGGCGAGGCCGGTGACGTTGCCGCCCGGGCGCTCGAGGCTGGCGACCAGCCCGGTCTCGACCGGGTCGACCACCGTGGCCGTGACCACCGGGACGCGGCCCGCCGAGGCGTTTTTCGCCGCCAGCGTCGCCGGCGTGCCGCCGGTGACGATCAGCGCGACGTTGTGGCGCACCAGCTCGCCGGCGAGGCGCGCGAAGCGCTCGCTGCGGCCCTCCGCCGATAAGTACTCGATGGAGAGGTTGGCGCCCTCGCTGTAGCCGAGCTCCTTCAGCCCCTTGCGGAACTGGTCCATGTTGGCGCCGTTCGCCTGCAGCGAAACGGGGTCGAGCACGCCGATGCGATGCACCTTGGGCGCCGGCTTGTCCTGCGCGGCGACCCGCGCCGAGGCGAGGGCGAGCGCCGCTGACAGAAAGGCCCGGCGGGAGTTCATTTGCCTGCCACTATAATTCAGTTCCATGCCGCGCCCGCTCCCCGGATCGATCGACGAAACCCAGGCGCTGCTCGCCTCCGGCGAGTACGTGGCCGACCGCAGCCTCGCCACCTCGCTGTTCCTGTCGCTCGCCATGAAGCGGCCGCTGTTCCTCGAGGGCGAGGCCGGGGTGGGCAAGACCGAGATCGCCAAGGTGGTGGCTCATGCGCTCGACCGGGAGCTGATCCGCCTGCAGTGCTACGAGGGCCTGGACATCGCGCAGGCCGCCTACGAGTGGAACTACTCGCGCCAGATGATCGAGATCCGGCTGGCCGAGGCGGCGGGCCAGAAGGACAAGGAAAAGCTCGCGGCCGACATCTTCTCCGAGCGGTTCCTGATCAAGCGGGCGTTGACCAAAGCCCTGGAAGGCTCCGGCAAGGGAAATGCGCCGGTGCTGCTGATCGACGAGCTGGACCGCACCGACGAGCCCTTCGAGGCCTACCTGCTGGAGGTGCTCTCCGACTGGCAGATCACCATCCCCGAGATCGGCACGCTGAAGGCGGCCGAGCCGCCGGTCGTGATCATCACCTCCAACCGCACGCGCGAGATCCACGACGCGGTGAAGCGGCGCTGCTTCTACCACTGGGTCGACTATCCAGACGCGAAGCGCGAGCTCGAGATCCTGCGCCGCAAGGCGCCGAAGGCCGCCGCCGCCCTGTCGCGCGAGGTGGTGGCGTTCGTGCAGCAGCTGCGCAAGAGCGACCTCTACAAGCTGCCGGGGGTGGCCGAGACCATCGACTGGGCGAACTGCCTGGCGGCGCTCGACTGCGTGGCGCTCGACCCCGAGACGGTGAACAACACCCTCGGCGTGCTGCTCAAGTACCGCGACGACCTGGAGCGCGTGGCGGGCGAGGAAGCCGCGCGCATGGTGGCCGAGGCCAAGGCGACCGCGGCGGCCTGATGCAGCCGCAGCCGGCGGGCCGCCTCGCCGAAAACGTGATGCACTTCGCGCGCCTGCTGCGCGCCGCGGGGCTGCGCATCGGCCCCGACCGCGTCATCGACTGCGTGCGCGCGCTCGACATCGCCGGCGCCTCCGCCGCCGCGCTGCGGCGCGACGACTGGTACTGGACCATGTCGGCCGTGCTGCTCTCCCGGCAGGAGCAGCGCCCGATCTTCGACCAGGCCTTCGGCATCTTCTGGCGCGACCCCAAGCTGGCCGAGAAGATGATGCAGATGCTGCTGCCGCAGGCCTACGGCCGCGCCTCGAAGCCCGAGCAGGAGCAGAGCCAGCGGCTGACCGACGCTCTCTTCGACCAGAAGAAGAACCTGGTCGAGCAGGAGCAGAAGATCGAGCTCGAGGCGCGGCTCACCTTCTCCTCGCGCGAGGTGCTGAGCCGCATGGACTTCGACACCATGTCGGCGGCCGAGCTGGCCGAGGCGAAGAAGGCGATCGCCCAGCTGCGGCTGCCGCTGCCGGTAATAAAAACCCGGCGTTTTCGGGTTCATCGTTCCGGGGTTCGCATTGATCTGAGAAAAACCCTCAGGGAAACCTTGCGCGAAGGCGGCGACATCATCCCGCTGGTGCGCGCCGCGCCGCGCGAGCTGCACCCGCCGCTGGTCGTGCTGTGCGACATCTCGGGCTCGATGAACCCCTACTCGCGCATGTTCCTGCACTTCCTGCACGCCATCACCAACGACCGCGACAGGGTCAGTGTGTTCGTGTTCGGCACCCGCCTCACCAACATCACGCGCCAGCTGCGCCACCGCGACGTCGACGTCGCCATGAGCCGCGTCGCCGACGCGATCAAGGACTGGTCGGGCGGCACGCGCATCGGCGCGTCCTTGCGCGAGTTCAACTTCAAGTGGGCGCGGCGCGTGCTGGGGCAGAACGCCTGCGTGCTGCTGGTGTCCGACGGCCTGGACCGCGAGGCGGGCGAGGGCCTGGGCGAGGAGATGGAGCGCCTCGCCAAGTCCTGCCACCGCCTGATCTGGCTCAACCCGCTGCTGCGCTACGACAAGTTCGAGGCGCGGCCGGCCGGTGTACGAGCCATGCTGCCGCATGTGGATCTGTTCCTGCCGGTGCATAATCTGAAGAGCCTCGTCGATCTCGCGCACACGCTGAACAAGGGCAACCAGGAGAGAAGCACATGGAAATGAAAGGCGAGCAGCTGCTGCCCGCGTCGCAGCAGGTCACCTGGAACGCGCTTAACGACCCGGAAGTCCTCAAGGCCTGCGTGCCGGGCTGCGAATCGATCGAGCCGACCGGCGAGAATGAATACCAGGTGCTGATGGTGGCGCGCGTCGGCCCGGTGAGCGCCAAGTTCAAGGGCAAGCTCACGCTCTCCGACATCAACCCGCCGCAGTCCTACTCCATTTCCTTCGAGGGCCAGGGCGGCGCGGCGGGTTTTGCAAAGGGAGGGGCCCAGGTGCGCCTTTCCCCCGAGGGAGAAAATACGAAATTGAGTTACGACGTAAAAGCCAACGTCGGCGGCAAGCTGGCGCAGATCGGCTCGCGCCTGGTCGACGCCGCGGCGAAGAAGGTGGCCAACGACTTTTTCAAGAACTTCAACCAGAAGGTCTCCGCGCTGAAATGAAAGACGAGCATCACGTCGAGCCCGTGCCGAGGGATCCGGACCTGCCGACCATTTCCAACACCACGCTCGGCTTCTTCGCGGCGGGCGCGCTGGTCGTCTTCGTCGTTGCCCTGATTACGCTGTTTAACTAGCGGACAAAACGATAAAAGAAGCTCGCGTCTCGCGGCCTGATATCCTCAGGCCATGCAGACCGAGCGACGCCCCGCCGCCCTGTTGTTCGCCGAGCTGCGCAATTTCACGCGCATGTCGGAGGTGCTCGAGCCCGCCAAGGTGCTGGCGCTGGCCAACGAGTTCTTCTCGGTCGGCGGCCGCGTCGTGAAGGAGAACTCGGGCAGGCTGCTCTCGGTGCAGAACGACGAGCTGCTGGCGGCGTTCACCGCCGGCGCCCCGGCGCAGTTCGCCGGCAACGCGCTCAAGGCGGCGCAGGTCCTGCAGCGCGAGTTCGGCGCGCTCGGCGAGCGCTGGCAGAACGAGTACGGCCTGCCGGCGGCGATCGCGCTCGGCCTGCACTGCGGCGAGACGGTGTTCGGCATGGCCGGCCCGCAGGGCGCGCAGCAGTACGTCGCGTTCGGCGACTGCGTCAGCGTGGCCGAGCGCCTGGTGCACCGCGCGCGCCTGGGCGAGATCGTGCTGTCGGTCGACATGATGAAGGCGCTGGGGGCGGCGGTCGCCACGCTGGGCGCCGAGGAGCTGCCGTCGCTCGAGATCGCCAAGCGGCCGGCCATCCCGATCTACGGGATGGTGCTCGAGACCCGCCTGGACTTCACCTAAGGGAATCTTTTATTGCTTGCGCCAGCGCCTCGGGCGGGTGCGCGCCGGAGACGCCGACCTTGCGCCCGAAGATGAAGGTCGGCACCGCCGAGATGCCGAGGTTGCGCATGTCTTCCTCGAGCTGCGCGACCTGCTTGCCGTCGGCCTGCTGCGGCCAGCCGGTAACGCCGGCGCCCGTGGCGATCGCGGCGAGCACCGCGGCGTCGCCGATGTCGCGCGCTTCCTCGAAGTAGGCCTTGAACAGCGCGCTTACCACCGCGGTGCCGAGGCCCTGCTGCTTTTGCGCGGCTTCTGCGCCCTGTCTTTGCGCCAGGTCGATCAGCTGGTGCGCGGCGACGGTGTTGGGCGTGCGCTCGATGCGCTCGAACGCGAAAGCGATGCCTTCGCCCTCGCCTTCCGCCGCGACGCGCGCGTCCAGCCCGCGCGAGCGCTCGATCGAGCCGAACTTCGCCTTGCGGTATTCCTCCCGGGGAATCCCCTCACTGGGCATTCCCGGATTCAGCTGGAACGGCAGCCAGCGGATCTCGGGCTTCACCTCGCCGTCGAGCAGCGCGAGCGCCTTCTCCAGGCGCCGCTTGCCGATGTAGCACCAGGGGCAGATGACGTCGGAGGCGACCTCGATGACGAGCGGCGTGGCGGGCTTCAAAGCGCCTACTTCTTGGTCTGCTGCGCGCGCGGCGGGATGGTCCAGAAGTAGATGGTGCGGCCGTTCAGCTCGACCGTCTTCTCCGGCTTCCAGTTGCCCATCTCGAACTGGTGCGAAACGATGCGCGTGCCGGGCTTGAGCTCGGACCACAGCCGCGGCCGCAGCTTCTCGTTGAGGTCGGGCAGCAGGTACAGCGTCACCACCGTGGCCTCGCGGAAATCGGCCTTGAACAGGTCCTCCTGGCGGAATTTCACCAGGTCGGTGACGCCGTTGCGCCTCGCGTTCTCGTTCGCCTCGCGGATGCGCTCCGGATCGATGTCGATGCCGACGCTGCGCACGCCGAACTTGCGCGCCGCGGTGATCGGGATGCGGCCGTCGCCCGAGCCCAGGTCGTAGAGGACATCGCCCTTCTTCACGTTGGCGAGGCGCAGCATCTCGTCGACCACTTCCTGCGGCGTCGGCACGAAGATGACGTCGGGGGTCTGCGCCGGCTTGCGCGCGGGGGCCTGCGCGAAAGCGGCGGAGGTGGAAAACGAGAGCAGCAGGAAAGCCGACAACGCAACGAGGGTACGCATCGGCCGATTATGCCTCAGTGCGAAAAGCCGGTCGCCCAGCGGCTGGAGGCCGCTTCGTTCTCCGCCGCGCTGCCGTTCAAGATAGTGGAACTGCGCGCGGAACTGCTCTGCGGCTCGTCCTCCACCAGGGCTTCGAGGTCGGCGGTGCCATGCACCTCGACGCTCGCCCAGCTGATCAGGAGCACGGCAAGCAGGATGGCGATCACCGCCAGGACTGCTGTAACGGGGTGCTCGCCGTTCGGCGCAGGACTGCGGGGAAAATCGTCCGGCGTGCAGGCGTGGCCCATGGTGAAGATTGGACCCGCCGCGGCCGGCATGGTTCGGCCGGACCGCGCTATTCGCCCGCGATCGTCATGTTCTCGACCAGGATCGAGCCGCAGCTGCGGCCGCTGCGCACGAGGAGGTCGCTGCCCACGGCGGCGATGCCGTGGAACATGTCCTTGAGGTTGCCGGCGATGGTGATTTCCTCCACCGGGTAGCGGATCTCGCCGCCCTCGACCCAGTAGCCGGCGGCGCCGCGCGAATAGTCGCCGGTCACCATGTTGATGCCCTGGCCGAGCAGCTCGGTGACCAGCAGCCCGCGCCCCATCTCGCGCAGCATGCCGCGGAAATCGAGCTTGCCGGGCTGCACCACGAGGTTGTGGTGGCCGCCCGCGCTGCCGGTGCTCTTCATGCCGAGCTTGCGCGCCGAGTAGCTGCCGAGGAAGTAGCCCTCGACCACGCCACCCCTCACGATGGCGCGGCTGCGCGTCGCCACGCCCTCCTCGTCGAACGCGCCGCTCGCCAGCCCCTGGCGCTCGAGGGGCCGCTCCTCGATGCGCACGCGCGGCGAGAACACCTTCTTGCCCAGGCTGTCGGCGAGGAACGTGGTCTTGCGGTAGAGGTTGCCGCCGTTGACCGCGGACACGAAGTGGCCGAGCAGGCCGATCGCGACCGGCGCCTCGAACAGCACCGGCGCCTGGCGGGTGGCGATCTTGCGCCCGCCGAGGCGCGCCACGGCGCGCTCGGCGGCGTAGCGGCCGAGCGCGCGCGGCTCGGCGATCCTGTCCGGCACGCGCGAAGAGCTGTGCCAGTCGTCGCGCTGCATCAGGCCCTTGTCCTCCGCGATCACCGAGCACGACAGGTAGTGGCGCGAGGCGGGATGCCCGCCGGTGAAGCCCAGACTGTTGGCGAAGACGAACTGTGAGTGCTGCGCCGACACCGTCGCCCCCTCCGAGTTGCGGATCTTCTTCGATACCGCGAAGGCAGCCGCCTCGCAGCGCTTCGCCAGGTCGATCGCCTCCTCGGTGCCGAGGTCCCAGGGATGGAAGAGGTCGAGGTCGGGCAGCTCGCGCGCCAGCTCCCCGGGCTCGGGCAGACCGGCGCAGTCGTCCTCCGCGGTGTGGCGCGCGATGGCGAGCGCGGCGTCCACCGTCTGCTCGAGGGCCGCGGGCGAGAAGTCCGACGTGCTGGCGTGGCCGCGGCGCGCTTTCGGCCGCTCGCCGAGGTACACCGAGACCCCGATCGAGCGGTCGCGGTTGTGCTCGATGACGTCGGGCTTGCCCTTGCGCACCGTCACCGTCAGTCCGTAGCCCTCGCTCACGTCGCAGTCGCAACCGCTCGCGCCGCCGCGGCGCGCGCGCCCGAGCGCCGCCTGCGCGAGGCCGCGCAATTCCTCCGGCCCGCAGGAGAATCCCAGACGCTTCGACATGGCGCGCTATCATAGCGCGCGATGCAGGACGAAATTGTCAGCAAAACGAAACGCAAGCGCGAGATGCACGAGCTGCAGGCGCTCGGCGTGGCGCTGGTCGAGCTGTCCGAGTCCCAGCTGGGTTTCCTGCAGGAAGAGCTGCGTCGGGCCGTGCTCGAGGCGAAGCGCATCTCCGCCCACGAGGGCCGGCGCCGCCAGATGCAGTACATCGGCCGGCTGATGCGCGACATCGACCCGGCGCCGATCCGCGCCAGGCTCGAGGAGATCAACGGCGGCTCCGCGCAGGCGAACGCCAGGCACAAGCGCCTGGAGGCGCTGCGCGGGCGGCTGATGGCGGACGATGCCGCGCTTACGCAGTTTGCTGCGACACACCCATCGGCAGACCTTCAGGCCCTGCGTGCCCTTATCCGCAATTCACGCAAGGAGCAAAAAGAGGGAAAACCCCCGCGGGCTTATCGCGAACTTTTCAGATTGCTGAAATCGATTGAAGCTGCAATCCCTCTTCAAGGCTGAGATCACGCTCGCGCCGCCGCAGGAGCTGGGCGAGGCGCCGCACGGGCGCCGGCGCATCATCCCCATCACCGGTGGCCGGGTGAGCGGCGAGCGCCTCTCCGGCCGCGTGCTGCCGGGCGGCGCCGACTGGCAGGTGGTGCGCGCCGACGGCGTCGCCGAGCTCGACGCGCGCTACACCATCGAGACCGGCGACGGCGCGCTCATCTACGTCGCCAACCGCGGCGTGCGGCACGGGCCGCCGGAAGTCCTGCAGAAGCTGGCCGCGGGCGAGCCGGTCGACCCGGCGCTCTACTACATGCGCACCACGCCGTGGTTCGAGACCGGCGACGCGCGCTATGCCTGGCTCAACCGCATCGTCTGCGTCGGCACCGGCGCGCGGCGCGCCGCCGCGGTCGAGCTGGAAGTATTCGAAGTCAAATAGGAAAATGACACCCGAAGAGCTCGTAATCGGCATCGTATCGATCAGCGACCGTGCGTCGGCCGGGGTCTACAAGGACGAAGGCATTCCGGCGCTCAAGGAATGGCTCAACGCCGCCATCGCCTCGCCCGCCTGGCGCGACGAGACGCGCCTCATCGCCGACGAGCAGCCGATGATCGAGGGCACGCTCAAGGACCTCATCGACCGCAAGGGCTGCCACCTGGTCCTCACCACCGGCGGCACCGGCCCGGCGCCGCGCGACGTCACCCCGGAGGCGACGCTCGCCGTAGCAGAAAAGGTGATGCCCGGGTTCGGCGAGCAGATGCGCGCGGTGAGCCTGAAGTACGTGCCTACCGCGATCCTCTCGCGGCAGGTGGCGGTGGTGCGCGGCAAGTGCCTGATCGTGAACCTGCCCGGCCAGCCCAAGGCGATCAAGGAAACGCTGGACGGCATCTTCGCCGCCGTGCCCTACTGCATCGACCTCATCGGCGGGCCATACATCGAGACCCACGAGTCCGTGGTCAAGGCCTTCCGCCCCAAGTCGGCGATCCGCAAGAAGTGATCAGCGCCTTCTCGGCCCGCGCACGTTCGGGTTAAGCCGGTCGATGTCGGCCTGCACCTGCTCGCGGCTACGCTCGTAGACCAACTCACGCCCCTTCATGTTGCCGACGTAGGCCATCCCGCTGCGGGTCGGCGTCAGCGTGCATTTCATGTTGTGCACGCCCTCGCCCAGAACCACCTCGATGCAATCGGCGCGCTTGCTGAACACCACCACGTCCAGCGTCTGGCCGCTCTCGGTCACCTTGATCCTGATCTTTTCGTCGTTCACGGCCGCTCCAGGTTCGTCTCTGCCGGCATCGTACTGTCGTTCGGCGGGAAGCGCACGACGACGCGCGTGCCGCGTCCGCCGGGCCCGTCCTGCACCTCGACCCGCGCGCCGTGCGCCTGGGCGGTCTCCTTCACGATCGCGAGCCCGAGGCCGCTGCCCGTGCCGCCGGAGCCGGGAATCCGGTAGTAGCTCTCGAATACGCGCTCGCGCAGCCCGGCCGGGATGCCGGGGCCCTCGTCGGCGACGGCGAGGCTTGCGCCCTCGCCGTTGCGGCTCAGCGTGACCTCGACCCGCCCGCCCTGCGGGCTGTAGCGCACCGCGTTGTCGATCAGGTTGGTCGCGAGGCTGAGCAGCTTCTGGCGCTCGCCGTGCACCATGATCGGCTCTGCGTCGCGGTCCTCCGCAAGGTGCACCGCGGCGCGGCGCTCGTCGGCGAGCGGCTGCACGACATCGATCGCCTGCGCGAGCAGCGGGCGCAGGGCCACCTGCTCCGCCCGCGCGCCCTCGCCGAGCGCGGCGGCGCGGCTATAAGCGAGCATCTGCTCGGCAAGGTGCACCGAGCGCTCGAGGCCGAGCAGCATGCGCTGCAGGGAAGCGTCGCGCTCGCTCGCGGAGCCCGCGCGCACGGCGTTCTGCGCATGGACCTTGAGGGCGGCGAGCGGCGTGCGCAGCTCGTGGGCCGCATCGGCGGTGAAGCGCCGTTCCCGCTCCAGCGCCCGGCGCACGCGCTCGAGCAGCCCGTTCAGCGCCTCGACCAGCGGCGCGATCTCCGCCGGCGTGCGCGCGAGCTCGATCGGCGCCACCGAGCCGGGCTGCCGCGCGGCGACCTGCCGCACCAGCCCGGAAAGCGGCCCCAGGCCGTAGCGGATCAGCAGGCTCACCAGGATCAGGAGCAAAGGGATCCCGGCGAGGAGCGGCGCCGCGGCGGCGAACGCGATCTTCCGCGACATCTCGTCGCGCACGTCG
>Ga0105252_10001330_pt1 | contig 11191 bp, 13 predicted proteins | sample EasRivMeERMZT100_FD_89675 | JGI IMG/M metagenome (GOLD analysis project Ga0105252, IMG submission 89675) | Soil microbial communities from meander-bound floodplain in the East River, Colorado, USA - East River MetaG ERMZT100 | ecosystem: Environmental > Terrestrial > Soil > Floodplain | place... | reverse complement strand
TGCTAACAGCTACTTTTCTTCTTTCGAATATTACTGCATCATAAACTAATAGGTTCGGATCTCCTTGTTCAAGGATCTTTTGATCTGTTGGTTGAACTTTAATTCTACCATTTTCTATAACCAGTCTTCTAGCTTGACTTGACAGGCTTCTTCCTGTTATTCCATATACTACTGTTGGATTACCCAATTTTGTGAATCCCATCATAATAAATCTGCCCGGGTATTCTAATTCAGAAAGTGCTTCTAATCCATTAACCATAGGTGATTCTTACTTGACTTGTTTTTAAGTATTATTGAGAATTGATGTATATTAGAATGGGTATAAACTAGACTTTAACTAACTGCTTTTGCTCGGCTCCAGAGAATTTCAAAATAATTCTTGTAAGGATTCGCTGCGTTTTCTCCATTGATTTCAGTTATTGTTGGTTCTTTGTCCCAGAAAATTATGTATATTGAGTCTCCATTTATTATTGTTGTTGCAGTAGAATCATATTTTGAAGGAAGCATTCTTGCTTCTGTATATTTCATTTTATTAAGCTGTTTTACTCTGTTTTCTGAATCTGAATTGTATATGTGTTTCATTGGAATCTTTTTCTTTATCCTTTCTTTATGAAAATCGTTTAGGATTGGACCCACTTTTTCAATTGTTTCTTTAGGTATTCCATAAACAAAAATTCTTCTGTTTTTCTCAAGCATATCATTTAGAATCTCTCTTATAGCAAATATGCCTTTGGTCATTCTTATTGTAGCTGTTTCATTTTTTTTTGATATTCTTGTATGATAATCTTTGAGAACTTCAGTTAACTCTGATTCTTTTTGTCTTAAATAATGAATAAATGTTTCTGGGTCTTTTGCTGTGAATTTTTGTGTTTTTGAATCTCCTTCTTTGAAGACTACGCCCCTTCTTATTAGCTCATTAAGAGAATCATAAATATTTGATCTGTGCAGGTTTGTTCTCCTTGAGATTTCTAGTACACTAGATGTTCCATACTGTGTGAGGGCTGCGTATACTTCTGACTCATTTTTACCTACGCCCAGCGATATCAAAAATTCTTTTATTTTCTCCATATTCTAGAATATACTGTAGCTTTAAATAGACAGTTATTTAATAAGGTTAGTTGTCATTATATTACAACAACTATTTAATACGAACTTTTAAAAGACTTTTAACTCTTCTCGAAGTATGCGTAGCATGCTATTAAGGGTTTTGTTTATAGATGATAATGAAGATCATGCAAGATCAACAGTAACTCTTCTAAAACATATTGCTGCCAAAAAGTTTGATTTCCCTGTTGATTTTAGATCCCATAGATTACGTAAAATGGAAGGAGATTTGGTTGAAAGGCTTGTAGATAGTTATGATCCACATATGGTTTTTTTAGATTACAGTTTTGGACGTGAATCCTCAGAAGCTTATCCGAATGGTTTGATTTTGGGAGAAAGAATAACAAAAAAGAGACCTTCTTGTGTTATTTCCTTAGTTAGTGGTAGAGGAAGGGAAGAAATAGGGAATGTTTTAATAAGAGATTTAAAAAATGGGGGAATTGTTAAAGATTTTATTACTAAGGGTGCTCTTGATGAGTTTGATCAAATTGCATCTAGTATTAACAGAAATAAATTTGCTCCGGTAGACGTTGGAATTACAGGAGGAGGGAATTTAGCTGTTGCTTTACAACATAATCTTTATCATAGTTCCTCTGTAAATCATACTCATGTTTATAGTAGATTTCTTGCTGAAAGAGCATCCGATGAGGACTTTGGACTTCTTTATGATCCTAGTCGCTCTACTTTAACTAAAAGTTTGGATCAACTTTTAGATTTAGAGCCTCATATTTTATTTCTTACTTCTAGTGGTGCTGGGTCTTGGGCACTTAAAAATAAAGTAATTCCTGAAAAAGGAGATTATGCGCGTTTAGGGCTATTTCCTTATGAGATTAAGTTGTATAAAGATGATGCCCAGAAAATAGTTAGAAGTGGTTATACTGGTTTAATTGTGCCTTTAGTAAATCCTGTTGGAGGAATAATAAAAATTTTAATGGATGCAGGTATTCCTCCAGATAGAATTACTTACCCTTACAATAATGATATTTCTCGTGCTGTTGATTCTTTGAATGTCCGACCTCAAAGACTTATTTCTGACGAATTTGTTGAAAGGTTAATTAAAGGGGCTAATGAAGAGGGATTTGTTATGGGTTTACATGGAATGCCTACTATAGCTATACCTGATGATGTTTATGAAAGCAGATTTTCTGAAGCTTTAAGTGGAAGAAGTATCAGAGCATGGAAGAGGAGTGTTAGAAGAGGACTTGTGAACACAGTTAAAGAATCTTGGAATAGGGGAACACAGGAAACAATGTTGCAAGAAAAAATTCGCCTTCCATATATTGATATGGTGGCTAAGGGAATTGTTCAACTTGTTGAAGATATTGCTCGTTTTAGACAATTTAGACATAATGCTTATTCTTTTGATAAAAGACATCAAACTTCTTGGGCATCTCCTTCAATTGTAAGGTATCTTTTAGATGGAGTTCATGTTTCTCAGAATGAAGAACTTGTTATGGGAAGATTCAAAGGTGGAGAGGTTTGTTATTATCCTAAAAGTAGCTTGCCTGAAATTTTAGCAGAACATAAGGGATACTACAATGGCGTGCTAGATAGTTGTCAATAAAAAACTACCTTTGTTTAAATTATATTATATGTCTGGGTGGATATGGTTCAAAAGGCAGGCATTGTTAATAGAATTGAGTTTCCTATTCTTACTAGGTTGAAAAGCGATGGCAGTTCTTTTATTCCAGATTCTTTTTATAAACTATTGGAGGGGTTCTGTCATAGGAATACCATTGATGTAGAGATTGTGGAATTCTCTTCTAAGAAAGTACGAAGGGAAGTTTGTTTGAGTTGTTTGAAGGCTTTCATCATTGATGTGGCTGTTACTGAGTATCACATGTCTATAGATATACTCAGCTTGGCGAATAGGCTCAATGTAGTTATTGGGCACTCTAATTATTATTTAGATAATGGGGAGGTGAGAAACATCAATCAGTTTTTCTAGCTTTGTTCTTTTTGCTGTAATTTTCTTACTGATTGAATTACTCTTAGGTCTGGGGATAAAATGTAAACGTGGTCTTCATTTGATCTGACTGCTCTGTATATTCTTTGCAAAAATTCTCTATGTGCTTTGTCCCTGTAGAATTCCCAGAAATGGTCTGGGTGAGTCTTTTGCAATATTTTCCAGAATGTATCTGATATATTTGGGTTAGGATATTTTGTGAATACTACTGAATTGCACATGCTTCCTGGGAAGTCTATGCCTCTGGAGCATTTTGTTGTAAATAATTTGTCATTTAAACCTTGTTTGAATATTGCAATTGCTTTTCCTGTTTTGTCTTCTTTTTGAGATTCTATTAGGGATTCTTGGCTTGTGAGTTGCGTTAGTTTGTATTTTGATTTTTCTTCGTCATTTGGGAGGTCTTGAAAAGCATTTACATGAATTAAGGTAGGTCTTTTAGCTTTTTCTACTGATAAGTTTAGGGCTTCTAGATATTCTTTTCTTGTATGGTTGTTTGCCGTGAAATTTGCGTACTTGCAGTCTTTTTCTTTTCCAGTCATCATTATTTCAATTGCACCTTGCTGAAGTGTCTCTGCTTGGACAACTTTGAAATTGCTCATTCCAAATATACTTTTTATTACATTCTCTGAATGTAAGGTTCCAGACATGAATAGAAGAGTTTTGCTTTTGTCCAATAACTCTGTTATTTTTTGAGATAAGTTTGTGCTTACTAATTTTATGTATAAGCTTTCATCTTCTTTTCTATATGTTAGATACACCTCTTCATTTAGCTCTTCTAAGTTTCTTGCTATTTCCAATGCTTTGTTTGCGTAATTGTTTTCATCTACTAATATTTCTGATTCTAGCTCCTTGTCTTTTCTTAATAGTTTGAATATTTTCACTATTTTTGTTTCATCTAAGTTATGGACAGCATTTTCATCTATACCTAGGGCTCTTTTGTTTTTTTCTTCTAAATCTATTATAGTTAATATCTCTCTTATTGTTTCTCTTGCATCCATTGAGTCGGGGATTATTGTATTAAGATTATTTCCTAGTCTTGTGAGGTTTATGTCTTCTTGCTGAAATAGGCTATCTAAGAACTCATCTGCCTCATCTATTATTTCTATTTCTGTTGCTGGCTTTCTTCCTAAAGCTAGTTCTGCTTTGTATTTGGCCCCATTGAATATTATTACATCTGCGTTTTTGTATGCTAAATATTGGTCGTAGTATGAACAGCCTGATTTTCTATGGTAGAATGTGTATTCTCTTTTGTCGCAGCCTTCATACTTTATTTTCTTTGCATCTTTTAATTGATTTAGGTCATAGCTTGATGGAACTATTGGGCTCCAGTATGGATTTGAAGGAGCTATTGATAATCTTCTTATGTGCTTGTAATCAGGAACATCTTGGCCAGATACAAAAGGATTTCCTCTAAAATAGTCTCTAATTTTCAAGTAGTTTTTTTCTGTTATCTTTATGTTTTCTGGCAAATCTGGGTCTGCACATGAAATTCCCTTGTTTATTATTGAATCGTGGTTTTCTCTGCCTGTCATGACCGCTATTTTCATCTTCTGGCCGTTTGATTTGTATAGAAATTTCTTTTCTGTGTAATCGTCTTCGTACTGTCTCTGTAGTGCTTTTACTGGGACTATTATAGATGATTTTCCTAACTTGCGGGCTACATTTAGAGCTATTGCCGATTTTCCTGTTCCGCATGCACCATGAAGAAATATTATTCTGTTTTCTTCTTTTATTAGTTTTAGAATTTCGTTTACTACATCTTCCTGAGTTTTATTGTTTGAGAACTTTAGCGGGGGAATTTTCCCTTTTTCATCATTTAAATCCCAATTTGCTCCTTCGAATATATTTTCTGCTTTTGCTTCTTCTTTAAGGAAAGATAAACTGCTTGATGTTTTTAATGTTGAATTTTCTGGTTGTAGGAAATCATCAGGGAGAATTACTGTTTCTTTAGGTTTCCATCTGCTTGGAACATTTGTCTGCAAATTTTGCAGTCTTGATTGATCACTCATTTTTAGTCTACTTCTTTGTTGTTATGGTTATAAAAGGGTTTGTAATAAATTCTTATTCTACTTGTTGTGATTCTTCTCTAAAGTATAGCTCATTTAGATTGAGCGTTTTTTTAACTTTTAATCTCCATTGTTCTTGTTTAGATTTATCATAACCTTTCCAATAAGGCTGTTTAGATATTCTAATTAACTCGCTTGCTATTTTTCTAGCTTTTAGCTCTTCCATGTGAAAGGCTAAATTTAGTATATCTTCATCATTTGCTCTAGTTAGTACAGATTGTTTATCATAATTATAACTCGCTAAAAATTCCTTACTTGATGCTTGCTCAGCATTTACTAATTCTCCAGTGGCAAGATCAACAAATATTCTATATTTTCCACTGTTAATGCTTCCTTCTAATGCCCAAAATCCTTGATTATATGCTCTTGAATAAATATCGCTATAACCAGTTATGCCGTCCGCATTTAATGCAAGCAATGGGACTCTTTGCCAAACATTCCTTTGTTGTTTAGAATAGTCTCTTATACCCTTTACAATTTTGTTTGTGTTATAAACAATGGCAGATAAGTCCATTGTTTTGTTTATATTTGATGCTATTTAATTTATTATATTCTAAAATGTAACATTTAGTAAGCCTTAAAAGCCCTTGATATTTTGGTCATTTACGCGGGGATGCCAGAGTGGTCAAATGGGTCACGTTAAGGCCGTGATAGCTTAGTGCTTTCCTAGGTTCGAATCCTAGTTCCCGCATCTCTTTACTCCGCAGCGAATCTCCGAGCATGTGAGGAGGGTTGAGCAAGAGAGGGAAGAGACCGGTTTTTGTGATAATCTTTAAAAAGGGTTATTTCTTGATATTTATGTAAGGCCTATAACCTCACACCAAAAATTCTAACTCTTAAAAGAGACTTTTTTAAAATGAAACTAACTAAACTTTCTTCTGTGGCAATGTTGTCTTTTTTCGGCGCCTGCACGGCTGTTGATTACTCTAAAGGAGAATTGGATAGAGATGAAATTGTACCTGTTACCTCTAGTATGGCTCCAAATAATTCATTGAATATCGCTTCTTATAATAATCATTCTAATACTCATATTGGAGAAAAACCTCTAGATACTGGCATTTTGCCTCTGGATGTGAGCGTGGGTAAACAAGATGATGAACTTACGCTTAGAGTTTCAACTCCTGATCTTTTGTCCATTTTTAATGAGCCTTATAGAAGAGAGGGTTTTGGGTCGAAGGGCAATTTTAATGGACGCAATCCGTTAATGTATGAGGTTCCTGGAAGAGATACTTATGATTTTCTTAATAATCCCGGCAATCAAGAGCTTCCTCTTAGTGAGTTATTTAAGGTAGGTAAAAAACTCATTTGGGAGAGTGAACCTGCAAGACCTGCTAGAGAAATATCTGATACGGTTTCCGGAATATATAGCGGGTTGGTTGAGTCTATATTGGGAAAGGGGACTAAATTAAACTTTGGCCTTAAAATTGGTGATGGTATTAGAGAATATGGTGTGGAAGCTAGGTTTGATGAAAAGTATAGTCTCTTATTTACAAACCAAGTTTCTCAAAGGGAAGATAAGCCTGATGAGATTCTTTTGTTTTTAAGAGTGAAACTTTAACTAATTGTTAACACTACTTTATTGTTGTCTTCTGAAATTTCAGGGATTTCGCTTTCATGGTCAATTACAAAGTCTATTTTCTCTGCGTTAAATGGTACTTTTAAGTTTTGAACGTCTATGATTTTTTTTGCACCTATTGTTATATCTTTCAAATCAAATGAATCTACAAGAGTATTTCCTGCATAGATTCCAACTTCCACTGATTTTGCTTCTTTTAATCCTCTATTAAGGACCTCAATATGGAAATTCAAATATCTACCGCTTTTGTTTGCGCTGACTTCATCAAACACTAGATCTGGTAATGATTCTGTTTCATATAATTCATTTATGCTATCTATTATTTCTTGGTCTATCTGTTGGTCACATTTTAATGTTGGGTATAAGATGCTTTTTGGGTTATTATTATGATCAAAGCCTAGTGCGTGTAGAACTTCATGTATTTCTACGTTTGAATTATCGCAGCTTCCTTCTCTGTATAGAGCTACTTTACCTTCTATAATTACAGAGTATAATGTAGAATTAAGCACCTTTGATGGGCCGCCTTCACCTGCTACAAAGTGATTTGCTTCATCTGCGTCTGGCGATATGTCCGAGCAAAGTATTTTTATTTGAGCATTTTCTTTTTCAGTGGAAATAAATGATATAATTGTTTTTGCTTCTATAGTATCCAGCGCTTCTTTCATCCTGTCTGATTTACTTTCTGGACAGGATTCTGATATGTGATATGTTATTATTCTGTCAGAATATCTCATATTGTCATAGAATTGTTTACTTGGTAGAGTGTTGTTTACTTGTATATCTGGAGTTCTTTGAGTTATCAGTTGTATTGCTTCCCTTGGGAAATTTATGTAAAGATAATATCCTGCTGCTACAAGGGCTCCAAGCATAAGGATTATTAGCAAATTGTTGAAAAAACCTGCTTTTTTGTTCATCTAACAATGTTATTTTTTATTGTTTAAATAAGTGTTGTTTATTTCTTCTTTTTGAAATCTAAAGAACAAGAATTTATGCAAAATCTCTTTCCTGTTGTTTCTCTTGGGCCATCATTGAACACATGGCCTAGATGTCCTCCACATTTTGCACATACTACTTCTGTTCTGCTCATGCCGTGGGAGTTGTCTTCAATGAATTTGACTGCACCTGGTATTGCTTTGTCAAAACTTGGCCAGCCTGTTCCTGATTCAAACTTTGTATTGGAGTCAAATAATTCTGTTCCACATTGAGCACATGAATACATTCCTTTTTCTTTATGATTGTAGTACTTTCCTGTGAAAGCTGGTTCTGTACCTTTTTCCTTTAGAATGTGGTATTGTTCTTTTGTTAGTTTTTTCATATGGAAATTTTATCGTACAAATATTTAAATAATAGTCTTATTGTTTTGTTTCATGAAGAACTACTTAAAAATGACATTAGGCATTCTTTTTTTAGTTGCACTTTTTGCTTCACATGTTAGTGCTGGATATGATTTTGATAGATATACTTATACAGATCGTTATGATGATACTATATTATACAGGGAAGATACTTCTGATGGGGAAAATGGATTTACTTTAACTCACAGATATTCCATGCCTATAAGAGGTTATTCTTATGGTTGTGATTATCATGATCATACAGTAAACCAGAGAAAATGTGCTAGATCTGCTTATTATGGAGGATATGATACTGATTATTCTTACAGACCTAGTTATGATGGTGATAAGGCTTTACAACAGGCATTCAGAACATATCAGCAAAGTGCAAAATATGAGTATCAGCTTGAATCTCAGAGAATTAAAATGATGGATAGAAGATATTATGGTGGACATGGTTATGGTTATTCTGGCGCAAGATATTACAGATACGGTTGGTAATATAGTTCTATTTTATAGATATAGTTAAAAAGATAATTTTGTTTTGTTTATTATGGGTATGCGTGGTGGAACTGGTCCTCAACTTTCTCCTAAGTTAATTAAAATTTTAGAGGACCCTAAAAAATGGAAAGAATATTCTGAAAAAGCTGATAAAAAAGCTAAAGAACACGACAAAAATTTGAGGAAAAGGGGTAAACAATTATATGAATTATTAGTTCAACAAGATTTTGTTGTTGAGAGCTATGTTGGTACTGGTAAATATCATTCTATTGTTACTGATCCTGGATCAATGGGAGGTCCTCCTGGTAGATCTCAACGTACTGGTTATAGTAGAACTTTAGAGATAACTGTTGAACCTATTAATAATAAAAAGGAAGTTCCAGTTAAAACTCTCGTATTTTATGGGGATACTCAAATAAGACCTGGAGATACAATACGTGCTACTATTCCTTGCTATAAGAAAGAAGAATTTAGGTCTTTGCCACCTCATTTAAGAGATAGGGGCGTTTATATTAGAAGAGATTTGGGAGAAAAAGAAGAAGCTATTCAATTGGAGCTTCTTGTTAATGGAAAAGTTGTAGGCACAGAGATATCTGTTCATTATAAAAAATATCAAAAGCAATAAAAACTCTTTTTTACTCTACCATTTATGAAAGTTGTGAGTAAGTCCAGATTATTTTTTGGAATTGTTATTTTACTCTTGTTATTTTCTAGTTATTTTATTAAGATAGATGTCGATACTGGAGATAATTATCAAACATTTAGTAGATTGACTTGGATATTGGTTTTTAATAGTGCTTATGTTTTGATTGCTTATTTGCTTGTTGCCTGTTTTTTCGTTTTTACTGGTTTTAAGAAATTGAGGTTTGTATGAATTCTGTTAAAGGATTTAAAGAAGTTTTTTCTAAGAAGACTAATGTAATCTTGATGCTATCTTTTGCTTGGTTTTTTTATTTATTGAGTATTATCGTAACTGATTTCTTTGAGTTTACTGGAATATTAAATAATTATGATTTTTTGGTTTCTATGAAACTTGTTTTATTGTACTTTTTTGGATTTGCTTCAACTATTCCGTCTATTTCTGCATTTGGAATGCTTTTTATTTCATTGTTGTTTGGGTCTTATATTGCTCTTGCAGTTTATCAGACTAGACAGGCTTTAGGGGAAAAGGCAACTATTTTAGGTAGTGTAGGAGTGTTTTTAGGAATTTTAGCTCCTGGATGTGCTGCTTGCGGGCTTGGAGCTGTATCTGCTTTAGGAATAAGTGCATTTATTGTTAGTCTTCCTTTCAAAGGAATTGAAATTTCTATACTTTCCTTTTTAATATTATTTTATGCAAACTGGAAAGTTGCTGGAAAAATTTCCCAAAAAGTTTGTCCTATAAATGTGAGAAATAAATCGAAGTGATGAAAACCTTTATTAAAGCAGGAAATTTGTTTTTAGTATGGAAAATAACAAGATGAAAGGGGGTTTAAATATGGAAAAACAAGATAGTGAAACTATTACTATAAGAAAAGATACTCTTTGGAAGTATTCTACATTTGTTTTGCTTGGAGTAGTTATTCTAGGTGTTCTATTCTTCTTTTTAGGAGATAAAAGCACAACTGGAAATGTTATACAACAGCCAGGAGATCTCTTACCAAGTGAACCAACAGCAAAAATAGAAGTTAATACTGATGGAGATCCTGTAAAGGGAGATGGAAATGCTCCTGTGGCATTTGTTGAGTTTACAGATTACGAATGTCCTTTCTGTCAGAGACATTTTATGCAGACAGGAAGCGCTATTGATGCTCGTGTTCAGGCTGGAGATGTTAAGTTGATAACTAAAGATTATCCGTTGCCTTTCCACGCTCAGGCACAGAAAGCAGCAGAATCTGCTCATTGCGCTAGAGATCAAGGAGGAGACGAAGCTTACTATGAAATGCATGATTTGCTTTTCTCAAGTGTTGAAGGCGGAGAAACTACTTTCAAAGAATATGCTAAACAAATTGGCTTAGATGCAAATAAATTTGCTACATGTTTGTCAAGTGACAAATTTGCTGATGAAGTTGCTGCAGACTTAGCTTATGGTTCACAGATTGGAGTACAAGGAACCCCTGCATTCTTCATAAATGGAAGAATGATTAGTGGTGCATGCCCTGCACAGACATTTACTTCTGCTATTGATGCAGAAATTGATGGAAACGACTGGGCTGTGACTAACTGCCAGTTTGTAGAACTTTAAGAATACTTTATTTTTATTTTATTTTTTCTTCTTTATTTTTGAATGACTTGTTGAGAAACCAGGTTGTGATAAGTATCATTGCAATGTATGCTAAAAACCATTCTAGAATGTAAGGCAATCCAAAGCTAAAGTTTGCACAGTTTCTAAATACACAGTTTACATTTTGTTCATAGTTTGTTGTTAATCTTGTGATTATGAAGACTAATGTTATTTGAAAAATACTTATTTTCCAGAATCCTGATTTCTTTAAACCTATAAGGTAAATTGAATATACACTTAATGGGATGTTAAAGACGTGTTGTAGTGCTATTGCTTTTTCAGTTATCTGTCCTTTTACAAATATATAGTCTGTTATTCCGAATAGACCATTTCCAGTGATTAGATGCTGAATGAGGTCTATATTCCATAAAATATATGGGA
>Ga0105252_10001329_pt1 | contig 11198 bp, 13 predicted proteins | sample EasRivMeERMZT100_FD_89675 | JGI IMG/M metagenome (GOLD analysis project Ga0105252, IMG submission 89675) | Soil microbial communities from meander-bound floodplain in the East River, Colorado, USA - East River MetaG ERMZT100 | ecosystem: Environmental > Terrestrial > Soil > Floodplain | place... | reverse complement strand
GGCTTTCCTTCCCCGCCCGCTTTGTCTTGTCGAAACCCTGCCGCGCAACGAGACCGGCAAGCTGCCGCGTGGAGCCGTCGACGAACTGGTCACCCGGCTCGCAGCCAAAGTGGGGTGACGTTGACGACGGTCGAGCGGCGCTTTCCTCCGGATCACCCTTCCACACCGGGACATTTTCCCGGCAACCCGATCATTCCCGGGGCGCTCCTGCTGAGCGAAGTGCTGCGTGCGATCGAAGCGGATTTGGGGGACGCACTGCATCCATTTCAGATCAAGGCTGCAAAATTTCTGCATCCCGTGCGCCCGGGCGATCTCTTGCTGATCGAGTTCTCCGGGCCCGATGGAAAGAAAATAAAATTCAGCTGTACGGCGGCTGGGACCGAGGTGCTCGTGGGAGAAGTGGTGTTGCTGAACCCACGGGCGGGCGGTTCATGAACATGGATTACACTCTCGCCCACACGGTGGGCGAGTACATCGGATACGGAACGGGACGCGGGCAAAGGGATGAGCTTGAATACGGCCACGACGATTAGTGGTGAAGGCCGTCGCTGGAGGCCGACGCCGGCGATCCGGGTGTCGCTGCTGGTGCACGCGGCGGCGGTCTTGTTGCTCGCCGCGCATACGGAGACGTGGCCGTGGGCGCTGGGGGTCCTGGCTGCCAACCAACTGGTGCTCATTTACGCCGTGTTATCCCCGCGTGACCGGCTGTTGGGACCGAACCTCAGCCGGCTGCCTGCACCCGCCGCGTGTCGCGGCGAAGTCTGCCTGACCTTCGACGACGGCCCCGAGCCGGACGTGACCCCACAGGTGCTGGATCTGCTCGACAGGTTCCAGTCCAAGGCGAGCTTTTTTTGCATCGGAGAAAAGGCCGACGCGCATCCCGAGCTCGTCAGGGAGATTGCGCGCCGCGGTCACAGCGTCGAGAACCACAGCTACCACCACCGCTCGGCGTTCGCGTTTTTCGGCACGTCGCGATTGAAGCGCGAAGTGGAAGACGCGCAGCAGACTCTCACCTTGATTGCCGGTCGGCCGCCGGCTTTCTTTCGCGCTCCGGCCGGGTTTCGCAGTCCATTTCTCGATCCGGTGCTTTCGACCGCTGCGTTGCGCTACGCATCATGGACGCGGCGCGGCTTCGATACGGTGAGCCGCGATCCGCAGCGCATCCTCCAGCGGCTGACCCGCGGGCTCGCGGCCGGCGACGTGCTGCTGTTGCACGACAGCGTTCCCGTCGTGCTCGCCGTGCTGCCCGCGTTGCTGGGCGAACTTGCCGCGCGAGGCCTCAGGGCCGTTTCGCTGGAGGCGGCCTGCGGCGACGAGCTGCGGGACTAGGGATTTAGAGGCGACGCGTGCAGCCCCTCGTCATCAGCCGGTATTCCATCGTGAACAGCCTCGGAGCAGGGGCGGAAGCGGTCCTGCGTGCGCTGCGCGAGAAGCGCTCGGGGCTTGCCCCTTGCGATTTCGAGACGGCTCGCCTCGAGACCTATGTCGGGACCGTGCCCGGGCTCGACGATACCCAGGTCAGGGCCGATCTGGGCGCCTTTGATTGCCGCAACAACCGCCTCGCGCAGTTGTGCCTCCAGCAGGATGGATTCGATCAGGCGGTTGCAGCGGCTCGCGACAAGTATGGGTCCGGACGCATCGGAATCTATCTCGGAACGAGCACCTCGGGGCTTCACTCGACCGAGCTCGCGTACCGCCGGCGCGACCCCAAGACCGGCGCCCTGCCGGCCGATTACCGTTACGCCGAAACACAGAACGCGTACTCGCTCGGAGATTTCGCGCGGCGCTATCTCGGGCTCAGCGGACCCGGATTCGTAGTATCGACAGCGTGCTCCTCCAGCGCCAAGGTGTTCGGCAATGCCGCGCGCACGATTGCCGCGGGGGTTTGCGACGCTGCGGTGGTGGGAGGCGCGGACAGCCTGTGCTTGATGACGCTCTATGGATTTCGTTCGCTGGGGCTGACTTCGACCGGTCCGTGTCGGCCCTTCGACGCGGACCGGGACGGGATTTCCGTGGGCGAAGGGGCGGGATTCGCGCTGCTGGAGAAACCCGACCGCGCCGAAGCGGGGAACGTCCTGCTGCTGGGCGTCGGCGAGAGTTCGGACGCTTATCACATGTCCACCCCTCATCCCGAGGGCTTGGGCGCGAGGATCGCCATGCAGCAGGCGCTTGAATCGGCGCGGCTTCGACCCGGAGACATCGACTACATCAATCTGCACGGCACCGCCACCAAGACCAACGACGCGAGCGAAGACAAGGCGGTGGTCGAGGTCTTCGGGTCGAGCACGCCGTGCAGCTCGACCAAAGGGGCGACCGGACATCTGCTCGGCGCCGCGGGAATCACCGAGGCGATCATCTCCATGCTCACGATCGAGAACGGACTGATGCCGGGGAGCGCGAATACCCGGAATGTCGATCCGGAGCTGAAAAGCCGCTATCTCATCGAGAACCGGAGTGCCCGAGCCAGACGTGTCCTCTCGAACTCGTTCGGATTCGGCGGAAGCAACTGCAGTCTGGTATTGGGGTCCGCCGGGTGATGCGGTTTTTCGTCGAAGGCGTGGGCCTGCTTGGGCCGGGTCTGACGGGCTGGCAGGCGAGTAGCCCGGTGCTGGCGGGGGCGGAGGCGTACCGCTCCGCGCCCACGGTGATCGCGGCGAGCGACTTGCTGCCCGTCGCCGAACGGCGCCGCTCCCCCGTCCCGGTCAAGCTCGCCTTGGCCGTGGGCGAGGAGGCGTTCAAACACGCCGGCCGAGACCCTGCGGTGACCGCGACGGTTTTCGCGTCCTCTTCCGGCGAGGGCGAAACGCTTCATCAGATGTGCGAAACGCTCGCCTCGGCGGATCGGGACGTATCGCCGACGCGCTTTCACAACTCCGTGCACAACGCCGCTTCGGGCTACTGGGGCATCGCGAATCGATCGCACGAGGCATCGACCAGCCTGTGCTGCTACGATGCGAGCTTCGCCGCGGGCCTGATCGAGGCCGCCACGCAGATTGCGACCTTGGGAAAGCCGGTCGCCTTGATCGCCTACGATCAGCCCTATCCGGAACCGCTGCATTCCGTGCGCCCGCTTCTGGCAAGCTTCGCCACCACGCTCGTCTTGACGCCGCATGCCACGCACCGTGCCTTCGCCGTCCTCGATCTGGAGTTCCTCGAAGGCGAAGCGCAGGCGACCCGGATGTCCGACCCCGGCCTGGAGGAAATGCGGCTCGGCGCCCCGGCAGCCCGAGCGCTTCCCCTGCTTCAGGCTTTGACGCTCAAGTCGGCAGGAAACGTCGAAATGGACTTCCTGGGCGACAGACGCTTGCGCGTGGCGGTGAGCCCGTGCTGATCGACCGGGAGGCCATCGCCGGGATGATCCCGCACGCGGGAGCGATGCGCCTGCTCGACGGCGTAGTCTCCTGGGACGCGAACCGGATCAAGTGCTCGAGCCGGACTCATCGGGACCCGCATAATCCGCTGCGTTCAGACGGACAATTGTCCGCGCTGTGCGGCATCGAATACGCCGCCCAGGCGATGGCGATACACGGCTGGCTGGCCGGAAGCATCCACACCGCGCCGCGGGCGGGGTACATGGCGAGCCTGAGGGAAGTCGTCTGCCGCGCGCGCCGCCTGGACGACCTCGAGGGCGATCTTATCGTCGAGGCCGAGCGGCTGATGGGCGAGGAGACTCGCGTGATCTACAGTTTCGAAGTCAGAGTGGGCGATGCCGATGTGCTGCGCGGTCGCGCCGCCGTGGTTCTGGACGTGGATGGGGCGAAGACTTGAAGCGGGCGCTCGTCACCGGCGGCAGCGGCGGGATCGGAGCGGCGATATGCCGGCGCCTGGCGGCGGACGGTGTGCATGTCTACGTGCATGCGAACAGCCGCCTGAGGGAGGCCGAGAAGATCGTCTCCGACATCAAAGCGGGGGGTGGTTCCGCCGCTGCGGTGGCGTTCGACGTGACCGACCCGGTCCGGACCGAAGCCGACCTGCAACGGATGCTCGAGGACGGTCCGATTCAGATCGTCGTCAACAACGCCGGCATTCACGACGACGCCGTGATGCCGGGGATGAGGCAGGAGCAGTGGTCGCGGGTGATCGACGTTTCCCTCAACGGGTTTTTCAACGTGACCCGGCCGCTGTTGATGACGATGATCGGCACTCGATGGGGGCGGATCGTCAGCGTCTCCTCGGTGGCTGCGCTGGCCGGCAATCGCGGCCAGACCAACTATGCCGCCGCCAAGGCGGGACTGCACGGCGCGACCAAGGCGCTGGCGCTGGAGCTCGCGAGCCGCGGCATCACGGTGAACGCCGTCGCACCGGGCATCATCGCGTCCGCCATGACCGAGGGCCTCTTCCCCAAGGAGATCATCGACGCGCTGGTTCCGATGAAGCGCGCGGGAACTCCTGAGGAAGTCGCCGACCTCATCGGTTTTCTCGCGTCGGAACGGGCCGGATATATTTCCGGCCAGATCGTCTCCATCAACGGCGCGATGATCTGATGCCCTTTAGTCCCTAGCGCGCTGCTTCGACCATCTGTGTTGATGCGCCGAAAATCCAGGCGATGCCGAAGCCCGTGGTGAAGTTGTGCCTTGTCTTGACGAGCGGGCTGTCCTCGAACACCGCGCCGACGACGCTGTCCCACTTCGCAAAGCCGCCTACCCAGAAGCCGGGGAAGCGCTTGCTGATCGCGGCAATCACCGCCGTGCCGGCGTAGCCGCCCCCGGAACTGTAGGCGGGCCGGTCGGCCGTCGCGAACATCGGGTCGACGGCGTAGAAGTAGTGAACGTAGCTACGTTCCGCATAGATCAGGCTGCCTTGCAGGCCGAGTTTCCATCCCGGATTTCCCAGGAAGTCCCTGAGATCGAGATTGAGGCTGGGCTGAAAAATCCAGCCGACCCGGTCGACATGGGAGAAATCCGTGGCGATTACCATTCGCGCAGGAAGCCGCAGCTCCACCGTTTGCTTTCTGTCCGGGGAGCGGAAAAGGAAGATGTCGACAGCGGCACCGACTTCGAGCGTCGCTTCCAGATCGGGCATCCCGCGCCTTGCGTCGTTGTCCCGCGCGGGCGGGGAGCCGTTCAAGCTGAGATCGAGCTCCACTCTGTCGGTCTTGAAGAACAGACCGTGCAGCCGGCTCTCTTCGACTTTCACAAGTTCTCCCCGGTACAGGAGATAGGGGACGGGAAGGACCCAGGTCTTGTCCTGGTTCGAGCCCCGGTAGTGAGGGATGGTAGCGAAACCGATTCCCGCACCCGCCTCCCACAGCGGAAGTTGCTCGGCGCGCGCGAGGTCCGCGCCGAAGCAGACGGCAAGCAGGCAGGCCTGAAGTCGAGTCAGCATGAGGCTGACGGGCGCGCGCCTTCGTGATTCGGAAACCGGACCACGCTTTGAACTCAAATATTCGCAGCCCGGGACCGGGCTAGCGGGCGGACAAGTTAGAATGTGCCGAAGTTGGTGCCGAGGAAGGGACTCGAACCCCCACAGTGTTGCCACCGCTAGGACCTGAACCTAGTGCGTCTACCAATTCCGCCACCTCGGCGAAAGGGCCGCGCCAGTTCCGGTCTTCAGCCCGAGCGCGGATTCTATAGGAAAGCTCCGAATTGTCAATGAAGAAACGTCGCACCCCGTCCTCCGCCGACCCGCACCGCGAACGCGAAGCGTCCCGCTACGAGAGACCGATCGCGAGCCGCGAGTTTATGCTGCAGACGCTCGCCGAAGCGGGTGTACCGCTCGCCGACGAAGAGCTCGCGCGCAGGCTGGCGATCGTGCCGAGCGAGCGCGAAGCGTTCGAACGGCGCATCGCAGCCATGGAGCGCGACGGACAGATCCTGCGCAATCGCAAGGGCGCGATCCTGGTCGCGACCAAGCTCAACCTCATCGCGGCGCGCGTCGAAGGACATCCCGACGGCTACGGCTTCGCCGTCGTCGAGAACGGAGACGATCTGTACCTCGGCCAGCAGGAAATGCGAAAGATCCTGCACGGCGATCGCGTCATGGTGCGCGAGTCGGGCGTCGACCGCCGCGGCCGCAGGGAAGGCGCGATCGTGGAGGTGATCGAGCGTGCCAACTCCCGCGTCGTCGGGCGGCTCCACCAGGAGCAGCGGATCCTGTTCGTTCAGCCGTCCGAGCGGCGCATCAGCCAGAACATTCTCGTCGCTCAAGTGGATGCCGGAAACGCGCGAGCGGGCCAGGTCGTGGTCGCCGAACTGACCGCGCAGCCGGATGGGCACAACCCGCCGATCGGGCGCATCGTTGAAGTCCTGGGCGATGCCGCGGATTCCGGAATCGAGATCGAGATTGCGCTCAGGAAACACGCCCTGCCGTTCAAGTTCTCGTCACGGGCGGAGGCACTTGCGTCGGGATTCCCCGCGGCGCCGCGCGAGGGCGATCTTTCAGGCCGGAAGGATTTGCGGTCGCTCGATCTCGTCACCATCGACGGGGAAACGGCGAGAGACTTCGACGATGCCGTCTATTGCGAAAAGACGCGAGAGGGTTTCCGGCTCGTCGTCGCGATTGCCGACGTCAGCCACTATGTGCGCCCCGGCGATGCGCTCGACACGGAGGCTCGCGAGCGCGGCAATTCCGTTTATTTCCCGCGCCGCGTCATTCCGATGCTGCCGGAAGCTCTCTCCAACGGTCTGTGCTCGCTCAATCCCGAGGTGGAGCGGCTGTGCGTGGCCTGCGACATGGTCATAGGTGCGAGGGGCGAGATTCGGAGTTATCTGTTCTATCCGGCGGTGATGCGCTCGCGCGCGAGGCTCACGTATACGGCGGTGGCCGGGGCGCTCGCCGACCCGAGCGGCGAGGCTGCGCGCAAGCTCAAAGGACTGCCGCCTCGCCTGCAGTTGCTCGAAGAGCTTTTCAAGGCCCTTCTCAAGGCGCGGGAGGAGCGCGGCGCGATCGATTTCGAGACGGTCGAGACCGAATTCGTCTTCGATGGCAAGGGGCGCCTCGAGCGCATAGACCGGGTCGAGCGCAACGATGCCCATCGCATCATCGAGGAGTGCATGCTCGCCGCCAACGTGTGCGCTTCGGATTTCCTTTCCAAGCGCCGGCATCCGGCGCTGTACCGCGTGCACGAGGGTCCGACTCCGCAGAAGCTCGAGGGCCTGCGCGAGTTTCTCAAGGGATTCGGCCTGCAGCTCGCAGGCGGGGACAAGCCAACCGCGAAGCACTACGCGAAGCTGCTCGAATCAGTGCGCAAGCGCCCGGACGTGCAGCTTCTCCAGATGGTGCTGCTGCGCTCTCTGAAGCAGGCGCAGTACAGCCCGGAGAACGTCGGTCATTTCGGGCTCGCTTATGAGCATTACACGCATTTCACTTCTCCTATCCGGCGCTATCCCGATCTGCTCGTGCACCGCGCCATCAAGACCGTTCTCGATGGCGGACGCTACAGCCCGGGGAATTGGGCGGAGCTCGGCCTGCACTGCTCGCAGACCGAGCGCCGCGCGGACGAGGCGACGCGCGAAGTGGCGTCCTGGCTCAAGTGCTACTACATGCGCGACCGGGTCGGCGAGGAGTTCGAGGGATCGGTCTCGGCGGTGACGAACTTCGGGATTTTCGTCGCGCTGGATGATTTCTATGTCGAGGGGCTGGTGCACATCTCGGAGCTCGGGCAGGACTATTTTCACTTCGACGCAGCCAAGCACCAGTTGCTCGGCGACCGGACCCGCAAGAGCTTCCGCCTTGCCGACCGCGTGAAGGTGAAAATCGTCCGGGTCGATCTGGAGACGAGCCGCATCGAGTTCGTCCTTGCGGGCGGCGGCGAAGCCGGCGGTCCGCATCCCTCCCGCGCCCGTTCCCTGCGCCGCCGTACCAGGGGCTAAGGCGGCGTGAAGCCGACTCGCGCGGTCTTCGGTTTTCACGCGGTACTGGCTCGGCTGCGTGCCGACGCGGCCTCGGTCACGGAGATCTACCTGGATGAAGACCGCAAGGACGCGCGCGCAAGAGACCTCGCGCTCGCCGCCGAGAAGGCGGGCGTCTCGCTGATGCGCGTTCCGACCAAGCGCCTGGACGGCTTCTACGGCGGTGGCCGTCACCAGGGGGTCGTCGCGATGGTGCTCGAGAAACCGGCGCGGGAAAGCCTGGAGGATCTTCTGGATTCGCTGAAGGAGCCGCCGCTGCTCCTGGTGCTCGACGGCGTGACCGACCCGCACAATCTCGGAGCCTGTCTTCGGGTCGCCGACGCCGCCGGTGCGCATGCGGTGATCGCACCCAAGGACCGTGCCGCTGGCGTCAGCGCGGCGGTTTCAAAAGTGGCGAGCGGCGCGGCCGAATCGGTGCCGTACTACATGGTTACCAACCTCGCGCGCACGCTCGACGATCTGAAGGAACGCAACATCTGGATCGTCGGAGCGGACGAGCGCGCCGAGAAGACGCTCTACGAGTCGGAGCTGCCCGCGGCGATCGCCTGGGTGCTGGGCTCCGAGGGGGAGGGCATGCGGCGTCTGACGCGCGAGCGCTGCGATATGCTCGCGCGCATCCCCATGCGCGGGAGCGTCGCGAGCCTGAACGTCTCGGTGGCAAGCGGCGTTTGCCTGTTTGAGTCGCGGCGGCGGCGCGCGGATTGATCCCCGGCGATTTCGGCTCGTTCTTGCGACACACGCCGGGCGAGGCGGATTCGCCTGAGCCCGGCGGCCAGGACCACCAGCGGAACGTAGCTGGCGAATTCCATCGCGAATTCCCGGAACAGTTCTGTCGTCAGCTGGGGCGCGGTCCAGACCACGGCGAACCATGGAATGGGCAGATGCAGGTAAGCATCCGAAAAGGGCCGGAAAATCGCCACACCCGGCCCGTCGCCGTACAAGGCATCGAGCAACAGATGGCTCAGCCAGGCCGCCGCGCCGGCGAGCAAGATCTTCCCGCCGGGAGGGATGACTTTTTGCCGCCACAGCAGGAACGCAGCGGCAAGGCCCAGAATCAGATTGACGAACAGGCTGTGGCTGAGGTCGTACCGGTCATGGCCCCAGCCGGGAAACGGCAGGTCCGGGATATTCGGCAGCAGCGCGAAAGCGGCAAAGTAGGCTGCTTTCCAGGGCGTGGATTTCTGCAGGGGCAAGCAGAGCACGCCGATGGCGGTTCCCATCAATACATGTCCCACGGTCGTCATCACCGGCTCCGCGATGGATTGACAGGCTTGGCCGTCATCGGTTCTTCCTTCTCAGGACTAGCTTCAGCCCCGACCACACCTCGTCGACGGCGCACACCTTGATATCGACGAGACCCATCGGCAAGGCGATTTCCCTGATCGTATCTTCGGTGATGTCGGTGGGAACCTTGGCCGATTTCTTCGGCCAGGACACCCAGATCGACCCATCCTTTTTCAGCTTGCCGAGCGAATCCCGGAGCGCGGCTTTGAGGCGCGCTCTTTCAGCGGAAAAAATATGGACGATATCGGTCTCGCCGTCGATGCGCGGTGACAACTTTACTCCCTTCGGCAGGGGCGCGACGAGCTGCACATAGTTTTTGGGAGCGCCGGACAGGAAGAGCCGGCTGCCTTCCTTGATCCCGAGCTTTTTTGCGAGCGGAGTGCCCGAGTAGCCGGCCATGTCCGGGTTCATGACGCCGCGGAGGACCGCTTCGAGTCGCCCGGAGGAATCTCGCCCGGGCTGGGATTGGAAAGCGACTCCCTCAACAGGTTTCGCACCAATTGAACGTGCACGAGCAGGGCATAGAGTTCGGCGGAGTAGGCAGGCGGGACGCGCAGCCTGTCCAGTTGCTCCTCGACCCGGTCCAGGCGCGCGGTGTGCGTCGCTGTGTCGCCTCGGCGGCTGCGCACGGCGTTTTCGATGACCCTCAACTCGCCATACCACCGGTAGATCCTGCGGCGTATGCGCCAGCGATAGAGCGCCGGAATATTGCGCATGAACGGGATCGCGATGATCAGCAGCGGGATCGCGACCACGATGAAGCGATTGACCCATACCACCATCCAGAAGGGCAGGTAGCGCCGCAGGACGGACGGGCTGCCCTTGTAGAAGCGCTGTGCGTCCGGCGACAGGGGAAGGTCGAGGTCGCGCGGCGCGGGAAATTCGCCGACCCGCTGGAACAACCCGGCGGCGCCGTGCACCTTCTGTGCGGCCTCCAGCAGCAAATCGACGATGACCGGGTGGATGTCCTCCACGGCGACGAGGTTTGCCGTAACCGCAAGCATCGTGACGTCCGTGGGGGGGACGTTTCGCACGAGATCGACCGCGCCTTCGGGCAGCGTGAGTTTGTGAAAGAACGGAATGCGCCGCAGATACGCCTCTGCACGCCGGGTGTTGAGGAGCCGCACTCCGGGCGCGGCCAGCAATCGCTGGACGCCGGGCGCCTCGAGCGCCGCCACATAGAACACCGCGTCGACTTCGCCATCCTCCAGGGCCTTCGCCGCCGCCAGACCGCCGATCTCGAGCAGGGCAGTAGGCGGCTCCTCCAGACCGTTCGCGCGCGCGAAAGACAGGGCTACCGCCCTCGTGCCGCTTCCGGGCGGCCCGATCGCGATGCGCTTGCCGCGCAGCTGTAGGCCCAGATCTATGCCTTGCTTGCTCCGGTAGAACAGCCAGATCGGCTCGAAGAAGACGCTGCCCAGCGTCACCAACCCGGGCGCATTCTCGGCATCGGCGATGCCGCCCTGAACCAGCGCCAGTGAAACGCCATCCCTGCGGGTCTTGAGGCGCTCGACGTTCTCGACCCCGCCGGCCGAGGGCTTGAGCTCGAGCTCTACCCCGTACTCGGCGAGGACGGCCTTGTAGCGCAGGGCATGAGCGTGATATGCGCCGTCGAGCGGGCCGGTGCTCATCACCACGATCTTGGGCGGCGCGGGCTCCACATAGTGGGCGATGCCCCAGACTGCAAGGGCGAGCAGTACCACGAGAGGGAGGACGATCAGCGCGAGGTCGCGACTGGATAGTTCCCGGAGCAGACGCGGCATGAACACCTCGTAAAGCGGACTATCGTTATCGTATCAGGAGGCTGGACGGGGATTGTTCGCAGCAAGAGCGACGGAAAGGCCGCAACGGCGTCAAACCGTTCCCCGGACCGCCCATGCTCTGGCCGTCATGGCAATCGATCCATCGGCGGCGGGAACGAGACGTGACTTCAATGCGTCGCGTATTCGGCTGCGGCCCTTGCCATCGAGCGACGCAAGGTAAGCGGGAGCCGCGCCCTGTTTCCCGAGAAATGGCCTCCAGTAATCGTCGAAGTCGCGGAACACGGTCGGGATCTCGATGATG
>Ga0105252_10001321_pt1 | contig 11254 bp, 9 predicted proteins | sample EasRivMeERMZT100_FD_89675 | JGI IMG/M metagenome (GOLD analysis project Ga0105252, IMG submission 89675) | Soil microbial communities from meander-bound floodplain in the East River, Colorado, USA - East River MetaG ERMZT100 | ecosystem: Environmental > Terrestrial > Soil > Floodplain | place... | reverse complement strand
GAAGCAGGGATTCCGCCCCGCGGCAGGATTGTCCCCCTTACGACTTGATCGAGGTGGGGCGCAGGTGCAGGTAGACCATGAAGCCGGCTAGCGTCCGGCTTCCGTAGAACAGTCGCAAGTCTTCGGGCACGAAGTCCACATCGCCGCGAGCCCCGAGCCAGGCCCCTACGCCGCGAAACCTGCCTACGCGTCGCGCATAACCCAGTGCCAGGGAGCCCACCGGAACGTCCTCACTCACTGAACCGACCAGCGCGAGCTCGTCCGCGGTGCGAATGACGTACTCCGCACGGCCGAAGAGGGCATTGCGCGAGTCGAGATCGACATTCGTTTCCAGGAGGGCGCTATTCAGCACGCGGCGCGTATCGGTGGGCACGTTGGCTCCCCAGACGAACGACGTGGACCAGCTTCCAGCCACATGGAGAGCCGAGAACCCTAAGCGGTGCAGCGGCTGGTGCTCGCGTGGGTCGATGTAGGCGGCCGATCCAGCGATGCTCCAACGGTCGGTCGGATTCACAGTCAGGCGAGCGGAGAAGGAATTGAAGCGCGCGCCCGCGTAGTCGAAGTTCGTGCGCACCTCGTCCGGATGCGCACCGTTGAAGACCGAAGCCTCGAGATGAACCGTGCGTGTGAACACTCCGAGCGTCGCGACGCCAAAGCTTTCGTGCGTGACGTCCTGTGCGTGGTGGCTGAGCGGAGCGATGGGGTCGTTGATCGCGGACGGGCGGTGCAGGTAGGCGACGGGGCCGAGGGCCGGCTCGCCCACCGCCGCGAGATAGACTGACCAGCGCCAGGCATCGCTGAGACGGCGATCGTACATGACTGCGACTTCGCTGAACAGCTCATGGGGATGCATGCGGTCGGTGACTGTGCCGCCCTTGTACGGCTGAGAGACCTGAAGCAGCTGCGGATAGCCGGCGCGGGTCACCGTGTAATATTCGGCGCTCGTCATCAGGCGGGCGCGAAACACTCCTCCCGCCAGCGGTCGGGCCGCGTCCCCCATCACCCAGTTCAGACTCCCAAGCTGGTAGTTGCCGCGCTGACCGAACTCCTGGATGTACTGCAGAAAGACGCTGCCGTGAACCATCACACGCCAATCGGACGCTTGAAAGTGAAATCCAGGCATCGGGGCCGAGGCGGGCAGCCACGAGGTTCCGGAGCCAAATGGTGGAAAGACGACACCCGGCTCGTGGCCCTCGTGCTGCGCCAGCACTGGCGTAGTCGCCAGCGCCAACGCGAGCTCAATGCACCAGAACTTGTGTCGGACCGTAGGTCTTCGTCGTACTGTCGGCGAGGAAGAGGACCGAGACAAAGAGCGAGCCCTCGCTCCCCAGCAACGAGGTCGCAGTTACGGCCCTCCAGAATGGCAGTCCCGCAATCGGGAGCGCGATGGCGAGGGAGTCCGGGGCGAAGTGAATCGAGATCTCAGCGCCTCCGGGGATGTTGGTGCGCCGCGCGCCCGTGGAATCGTAGAGCCGCACTTCGATTCGTATCGTATCCCCCGTTATCAGCGGGATATGCTGCGTCAGCTCCGCGTTGAACGAGTCGAACAATCGCATTTCGCCGCTGGTGTGGCTCCCCGATTGAACCTGGACATGGTAAGGGCCGAACGTTTTGGCGTCGGTCGTTCCGGGAAATGTCAGCACGACCGTCTGCGTGCCACTCGCGCCCGCGGGCGCCGTGGGCGTTACGAGGCGTTGCAGCGGCCGGCCCGGCACCGGCAGTGAGGTCGCCACGGCGGCAGGGTTGAATTGGAGGTCCATTGCCACACCCCCGACGATGTCGGTGAGTCGGTGGCCATCCGGCGCGTACAGCCGAGCCTCGATCAGGATCGATTGATCATCGGGAAGCCCGGTATGGACGCTCAGGTCGCTGCCCCGGTTCCCGTCGAACAACCGGACCGATGCGATGGCGGCGGGCGTGCCGCTCCCCGCGCCGTCCGAGGGGAGGGAGCCGCCGCACGCTGTGCATGCGGCGAATGTAGCAAACAGCGCAGGGCCAACGCGCATGACCAGTAATGTAGAAGGCTCTTGCCCGTATCCGCACCTCTTTATTAGTTTGCTCGAAGCAAGCGGCAGATTCCTCAGATCGAAAGGATTTTCGCTGCAATGATTCGTCAATCCACCGTTACGCCAATGCTGCGTCGCATCTGGACGGGGCCGGGCACCGTGTGCCGGTACGCGCCACTTGTCGACGCCCGTGGGCGTATTGCGTCCGGCTCGGCCGGCGCCGGTGGAGGTGGAGGAGCACCCTAGAAGTCGATCGGATCTAGTTCGCGTCCGTGATCCGGCCTTCCGGGTGCTTCCAGGGACCTGGGGGGCTGTTTTGTTAGACACGATTCGAGGGTCACGGACATGAGCACGCAGCAACAAAATCTCGACGACCACATCATCGCCCGCTACACCGCACAGCCAGCGCGGCTTCCGCTCGAGCTGCGGCGGCAGATCGAGCACGCCTGGCAGGGCGCGCCCGTGCAGCTGTACGCGCTCGCCGACCTCGATCAGGGGCTGCGGCTCACCGAATCGTGGTTGGCGCTGGGCCCGCGGCACCTTGCGGTGGCAAAGCGCGCGGATCTAGGCTGGGAGGTCCGAAGCATCCCGCGGGCGGATGTCGAAGCGGTCCGTGAGGCGCCCGGATTGTCGGCCAACACGCTCACGATCCTCGGCCCACCGGGCGAGCCCGCGTTGGTGCTGCTTCGCTACACGCATCGCCAGCGCCGCGTGTTCGAGAACATCCGGTTCGTGCTCGAAGAGCAGATCGCGGGGCATGATCGTGACGTGGTGAGCATGGACGCCGATCGCGTCTATGCTGAGAGCGTCGCTCGTCCGATTCGGGAGGCGCAGGCCCTGGTGTCGGGACGGCAGACGGCGGTGATCCGGCGGCTGCTGGGCTACCTGAAGCCGTACCGCCGTCAACTGACGCTCGGCATGGCCGCCGCAACCGTCATCACGCTCGTCAGCCTGATTCCGCCGTATTTAGCGGGAGTCTTGCTCGATCGCGTCGTCCGGCCAGCGCAGGCGGGCTCGCTGCCGCTGGCACGCGCGTGGACGATCGCGTGGATCGCCGTGGCGGCGATGGCGGCCGTGTACCTGATCAAGCAGGCCGCGGCGTATGTCCGGCTGCGGCTGATGGCGATCCTGGGTGAATGGGTTGCCCGCGACCTGCGCGACGAGCTGTACGAGCATATCCAGCGGCTCAGCCTGTCGTTCTTCTCGCGCAAGCGGACCGGCAGCCTGATCACGCGCGTATCGGCCGATACCGACCGGCTCTGGGAGTTCCTGGCGTTCGGCATCGTCGATGTGTCGCTCTCGCTGGTACAGCTCCTGGGGCTTGGAACGGTGCTGTTGTCGCTCGACTGGCCACTCGGTCTGGTGATGACTTTGCCGGTGCCTGTGTTCTGCTGGGTGATCTACCGGCACGGCGAGAACATCAGCCGGCTGTTCATACGGGCGTGGCGGAAGTGGTCGCGCGTAACCGACGTGTTGTCGGACACGATTCCCGGCATCCGCGTCGTGAAGGCGTTCAACCAGGAGCAGCGCGAGATCGAGCGGTTCGGCGAGCGCAACGAGGACGTGACGGCGGAATTCAACCGCATTCACGCTTCGTGGACCAAGTTCTGGCCCCTGCTCGTCTTGGGCGTACACGCCATGACGGTGACGGTGTGGATGTTCGCGATGCCGAGGTTGCTGGGCACGGGCGGCGGCACGCCGCTCGCCGTGGGAACGTTCGTCTCGTTTCTGCTCTACATGACGATGTTCCTCGCGCCGATCGATGTGATCGGTCAGATGGCGCGGACGATCAACCGCGCGACGACGTCGGCGCACCGCGTGTTTGAGGTGTTGGACACCGAGCTCGAGGTGCGCGATGTGGCCGAGCCGGTGCGCCTCGAGCCGGTGCATGGCCGGGTCACATTCGAGCACGTGACGTTCGGCTACGACGGCGTCCGGCAGGTGCTCCGCGGCGTCAGCTTCGACGTCGCGCCCGGAGAGCTGATCGGACTGGTGGGACCGTCGGGCGGCGGCAAGACGACGATCGTGAACCTGATCGCGCGCTTCTACGACGTGAGCGGGGGAACGATTCGCATCGACGGCGTCGATCTGCGACGTCTCGACACGGGCCACTTCCGCCGGCAGATGGGGATGGTGCTTCAGGATCCGTATCTGTTCCACGGGACGGTGCTGGAGAACATCCGCTACGGGATGCCGGAGGCGCCGCTCAGCCAGGTGGTGGCGGCGGCGCAGGCGGCGAATGCCCACGACTTCCTCACCAAGTTGCAGCACGGCTACGACACGGTGGTGGGCGAGCGCGGGCACACGCTGTCAGGCGGTGAGCGCCAGCGTGTCTCGATCGCGCGGGCGATCCTGCACGATCCGCGGATTCTCATTCTCGACGAGGCGACGAGCAGCGTTGATACGGAGACCGAGCGGGAGATCCAGCAAGCGCTCGAGCGGCTCGTGGCCGGGCGGACGGTGTTCGCGATCGCCCACCGGCTCTCGACGCTGCGGAAGGCGTCGCGGCTGTTCGTGATCGAGGACGGGCGGCTGGTCGAGCATGGGAAGCACGCCGAGCTACTGGCCATCGCGGAAGGGAAGTACCGTCGCTTGTACGAGCTGCAGCTGCAGCTCCAGTGAAAGGAGGTGCCATGACGCTGACTATGGGCAAATCGGCTACCGCCACTCGTACGGGAGCGCTCACGCTCGAGTGGCGGGCCGACGGCTCGCTGTGGGCCATGCGCGGAGAAGAGGAACGGGCGGTGTCGGTCCGCCGCTGCTTCCCGTGGACGGAGCCCACCCGCCATCTGTCATTGCGGGATGCGGATGAGGAAGAGTTTGCGTTCGTGCGCGATCCCGCGGATCTGGACCCACGCTCGCGCGCGGCGCTGGAAGCGGCGCTGGCTGTGGCGGGGTTCGTGTTCGAGATCACCCGCGTGCTGGAGATCGAGGAAGAGGTCGAGATCCGGCGCTGGCGCGTCGAGACTCGCCAGGGGCCGCGCACGTTCCAGACCCGGCTCGACGACTGGCCGCGCACCTTACCGCACGGTGGCCTGTTGCTCCGGGACCTGGCGGGAGACTTGTATCACCTGGCTCAGCCGGCCGCTCTGGACCGGCAGAGCCGGGACTTGCTGTGGGCCTTTGTAGATTAGCGTTGGCAGTGGCGGCAGAAGGTCGTAGTGCGTTTGTCGATCTCGTGGGTCTCCACGAGTTTCTTTCCGCACTGGACGCACTTCTCGCCGCCACGGCCATACACTCGCAGCGCAAATTGGAACCGGCCGCGCTCGCCCTTTCCAGTGCGATAGTCGCGGAGCGTCGTGCCGGACGACGCGAGGGCCCGCTGCAGCACGTCCACAATCGCCGCGTGCAGCCGCGCGAATTCCTCGAGCGACAGCTTGTGGGTCGATTTCGCGGGATTGAGCCGTGCGTCGAACAGCGCTTCATTCGCGTAGATGTTGCCCACCCCGGCCAGCCGGCGCTGATCCATTATCGCTTTCTTCACGGCGGTGCGGGTGCCCCTGAGCCGGTCCGCGAAAACGAACGGCGTGAAGGTCTCCTCGAGCGGCTCCGGTCCAATTCGCCCGGTGTAGGCGATCCAACCTGCTTCATCCAGTAGCCAGATCGTGCCGAGCCGGCGCACGTCGCGGTACACGAACTTGCGGCCGTCGCTCAGGGTCCCGATCAGGACCGTGTACTTGAGCTCGTCGCGCGTCAGTTTGCGATCATAGACGATCACCGAGCCGGTCATGCGTGGTTGGATGATCATCCGGTGGCCGCTCGAAAGCTGGAATGCGACGTGTTTGGCGCGGCGGTAGACCTGCTCGATTGTGTTCCCAGTGAGTGTCTTTAGCAGGCGAGGCTTCGAGACTTCCCGGAGGACGTCGGTTTTCCTCAGCTCGGCGCGCGCGATCATTGCCCCCTCGAGTTGAGGGGCGATTTCGCGCACGATCGTCTCGACTTCAGGCAGCTCCGGCACGCTGGATCTCGCGCCAGGCGATGTCGCGCCGCCAGGTCTTGCCCTCGAACGCGATGCGTTCCGCCGCTGCGCGGCTGGCCCGCGCCGCGAGCGGGACCGTCGCACCGAGGCCCGTGATGCTCAGCACCCGCCCGCCCGACGTCCGCAACCGGCCGCCCTCATCGCGGAACGTGCCCGCGTGAAAGACGATCACGTCATCCCCGAAGGTGTCGGCGGGAGGCAGGACGATCGCCACCCCTTTCTCCGGATTGTCCGGATAGCCGCGTGCGGCGAGCACCGTGGTCACGGCAGCCTGCTCGGCCGTGAGCAGCTGCTTGGTCGGCGCCCAGGTGCGCTGCGCGATCGCCGCCAGGTGTTGCGTGAGGCCGGGGGCCAGCGCCGGCAGGAGCACCTGGGCTTCAGGATCGCCAAAGCGGGCGTTGAACTCGAGGACCGACGGTGTTCCGTCCGGCAGCAACATCAGTCCCGCATACAGCACGCCTTCGTACGGCGATCCCTGCGCGGCCACCTCGCGGAGGACCGGCTCGAACACTTCGGTGCGCACGCGCGCGAGCAGTGCCTCACTGGCGATGCCGACGGGTGTGTACGCCCCCATCCCTCCGGTGTTGGGGCCAGTGTCTCCGTCACACAGACGCTTATGGTCCTGCGCCGGCGGCAGGATCAGGACGCGCTCCCCATCCGTGAGCGCGAGCACCGAGAGCTCCTCCCCTTCGAGAAACTCCTCGATGACGACCTCCTTGCCGGCCTCGCCGAGTGAGCCGTCGAGCATCGCGCGGACGACTTGAGCGGCTTCGATCCTGGTATGGCAGACGACGGCGCCTTTGCCGGCCGCCAAGCCCGACGCCTTCACGACGAGCGGCTCGGGATGATCGCCGATGTACTCGAGCGCCGGTCCCATGCCGACGAACGTCGCGCTGCGCGCGGTCGGCACACCGGCGCGGCGCATCACTTCCTTGGCGTACGCCTTCGATGACTCGAGCCGCGCGGCGGCGGCGCTTGGGCCGAAGACCGCGCGGCCCGCGCCGCGCAGCCGATCGGCCAGCCCCGCCGCAAGCGGACCCTCGGGTCCGATGATCGTGAGATCGATGTCGTGTGTGCCGGCCGCGGCGAGGAGCTCGTCGATCGCGGTCACGGCGATGGGGAGATTGGTGGCCAGACTCGCCGTTCCCGGGTTCCCCGGAGCGGCGAAGATGGTGTCGGAGGGGGCGTCGCGTCGCAACGCCCAGACGAGGGCGTGTTCGCGGCCGCCCCCTCCGACGACCAGTACTCTCACCTCTTCTTGAATGCGTCCGAAAACGCCTGGGCAGCCCGCTTGGCGGAATCCACCACATCGTTCACGACGGCTTTTGCTTCCTTCACATAATGCTCGCGCGCCTCATCGATGTCCTTCTCGATGGGGCGGTTGTCGGCATCGGGACCGCGGCGGGTGTACTCGCCGTTCAGGATGCGCTCGTAGTGGCCGGCCTCGATCCAGCGCTGCAGCTCGGAGGCGCGCAGCGTGCTGAAGGGATGCGTACGCTCGAGGGTGTTGAGAATCTGGAAGATCCGGTCGAGCGCGCCCCCCGTTCCCTCGTATTCCCGGGCCTGGATGAGGAACTCGTTGAGATCCATCTGCGACATGTCGCCGCCGCCGGCCATTTTGAGATGCATCCGCATGGCGGCGTGCGGATCCTGCACGGCCAGGAGTCCGGCACGATCGGACGAGAGCTCGCTCTTGCGGAACCATTCGAGCAGCGCGATCCGGATCGGCAGCAGCGCGATCCCGGCCAGGAAGGGCAGCGTCGAGAAGCTGAAATTGAGGATCAGGATGAGAATCGTGTGATAGAGCGCGTGCCCGCTCATGACGTGGCCGAGCTCGTGGCCCAGCAGGGTGCGCATCTCGTCGTCGTCGAGCAGCTTCAACGCGCCGGAGTTGATCACGATGAAGGGCCGGTCCATCCCGTACGCGCCCGCGTTGACGAACGGCGTCTGCGAGACGAACAGCTCGCAGCGCGGGTCCCAATCCATGGTCGTCAGGACATCGGTGTAGAGGTCGTTGAGGTGCGGGAACTGCTTCGGCCCGACGCGCACCGCATCCGCCTGGAACAGTAAGCGAATGCCGCGCTCGCCGATGAACCCGTAGATCTTTTTCACCACCTGGTCGAATCCGGGAATCGAGCGCAGCGTCTGCAGCGCCGCGCGATCCGCGGGATGCTCCCACGTGACGGGAGCAATCTGGGTCAACGTCTTCCGCGGGCGTGCCGCGGGGAGGTTATTCGTCGGCTGAGTCATGCGTATCTCCTCATGGGATTCCCACACGTACGCAGCGGGGAATCCGGTGTTTCGGCCTTAATCGTCCGCCAGCGCCTGATCCAGATCCGCCGTCAGGTCCTCGACGTCTTCGATGCCAACGGACAGCCGCACCAGGCTGTCGGTGAGCCCCATGCGGCGCCGCATCTCGGGGGGCACGCTGGCGTGCGTCATGGATGCCGGATGCCCGATCAGGCTCTCCACACCACCCAACGATTCCGCTAGCGCGAAGATCTTGGTGCGCTCGACGAAGCGGCGCGCGAACGCGGTATCGCCCAGCTCGATGCTGAGCATCCCGCCAAAGCCTTTCATCTGGCGGGACGCGAGGTCGTGCTGGGGATGGGAGCGGAGACCGGGGTAGTACACGCGCTGAACGCGGGGGTGCTTCTCGAGCCACTCGGCGATGCGGCGGCCGCTGGCGTCGTGCTGGCGCATTCGCAGCGCGAGCGTCTTGGTGCCGCGCAGCGCGAGCCAGCAGTCGAAGGGCCCGGGAACCGCGCCCGACGAGTTCTGGATGTAGCCGAGTCGCTCGGCAATGTCGTCGCGGCCGGTGACGAGCATGCCGCCAACCATGTCCGAGTGACCGTTCAAGTACTTGGTCGTGGAGTGCAGGACGATATCGGCGCCGAACTCGAGCGGTTGCTGGAAGAAGGGGGTGGCGAACGTGTTGTCGACGACGAAGAGCGCGCGGGCTTTGCGCGCGATCTCGCCCGTCGCGGCGAGATCGCACAACCGCATCATAGGATTCGTCGGCGTTTCGGCGTAGACGATTTTCGTATTCGGTGTGACGGCGGCGGTAACCGCCTTCGGATCCCCGCCGTCCGCGAACGTGAAGCTGAGACCGAAGCGCGCCCAGATCGTTGTCATCTGCCGGTGCGATCCGCCGTACACGTTCTCCCCGCTCACGACGTGATCGCCGGCCGACAGCAGTTTCATCACGGCATCGAGCGCCGCCAATCCGGAGCCGAATGCGAAGCCGTGATGGCCTCCCTCCAGTGCCGCGATGTTGCGTTCGAGCGCTTCGCGCGTGGGATTGCGCGTCCGTGCGTATTCGTACCCCTTGTGGCGGCCGAGCCCGTCCTGGATGTAGGTAGACGTTTGGTAAATGGGAGTCATCACCGCGCCACTGAGCGGATCGGCCAGGTGTCCCGCATGCACGGCGCGAGTCGCAAAGCGTCTCGTGAGGTCCTGCTCGGCGATGCGGGTCATGGCCGGAACGTAAAGGCCGCTTCCGCCAGGGGCAAGCGACCTATACTTTGGGGCCGCGATGCCCAACTTCTCCGGACTGCACTGTCTCGTGGTCGACGATGAGCCGCGGCTGCGACGTGTGCTGGTCCGACTGTTGGAGGGCGAAGGATTTACCTGTGCCCAGGCGGGCTCAGGCATCGAAGCGCTCAAAGAGTTGGAGCGCGAGCCCGTCCCCCTGGTGATCTCCGATCTGCGCATGCCGGAAATGGACGGCGTGACGTTGCTGCGCGAGATCGTCACGCGCTGGCCGGACACCGCCGTCGTCGTCGTCACCGCCGTCGCCGAAGTGGAGAGCGCCGTGGAGTGCCTCCAGATGGGCGCGCTGGACTACGTCGCGAAGCCATTCCATGTCGATGAAGTGCGGGCACGGGTCTCGCAGGCGCTCGACAAGCGGCGGCTGCTGAGCGAGAACCGCAGCTACCAGAAGAACCTCGAAGAGCGCGTCGAAGCACAGGCGCGGCGCATCGAGGAGCTGTTCCTGGAAGGCGTGCATGCGCTCGTGTATGCGCTGGAAGCGAAAGACGCGTACACCCGCGGCCACTCGATGCGCGTCGCCAACTATGCGGTCGCGATCGCGCGCGCCATGGGCCTCGACAAGGATCTCATCGACACGATCGCGCTCGGCGCTGAGCTGCACGACGTCGGCAAGATCGGCGTCAGCGAAAGTGTGCTGCACAAGGCGGGCAAACTGTCGGAGGTGGAGTACCGCCACATCATGGAGCACACGGTCATCGGTGCGCGCATTCTCGGTCCCCTGATGCGCGACGCGCCGGGTGCGCTCGCGATCGTGCGCTCGCATCACGAGCGCCTCGATGGGAGCGGCTTTCCGGATGGATTGAAGGGCGAGGCGATCCCGTTCGAGGCGCGGCTCGTCAGCGTCGCCGATGCGTTCGACGCGATGACCAGCGTCCGTCCGTACCGGCCGTCGCTGACCGTGCAGCAGGCGATGCGTGAGCTGGAAGAGGGGAAAAACGTGCAATTCGATGCCCAGATGGTGGACGCGTTCCTCCGCGCCTTCGCCGAGGACTCCGCCCTGCCGATTCCCACCCCGCAGCTGCAGCCCCTGCGCCTGCCCGCCCGCGCCATGGAAGCACGTCGGGCCTGACCTGATTCATTAAATTGAGCGTCCATGTCCGACACCTTGATGGTGAGCGTGTCGGGGGTTCGAGGTCTCGTCGGCACCGATCTCACCCCTGAAATCGTCGCCCGTTGGGCGGCGGCGTTTGGTACTTGGGCGAAAGACGGACGGCCCCACGGCCGGACGGCCCGACGGCCGGTCCGCGTCGTCCTGGGCCGCGACGCCCGTACCTCGGGCCCGATGTTCGCGGCGGCGGCCACCGCCGGCCTCCAGTCGGTCGGCTGCGGTGTCATCGATGTGGGCTTGGTTGCAACACCGACGGTACAACTTGCCGTGGAGCACCACCGGGCGGCCGGGGGCATTGTACTGACGGCCAGCCACAACCCGATTGAGTGGAACGCCCTCAAGTTCGTTGGTCCGGACGGCATCTTTCTTGATACGCTCGCGGGCACGCGGGTACGCGAATTGGCGGCAGGTGGCGACAGCCATTCCCTGCAACGAGCCAACTACGATGCGATCGGTGGTGTCGAGGCGGATTCGGACGCGACTGCCCGCCATCTCGCCGCCGTGCTCGCGCTGCGGGGAGTCGATGTCGGTGCGATCAAGCGACGCCGCTTTCACGTCGCGCTCGACACGGTCCGCGGCGCCGGCGGCGCGGTGATGCCGGAGCTGCTG
>Ga0105252_10001319_pt1 | contig 11256 bp, 19 predicted proteins | sample EasRivMeERMZT100_FD_89675 | JGI IMG/M metagenome (GOLD analysis project Ga0105252, IMG submission 89675) | Soil microbial communities from meander-bound floodplain in the East River, Colorado, USA - East River MetaG ERMZT100 | ecosystem: Environmental > Terrestrial > Soil > Floodplain | place... | reverse complement strand
GCGTTGTCGCTGTTCACTCTCTTTTGCCGCTGCTGCCTTGAGGGCAGCGTCTTCAATTGAGGCAACAGTCCGTTGCCAGTGCTCAGCTTTGTCCAGATGATGTTGGAGCTTGTCCTTGTAGTAGCTCATTTCTTCCTCTTCAACGATTGGGGGCAGGGCCGGCCTGCCCCCAGCAGAGTCTGTTATACCCCGACCTCGGCGACCTCACGGACCAGTTTCAAGACCTTGGCCTTCAGGGGCTCAGGCTTGATGATGGTACGGCCGAGCTTGGTCTCCCAGCTGCGTGCGGTACGGACGTGGTCCAGGTACTCGACTGCGCCCTGCATGAGTCCGTACGCGGTGTCAGCTACGTCTGCAGTTGTTGCTGAGACAAAGATGTTCCGCAGGGACGTGCGTGCAGCTTCCACGTTCCCCATGACCCGGTCCGTGACCAGACCCTGAGGCGGCATCGGGATGAACTCGGCCACGAACAACTCGCGCTGTCCGGCCGTGATCGGTTGGCCCAACAGTTCGGTCGCCAGCTCCCGGTAGGCCTGGATCTCCCTGCGGGCGCCGGTCACAGCTTCCTTGGCCTCAGTGATGCGCTCACGCCAATTCTTCGAGTGCCGGAAGGAGAAGGTAGCGCCAGTGCGCTCGCCCTCCATCTCAGCTGCCCGGAAGGTGTTCATGCACACGATCCGGATGGCCGTGGTGCGCAGGGTGCAGGCGCCCTTACCATCGTGACGGTTGGTGATAGCCATGAATGGGTAGGTGACCGTGTTATCGCCAGGAAGCTCGATCGGCTCATCGAGATACACCAAGCACCAAACTGCCTTGCCGCCATCGAGGGAGCCGGCCGTCTCGTACTTGACGTTCTCGATCCCGAGCACGGCTTCGATGATCTCGCCCATGGACTCATGGTCGATCAGGGCGTAGCCGTTAGTGTTGACCGACAGGATCTTCCGGTTGTCTGAACGCACGATGTGCTTGTGGTCAGGGTTGAGTTCGTAGGTGGGCCATTCGACTGGCTCAGTTCCCTTGAGCTTGTACAGAGGCAAGCCGTCTACGTCCATGCTGTGCAGCTCGTAGATGGGCATGTCCTTGACCTCAGGACCTGCCAGCCGGTACACGGGCTCCTCGACCGGCTCCCACTCCAGGCCGGCGAATTTCCGAGCCTCTTCCCAGGACCCCGGGTACTCCGGGATGACCAGGCCTTCTTGGTGCCACGGGACCTTGCGAACACTGAACATGGTGTCGATTTCTGCGGGCATTGCGCTCTCCTCCAGGAGTAACTTTGTCTTGCTTACACGGACAAGGTTAGCTCACTGGAGCCAGGGTGTCAAGGGCTCTGGATGCGCTCGCGGAGAGCCGCAACCTCTGCAGGATCAGGTGTAGATGGGACCGAGCTGTCCTCACCCACTCCCCAGGTCGAAAAGCACTGGCAGCCGACGACCGGGCAGAGCATGAAGCCGCCGTCCATCGGGTCACCGGTCGTGTTGATCAGAACGTGCTTATCCATGTTGTCGTCACACTGCGAGCACATCCCGTCCATGCCTTCCTCCAGAAATAGGATGACCCCCGGCCTCATATCCGGAGACCGGGGGTCAACTGTCAAAGGGATTTGGAAAATCCAGTTTTGTCGACAGTGAGCCGCCATCTTTGATCACTGGCGCCGTTTAAGGACACGTCATAAGGTCTGCGGCTTTAGCGCTCTGCCTCTGAGCTACAGGCCCATGATTTGGAGGGCCTGTCGGGACTTGAACCCGAGTCTCTAAAGATTGGATCGTGTCCGGTTGATCCAGTGGAATGCGGCAATATTGAGTTTGTGGCAAGAGATTGATCAGCCCGGTCCTAAGCGGACTGGTGTGAGCTTGATCCGTTGCGTTCCTTATTTCGGGCGTTTCGCCTCGCCTCAATTTGAATTTGTGCCACCCCGCCCAAAGGGCGGGTGTCTATGGAGGGGCTACTGCCCCTTGGTGTTGAAGCCTCCCTCAGTGAAAGCCTTCTGCCACTTGAGTTCCATCGCACGTAGTTCCCCGGGGGTGTACCACCTACCGTACTGCATGGCCATGTAGTCATTGATCGACTTCCACGTTGGGAACCGGGTCGCGGTGGTAGCACCAGTCGGTAACACCTGATAGCCCTTCTATCGGTCCAGCTTCCCGTTCGCATCCAGGATTCCCCAGATGATGAACAGGATCAGTCCTCCTATAAGGAGCAAGGAGCACACGATCCTCACCAGCCAAGGTACTCGAAGAGCTTGTCCCCGATCTTGTAATCAGGAACAGTGGTCAGGTTCGCTTCCTCGCGAGCCACCTGAACGGCTGCCCGCAACTTGGCCACCTTCTCAGCCAGGGCTGCGCGCTCGGTCTCAGGGATGGCGCCAGAGTACTTGATCGTGGACCATTTACCCACGATCACGTCCTCGTTGTAAACCTGGACCTGAGCCTGATGTTTGTCTGTAGCTTCAGCCAGGACGTGGTTACGTGGGATCTTCTTGGTCCGTACTGTGTCAGTAGCTCTAGTCCGGTAGGAGTTAGCAGCATCATCCCACTGCCATTCCTCAGATGGGTCCAGCGTCGGAATCTTGCTGACGACGTTGGCGAAGCCAACCAGCTTCTTCTCCAGGGCCAGAAGCGTGGTCACTGGTACATGGCTCAGTATCACAACACCGTCAACAACGATGTCGGCAGTTGCCACCTGGTTACCGGCGTCCTTGGTGGCAGTCAGGTTAAGCAGCCGACCCACAGGTCCAGTAGCTGCACGGAGCAGCTCCGTGACCCGCAGCTGGAGCTTGGTGGATTCTGGTGGCAGCTGGTCGCCTTCATCGTCCTTCGGCTTGTACGTCCGAGCGATACCGGACATGGGACCAGTCTTCTGCACGTTGTGGTAGAGCTGGGTCAGGGCGCCTTCGCCAGCAGCTTTGGCGCCCTTCTCTAGTGCGATGATCTGGTTCAGCTTGAGATCAGCCATGACAAGTCCTCACTCCAGGGAGCAGATTCAGCAAGTAGGTGGGAGCTTCCGGCTCCCTGACGGATGAACACTACACCCGTATGTAGGGGTGCGTCAAGCCTCTGGTATAGCCCTATGCAGCGGGGTCCGACGTCCAGTTCTAGCATCCTGCCTAGCCTGGCGGAGCTTGGCAACTTCATTGGGGTCTGCGTTGATGGCATCCGTGGTCCGGCGCGCAAGCTCTGCCTCAACGGCGTTGAACAGCATCATGGTGATTTGCCCGGACTCTGATGGTGGTGAGGATTTGCCGGGCGTGATCGCGTTGAAGGTGCCAGCATCAATGTGTTCAGCTACCAGGCGCAGACCCTGACGCAAGTTATCGTGCAGGAGTTGCAGAGTCTCAATGTCCAAGTCGCTCCAACTATTTTCTGGTGTCGTCATGTGTGACTTCTTTCTTTGGTCCTGTTATGTTGTCTCTAGCCCCGTGATGGGGTACCGCGATGGTAGAGGAGCAATTGTCATGCCCAAGGAAGTCGTCCGTGACCAGGCCAGCATGTTCGATATAGCTGTTGCGTGGAGCGGAGAAAAGACGTACGTCCAGGTCGGGGTCACTACTCATGAGGGTCATCCAATTGCCCGCATGCTTGGATTAGGACCATCGAAGAAATCAGCTATTGAGTGGCCTGAGCCCGAGCCCGGCAGATTTGTTCCCGAGGTGAAGCAACTCAGTCCGGTTGAATCCGCTAACGGTGAAACCGAAAATGAGGCAGCTCAGTTCACTGGGTTGTGGGGAACATTCGATCGGCACCAGATCAATCAACTCATCCGGGTTCTACGCCGAGCACGCAACTCCGCATACGGAGCTGACGAGTAAGTAGTAGACTAATGGAGCCGGCACCAGCCACCTGGTGCCGGCTCCATTTTATGCGCTCTTCAGGGCTGTGTGGAACTCGTCCCAAGCCTCAGCCTCAAGGCCGGAACCGTCGCCCCAGTCACCGATCCAGGTTGCGAACCGCATACGCAGGTCACCGATGCTGTGGAATGGCTCGTAGTTAGAAGGATCGAAACCCTCGTAACACGAGCAGCCACCGTCTGAACCAGCCCAGAGGTTGCCCTTCAGGTCCCTACGGATCTGGAACTCGTTGGTCTCGTACGACAGGTTTGGCTCGTGGATCTCGCCAATGAGTACTGTCTTCTCAAGCTCAATCATCGTGTACTCCTTCGGGAGGGAGGGTTGGTTTTGCTTACGTACCGAGCCCCAGATTTGAACTGGGCTAGCCGCCCGTATGAAAGGCAGATGGCACCCAAGGCCGCTCGGCAAGGTTCCACAGTGGACAGCTTTGAGGCCAAGACCGGATTCGAACCGGCATACACGGTTTTGCAGACCGCTCCCTAACCATTCGGGCACATGACCTTGAATCACCAGCGGTAACTGGGCTCGGTGCAAATGAGTTTGAGGTACCGCTGGCGAAGTATCCCTGGCCCGATTCGAACGGGCAACATCTGGCTTCGGAGACCAGTACTCTTCCATTGAGCTACAGGGATGAGATGAAGTGTCAGTGGCAGGATTCGAACCTGCAATGCGCAAGCGCGACGGTGTTACAGACCGCTGGACGACCGTTGTCCAACACTGACGTGCACCCAGGTTCTGTTCTTCACCGAATGCGGTGCCAGGTGAACAGCCCCTGGGCGATCCCATAATGCGTCAGGCGTGACTCTGACTAGGGACAGGGTGCCTGACCAGTTTCGAACTGGCAGCCTCTGGGACCACAACCCAGCGCTCTAACCTGTTGAGCTACAGGCACCATATCGGCCTGTTGTGTCTTCCCTGCCCCGGCCGTCCGGACAGTTCATACGCACTGGAATCACGGAATACAGGCTGGCCAATTATCTAAGGACCCTTCTCCACCGCCAGTGCTACCACGTACCCATATCAGGACTCGAACCTGAGATCCCTGGTGTGTGGAACCAGTGCTCTTGCCGCTGAGCTATATGGGCTCACGCTTCATCTTCTTCAGGCCATGACCAGAAGCCTGCTGTCTGTGTGACAGGTCATTACGAGCAGCTTTCTGTTCGCCAGCTACGGTCTTGTTGTGCCGGTCATAACCGGGCATCATGGTTCTTCAACTTGACCCTGCGTGGCTTGTAACTCTTCGCCATCACATTCTCCCAGTTGAATTTGACGTACACCAGGTGGGAGTTGAACCCGACCACGTTCTGCTTATAAGGCAGACCCCACCTACCGGATGGGCTCTGGTGCATGCCGGTAGGCGTCCTCTCCAACGTCCCAGCAGTTTTCACAATCGTCCCGGAAACAGGTATGACGTTCCCTCTCTGGCCAGATAGCCTGGCTGACTACACACCCATTTTCAATAGGTACTTTGTACAGCTCCTTGTGCTTTTTGTAGGTGTACTCCAGTAGCTTGTTCCAGATCTGATAAAAGATGACTTCTATCTTCTCTGATTTGCCAGAGATCCAGCCGCTAAGTCCGCAGCATGGACAGAATCTGTTGGCGATTATCTTTTCGTAGATGTCGGCCCACCATGGACCATCAACTACAACGAGATGGTCACCATCTTTGTGGTACCAGACTTGAACTTTAATCACGCTCCCCCGGCTGGATTCGAACCAGCAATGCATTTCTGCGTCGGATTAACAGTCCGATGCCATACCAGTTAGGCGACAGGGGAATGAGATAGAGGCGTGCCCACGTCCCTGGGCTCGGTCAGCTTTACCCTCTGGCTCCAGCCGTCGAACGGCCATATGTCCGCCTGAAAACGGACTCACCTCTACGTGAAGTCGACCGGCCTCGAACCGGCACCTTCCGGATTGAAAGTCCGGAGACCTGACCTCTTAGTCTACGACTCCATGAGAGTCCAGGGCGTGGCCGCTGATGGGACCGCATTGCTCACGTCGATCAGGTTGTCGGCTATCTCCGACACGCACGTTGTTTCCCTGGACACTCGTACCCGCACCAGGATTTGAACCTGGGGCCACCGCCATGTCGAGACGGCGCTCTACCGCTGAGCTATACGGGCTTGGGACCCTGGCCTCGGAGTGTATGCCGAGCTTGCGCCCGACACTCGATGTGCCAGGACCAAGGCCTAGTAGCGGATGTCCGATTTGAACGGCGTCTCCGGGTTATGAGCCCGGTATGGTAACCACTCCACCACATCCGCACGCTGTTATATCTTAGCCGTACCCCCGGGGAATTACGATATCCCGACCCACGCATTAAAAGTGCGTTGCTCTTCCTCTGAGCTACGGAGGCATGTGTCGGCCCCACATTGAGCAGCGCAATTGATGTTTAGCCACCTCACGCATACTCATGGCCGGCAAAGGTACCCACACCAAAATCCGGCTTTTAGAACATACTCTCGTCTTGCTAAAGGACTACCCTAGTTCTCGTCCCCCTGGCCCGATTCGAACGGGCAACAAACGGCTTAGAAGACCGGTGCTCTTCCGTTGAGCTACAAGGGGTTGAAACAGCTGGGTGATTCACATGACCGAGAGTAGCGAGAGGCCCCGTCCTGGAACTTCTCCAGGCACCACGCCCCAGCTGTTACGTGCCTCCGGGGAATTACGATATCCCGACCCTCCGCTTAAGAGGCGGATGCTCTTCCTCTGAGCTACGAAGGCATTGGTTCAAATTCATATGGATCACAGGGGTCATTGACAACCCACAGGTCCGTGACCCCATCTTTCGGGAACTCGACCAAGTAACAGTCCCGATTCCTTGCTGGCACAATCATCTTGGCTACGGCCCACTCACCAGTACGGAAGCCGTATCGATGAGTATGCCGGATGCGGCATGGGAGCTGTGTCATCATGTCTCGATGATACATACCCTCCGGGGGCAACAGCAACCCTGGAGCGGAGACGGAGAGATTCGAACTCCCACGGGTGTCACCCCCAACGAGGTTCAAGCTCGCGGCCGGCACCAATCGGCTGGCGTCTCCTGGTTATTTCACGCGGAAGAGAGGAGATTCGAACTCCTACGGGAGTTACCCCAGACCGCCTTCCAAGCGGTTGCCGGCACCAATCGGCTGGCCCTTCCTAGTTGTAACCCTTGTCCTTCAACATCTGCATGAGCTGATCGATCTGCTCTTGTCTCCTGGCCAACTGCTGTGGCGTGAGGCCCACGTCAGGATGTCCTTGTATCTCTTCCAGTGTTGGCTCACGCGTGGCATGACACCAGAAGCATGGCCAGATCTCGGTCCGTCCATCCGTGATGTACATGGCGCGCCAACTGTGTTTCCCACGCGGGCATATGAATGCACGGTGGAACCAGAGCCTGGGATAGAACTTGATCCGGTCCCAAAGGTCGACGGTGATGTCCAGTGCTCTTAGTTCAATCATGCGGTGGGCGGGAGACTCGAACTCCCAGCAGTGCTACCTGCTACCTGACTTCGAACCAGGCTCCTCATCCGGCCGGATGCCCACCATACTTACGCATCACCACGTGCCAGTCTCTCTGCTTTGTGCACGATCCAAGCAGGTGGTGGCGATGTGTCTGAGTCGAAGTGCACACTCCCATTGAGTTCGATCTCATCAAGCCCAATCCGCACGTCATAGGCAGCCATAGCTCGGCCTCGAAGATAACCACGCTCCAATCCGTCAGCTTCGTACTCGTACATCACTGCCCGAAGAGCACTGGTAAGACTGACCAGCACAGCAGCTGAGGGTTTACCTTCTTCTGGTGGATTTTCCTTGGCCATTTCAGCAGCCATACGACGCAGATGAGCTGCTTCGTCCAATGGACTATTCACATTCGTTACCTCCGGGAATCGGGCTGTGGGTGGTAGGACTCGAACCTGCTACTTCCTGACCTATGCCAGGCGCTCTGACTCCAGGACGTGACGGGCATAAGCCGGATAATTCCTGAAGCCGTTCCCCATGAGCTACACCCACAGTCGGGATACACGGACTTGAACCGTGGACCTCTGGTCCCCCAGACCAGCGCGCTACCAGACTGCGCTATATCCCGGCCGGCACCAGGCCACGGTAATGAGGTGCCTTTGCATAGTTCTTCCGATCACTGCGTCGTAGTCCTCGTCCTGACTTGACGTCAGCTGGAGTCTTGAAGTCACGGAAGTACGGGCACTTGCAGCTGACCCATGTCCATGGACCTCGCCTGTCCACACGAGTTATCTTGCTGTAGTAGCAGTTCGGGTGATGGATCTGCTTGCTAAGCACCTCTATCGCAAGCTCAATTTTCTTCCACTGCACCTTGTTGGTGTGCCTTGGCGAATGGAACTTAGATCCCATGTCTGTGAGTTCGCCACCGCAGTAATGGCAGTTGCTTTGATACTTAGTGACGTACCGACAAGGCGCACATATGTAGTGCCTATTGCTGGGCACCGTCCTCACCTCCAGTGGCTAAATGGGCACGTGCCTGGATCTTAACCGGCCGGCTAGGGTTACTCCCTAAGACCCAGGCTTGCGGCCAATGCAGCTCTTTCGAACTGCTGGCTCACGCTGGCGCCGTGCCCAGCACCTGGTACCCCTGACGCGATTCGAACGCGCAACCTCCTGATCCGTAATCAGGTGCTCGGTCCATTGAGCTACAGGGGCATGTGTCCTTTAATCCATCCCCCGGAGGAGGCAGCCGCTTTACAATGGACCCGAGGACTTTCGGGGTAGTGGGGATAGGAGGATTTGAACCTCCGACCGCCGATGTATCAGATCGGAACTCTGACCAGACTGAGTTATATCCCCTTGGACTTTAAGAACGTCGTCTGATCCAGGTCAGCGGCGCCTTGAGCAAGTAAGCAATCTGTCTCAACAACTCTTTCCTGCGTTGGTGCTCATCGCCTGGCTCGGCAACAGCAACCGCTGTCTTGACCATGAGTACCCCCTTGTGCGGTGAGGACAGGATTTGAACCTGCGGACCCCCTTGCAGGGATCTCAGCATTAGCAGTGCTGCGCCTTAAACCGGGCTCGGCCACCTCACCAATTGCAACTGCGCGCTGACGACGGGATTTGAACCCGTGTTCTTCTCCTTGACAGAGAGATGCGTTAGACCAGGCTACGCTACGCCAGCAAAGAACTTTCTCCAGGAGTTGTTGTGCCCAAGGGGAGAGTCGAACTCCCACCTCCGAAGAGACCCGGGCTTAAACCGGGCGTGGCTGCCATTTCACCACTTGGGCAACAATTATTCCTGATCGTACCCCCCGAGCGAGTCGAACGCTCAAAATCACCAGATCCTAAATCTGGCCGCTTTGCCTTTTGCGTAGAGGGGCAGGCCGCTTGAGCCGTCAGCGTGCATCGGCTTATTTAAGCAGTAGTCTTTTGCGTCGTTGGTTGTGGTACTCCCGCATGTACTTTGCTTTTCGTGTCTTACAGGGTTCGCATGGACAGTTTTTTTACCAGATAGCCCACCTCCATGCGGGACCCCTTGCTGCTTAGCGGTGCGCGCTCGATGATGAGTACCACATCGCAACACGCATTTGTCTAACTCTCGGTACAGCTTGCTATCGCTATGAAGGATTATCGCACCAATATTAAAGCTCTTGGTAGCAGGATCTTTGTGGTCAAACTCCAAGTCCTCCTTAGCACCGCAGTCGATACAGATGCCTCCGAGATAAGTGATGGCAGTTGCCCGTCTACGGTGGTATCTGTCTAGATCATAGGCAGCTCGATCAAACACGTGGACCGAAAGGGGATCGAACCCTTCACGCGAGGCTTGCAAGGCGACGCTGTGCACCAGCACCCAGCCCGTGGCAAAATACTGCTCTGACCAGATGAGCTACATCCCCATTTTTGCGCAAGCTCCAAGTATTTGAAGCTCTTCATGCTTGTGGTCGCAAAGACCCTTATCGGTTAGGGTGCCATCAATCCTGATGTACTGGTGCCAGCCATCTTCGTGAAGATGACAAAGTTTGTTGAATTTATGTCTACGATCTACGAGTTCGAGAATCTGCTTTCTGTCCACGAGCTAGCTGCGAGGCTCGAACTCGCTATCTCCTGCGTACGAAGCAGGCGCCCTACCCTCAGGACCTAGCTAGCTTGGTGCTATTCGTCGTGACCCTTGAGGCTGTTGTATTGCTCCTCAGTCACGTCCAGAAAAAGCAGTATCTTGCGCTTTTTCTCGGATAGGAAGTAGCAGCGACAATCCTGTTCAGCACTCCATGGAATACAGATTTCACCAGGATGCCGGTGCTCTTTCCAGTTCAGGAGCCAACGTTCAATGATCTTGAATCCTGGCACCTTGTACACGCGCATGTCGTACCAGTGGTAGATCTTGAACATCAGCCATCTGTGCCAGGGCTGGCGCCAGAGGGTCAGATGGTAGGACCATTTGTTTGGATCATCGTGGAGACTAAAGCTTCTGCTACGGCCCCAGCCGTACTTCATTGGTATCTTCATGTGTCCCAGCGTCACGTGCTGGCTGCCGGTGAGTGGCTACTTGTGTGGGTCTTGCGTCGGGTCTGTGGGTACACGGAAGAAGCTATCAGCTTCCCCGAGCCCCAGATTATGGTACTGGGTGATGGTCCCATGGATCGTCTCCCCATGAGCTACGACGATCCCGTCGACAACGATGACCCACAGGCCACGGTACGGACGTAGCTGCTCTGCTGTTGCTCTGGTTACCACGAGCCGACTAGGAGATTCGAACTCCTGGCCATCCGCTTACAAGGCGGATGCTCTGACCTGGCTGAGCTAAGTCGGCATGGACTTTGGAGATCTTTCAGAGATACTTATTCTGACCCTATCCAGATCAAGTCCGAAAGGACGCGTGAGCAATGGAGATCGCAATTGCGCTTATTGCCGGGACCGCCGTTGTTATCTCAGCGTGGCTGACGAACCGGCGCCTAGGCCATATCGCCAGAGTGGCAAAGGATACGCTCCGTCAGGTGGACGCAGTCAAAATACAAACTGACGGTACCCTTACGGCTGCCTATCGAGCTGAGTTGGCAGCTGTTGAAGCACAAGTTGTCGCTATGCGAAAGCCGGCACCTGACACACAAGCAGCAATACAGGCTACTGAGGCTCGTCTTATTGTCATGCGCAAGGCTCTTGCTGATCGGGAAGCAACAATTGTCACCGTCGACCAGAGATTAACGAACTACGAATAACGCTAGGCGTGTTGCTTACACCATTCCGGTTGCCCGGAAGCAGAATTTGATATCTGCATCTCCCAGCGTGTCCAAGGCGAGAGTCGAACTCGCAAGCACCAGACCCTCGATCTGGCGGCTTTGCCATTTTGCCTACTCGGACCTGTGACGAAGGATCCCCTTATCAGGAGTGATCTGCTCCTGATTTATCCAGTTCGCTGGCGGCTATGGGTGCACCCTGTGCCAACCCGCTTGCACGTCCTCCAT
>Ga0105252_10001315_pt1 | contig 11274 bp, 19 predicted proteins | sample EasRivMeERMZT100_FD_89675 | JGI IMG/M metagenome (GOLD analysis project Ga0105252, IMG submission 89675) | Soil microbial communities from meander-bound floodplain in the East River, Colorado, USA - East River MetaG ERMZT100 | ecosystem: Environmental > Terrestrial > Soil > Floodplain | place... | reverse complement strand
GGCAAACAGTCGAAGAATATCGCCCCCCTGGCACGCCGCGTAGATCAATGCGCGGCATTGTCATTTCTAGTGGGTTTGTTTTTGAAGGAGGAAAACGCCCACAATGGTTATTGGAAGTTCGCTGGGAAAATGGGCTGACAAATTTTTATCGCCCGGAGGAGTTGGTGTTGATATGAAACACGAAATAATTATCTCGTCCGACACGCGGGACTTGCTAATTAGCGCGGGGGGCGTGCTAATTAGGGTGGTGTGTATTTTAGTATCTCTCTTCGCGCTGTATATCATTGTACGAAAAGAGGACCAATGACAGCCAAGGAATTGCGAGAATATTTAAGGTTTGCTCCCGATGATGCTAAATTAGCAGTCCGTTGGGAGGAACAAGTTTTCTATGTCGAAATGAAAGGAGTGAAAGAAGCACGCGCCACTATCGAAATTGCTTCATCAGGACAATTAGACTTGCTAAATTGGCCGTTTGAAATTCTAGTATATATTGAAGCAAATCCCCGATAAAAGGAGAACGAAATATGGAAGCGTTACTTTTGTTGTTGTGGAAGCCCGTTCTTGGCTCTGTTGCTATAGCAATCGGGTCTTGGCTCGGTCGTAAGTTCGTGAAAAGCAGTGATGATAAAAACCGTGCGGAAATTATTTCGCGTATCGCTGACGAAGCGTTGTCTTTGGTGATACTCAACAATCCGAGCAAGTGGGAATACGCGGATTTAGTTCGGTTGCTCCTTGACAGATTGGTTGACGCAATCCCTACGGCAAACAAAGACGTGTTGCAACGCGCAGCGGCAGCCGCCGTTGAACGTCGAGTTAACCGCAAGCGTTTCCCGGTCGAATAATGTCTCGCGTCATTCTTTGGGTTGCTTACGAAATTGTGGGGGAAGAACGGAGGGAAACTTTGGAAGCTGTAAAAAAGCTAATCGAAAATGACGCCCCCCATCGCCGCATGATCGACAACAACGCGTTTGTGATTTTGAAACCGAAAGGAGTTAATATTGATTTTACTCGTGACGAAGAAATCGACCCTGCGCAAATGGGGCTCGATCTTGAAGCGCGCGTTTCTATTTGCATTCATGGAATCGCGCTGGAAGTTTGCGAAAAGTGTAAACTCGAAATCGCACAAAATTCCGCAGAAGAAGAAAATTCTTCCGGTTCTGATATCGGTTAGTATTTTTCTTACGCCCAATGAAAGCAAAGGTAATCCGTTTCCCCTCCGAGCGTTTGCCCAAGCGGGGGCGTGGTTTAACAACGGGGAAAATTTCCACGGAATTGGAGGCACTTTTGGACGAAGCACACTCGGCTGTCACACAGTCATTGAGCGTCCAGTCTTCCAAACAGAATTTTGCGTTGTTATTTTCGTGGGCGTTAATCCAACTGGCATTAGCGTTTCGCGGCATAATATGGACACGTCGCAAATAGAGTATCGTCTTTTTAAGGAGGAATAATGCGAATCGTAATTGTGACTCGTAAACGTTTGTGGGCTTTCCCCCCGACGAAGCCTTCGCGCATGATTGAAATTGGAGGTACCGCCTTAATGGCGGGCTTGCTTCATGCTGTCAATCGTTCGCATTTTTTGGCCGCGTTGGAACAAGTGAAAAAACAAATCGTGAAAGCGTGGGATGATGAAAAGAGCACAAGCTGAAATCCCTATTACAGTTTCTACCACGATTCCGTTAATCCATTCGAATTTTTTGGATAGCTTCTGCGATAGGTTGAACGTTTCGCGCGCAATGGTACTACGTGAGATAATCATGCGTGCGTTTTGTTCGTATGATGCCAAGTTACCGATTCCTGCAACATCATATGTAGAAAGTGTTTTGGAATCAAAGGAGCAAGTCGAAAATGACAATGCAAGAAATGACCCCCAACGAAAAGTACGGCGAAGAATTCGTTGACGTTTCCCCGTCTTACGATTATTTAAAGTGGGACGAATACGGCGACGAATTTTTCGGCGAATTTGTGGAGCATTGCACGGATTACGAGGGGAAACGTGCTGTGCTTTTCGCAGACCTGGAAGATAACAAAAAACGTTACTACTTGGGAAACCAAGAGGTGTTGGAAAAGCTATTGCACGCGAAACCTGGTAATCGGTATTTAATTAGTCCCGGCGAGAAACGCCCGGCATCTGGGAATCGCACATTTCGCCGTTTCACGATTCAAGAACCGAAGGGACAAAGCACACCGAAACCCACGCTAGTCGAAATGTTGGACTTTCGGAAATCCTTGGAGTCCGAACGCCGGGGGCGAGAAGGAGCCGGAAACGAAAACCAAAAACCATCCTGACGCGATACGGGAAAGGGTTCGTAAAATTGTTGAGAATTACGTTGACAAGCCTGACCTGTATAAGCGACAATAAAGGGGTCGAAAGTTACCACGCACTCTAACCGAAAGGATGCCCCAAAATGGCAGAACCTAAGAATCCGGTAAGCGAAGAGGTCAAGGACGCAATCACCACGCAAGGGTTGATTGTTAACAAGCTGGTGAAAACGCGCGACAAGTTGCGCGGTCCTGGTCTGGAAAAGGCTGTGCAAAAATTTCGGGACAAGCAGAGGGCGAAGCTGAAAGAAGCGGAGGAAACTCTCTCTACCGAAGTTCGCAAGCTGAATAATTTGACGGGCAAGTAAACTCCCCCGCTTGTTCGTCAATGTGACGCCCCGAGTTGTGCCCCCGCACACTCGGGGCGTCTTCTTTTTATATGGTGATATAACCCCTAGCCTCAACCCACCAAGGGGAAGCAACACCAGCTTGGAAAATATCAACGAGAAAATTATCTCCTGGTATTGCTTGTATTGGAATTGGGAAATTATGCATTGCCGATCCCGCGCCCGTTTTTAATTGCATGTGCCATTCGCAGCCGCCAGGAGGGGGTGTTGCTTGGAAATAAAATTCGGCGCGAGTATTTGTCGCGGGAGCGATATCGGATAGAGACAAATCTGTAACGAAAACGCTTTCCCCAATCGCTGTTGTATACAAAACATTTACGGCAGCAGTTCCAAGGCCCGTAATAAACGCGCGCCAAATTATAGCGCCAGCAGGTAAATTAGTTGGGCTTGGGCGTGTCTCGACGCTTCCAATTATATCAACCACATTCTCCACGCTGACACATAGCGCCCTTCGCGTCCCTGCGATCACTGTTTCCAGTGAAATTATTTCTCCGATATCGCTTTGTGCATACAGACTGTCGGGTTGCCTGTACGTGACACTTCGAGAGAGCTGTAAACGGATCGTGTAAAAATCTCCCGTATTGTTTCTAATCGCCAACTTTCTAATGTCAGAATGGCGAACTTCAATACCGGGGGCTAGCCCCGCTAAGCGAGTGTCATTGATAATTAGTGCGAAATTATCGTTGCCTAGCGTAACAGCGGGACCAACAAACTCTTTGACGTAAATTAAATCCCAACGGTCGCTTTGTAGCAATGGAATTTCTGTGACACTATTGGGATTTAATCCTAGGAGAATATCCTTGCTCGCAACACCAACCGGGATTGTTGTTGGAATTGCGCCTAGATTTTGTGGGGCGGTGTCTGGAACGTGTTGTGTTAATGCAAGCCTCTCCAAAACTGACGCGGGACGTTGAGCAAGGACGTTTTTCGGTGGTAGAATATTCGCGGGAGGGAGAATATTACGAACCGTGTCAAGTTCGTCCCGAACACGAGGGGTTTTCGCTAATTTTTGGAGTTGCTTGAGATTTCGCATTATTCGGGATTGCGCACTTGGATCGGTACCAGTTCAATTATGATCGACACACCAATATTAGTAGCGGCGAGTGCGGAATTGTCATTGATAAATGACATGGTAACTCGCCCTTTCAACTGAAACCATGTGTAGTCCGTGATACGATCTTGATCTGGCACGCCGGGGAGCATCATTGAGCCGTCGCCAGGATAGAAAGAAAAATCGCCGTTGCCTTCGTCAATGATACGCACGCGAATAGCGGCAGAAGAATTCCCCCCGCGTGCAACCCCAACGTGTCGCACGTAGCCTACCATCCCCTCCGGTATCGTGAAAACGCCAGTGGCGTTTGGAATGGTCAAGAGTTGCTCGGCGGCCGCCGCGAGTGACGCAGAGTATCCCCGAAATACGCGCAAAATTCGCTTCATTTTATCGGCCCCCTATAAGGCGTAATGAGTTTTCAACCTTGGCTTCCAGCCGCGTTACGATTGTTTGTGTGAGCGTAACAGCGTCACAGGTTCTTTCCATTGCGACAACGGCGCGTGGTACATATCGCACCCCAACAATGAACAAATAGACCATCATTCCGAAACTGCCCAATTCCCGAATGTAGACTATATATTCTGGCACTTCGTCTCCCCCTAGATTTTTTTCAATCCTACCAGTGTCAATGCCCCGATTTGAACTAACAAAAAAACTCCCAAGAAAATTATAAACACTTTCATTTTTTATCCTTCCAGGGGTTGCCGGTATCTCCTACGCGTTTGTAGGTGTCTTCAACCGCCTTGTCAAGTTCGCGTAAGGATTGCTTTAGTGCCTCGATAGCATCCCACGCTTTTTCATCGGGGCGTTTTCGATTTTTTCTACTCACGACCAACCTTCCGCGCGGTCGAGGATTTGCGAAGCGTAGTTTGGGAATTGGATTTTTCCGTTGAGGAAATTTCCGATTCCAGAATTGTACGCTTGCAAAGCATCGTGCAATGAAAGCTTCCAATGATCGCGTAGCCAAGAGAGATACCACAAGCCCACGCGAATATTATCGTTTGGGTTTGAAATATCGGCAGCATTGCCGGTAATGCGCGCATAATCTAGCGCGACTTCTTTTTTCAACTGAAACAAACCGATTTCACCGCTAGACCCCCTTGCAATTTCAACGCCGTTTGATTCTTGGCGTACCAAAGAGAGAGCCACAGTTGCCGGTATGCTTCGCTGTTGAGCTATAAGCAACAGATGGGGATACCAAGATTTCCCAGTGTACGGACGCTGGCTTTTTCCCGCATTTGCTTGTTGCTGTCTCATGGCTAACGCGATCAAAGAAAGTCCTAAAATTGCTAGCACGTTTATTCCCTTACAGCTTTAACAAGGAACGCCAATGCTAGAAGGCCAATACCAACCGCGATCATAGGAAAGGAAGGTTCCTCTGTGATTTCGTGGACTTCTTTTACAATCAAGCCCACGCCGAGTAACGCGGCCAACCCTGCAACGATTGCGAGAATAAACATTCATCCCCTCACTTTCAAGAAGCGGGAAAGGCCAAACCAAATTCCTATGCCAAGCACAAGAACTAGTAACGGATTTCCCGCTTCTCGCTTTTTCTGTAACGCGTTGCTCGCCGCAACAAGTTCCGGCAACGGGACCGGATTATAAAAATCCGGCGTTGGTGGGTTTAGCACGTCTGGCTGTGAACGCTTCAAATAATCCGGTATCACTTTTGCACCCTACGGAAACGTGCGACGAAATAAACATCGTTGTTGATTTCTCCGACTTCGGAAATTTCAACGCGAGTGCCGGCGAATGTAAAGCCTTTTCCGCGTATCGTCAGAAACTTTTCCTTGCTTCCGGTCAGCTTGCAAATTACACGATATCGTTTTCCGTCTTGTACCGGCGTTGTAACAAAATCAATCAGCTTGTCCTTGACCCCTCGCAGTTTGTCCACGATAGAAAGCGTGGGTTGATTTACATTTGGGATTGTTTTTGGAACCAAAGAAATGCCCGTTTGCTTGACATGCGTAGGCACTTCTACCGGTATATCATAAATTTGCGGTGGCAAATCTGGTGGCAAAACCGGCGGTTTCGGTGTGGGCAAAATTGAAGGGGGGTCCGCTTTTACCCACGATGTTGGGGGGTCCGTTTCTTCTTGCTTCGGGTCGGGGGGCTTGTCCCAAATCGTGCCCCCTAAAAGCGGAACGTCCCTTGGTGTGATAGATCGTGTTCCCCACGTTGTCATTTTACAATCTCACGCGCTTATAAACCCAAAACAATGCGAAGCCCAAAACAGCCATGCCCGCGAAAGACATCCCCATTTTGGCCTTAGCTTGGTCGCGAGCGTTACCCTCTTTGTCTGTGAACTGCGAAGACAAACGCGCCGAAATTTGCGCTAGTTCGTCAGCAGTCGCTTGTTTCACCGCGCCCAAAACAGAACCGCCAGCGTCTTTTACTACGGTTCCAATACTCTTAACTTGTTCTTTCAGCGTTCGCGGCGCACCATTTCCGTCGAAAAGCATTTTTTCTCCTTTCCCCAAAAAAGGGGCGAGCTACTTCGATTTTTCGGATGCCCCCTGCCCTACACAAAAGAAGCAGCTCACCCCAAGTTTTTATGATTGCGAAACACCAACAACAGAACCAACTACGGCAGCCGTGCGCAGCTTGCCCGTAGATCGCTTCATTGTAAGAGATTGCGCAATACGTTCGGCGGAAGCTGCCGAAGTTTCGGCAAGCTTGTTTGGATTGAACATCAATCCGAGCACGATAATTTGCGGACGTGCGGCACCGCTTGTGGTGAAAACCAACTGCGCTTGATCTTCCAACTTGGAAGACAAATCCCCAACCTTAACGGCAAAAACTTCGCACATAAGAGTCTGTGCGGTTTCGACACGATTGTTAAGATTGGTTTTCGCCAAACCAGCGGCAAGAGAAAAATCGCCGTTGAATTTGTTTCCAACAGTATACCGAACGCGCGTAATGGCCGACGCAACAAGTGTGCGAACCGTACCTGCCCCCGGAATATCCGTTAGATAGATTGCGGCGATATTCTCCACATAGTTAATCGTTGTCGGGATTGTTCCCGCGCCTGCAATGTTTTCTTCGTTCTGGCGAATCATCAGCGAATACGCCATAACGCCGAATTCCTCAAGTGCGTACAATTCGACAAGGAAACCGGTTACCAACGTCGCGATTGCCGGGCCGAAAGTGATCTGGAATTCCGCGTTGTCATTTGGTGACAACATTTCCACGTTATCGTCGAAATAATTCCGCGGAATCAAAATCGAAACGGCAAACGCACCAGCGGCTCCCAAACCGGACGCTTCCGGAATACCGCCCCCAAGATTGTCAAGCGCATTGAAAATCGCAAGGTCAGCGTCAAATATGCTTTGACCCCGGATTCTAAGTTGTACTCGACCGAAATCGGAAAGCGTTACACCAGCGCCACCCGCCGTTCCAGTGATACGCACAAGAAGTGCGCTATACGAAACAGGGTTACGGATTGGGAACAAGAAAGTAGCAAGATCGGTGTCAGCGTTGAGTAGTCGCATTAATGGATGCCCCCTTTTTGCGACTCGCTTACAGTCCGAGTTGCGGGAATTGCTTGCGAATCAGACCTACCGCCACATTGGCGATAATCACGGCCACCACAAGCTTAATAAGTCCACGGTCCATTTTAATAACCCTCCTTGGGTTCCTTGGATTGGGGCATCCGAAACCACCATTACTATAAAGGAATGGGGGAGGCTGTCACGTATTAAAATCGGTGTTCGATTTTTTCGTGATCGCGTAAACGCATAACTTGGTTAGCAACTTCAGGGGTGATTGCTTGCGCGATTGCGCGAATATCATAAACAGACTGTTGACAGAAAATTATGATCGCGTTGCATTGCGTAACAACAATTTGAGGCATGTCAATAAAACGGTGGGTGATCCCGATTACGTCAATATGCTTATGACGCCCCATGCGAAGCAACCGTTGTAGAGCATGTGAGGCTTCGTATTCTTTCGCGTACAAGTGGAATTCTTCAATCACTAGAATATGGGGTTCCAAATTGTACGCCCATGCAAAAAATTCAAACCCTTCATCATGTGTCGCGAATGTGAGGCCAACATTTTTTCCTGTAAACTTTCCTGCACGTAACGCTGCCTCTACGCTATCCATTGAGTGATAGCGCACGTCTACTTGATATTCTTGCAGGGGGTCTAATACAATGAAAGGCTTTTTGGTTCGCGCCAAAAAGCCTTTCACGTAATGAGACTTTCCCGAAAGTCCCTTACCGATTACAAAAGCGATCACTTTTTACTGGTAAACGCCAGCAATACCCCCATGCCGATAAGAAGGGGCATTCCTCCGGTTCCAGACGCCAGCAAGTTTTTCCGCTTAGGGACATAATGAATTGCATCCGCGCCGTGGACGATATCGTTTTCCGAGAGAAATTGCGTCCAGCGTTTTGTCACTTCGGTAGCCCACGCACTCTTATGGGGAACCATTCCAGAATATGACGTGATGGCAAACACTTCCCCGGTCGCACGCCACAAATAAAATTCACCATTCGCCGTTGGGCGTGGAAAACCATAGCGCCGAATTGCTTCGTCATTAATTCGGACTGACGTTGCGTTTGGACCACCTGAAATAAATTTGTCGGCTGTGGCGCGTCCTTCCTCTTTAACCGCTTCTGGTGTGCCACCAATTCCGAACACGTCAGCTAGGCCACTAATCGCTTTTCCGATACCAGAAATTACACCCCCTCCAACAACGTCAGTAACCCCGCTAACAACTCCTTTAATACCAGCTTGTTTTGATTCAAACAATTTTCTTTCACCCCTTCGGTGGGGGTCTACAAATAGACCCCCACCATTTTTTGTTGTTAGAGCTTGTGCCCGCAATGCGGACACTTACCGGGATTGGGCTCTTTCGCAAACCCCTTATGAGGGCGTCCACAAATACCGCAACACGCGGGGGCTTTGTGTTTCGGTTCGGTAGATGCTTCCCTCATCGCTGTTTTCGCTTTGCTCTTAGATTTCGCTTTCGTCACGTTGTCTCACCCCCTCAAATTGCGCGGCATTCGCCGCATTGATTTGGCGAGACTGACGCCAAATTTCAAACGTTACCATAACAAGCGCGACGGCCGGAATATGCTTTGACGAATCCCCCGGTATGTATTGATTCGCGCAATGACTAAGAAGCGGGCCGATCCCGTCTTTTTGTTGTTGCGTGATCTGTACCGGCCCATGCGCAAGGATTGCGAGTATGTTAAGATAAACTTCAACTAAAGTGCCTTCGATTTGCTTAGCGTCAAAACTTGGGGGAACGGTTTGAGTTTGCGCGGTTTCGCTCTTGGGCTTTCTTCCACGCTTTCTTCGCAAGGGAGTACCAATAAGTGCTTCCGCGTCACGCAACGCTTGCTCAACGTCTTGGTCACGCAAACCAACCCCATCTCCCGAATTCGTGTCTGGTGTAATTTCGATAGAGACTTCACTAGTCATCGAAAATCACATCTAGCACAGATTTTTCCTTAGGCTTTTCTTGTTCCTTAGGTTTTTGCGGTTCAATAACTTCGTGGTGTAGCTCTCCGTCCTCACCCTTGGAAAGCTTGTGCTTCGTCCCGCAAGATTTGCACGTAATGACTATTGATTTTCCCATTGTAATAAACTCCTTTCGATTTGGTGACAACTTCCCATCATAAAGGAAGTCAGGGGAGAGTCAATTCTTAAAATCCAATATCAGAATAGGGGAACGCTCCGGCCGATAGCGGTATTGACGTTTGAATGGTCGAAAGAACTTGTGCCCCATTTTCAAAGGGCGCGGGCCATTGTCGCTTACGGTCAAAATTCAAATCGAATTTTTTATCAACATCCTTGATTACGTTAAAGGATTCGTAATCCTGATAGCTAAGGCGTACCATTTTCCCTAGTGATTGCCGATCGCGTTGCGGAATGTTAATAGTAGAATTATCCATCCTTTCAAGAAGTGTACGCAAATAACCGATTGGAACACGATATCCTCGAAACTTTGTGTATTCCAGGGTTTCATAAACCCCGGAACCAACTACCCAAAGAGGGCCTTCGTATTTTTCTTCCCACATTCCAAGGCCATTTCGAACCGGTAGCTCAACGCGTTCACGCAACAACAAAGAGTCTGTGAAGCATCCTATAAAAGACGGTCCCGCGAGTTTCGCCATTTTGAAAACTTCGGCCCTCACGATTCCAGTAACAAACGCAGCGAGAAGCTTATTACTTTTTCGTCCCGACTTCTCACGAGTTTGATAGAATTCTTGTTCGAATGTTAGCATTCGTTGATCTGGCATACGAGAGGCGCGACGAGAAGCGAAGCGAACAACAGCGCACCAATCACAATTACATTTCCGCAAAAAAGAACGTCCAGCTTCGGGGCACTGTTGAGACGCAATCGTGATAAAGAGTTGTGTTGCATCTTTGACGTGTTGTTTTTGCAAGTGCTGTACGGCATCTTCAAGAGCAACAACTTTATACTCAACACGCTTTTCCGCTAGAATTCCGTATAAGGAGTTTAGAATCAGCTTGTAAACAAGTGATTCCATACCGCCAGTGCTTCGGAGAGAAAATAAATCATCAACCAATTTTTGATACGGACGTTTAGCGTTAGTTTCAAAATTGAGGAATCGCCGCGCGTCAGCTTTTGTCGATTCAAATTCCGCACTAGTAACCCATAAACTACCCTCTGACAAATTAGGGTACAAGACCAGTGCGTCCTTTCTTTGTGCGAATGGGGAAACGATCCCTTCGGGCGGAATGGGAGCTACAACTTCGGCAAGGTAATATTTCGTTTCCGGTTTATCACTTACATAATGACGGGCGCTGCCGATATCTGGCAGATCGCGCAATGCCCAAGGGTATGCTGATTTCAAATCGAAAATTACACTGTGCGGAAAGTACCCCCTTTGTGCAACTTCGATTCGGCCGCCGTAATAGACTAGATTGGAAACTCGCAACAACTCCACCGGATTGGGCGTCACAAAAATATTTCGATGCCCAAGATAACGCTTCGCCAGATATCCGGGCGAGTAGAGCGAGCTAACTTTTAAGCCGGTTGATTGAACCGATAGGTAGAACTTGTCGGTTAGTTCTTGTAAGAGTTGCGCGTCACGTATCGCATAAGAGTCCACTAGTTCTTTGTGCGATAAGTAATTCCTTGGCGATAAATCCTCCAATAACTCTTTAGGAAGCTCTTGTTTTCGCTTGCCGAGATATTCGGCCGAGACAGAATCAAGGGACCGTTGAAAAAATGGCAGCAAATCGAAACATTCGTATCGCACTCCCTCGAACGTGATACGAAAAACCTTACCAGGAATGTAACGCAACGTCAATGACTCGCTCAATACAACGTCGCGATTAAGATATATCCTTCCGGCAACAGCGCGTGGCAAATGTTTGACTAGTGCAGAAACGTCGTAATCAATATTGTAAAAAACAAACTTTTGCGTGTCGAATGTTGATAGGGCCAGAAGAAAGTCGGCGAACTCTCGCAACCGAAACACGCGCGTGGGGCACGATAGAAGAAACGCTTTCCCCTTGTACGTTTCGGTATCCAAAGCTAAAAAATTTTTCGCTTTCGTCTTCGTTTTCTTCGTCATT
>Ga0105252_10001314_pt1 | contig 11275 bp, 10 predicted proteins | sample EasRivMeERMZT100_FD_89675 | JGI IMG/M metagenome (GOLD analysis project Ga0105252, IMG submission 89675) | Soil microbial communities from meander-bound floodplain in the East River, Colorado, USA - East River MetaG ERMZT100 | ecosystem: Environmental > Terrestrial > Soil > Floodplain | place... | reverse complement strand
CCTGAAGTGGATCAAGGAGCGCGGCGGTAAATCGTCGTAGAAGCAGGCATCACGCAGTCGTGCCACATCGTGGCACCGATTGATATAAACAACGGGCCTTGCGGTTGGCTTTCAACCGCAAGGCCCGTCGTTATCGATTATTGCCGCGTGCGAGAAGGGATTCTCGCACGAGCTACCTCCCGCTCGCACCACTACCACATCATGACGGCGGTTTCGCCGGTGCGCTCGGCATAGTAGAGGCGGATTCGCAGGACGTACTTTTTGCCCTTGAAGAGCTTGACCCGGATGGCCGCGTTGCGGTCCACACCGCTGTCGTCGTCGCCGGTGCGATAGCGGAGCTCGCCGTTCTCCTCCTGGAACAGCACCATGACCGTGTCCGACTCTCCGAAGGTGCGGATGTCGTAGTATCTCGACGCCGTCGGGGTGATGTAGAAGTTCTTCTGCTCACCCGCGGCGATGTTCAGCTCCTGTGACTGAAGCACTTTCAACTCGGCGTAGTCGGCCTTGGTCAGCGGAGGGTAAAACGTCTTGGCCCAGGTTTTGTCCCGGGCGGAAAGCCCGCCCGCGGGCTGCAATCCGTTGCGATATTCCGTTGGCGCCTTGATCAGACCCGACTCGAAAGGATAGTGCATGATGGAGTCGGGGTCCCAACTGGACCCCTGCACATCGTCGGAGCTAATCTTGCGGATGATGTTGTGGAAGGTTTTTTCACGTGACCAACTATTGGGCGGTTCGGCCAGAGCCGCGTACACCGCCTCCTCGTCCCACACGATTCCCGAGAACGGGTTCTGATGCTCGTGGGGAAAACCGAGCGAGTGTCCGATCTCGTGAATGGCGGTGTCGATGTCGCGGGTGATGTCCCAGCCGAAGTTCATGGTTCGGTCGTCCTGGCCGGCCTCGCGAACTTCGCGCCCGAGATAGGACCATGCCCCGTCGCCGCGCTCAAATCCGATCCGGATTTCGGCTTCGTCGGGCGAATCGACCTCCTTGAACTCCAGGCCGATTCCGACGTTTTTCCATAGTTCAAAGGCCTTTCGCACGACCGCCTTTTCGTTCTCGCTGCCGACCCAAGTCACCCACTCGCTCGAACCGTCGGTAAAGAACACGGTCCGCCCGTCCGTCTGGCGGTTGAAGAAGTAGTAGTGCAGGATCGTCCCATTCACCCACTTCTGCAGATTTCCGATGATTAGGTTGGTGCGGTGCGGGTTCATGCCGGCGGGGAACTCGCGCTGCTTGACCACCGGAATTCCGCAGTAGCGATAGGCGGTCGCGCGTCCCGCGCGCGACGGCGCCGCGCTTCGACTCGCGGTGCTCGGGCGGTGGTTTCCCGCGCCGCGCGAGTTCCCAGATGCCCGAGATGACGAGTTCTTGGATTTCGATCGACTTAACGTGGCCGTGCTTCGAGGCATGGTCGTACTCCTTTTGGCAATCAGATGAACTTGTTCGAAACGATGGTGAACCCCAACGCAACGAAGTGAACACGAATGACACTCGGATGTCAAGGTCGCGGGGCATCAAGTTTGTCATTTTGGATTATTTGTTTCGAGATCGGCGCGATAAAGTGTGCTGCGATGAAGCGCGACTTTTTGGCCGGATTCGTGTGGTTGATTCCTCCGCCCCTTCGGGGCGGGTTGGCAAATAGGATCGGGTATCACGGGTTTCGCTTGCCCGCCTTTCGGCGGGCGGCGCTTCACCCGTGGCTAAAGCCCTTCGCTCCTTCGGAGCGTGGGAGCAGATCAGCGTGGACCTTCGGCGACGGAGAGTTTGCGTGCGCTGAGCGGGGGATGGAGATCAGCGCGGGCTTCACCCGTGGCGGTACGTGTTTGGCGTAATTCGCGTGCGATTCGGACTATTTGGAGATTCGTGTCGAAGACTCAGCCGTGCCTACGGCACTATGTTCTTCAAAGCAATCGGTACCCAGCGATGAATCGCTGGGCTAAACTCACTGCGTCCCTCCCGGGACGCTAAACACATACGGCTCTACGGGCCTCTTTTATCCGCAGGGGGCACGCTATTCCGGTGCGGGTTCGAGGGTGGCGGACATGCTGCCTTCGCAGCGGGCGATGCGCCAGTCGCGGCCGAAGGCGTGGATCTGATCGCGCTTCAATTCCGCTCGCTCCAACGTGGTGGTATCGACGATGACCTGTCCGCTGTGGTCGACGTCGCTGGCCAGGACGAATGCTTTTTCTTCGGAGTAGCCGAACAGCTTGCGGAGCATGCCGACGACGTATTCGTAGGAGTGGTCGTCGTCGTCGAGGAGGATGATGTGGTAGCGGGGCTGATGGCGCGGCTTCTGTTGGCGGTCGGGCGAGGCGGGTCTAAGTTGCTGGGTGGCACAAATCGCGGAATCGGTCTCGGCGCCGGAGATGGTCATGGAATCGGTCATCGTGCTTCGCTCAAGTAAATAGATCGGCGACGGGCGGTGCCCTCGCCCCTCCCAAGTTCAATTCTAAACGCCACCGAGAACGGGCAGCGATCGGACGGTTTCGGAATCCGCCGCGCCATCGCAGGTGCCCGTTGGACGAGCATCGGAGCGAATCTGATTCGCGTGCCGAACTCGGAGCGTATCCTGTAGCATGGTCCCGTGCAACGTCAAGCCGGTGGTGGCGGTGACCCGCACGTGGGTGAATTGGCCGATGTGCGCCGGTTGACCGTTGAAAACGACAATCTGGTCTTGCGGCGTGCGTCCGACCATTTGGTCGGAGCGGCGCCAGGAGATTTCCTCGCCCCGCGTCTGCTCTGCTTCCTGGGCCTTGATCGCGGCCTTGCTGTAGCCCTCTACCAAGACCTCAACGGTGGAACCGATCAACCTCTGATTCGCGGCCGTTGCTATATCGTTTTGCAGGGCAAGAAGTTCCACGTTACGGCGGCGCTTGATCTCTTCGGAAACATCGTCCGTCTCGCGCTTGTCGGCCACGGTGCCTGGGCGAGGTGAATACTTGAACACGAAGATGTTCTTGAAGCGGCATCGTTCAATCAGGCGCATCGTGGCCAGATGGTCTTCCTCGGTCTCGCCGCAGAACCCGACGATGAAATCGCTGGCGATGGCGATGTCGGGGACGATGTCGCGGGCGCGGTCGATCAACTCGACGTAGCGGGCGACGGTGTATTGGCGGCGCATGCGTTGGAGCACCGGGTCGCTGCCGCTTTGGACGGGGATGTGCAGATACGGACACACTTGGGGAATGTCGCGCATGGCTTCCAGGATGTCGTCGGTGAAGTCGCCGGGGTAGTTGGTGACGAAGCGGACGCGCTCGACGCCGGAGACGCCGGCCACTCGCCGGAGTAATTCCGCGAAGCGGACGGGTTTTCCGTTGTCCTGGTGGACGTAGCTGTTGACGGTCTGGCCTAGGAGTGTCACCTCTTTGGCACCGCGATCGGCGAGCATTCTGGCTTCATCGACGATGACGTTCGCCGGGCGGCTTCGTTCCGGTCCGCGGGTGAAGGGGACGACGCAAAAGGTGCAGAACTTGTCGCAGCCGCGCTGGACGCGGATGTAGGCCTGGGTGACGTTTTCGCCGGGGGCCGGTTCGCGGGAGAGGTCGAGGGCCTCGACGGAGTCGAACTCCAAGGCCCGTTGCAAGGGCGTACTTTTTCGGGAGAGCGATTGGGCCAGGGCGATGGCCCGTTGGCGGTTGGATTGAACCTCCTCGATGAGGGCGGGGACTTTGTTGAGCTCGCCCGGTCCGCAGACCAGATCGACGTGGGGCATTTTGTCGAAGAGGCCGTCGGGGTCGCGCTCGGCCATGCAGCCGATGACGCCGACGACCATGTCGGGCCGTTTGGCTTTCGGTTTCTTGAGCGCCCCCAGCCGCGAAAGAACTTTCTGCTCGGCGTGGTCGCGGACGCTGCACGTGTTGAGGAGGACCACGTCGGCGGCGGTCATGTCGTCGATGGGCTGGTAGCCGATGGCGCGGAGTCGGCCCATGACGAGCTCGCTGTCCAGCACGTTCATCTGGCAGCCCATGGTTTCGAGATAGACCGTCTTGCGATCCATTGCCGAATGCCTCATCGATTCAAGCGGCGACACCTGTATTGAGGGTCGGCGAATTACCTTGGCTTGTCAAGGAATCTTGCGGGAGCGGAGAATCTCATCAAGAAGCGCGTGGGATACTCGGAAGTTCGTTCGCTTGAGCTTGTCGAAGCTCGCGCCCAGGTTGATGAGGCCTTGGGTGGCGGCATCAACGAGGACGCCAACCGTTCGCGTCACGCGAAGTCCCTGCTGAACCGCGTAGCGATACGCGGGATCATCGTCTATGAGCAAGAGAGTGGCACGAAGCTCTTGGGCGAGTGCGATGGCCGCGGCCTCGCCCGCATTGAGTTTCGGAGGAAGAGCGTGCTTCGGAGCATCGCGGATTTCCAGCCACGTCGGGTGGGTGTCGAGCCACTGTTTTACCTTTTCGGGGGCATCCGCTAGTTCGCGCCCTACCTCCGAAGGGATGAGAACCCGGCCATACAAGGCCGGTAGTACGTGCGACGCGTCTATGAGCACGAGATAGTTAAGGGGCGAAGTGTTGGAAACGACGATCATTCGCCGCGGGCCAGCCGCGAGATCTCGGCATCGTGAAGCACATCTTCGACGGAGATGTCATAGAAGACGCCGTGCCGCTTTAGCACGCCGTCGGCTTCGTAGCGATTCAGGTTCAGCAGCATGGCGAGTTGGGAGTGCGTAAGCTTTCTCTGACGGAAGAGCTCAACGCCCATTGCCTCCTTGGCAGCGTCGTCGAGGTCATCAAACTCGCTGCGCAGCTGGTTTTCGAGGTCCGGAGGCAGTTCGAAACTTATCCCCATGATGACTTCATCCGGTCGGCTGCCCTTAAGCGGACACCGAACAAGATAATTATTGCCAGACTCTCATCAGGCGTCAATAAACGTTTGTCAGAGACGATAACTACACCAGGGTGGCCTCTCGCGACTTGGGGTCGAAGGCGTCGCGGAGGCCGTCGCCGATGAAGTTGAGCGACAACAACGTAATCACCAGGACGCCGCAGGGAAAGGCGATCAGCCACCAATAACCGACGAAAGTGTTGACGGCCTCGACGCCTTCGGCGGCGAGGCGGCCCAATGAGGGAACTGGCGGCTGCACGCCGATGCCGAGAAAGCTGAGGAAAGATTCCTGGAGGATGGCCTGGGGGACGATGAGTGTCGCGTAGGTGGCGATGGGGCCGACGAGGTTGGGAAACATGTGTCGGCGGAGGATGTGCCACGGGCCGGCACCCATCGCTCGCGCGGCCTCCACGAACGGCTGGGCGCGAAGCGACAGCACCTGTCCTCGAACGACCCGGGCCATGGTCAGCCAGCTTACTCCGCCGATGGCGACAAAGAGGATCACCAAATCCGCGTATTTCGTCCGCCCGCCGAGCAGGTCGGTGAGCGGCGGCCCCAATCCGACTTTGAGCAAGATGACGACGAGTGTGTAGGGCAGGCCGTAGAGCACGTCGACGACGCGCATCATGAGGAGGTCCACTCGGCCGCCGAACATAGCCGCGAATGCGCCCCATGCCGTGCCGATGATGACGGCCATCGTGGCGGCGGCGAGACCGATGGAGATGCTGACCAGGAAGCCTGGCCAGACGCGGTAGAAGAGGCTGCGACCGAGATCGTCGTGGCCGAACCAGGAGGTGGCGCGATGGGCGATGCGCGGGAGGGATTGCGGCGCGTGGGTGTTCGCCGCGGCGTAGTGATCGAATGAGACCAGCGGTTTGAAGTTTGGTGGTTGGCGAATGGCGAGGTTGAATTCCTGGACGTTGTACCATTGGGCGGCGTAGGGGAGGGTCACGAGGCCAATGAGGATCATGACCATGAGAACAATGGCGGCCAGGATGGGCAGAGGGCGAGAATGAGAATTGATGATTCGCCTGCTGATCAAAGGCGGTGATCCAATCGATGTAGTTCCACATTGGAGTTCCGAACCGATTGGATCCCCCAGAATGGCGTGTGATTCGCCCGCCCTCCGGGCGGCATGGAATAGAGCAAGTCCTCACCAGGGACTGAAGTCCCTGGCAACCATCGCACGCCCTCCGGGCGAAGAATAGTAGTTGCCCCGGTGCGAAGAATGGAGGTAGCCAATAGGCGAATTGCGGGGATCCGTGTGGGGGCCGGGGAAGGGCATTCCCATCTGCTTTTATGCGGCATGGGTGATTCGGGGGTCGATCCAGGCATAGAGCAAATCCACGACGATGTTGAAGACCACGAGGAGCGTCGAGAACACGAGCACGGTGCTCATGATGAGGCCGACGTCGCGGTTCAGGGCCGCGTTGACAAAATGCTGGCCCAGACCGGGAACGCCGAAGACTTTTTCCACGACGAACGAGCCGGTCATGGCCTGGGCCGTGGCCGGGCCGAGGAAACTCAAAACGGGGAGGAACGCGACTTTGAGGGCGTGCTTGGTAATGACCACGCGCCGGCTCAGCCCCTTGGCCAGTGCGGTGCGGATGAAGTCGCTGCCGAGCACGTCCAACATGCCGGCGCGGGTCAATCGGGCAACGTAAGCGGTGAACGGCAGGGCGAGGGTGATCGCGGGCAACGGCAAATGGGCGAGCGTTCCCCAACCGCCGATCGGGGCGACGGGCCAATAGACTGCGAACAGGGTTAATAGCGCCGAGCCGGTGACGAAGGTCGGCAAAGAAACGCCGATGAGGACAAACGCCAACGTGGTCACGTCAAACCAGCCGTTGCGGCGAACGGCGCTGAGGGCGCCGATGGGAACGCCGACGAGGACGGCGATGAGAATGGCGAGAAAGCCGAGGAGCATCGAGACGGGCAATGCGTCGGCGATGATCTGAGTGCACGTCCAATCGGCATAAGAGAACGATGGGCCGAAGTCGCCGCGGATCGCCCGGCCCAGAAACTTCCAGAAAAACGACCAGTTGTCGTCCATTCCATAGCGCGAGCGGAGCGCCATTTCGGTTTCGACCGAGAGATTGTGCTGACCCTGTTGGAAGGGGTTGCCGGGCAGGGTGACCACCATCACGAACGTGACGGCGTAGATGCACAGGATTGTGACGGCACCGAGGAGCAGGCGTCGAGTGAGAAGTCGGATCATCGTTCGATGGTCAGATCACGAAACGAAACCCACACCCGCCTGTTGGGATACAGGCCACGGACGTAGGGCTTGATCGCGATCGGCTCAGCGTAGTGAAGGATGGGCAATATGGGTACATCCTTTTCGAGGAGAAGAGTTTCGGCGCGGCGAAGGATGGCGAAGCGCTCGGCGGAATCGCGGGTTCGGGCGGCGTCGTGGAGCGATTGGTCAAAATCAGGGTTGGCGTAGCCGCTGTCGTTGTTGCCGTTGTCGGTGGCGAGGCAGTCGAGGAATGTCGTGGGGTCGTTGTAATCACCGTACCAGTTGCCGCGGGCGATCATGAAGCGGTGGGCGGCCTTTTCCTCGGCGAAGGTTTTGGTTTCCAGGCTGCGTAGCTCGATGCGAGCGCCAAGCTCGCGAGACCACATATTCGCGAGGGCTTGGGCCGCCTGGACGTCTCGATCGGTGTAGAGATATTCAATCGGCGGCAGACCGACCCCATCGGGATAGCCGGCTTCGGCGAGCAGCGCTCGCCCGGTCACCGGGTCGAACGAGAGTCCATCCGGCGGCGTGTAGCCGGGAATGGTATTGGGTGGGACAAATGAATGGGCCAGGCGATCGCCGCGGCGGAGCACCTGCTCGACGATCCGTTCTCGATCAACGGCCAGGGCGAAAGCCTTGCGAACCCGCCGATCGACAAACGGATTTGGGACGCCGTTCACTTTTGTGCTCGTGCAATTGAAGTTCAGGAAATAGGTGGCCATCACCTCGCAGAGACGGAAATCCGGCCGTTCGCCGTAGCGGGCGAGCCGGGCGATCTCATGGTCGTAGCTGACCACCATGCTGGGCAGAAAATCCACGTCGCCCGCCTCATAGGCCATGATCGCCGCGTTGGCGTTGTCGTAGGTGACCATGTCGATGGTCCGGCAGCCGAGGCGGGGCGCGTCGCGGTGGTGCGGGTTTGGGCCGAGTGAGAGTCGGCGTTTGAAGATCCATTCGTCGATGATGTAGGGCCCATTGGTGATGAGACCGGGATAGCCGAACGCACGGTAATCGGGCTTGGTCCACTGGGGGTCGTACACGACGAGGCCTTCTGCGGTATAGGGGTCGCCGTGGAACCGGGCGCGAAGCTGCTCGATGCTGACGTGGATGGGCAGAAAGATCGGGAAGGCGGTCAGGTCGAGGAAGTATGGACACGGGTTCACCAATTGGACCACGAGGGTTCGATCGTCGACGGCGTCGATGCCAACCTGTCTGAACGCGACTTCGGCCTCGGCGATATGGTCGTCAAGGAATTCGTCGCGTGCTCGTGGCCAATCGGACCGGCCGCTCCTCAATCGATCCGCGAACTCGGACCATTTCCAATCCGGGCAGGGCGCACCGGGTGGGGAGGCCTCGATGACCGCTCCGCCCAGAAGAGTTCCGAAAGCGAACGATTCGGCGATGGCAACGAGCTGTTGAGCCTGTTCAATGGTGATACTGCGGCGATCCTGCAATCGCCGGAATGCGGTGAGTATGGCTACCGCGTCGCGCCGGCATCGCACATATTGTCCCGCCCCCTCGATGTGCTGCGTAAAGAGATAGGTGTAGTCCGTGGCCGTTCCCGGCTCCATGCCCCGTCGCCACCCGCGCAGAAAATCATGGGCGGTGACCGGTTCGCCGTTCGACCAGCGGGCGTCGTCGCGAATCGTGAAGGTGTAGGTCAATCCGTCTTCGGAGACCTTGGGCGGGAAGATGGCCGCGCCTTCGACTGGCTCGGTGGTTTTGGCATGCCGCGTCGTCAACCCTTCCCAGATGTTCAGGGCGATGCGGAAGTCCTGGGTCCAGCTCATGCGAGCGGGATCGAGGGTGTGAATGCCCGAGGGGTTGACGTAGGTGAAGTCGGCGCGGAGGCGGGGCGGCGTGGAGGAAAAAATCGCGAGTATGACAAGGATAAAAAGGACGGGGACGAGCCATAGCTTGGACACTCAGGGAATGTCGAATGGGGAATGGAGAATGTCAAATCGAAAGAGCGAAGTTCGAAGAGCGGGGAGGGAGAGGGGTTTAAGGAGCGCCGACTGGGACGTTCCAGGGGGCGTCGTTCGCCGCGCCCTTGTCGCCCGTCGTTGCGTTTCCCACCCACTTGTAGGTCTCGCGGACAACCGCTTCCCGCTGCTCATATCCGCCGGCGTTGAACGCGTCGCGGATCTTGCCGCCTTTGCCTTCGCCGACGACGGCGGCCAGAATCTCTTCGGCGCCGTCCAAGCTTCGCTCCAGCCATTCACGCTCGGTGAAGGCCAGATCGGAGGTCTGAGCGTCTTTCGGGGGGGCCAGCGACGGGTCGCGATAGCGCTCGGCGTCGATCCGCATGAGGACCGCTCCCCGCCGCACCAGCTCCGCCTTCTGATTCGCGTCCAAGGCGGCGAGCACCTTGGGATTGCGGAAAAACTCGTAGGCGGCGATCTCCGCGCCGTCCGCGGCTGGAGCCAGTCTCCGCTGGGCGATCCGCGCGTCCATGATGGCCAGGTAGGCGTCGAAGGCCGCGGCCGGGGCCTCCACGAATGCGAGGGCTTCATAGAGTCGCCCCAACACCGTAGGGTCGGTTTCGGCGATCGCGGCGGTCCGCAGATTCTGGACGGTCTGGGCGAGCCTTTCCTTGTCGGCGGCGATGACCGCTCGTTGGGCTACTAAACCCCGCGCTGCAAGATAACGGGCAATCGGTGCTCGAGCCTTCAATCCCGCGGAGAGGCCGGCGAAGGACTCCGGCTGGCGCTGCATGTCGAGGAGGGCGTGGGCCAGGCCCCACGAGACGGTGGGGTCAAGCTCCGCCTTAGCGAATTCCGTGGAGGCCACGGCGGAAGTTTGTGCGGCGAATGCGGCTCGGAATTCGGGGGTGTTGTTGGTGTTGGAAAACTGGTCGAGAAAGCGTTGGCGGAATTTCTTGAATTCCGCCCCGCTGGGGCCGGGTTCTGGTCGCGTGCCTTTCGTGGCCGCAAGTCGATCCACCTGCTGCTGGACCCATTGGCGAATGCGCTCCTGGTCGGGCTGGCCGATCGAGGAAAGCCGGCGGATCGTGTCGATGGTCTGGTCTTCGGCGGTGGGGTCCTGGGCCCGGACGACGCCGAAGAGCATGGCCAACGGCAAAAGGATGAGTGCTGACTTCAAGGCGGCTTTCTTCATTCCGAAACGTCTCCACCGGGGCGGCGCGCAACGGCACGGCCGATTTGGGGAAGCTATCGGCGGCGGTGAAGGGGTGTCAAGTGAGTGTCCGCGGCGGGGAAACATTGGGGTGATCGTCAATATTGTCGGTAAGCGTGAGTTGGAATATGGCGAGCGATATTCAAGGGATTAAATTCCTTCCGCCCCCGTTGGGGGCTTTTTTGGATGCACGTTCTCTCCCGGGGGCTGGCGCCCCCGGCTCCATGGTCATCGAGGTTGATCCACCACTGCTCAAAGCAGTGGACATGCCACCCCCTCCTTCTGCGAGGGAGATTGTTGAAGGCAGGTCAACGACCTGCCCTACCTGGCTGATCACCATTGTTCGAGAGCAGTGGCACGGGGGTAGTTTGATCGGGGGTTATCTGGCCAGGAAAAAGCGACTGTCAGTGCCGCCCGGGCCAACGCGGAAGGTGACCGGGCGGCGGCACTTGGGGCACTGGCCGGTGTAGGCAGTGCCTTCGTGATTTCGGTAAACGCGGGTGTAGACATCGCAGCATTCGAAACGCACGCCGATCCAGGGGCGGTTCAGGTTGCGATCGTGGTCGGGGCAGACGGAGGATTCTTCCAGGCCAGGAATATCGATGTGGTATGAGGGTTCGTTATCCATACGAAGGAATTATCGACCGAGTGGGGGAGGATTTGAACAGGAGGTTGACAACCTTTCCTACGAAGGCATGGCCACGCAAGCGTGGACCATGCCACGCCCCCAGCGGTATCCCGGGGGAGACTTCATGCGCCGGACGAGAGCTTCGATTCATGCGCGGACGAAGGCTTCGATTGATTCGCGGCGGAGGCGGCACTTGGTCAGCGTTGCTTCCAGGTCGGATTCGATCTTGGTTCGCGCGGCGGCGTCGGACAACTCGGCGAGGTTGACGCGGACCATGAGGGCGGCGGCGCGGGCGGCGGCCTCGGCGAGGATGGCGGAGGCGGCGAGATCGCTGTGCATGTATCGACTGGTGTCGGACTTGAGATCATCGAGGACTGAAAGGGCGTCGTGGCAGAACGCGACGATCTCCAGGGGCACGGCGAGGGCGTCGAGGACGACGCGTTTGT
>Ga0105252_10001312_pt1 | contig 11288 bp, 9 predicted proteins | sample EasRivMeERMZT100_FD_89675 | JGI IMG/M metagenome (GOLD analysis project Ga0105252, IMG submission 89675) | Soil microbial communities from meander-bound floodplain in the East River, Colorado, USA - East River MetaG ERMZT100 | ecosystem: Environmental > Terrestrial > Soil > Floodplain | place... | reverse complement strand
ATTTGTGAAGGGCGTTGGATTCTCGAACGGATGCGCGGAATTCGCATTGAAGAACCCGCCGCCGTTCGTACCCAACTGTTTGATAGCGATCTGAGATGCCGCCGGCCCGCCAGGAATGGTTTGTTCCGTCCCTTCAACCGTAGTCACCTTTTGATAGCCATTAAAATTCTGAATGACGCCCTGTGAGCAAAGGAACAACGCGCCAACCAGAGACAACGGCAGCAGGACATACAGTGTCGCTCGTGTCAGATCGACCCAGAAGTTTCCGATGGACTGCACCTGTTGTCGCGCAAACCCCCGAACCAGCGCGATCGCAACCGCCATCCCCGCGCCGGCCGAAACGAAGTTCTGTACGGTTAGCGCCGCCATTTGCACGAAGTAACTCAGTGTGGCTTCGCCCCCGTACGCTTGCCAGTTGGTGTTGGTCATGAAGCTGACTGCTGTATTGAAGGAGAGATCCGGCGTTGCCTGGGTCGTTCCGAAGGCCTGTGGATTAAACGGCAGAACGGCCTGCAGACGCATGATCAAGTACGTCAGGACGAAGCCCGCAACACTGAACGCCAGCAACGATGCCGTGTACATCGTCCAACGCTGCTCGACAGTCTCATCCACGCCGCCGAATCTGTAGATAACCCTTTCAATCGGTCCGAGAACCGGGTGAAGGAAGGTTCTTGCGCCGCGGAAGACTTTCGCCATGTAAACGCCTAGCGGCTTCGTCAAAACGAGCAGCACCAGGAAGTAAAAGCCTATCTGCAGAACCCCCATCGGATTCACTAGTCACATCCTTTTCTGTCGATCAAAATCGCTCCGGCTTCAGCAGCGCGTAAAGCAAATAGACAAACAATCCGATGGAAGCGATGCCCGCTATGATGTAATCCATAGGACCTCTCTCAAAGCTTGTCGCAGGCTTTGGTCAACGCCCAGCACGCCACAAGAAACAAACAACCCGCGCCCAGGTAAAACAAATCCATCATGAAAATCACCCTACTTCCGTGAAGATCACTTCGTGACCGGCTTGCAACTTGCGAGCCAACCTCGACTCCCTGGTAGGCCAGAATCTCCTTCGACCTCCCATGACGATCAGGGAATGTGGAGTCAGTACGCTCTTCAGCGTCTCGAGTTCATCCCGGCAGAGATAAAGTCGGACTCGGAGCGCTATGGGACTTTTACTGGCGATCTCGCAAAAGCGTCTCTCCTGGAAGTCGAGCAGGATGGGCGGACTCGTCAAGGGCAAGGGGTACGGTACGACTTGCGGGACGACCAAAGTTACGTTCGCGCCCAGGTTCTCAGCCATTGTCCCTGCGCGTTTCAGCGCCGCAATCGTTGCTTCCGTCGAGGTGAAGATCACAACGACATTCAGGCTGGATTCTTCCGGCAACCGTGCCTGCGTAGGACATTCGGTCGCCGGCGTTAAGCGTTGATCCCAAACCAGTGACATTTCGAGATCCCTTTCCATCGTCTATTTGAGGGTAGGAGGAAGTACCTGAAGAAGTCATAGAGAAGGCATGAAGAATTCATGAAGGTCGAGGAATCGGAAGTTAGACCAACGGAAACCTCAGAACCCGAAAACCCGAAATCTTAAATTGGACGAAATGGGGTCTGGCACTTGTTTTATCAGTTTTATGTGCCTGACCCCGAATTTCGTCCAATTTAAGATTTCGGGTTCTGAGGTTTCCGTTCGTCCGACTTCCGATTTCTCCAGGAAGTCTGGTGGCCGTGATGATTTTATGAAGATTCCGGCTGGGTTTCGAAACGGTAGCCCACCCACGGTTCGGTCTTGATGTAGCGGGGATGTTCGGGATTGGACTCGATCTTCTTTCGCAGGTTCTTGATGACAACTCGAAGATAGTCCACCTGGTCGCCGTAATCCGGTCCCCATACCGCTTGAAGCAATTCTCGATGGGACACCGCCTGGTTCGGGTGCTGAGTGAGATAGCGCAACAAGTCGAGTTCCTTGGGTGTGAGATGCGTGCTTTCGGAACCACGCTTCACTGTCCTGGCGGCAAAATCGATCGTGAGTTCGCCAAACTGCACCTTTGCCTGAGCGGTCTGCAGCACAGGGACGCGGCGAAGTGCGGCCCGGACGCGCGCGAGCAGTTCGGGCGTACTGAACGGTTTCGTGACAAAGTCGTCCGCGCCTGCGTCGAGCGCGGCCACTTTGTCTGCCTCGGATTTGCGAACGGTCAGCATGATGATCGCAATGTTCGAGTCGGCCCGGATCGCCTTGCAGACGTCTACACCGGCCATTTCAGGCATATTGATATCGAGCAGAACAAGGTCTGGGCGGAACTCCCGCACTTTCTCCAGACCTTCAATGCCGTTTCGAGCGTCATCGACTTCATAGCCGGCGCTGGTCAGAGTCTCGCGCATGATTCGTCGAATTTGTGGTTCGTCATCGACAACGAGAATTCGACCTGAACTCACTTCTTCTCCGTTTTCGGCTCGATCGGCAACGTGAGGCGAAATGTCGTTTCGCCTGGCCGACTTCTCACCGCGATGTCGCCGGAATGCACTTGCAGAATTCGACGGGCAATACTCAAGCCGAGCCCGGAACCGGGAATCTGATCCCGGATCAAGGGACTCCGATAAAATCGTTCAAAAATCCTGGCTTGTTCTTGCTCCGATATTCCTTTGCCATTGTCGGTGATCTCCAGCGCCACCGTACCATCGTTGCGAAAAACATGAATCGCGACCGGCGCGCCCGACGGTGAGTATTTCAAGGCATTGTCGAGAAGATGCTTGATTGCAATCCGCATGAGACGGCGATCCATGGATATTGGAGGCAATTGGTCATCCCGCCTGAATTCGACAGGGTGATCTCCGATTTTCGATTGCACCGAACCGACAACTTCCGTAACGGCATCGTTAATGTTCGACATTTCCAGATCAACATCGATCTGGTCGCTGTCCAACTGTGCAATGTCCAGCGTACTGTCGATCAGTTCTTCGAGGCGTGTGGCCTCTTCGTCGGCAATACGGAGCATCCGCTCAGTGCTGGCCGGGCTGTGGTCGGTCGCCAACAGGGCGGTAGTTGCCGCACGAATGGAAGTCAGCGGCGTTTTGAATTCGTGGGCCATGGCGTCGATCAGCGTCGTGCGCAGTCGATCGCTGCGTTTCGCCACCTCGACTTCATGCGCCAGATCCTGCGCCTTCGACCGCTCCAGCCCAATCGCTACCAGATTCGCGATGCTTTGAAGCACGGAGTCGGTCATTCGTGAGCCTTGCAGCGCGAGACTCGCGATCGGTTCGGAGCCCAGCCTGACCGCTGTGATGACACGGCTGCCTTCGGGATCTGTGAAGACCGTTCCCTGCAGCGCAGCCTCGTGCAGTTGGCTATCCATTCCGTCGAAGTCGAGCGGGCCTGCGCGATAGATTTCACCTGTTCGCTTGTCGTACAGGGCCGCTGCATTCAATTCGAACGTATCCGCCAACTTCTGGGCCAGTTGTTTTGCAAACGGTGCACCGTCGTCGATCAACAAGATAGCGCGGCCAAACGTGTAAAGACGCTCCAGGTCCTGTTGCCTCTCCAACGCATCCTGGGTCCGGCGTTTGGCTTTCGTGGACAGCCTGCTTGCGATGAGGGCGCTCGCCAGAAAGGCAAAGAGCGCGACCCAGTTTTGCGGATCGGTGATCGTAAGAGTGAGTTTGGGTTCGAAGAAGAAAAAGTTGAAGGTCATCGTGGCCAGGACAGCGGACACGGCTGCTTCGACAAATCCCCACGTGCTGGCGATAACCAACACAAACAGAAGGTAACCGAATCCCACAGTGGTGGCATTGACGGGAACTGCCGCATACGCGAGCCAGGTAATTAGTGCAACACCGGCCATCGATGCCAGGACTCGAATAAAACGTTGAACCGATCTCACTGCGGCCTCTCATTCGACGTGCGCACGCAACCTTGTGACACAACAATGGTACTACCAGGTTTTTCGACAAAGAGAAAATCCGAATGCGGCGCTGGGGTCCAATTCTGGCCATCTATTGTGATGAAGTCCGATTGCTAGGAGACCCTTTTAGCATGAGAACATGTGAATGGGATTGTGGAGGTGCTGTGTGATTGAGACAATGTCAGCTTTGGCCCAGAAGAGCTTGGCTCCTATTGACCTCGCTGCATATGTTCCTGCGGGCCTGTTGGAACAGTTAGTCGATCAAACATCAATCCCCAGGATTGCCAAAGACACCGCACTTATCTCTGCTATTGAACAGGCGTTGACTCTGCTCCCCACAACTCAGGACCTGTGGAACTCGGACTCTCGAACCTTAACATTTCTTCCCAACGAGTCTGTGCATCTAGTGATCACATCGCCTCCCTACTGGACACTAAAGGAATACAACGTGTCCGAAGGACAGATGGGTTTTATTGCAGATTACGACGAGTTTGTTGGAGAGCTTGATCGTGTTTGGCGCGAGTGTTATCGGGTGCTTGTTCCAGGAGGACGCCTGATATGTGTGGTTGGGGACGTTTGCTTATCGAGGAGACGCAATGCCGGGGAACACACTGTGGTGCCACTTCATGCGTCGATTCAGGAACATTGTCGGACGATCGGCTTCAGCAATCTTGCTCAGATCATTTGGTACAAAATCGCGAATGCAGCCTTCGAGGCGACTGGAAATGGCGGGGGCTTCCTTGGTAAACCCTATGAACCCAATGGAGTCATCAAGAACGATATTGAATTCATTCTGATGCAAAGAAAGCCTGGGGGATATAGAACACCGTCGCCAGCGGCCCGACTACTAAGTGTTATTCCCGCCGACCGTCATAAAGATTGGTTTCAGCAGATATGGTCGGGTCTTACTGGGGCGTCGACACGGTACCATCCAGCACCCTATCCGTTGGAATTGGCCGAACGACTTGTAAGAATGTTCAGCTTCGCCGGAGACACCGTTCTTGATCCCTTTATGGGCACCGGGAGCACCAACGTTGCCGCCTCGCGTTGGGGCCGGAACAGCATAGGCGTAGAAGTCGATCACGAATACTTTCAAATGTCTGTACAACGGATCCAGGAGGCCGCGCCTCGACTGCTCAAGTCGTACGCAGTAAGGATAAATGGGGAATCAAGGGGTGAGTGAAAGACTGGACGTTGAAGGTCTGCTTTCCGATGCTGTCCGCCACTTTTGGATTACCCGCCAAGCACAAACTTCTCGTCAGGGAAATCAGTCAGGCGTCCTCGACACTGGAAATCGAAAAGCCGTTACCGGCGGCAAGCACGCCGATGGATTTGTTCGACTTGTTGGCCGCATCGTTTCAAACGCGGGATTAGACGGGGCATGCATTCATGCTGCCAGTAAGTCCTCACGAACGTTGCCCGGATTCTTCCGGCCAGCCAAGGAATGGGACTTGGTCGTCGTTGTAAACGGCCATCTCGTCGCCGCCATCGAGGTGAAGTCTCAAGTAGGCAGTCTCGGAAACAATTTCAACAACCGTGTCGAAGAGGCACTGGGCAACGCTACTGATTTCTGGCACGCATATGCAAAAGGTATGTTTCCCATCTCAAGTAGACCATGGCTCGGATATCTATTCATGCTGGAAGCTAGTGAAGAAGCTATCCGTCCAACAAAGCCGCTCCACCTGCCTCATTTTCAGATTGATTCAGATTTTGCCAGTCGTTCGTACGCCCAGCGCTACGAGGAAGTGTGTCGCCGCTTGGTCCGGGAGCGACTATATGATTCGGCTTGCTTTATCACGTCGTATAGCGACACTGGTGCTCTTGGACAGTATGCTGAATCTACAGAAGAGCTTGGCATAAAGTCGTTTGCGCGGTCGTTGCATGCGCACGCCTCCTCTTTTGCTGCCATTTAGTTCCGCACACGGTGAAACACCTTTCACTGAAGCAACGCGACTCATCGGAGCCATCCGCGTCATGGGAAAGGTTACAGCCGCAACAATTGTTCGCGGATGACTCGCGACTGTATCCGGCTGACCTTGAATTCCTGATTGTTGTTGAGAACGACGGAGTATGTCCCGCCGGGGAGCGGAACAATGCGACGGATCATTCCGACATTCACGATGGTGCCGCGGCCAAGCCGAACGAATTTGCCGGTGGGAATTCGTTTCTCAAGATCTCTCAAGCGGTAACTGATGGTGTGTCGATCGTTGTGTAGCGTTCGGATGTGAAGCAGTTCGCCCTCGGCGACGACTGAAGCGATGTCATGGACCGGAACCAGCACGATCTCATCCCGCCGTCGGACCGGAATCCGCTCGAGCCCGACGGCCGGTGTCGTGCTTTCGTACTCCTCAACCGCCGCACGCACGCGGTCGGCGGTTTCGGCGCGTAGTTCATTTTGTTCGAGACGTCCCTGAGCGCGATCCAACGTTTCCCGCACACGTGAGGCTTCGACGGGCTTCAGCAAATAATCGACGGCATTTATTTCGAACGCGCGCACCGCATATTGGTCATACGCGGTAACGAAGGCGATCAGCGGCATCCTGTTCTTCTTGAGGAGCCGCACAACGCCGATGCCGTCGAGTTCCGGCATCTGGAGGTCGAGAAACGCGATGTCCGGCCGTTCGCGCTCGATAAGTTTCACCGCTTCGGTTCCATTGACGGCTTCCCCTACGAGATCGACATCCTTGAATGAACGGAGCGTTGCGGCGAGAAACGAACGGGCCGGACGTTCATCGTCCGCGATAACGACCCGAAGCTTCGCCGTCATCGAAGCTGTCCAACGCGTTCAACGGCAGGCGTGGGTTCGAAGACTTCGGCCGGCACTGTGATCTCGACTCGAGTTCCAAGTCCTGGCTTGCTGCTGATCTTCAGACTTGCCAATTCGTCTCCGTAACACTGCAGCCGCCTCTCGATATTGTTCAAGCCAACACCATTGCTGCGTCCGATGGCGATCGAGGATTCATCGCTTCCGGCTCCCGTATCTTCGACAACAACCCGCAGGGCGGAACGTTCTGCGACCAACATGAGTTCCGCGCCGATCCGAATCTCACCGCCGGCAACAGATTTACTGACTCCGTGTTTGATGGCGTTCTCGACCACAGGCTGCAAAAGAAGTCCTGGAATGCGGAATCGCTTCAAGTCGTCGCTCACCTCGATGTGAACAACCAGCCGATCTTCGAAGCGGGCATGTTCGATTTCAAGATATGCAGCGATGATTTTCAGTTCGTCACCAAGCGTCGAAAACTCCGGTCCGGATCGCAATACGCTGCGCAGCAGTCCGGACAGCCGCATCAGTGTGGCGAGTGCACGGTCGGGCGCCGTCTGGATCAGATAGCCGATCGTGGTCAAAGCGTTGAACAGAAAATGCGGATGGATCTGCGCGCGCAGCGCCCGAAGCTCCGCCTCGGCGGCAAGCCTGCTCATTTCGCGCTCGCGATCGTTGCGTTCGAGCCGTTCATGAGTGGTGCACACGGCATCAATGCGGCGGGCAGTCAGAAGCGCGAGCCGTTCGACAACGGCGATGTCGTCGGAGAGCAAACGGCGCCCTCCTTCGAACGCGGCGATCGTCAGCGAATAGTGCGGCGCATCGACGGTTGGAATAATCGCGATAACGCTTCGTTGTGCGGTGATTGTGACCAGACTCTGAGAAATCTCGAAACTCTCGAGTTTCGACCATTGGACCGAGCGGGCCGAGAGAGCGGGACCCAAAAGCTGCCTCAGTTCATCGAGAATCGCATCCACCGATTCGTGACGACCGACAGCCCGCGACACCTCTGCCAGCAGCATGTCGTAATCCGGTCGATGCAGAACGACGTTATCCACGAACCAACCGGCCATCGAACGGATCCATGGATACACCAGTGCTGTCGAAACCCACAGCGCCAGGACCAGAATCGACTGCGGTTCGGATAACGGAATGACTCCCGTGACGTAAATGCCGAATACCAGGCTGACCAGGACGACCAGCGCCATCGCTCGCTTCAGAAAAATGTCGGCCAGGGCGAAACGATAGTCCTGGTGCAGAAACGCCAGAGCCAACGGGACCGATGAATGGTGGCCCAGCAGTTCCAGCCACCATGGATCCGTTCCCTGATGATTGCTGAGGTGAAGCGCAGATACTGCAAATACGGCAAGCGCAACCACCCAAAAGGATTGCCCCCAACCCGACGTCTTCGAAGTGCTCAGCAACAGGGTAATCATCACCGCAACGAATCCCGCGGTCAGAATGAGCAGCGCCGGTTGTGACGGTGCGGTTCGATCGATAACCCCCGAAGCAATATGCAAAACAGCCGCGACGAAGCTCAATGCATAAGAGACGGCGAGCAGGCCACGACCGACTGCTTTTGCGGACATGCCACGCGATCTCAACACGGAGTGAACCACAACTGCCGGAAGAAAGCCCAGGGCTGAAAATGCGACTGCGAGCAGGAGAGGGGACGGACCAATCAGGCCGATCGTATACAGGCCGTAACCCGAAAATGCGCCGATGTTCCAGAACAGGCCAAGCACTCCAGTCAACATCGAGAGTCTGTCGGAGCTTGAGCGCAGCACCATCCAAAGCAACATGGCATAGAGGATGGCGCCCATTGTGAATCCGAGCAGGTTGACGAGGGATGAAGCCACGGGTCGCATTTTATGCCGCGCGCCGTTCCCAGACAAATGGCTGAGCCGAATTCAGTCGAAATCGCCAATTAACGGTCGGGAATAACCGGTGAATGGTCTGAAGTCGGATGTGCCTCATGGCCGGAACCGAACAGATAGATCATGACCGCTAACATCATCAGTACAGAGAGGATGATGGCCATTCCCCTGGCACCTTGCCGATGCAATGCTTCAACGCGTTTCTTTCGACCCCGCCGGATTTCAGGATTTCGGCCCACGCCCAAGAGATGAACCTCAACTTCCGGAGTCAGGCAACAGCATTTCAACCACTGCATGTTTAGGGCTGACGAGCGGTCGAATATTCACTGCCGCCGGCCCAGCCCGAATTCTCGTGGGCTGCACGGCTTTAGCCTCCGGAGCGATGTTATTGAGCTGCTACCAACTGCCGGTTATCGGATCAGACCGACCATTCGTTGGTTATGTGTGAGTGAAACGCGGAGCACTCCATAGAATCCGGACACGGAGACCACAATATATGAAGCTATCCATCTTTCTCATCGCCATCATCTGCCTGTTCGCCGCTCCACTTGCGTTTTCGCAAAGTACGGGCGGTATCAAAGGCATGGTCACACTGGCCGACAGGGAGCTGTCTCTGCACCACGTCACCATCGTGATTTCGCAGCTTCGACGCTCTGTCGAGACCGATGAGAGTGGAACATTCGAATTCAAGAACGTACCGGTGGGCACTTACGATCTCGTCGCAAGCAGTCCCGGACTGAGTTCGCTGTTGCAGACCATCACCGTTACGGAGGGCCAGACCGCGGCGGCGGACTTCAAGCTGAAGATTTCGGGAATCACGGCGGAGGTTACGGTTACTGCAACCGGGCGGGAACAAACGGCGTTCGAGTCATTTCAAATCGTCAATACGCTGGATTCCTTCCAACTTGCAGAGAAGAGTGCGGCTTCTGTAGGTGAAGTCCTGGATAACCAGCCCGGCGTCGCAAAACGGAGCTTCGGTCCAGGCACGTCACGTCCTGTCATTCGTGGTTTCGATGGAGATCGCGTCCTGATCATGCAGGACGGCGTCCGTACCGGCACGCTTTCATCACAATCCGGAGATCACGGAGAGCCGATCGATGTGATGAGCATTGAGCGTCTCGAGGTGGTTAAAGGGCCAGCTACCCTTCTCTATGGCAGTAATGCGATTGGCGGAGTCGTGAATGCAGTCTCCCGGCACTACCAAATGAGGGAAACGTCTCAGGCGGGTCTTCGCGGTTATTTGACCGGTACCGGCGGAAGCAATAACGCTAACGGTGCGGCGAGCGCCGGTTTCGAGTACGGTGTGAACAACTGGTTGCTTTGGGGTAATGGCGGAAATCAAAAGACGCGCGATTACAAAGCCGGCGGGGGCGAAACGATCGTCAATTCGGGTTCACGGTTGAGCAGCGGCGGAGCCGGTGTTGGCTGGTTCGGCGACAACGCATTTACCAGCTTCGGGTACACCCACGAGGACGGCATCTACGGAATTCCTCTCGAGGAGGCCGACCCGGAAGAGATTGTGCGGTTGGACTTTTTCCGCCGGAACGCTCGCATATCCGGCGGCGTTCGAAACGCCGGAAACATCGGCGGCATCCGTTTCAATTTCAACTATAGCGGTTGGAATCACAAGGAGTTGAATTTCGTTGAGGATCCTGTCGAGGTCGCGACGACGTTCAACAACAAGCAATACACCTACGAATTCAATCTCGATCAAAAGCGCACGAATCGACTGACGGGAACCATCGGGTTCTACGGCATGCATCGCGATTATGCCACCGCCGGAGCAGAGGCGATTGCGCCACCGGTAAAAGCCAACGTCAACGCTGTCTTCGGACTGGAAGAAGTTTCCTTCGAGAGATTCAAGCTCCAGTTTGGAGGCAGGATCGAAAGCACACGCTACACGCCCGTCGGCGCGACGGACACCTCATTCACCGGGTTCTCCGGAGCGGCCGGCATCCACATCCCGACCTGGAAGGGCGGCGCATTCGTAACAAACTACACCCATTCCTACCGGGCTCCCGCGCTGGAAGAGCTTTACAACAACGGTCCCCATCCCGGTAACCTCGCTTTTGAAGTCGGAGATACCGACCTGGAAAACGAAAGCAGCGACGGGATCGATGTCTCTGTCAGACATAGCTCCGAGCGCTTCAGAACGGAGGCGAGCTTCTTTTACTATGATTTGAGGAATTACGTTTTCCTCTTTCTGACGGGTGAAGAAATCGACGGCTTCAACGAAGCAATCTACAGTCAGGGAAACTCCCGCTACAGCGGAACGGAACTCGATTTCAAGGCGGGAGTCCATCCAAACGTGTGGCTGGATCTGGGATTCGATTACGTTAATGCCGAACTGAAGTCGTCAACAACGCCGCTGCCCCGTATTCCACCCGCACGCGGCCGCATTGGCATAGAAGGCCAATACAAAGGATTCAGCATCAAACCCGAACTGGTGATGGCTCGCAATCAAAGCCGTGTGTTTACACTGGAGGATCCGACCGCCGGGTACACCGTGTTCAACCTCAACGCCTCGTATACGATTCCGACGCAGCACATGTCACATCACATCGCGTTCAACGCATTCAACCTGGGTGACCGGCTCTATCGTAACCACATATCCTTTATTAAGGATCTAGCGCCGGAAATCGGCCGCGGAGTTCGCGTCACCTACTCGGTGAAGTTTTTCTAAACCGCGTCTCACGGCGCTGGGTTGAAGCCGACGGTAACCGACGTTTGAATAAGGCTCAGATTGCTTCGGGATCGGAT
>Ga0105252_10001311_pt1 | contig 11291 bp, 10 predicted proteins | sample EasRivMeERMZT100_FD_89675 | JGI IMG/M metagenome (GOLD analysis project Ga0105252, IMG submission 89675) | Soil microbial communities from meander-bound floodplain in the East River, Colorado, USA - East River MetaG ERMZT100 | ecosystem: Environmental > Terrestrial > Soil > Floodplain | place... | reverse complement strand
TTTTAAGGCCTTTTCGGGGAGTGTCCCTAGGCATTCTCACTATACGATTATCCAATCAAATATTACACAAAAATAATTATACAACAGCTTCGTATAGCCAAACGGTCCCGTTTGAGTAAACTGTAGCTCCTGCATAGGCTGCTGCAAGTGTTTTTGTCGCTGCTGCTGCGCCACCACCAACAAGATTTGTTCCGCCCCCGTTAATGGTTATATTATTGACTGCCGCAGAACCTACGCCATCACGAATAACAAAACTTCTTCCTGCAAGGGCTGTTGCGGCAGGTAATGTTACCTGAAGAACGCCCGCGCTTGTGTCGCAATTTATAATGTAATCTGTTCCTAGGACGGTGTATGGGGTGTCTGCTGTTGCTTTAGTAGTAACCGGAAAAACCATTCCTGTTCCAATTCTAAACGAACCGGTACCGGCATCAATCTGCACGGCTGAGGCTGCTCCAGAAGCGTTTATGACAATCGCATCAGTAACGTTTTCAGTTGCTACTATGTTGATGCTGGAACCCGTAGCTGTAATATCAATATCCTCTCCAGCGGCTGCACCACTAGCTGAAATATCAATACCACCGGCTGTTGAGATGATAGTGATCGAATCTGCTGCACTCTCTGTGGCAGAAATATTTACAGAACTGCCTGTAGCGATGATGTCGATGTCCTCACCGGCTGCTGCTCCTGAGGCTAGAATGTCTATACCTCCGGTCGTGCTAACAATTGTTATGCTGTCAGCTGCGCTTTCAGTTGCACTGATATTGACAGATCCACCTGTATTGATGATGTCAATATCTTGAGCGGCTGCGCCGGTAGCTAGAATGTCTATACCTCCGGCTGAAGCAGTAAGAACGATTGCATCTGCCGCATCTTCACCGGCCGAAATATTCACACTCCCTAGGGTTGTATCCAGAGTAAGATCAAAAGCACCTGTGACAGTGAAATTAGAAGCCGCTGCTGAATCTAGTGAAATAGCTCCAGTAGTGTCAACGATCACACCACTTGTGCCTGAATCAACGTTAATTCCTCCGGCAGCTCCAGACGCGTTTATTGTAATAGCGTTTATGTCAGACTCTGTAGCTTGAATATTAACGCTAGATCCAGTAGCAACAATGTCGATGTCTTCGCCTGCGGCCGCGCCTGACGCTAAGATGTCGATTCCTCCTGCCGAAGAAACAATCGTAATAGAGTCTGCTGCGCTTTCTGTAGCAGAAATATTCACGCTTGATCCTGTAGCGATGATATCTATATCCTCGCCAGCGGCTGCGCCGGTAGCTAGAATGTCTATACCTCCGGCTGTTGAAATTAGCTGTATGCTGTCCGCAGCAGATTCAGTAGCACTAATTACTACAGATCCGCCTGTGTTTAGAATATTGATATCTTCTCCGGCAGCACCAACTGCATCTATGTCGAGTCCTCCTGCGGAAGCTACGATACGTATGGCGTCTGCGGCATTTTGAGAAGATGCAATGTTTACTTGACCTGCTGCGTCAACGTCTATCCCTCCTGCGGATGCTACTAGATTAATTGCGTCAGCAGAAGTGTCGCCGGTCGCCTCTAGAGTCAATCCTCCATCATCTGACAAAAGATAAACCGATGTTGCGCTAGTACCTTGATCTGAATGTAACCGCACTCTTTCAGATGTTCCACCATTCGCTCGAATGTAAATGGCCTCAGAGTTATTCTCTGTGCTAGTGATATTTACAGAGCTTCCTGTGGCTATGATGTCAATGTCTTCGCCTGCGGCCGCGCCTGACGCTAAGATGTCAATTCCACCAAGGGTCGCATTAATCACGATTGCATCGGCTGCACTCTCTGTAGCAGAAAGAACAATAGAGGCTCCTGTGTTGGTGATGTTAATATCTTCTCCGGCAGCACCAACTGCATCAATATCTATACCGCCTGCTGATGCAACAATCCTGATTGCATCCACCGCACTCTGTGATGTTGCGATGTTAATTTGAAGGGCGGCATCAACGTCAATACCCCCAGCCGCCGACAGAATCGTAACAGCATTTGCTACTGCCTCCTCCCCATTCACAATAACTCTTCCGGCAGCACTGTCTAGAGTTAAGTCGATCCCTGCTCCTGTCGTGCTAAAACTAGATGCTGTTGCAGATGTCATTACAATTCCGCCGGTGGCCCCAGTAAAACTTACTGTCCCTGTAGCTGTCAAATCTGTAAATACACCTGGAAACCCGCCAGAAGCAACAAAGTTGGCCAGCTTCAGAGGTGTGACGATCTTGGTGTCATCTACCCCGGTGTCTGTTTCAGCTTGAGTAGCAAGTTCTGCAATTCCCTGCTGGATTTCTGTAGCAGGAGGAACAGCACCGACAACCACTGCTTGAATAACTGTAGCAACGTCATTCGCAGATGGAACGTAATAATCTGATGGGGCTGTTCCGTTTTGAAGTTCTGTTAGGGTTGCAATCTCTACAATACCAGTCGACGTTGTAGTGGCAACGGCATTATTTCCTGCCAGCCAAACTCCAAAGCCTGTCGTCTCATAAATTGTCCTCGCTGGGTCGCTTAAATCCTGAACTTGACTTCCTGCCGGAAGTTTGTCGTTTGTAGTAGGCGGCCTTTGATACTGTAAAAATACAGGCTGTTGTGGCTCATTGATTCCCATATACCCTAAAGGGTCATTTGAATTAAAAGGCATTTCTCTTCTCCTTGTCTTTGTCTTATTGTAACTTTTGGTAAGGGTAACCACCCTGCTTTATCAAATTGTAAAAGGCGGCTCCCAGAGACGGTATTTTTCCTTGCCACCATTTCCCATACGCATTTTGCCCGTCTGTTTTTGCTGGGATTGCGCCTTGCTGGAATACCTTGAAAACCCCTAGAGGCACTCCGGTATATCCATAAACAGATCCGCTCTGAAATCTCACTTTAAGATTTCCTGATTTTGGATCATACTGAAATCCATAAATATTACTTGACTCAATGGGTGCTTGAGGTATTCCATCTTGCTGCCCTTTTTCACCCTGAGGAAGCATTCTTTCAAGTTGAGCAATAGTCGATTGAAGTTGCGTAGGATTCCGTAATAACGCATTGAGTCCTGCATCTGGGTAGGTTCTAAGGTAATTAACGAATGCATCCTGCTGTCCGCCTGCTAAAATCCATAGTAAATCAGCACCCATTGGCATTGGAGCTTGCGCTTCTGCTTGAACTGCTTGCCCTTCTTTTTCCAATTCCGCTACTTGCGCAATTGCTTTTCTCAATACTTGTTCTACAACAGCTTTAACCTCTGGAGGTGGTTCTTGACCTGATTCCATGACTTTACGCATAAACTCTCGGACAAAATCCTTAATTTCTTTTATGCGTTGATCGTTCACGTTATCCTAAAAATTGTTGTGCCATTTGCATGATCTGATTCCAATCTGATCCGCCCTGTTGAGGTTGTGCTTGCTGTTGCTGAGGTTGTGCCATATCACCTTTTCCGAAAATCGATTCCACAATGCTTAACCAGTCTGCTTTGGTTTCATTTTCAATCTGTTTAATCGAATTTGCAAATATACCGGCACTATTTTTCAGTTTTGTTGCAGCCTGCAACGGATTAACGCCCTTGTCTATCATACTTTTCATTTCTTGATATAGACTTGGAGCATATCTCTGTATAATATTTTGCTGTTCTGTTGCTCTTTCTTGTTGAGGCTGTTCTTGCTGTGGATTCGCTTCAGCAGGAGAAACTTTATTTCTGATAAAGTCTACTATTTGCTCCGGCTGCTGACCTGATTTCGTTGCCGCTGCTACGAATTTCCCCACGCCTGTATTAAGCTTAGACAGCCCTTTCAATGCTAGAAGAGGTGGAACATATTGACTCAATAATGGCATCATTTTTGCAGTTAAATCTAGTCCTGATTTAATGGCGTTTTGAGGGCTTAAATTTCTTCTTCTTGCTTCTTCAGATGCTTCTTGATACGGTTGCATATTATTGCTCCACTAATGGGTCTAGTCCTGACCTGTAAAAAATCCACAGATCATTTATGGTTGGCAGCCAACTTACATTTTCTTTAGCTTGACGAATTTGCCAATCTGATAAATCCAATTTGTTTAAATTATCCAACACATACTTCCTCCAAACAGAGGCGTCATACCCTTTAGATTGTAGATATTCTCCTACAGCTAGCGGGCTGCCGTGTTTTCCAAGCTTAGCGGCCAAATCTTTTGACGCTTCTAATGACTTTTTTTTAATATCCTGCTCGATTTTGGAAAAAGATTTTCCGCCTTTTGCTATTTCTTCTTTTGCAAGCTCCTTAACAGATATTTCAGGAAGAGCTTTTATTGAATTGTTCAATTGTTTTTCGTCAGATATTGGATAAGCGATCACAGCGGCCTTGCTATTTGATAAACCTTGAGCGTCTCCCTTTTGTAAAGTTTTGTAAAAATTATCTAAGTCACCTTCTTTTTTAAACTCTTTTTGCGTGCTATCTATATTATTTTTTACTTCTTTTGGGTCATTTGAAAAGGAAATATTACCAATTGTTTTTAAGGCATCATATCTCCTCGAAACGCTATCAATTTCTTTTCCGTACTTATCGATAGCTTGTGAATCTGTAAGCCCTTCCCCGCCTTCTTCAACGGATTTAACTGCGTTCATGGCCTTGTTCTGTATTTCATTGTAAGCATTTCCGGGAACCAGAGCGTTCAAAAGTCCTTTTTTCTCTTCAAGCCCTTGTTTTATTCCTTGCTGCATCATAAGTTCATTTTGCCTTTGCCCTTGCAATGCCACATTTCTCGCTTGATTTAGTTGCTCAACTTGCATTTCAGCTTGAATTGCTGCGTCGGCTGTTGGATAAAGCTGTCGATTTTCTTCATATCTTTTCGCAGCAGCAGACATAATCTCTTTTTCTGTTCTAGGTATTGCTGGTTTACGAGATGCTTCTAGGCCTTCCCTAGTTGTTAAGCCTGTTTTAGGCTCTTCGCCTTCTTTTTTAGATTCTTCTTTTGGAAAAGGAGATGGCTCTTTTCCTGGTTGCGCTTGCTTTGTAAGTCCTCTCCCTTTTGCTTCACTTCTGATAATTTCGCCAAATTGTCTGGCTATTTCAGGATGCTCGATCATATAAGGAGCCATTTTTGCAAATGCTTCTGACTGCGTGAATGGCTTTCCGGAGGCTTCGGCAGCGACACTTTCGGTATTGAATCTTTCTAAACCCCTACTTAATGCCATTCGATTAAGTTCTTTTGGCAGAGCTTCGCTTATCCCTTGAGCAAAGCCTTTGCCGATTCTTCCAAATCCACCTGTGTCAAAATCAACTACTTGAACCATTATCCCATCCCTCCAGTAGCCCATTTAGTTAAACCCTGACCTACCATAGGAGCAATTTGTGACAGGAATCCAGGCTGACCTTTTTGCAAGATGTTTTCGTTGTACATCCCTAATCCTTGCTGACCTAATCCCATCAATCCTTGAGCCCCTTGCTGTCTTAGTTGAGCCCTAATGGCTCCAAGCCTTTCACTTAAATCAGTTCCAGCACCAACGGCGGCATTCCTGAATCCACTACTGGAAAGTCCACCTGCGCCCATTCCGGCAAACTGCTCAGAAAGTCCCGGGATTATTTCCTCTTGAAATCTTCGCATTTCAGGAGCTGCCATTGCATTAAAATCAGCACTATCATTAGAGAGTAATCCTCGATAGTAATCTCCTGCTTGACCAAATGATCCACCAGGTCCAGATGTTGCAGCTCCCTGCAATTGCTGATATAACGGCTGTTGTTCAGGTCCAAGCAATGAATTTTGGCGATACTTATCAGGAGTTCCCATTAAAAATCCGCCAGCCTTATCTCTCATGTCTTTATTGAATATGGAGCTTCCAGCTAAGCTTTGCAGACCCTTTCCCCAATTGCTAAAAAATCCCATGTTACCTCCTAAATTTCAAGTAAGTATTCGATTACTGCAAAACACCGATCCCAAGCCCCTGCCGTCGTTATAATGACATTCGTCGCATTCATACTTATAGTATCAGCACCATTCGGTATAGGCTGGGCCACAAGTGTTCCGGGTCTTGTCGCGGCAGCATACATTTGCATCAACGTGAAATTAGTATCAAATGTAATATTATGCGCAAATGTATTTACCCCTGCCACTAATGGACTGCAATCCACTACCATTCTAAATATAGACCTAAACTCTTGATTACTAGTTGTTGAAGGAATAAACTGTTTGCCAGTAAGAAGTTCTTCATCAAGAAAAAAACCTATTTCTCTCACATTTGTCGTTTCGGAAATCTTTTTCAAGTTTTCTATAAAAAACTCTCTTGCCTCTTCCCACTTCTCTGGAACTGTATCGTATAAAGGTAAATATGAATCTAATGTTAATGACTCAGCCATTTGACGGACCTATTGCTATGTAATATATTCTGGTTTGTGAAGATGTTGTAGAAACAGAAGTGAACCCAGAAGCACTAAGTGCAGAAACAACAATTTGGTTGAAAGATGAGGTGGCATTAAAAGGCTGTAGGGAAATGGAAAAAGGGACGGCAGTGAAAGCAAAAGGAAAGCTAATGTTATTCGTATTCGCAGATGGGACAAAATATCCATATTGTATAATAATCCCTTGACCTAGAAATGTCCATCCTGTTTGCAGAGAAGCCGATCCAGTCAGCGCGCCTAGTTTTGCGTATCTTGCTGCATCATCTGTTACAACAGTCATCTTATAAGACCTGTTTGTGTTATCAGCCGCATAATATAGGTCAGACCCTTTTGCTCCTAGAAGCGTGTACAAAGTTCCCTCATTAGCTACTAAAGGAGTGGGTCGTGCTGAAGTGGTTGGAGGCGTTGTTTGCCCACCTGCCGTATTTACCATTTCAACAAAAGTATGCCTCCCGTTATTTGCTACCGTTGTAAGAGGTATATGATTTTTAGAAAACGATGTATTCAAAGCAGAGAAGTTTGTCTTCAATTGCCCTTGACTATCGCTTAGGAAATCTCCAGGATTTGGAATGTTGGCGTTAAATGTCATTTAAACTCCTATTGGAAGCTGTCTTCCAGCTTTTCTTATGTATAAAATTTGCGCATCTATCTGGACGTCTGTTTCTTGCTCTTCCCCATTTAACTGTGCGTTTGATAACGTCCACTCTAATGTAATAAATGCCCCTCTTGCAGGACAGAACACTCTTTGCCAATTTTTAGATGACTGTAATCCATTTACATTTGCTCTGGTTGTTGGAACCACTGTATTAAAAAACGTGTCCGGTACTATTGGCAGTAAGTCTGCAATTTGATTTTCCGGCAATGTATTCACCGGAGTGCTATCGTTATAATCCAAATACACGTTTAACGTTACTGCCCCATTTTCTGTGTTATCCATTAAAACATCTAAAAAACCTAACTGAATATTCTGACCATCATCTAAAAAATTAAACTTTTTGCTTATAACGCTAAACCCATCTCTTATTGAGATTTGCGCATTACCTAAGTAAACACCAACGCTAGAAACCACAGGGTCGTCAAATTTTAAAGTAGTTGTGCTGTAAGTAAATATATTAAAAGTGTCTATATCTATAACCTCTACACCAAATATTCCTTCTTCTAGAGAAATAAACGGGTCGGGCGCAAGGAATCCAATTAACTGGATTACTTGTCCTGTTATTAAATTGTGGTTTCGGCTTGTTATTACAACAGTGCTTCCCCCTCCTGTAACATCATTTACCATTATGCTGACATCATTTGATGTTTGTTTGTCTAACAGCAAAACATAACCCTGTTGATTACCTCCGACAATAGACGGCTCTAATGCCTGCCTAGAAAACCACGTGATGTTCAGGGACTGCCATTTATTTCCAGGGTTTTTTGGTGGGAAATCCGACCATTTCGGCGAATCTTCCGCTTGAAAAGTTCCGAATGTCGTCAAAGAGTCCGTGAAAATAGCCCATGACTCATTCTCATAGTTATACACTAGACGTCTATTTGGAAATGTTAGCTCATACGGCAACTCTTCTGGCTCAAAAGGATATGTCCAATAAGCCAGCATCTGAACAAAATCTCTAACTCCGTGCACCCTAGTGGTGCCAAAGTTTTTATTATTGAATTCAAATACAAGATTAGGAATTTTTATGTCTATTCTCTGGCTAGAGAAAGAATCACATTTTACAACACCTTTGTCACCTACACCTACCAAAGAAGTGTCGAATTGAACAGTGCTAAAAGTGCTTTCTGCTCCTAACTCACTATCAACTCTTTCAATCTGGAAGGGAGCTATTGAACGGCCAGTATATCGTAATTGCCATGTACTTCTTTCGCAATAAACCACTAGATTATCTCTTACATATCCGAAAGAAATTATATCCTCAGACGTTGGAATATCTAGATAACCACCTTGACCTCTAATATCATCACGCCATGCGTTTGCGTTAACAACACTAACCACTGCGCTCACTTCGCTAAAAGGGTTCCCGATAGCAGACCACCTGATTCTATTAGGAAACGCAACAGATGTAGCTAAGCTCTGACCTTCTAAAGTGTTTCCAACAACCATTCTAGATCGAAACGGAAGCATGACCAAGCATTGCTCTAATCGTGTGTCTACTCCGAGAGCTGAACTAGTAATAGGGGCAAAATTAGCCCAGGTTGTTCCGTTTGTGTATCGAATAGGATCCCCTAAAGTTCCTGAGAAATTCGTTACCCAGAAGATTTTTTGATTGCCGTCTCCAACCCAGTAATTTGTAGACCAAAAGAACTGATAATTAGTTCCAGTCCATACAGTTCCTGGAATGAACTCCTGCCACGATCCTGCCACAAACTTATAGGCATAAACAGTGTCGAATGCAATTAGTCTTTCTGCATTTGTCGTATTCAGCTCTTCTTGTCTAAGCCCCATCACAGGGAGACCCGGGTAATAGGAAAAAACCGCTGTCGGAATAACCCCGCCACCCGTTGTTTTTATTAGTGAGATGTCACCTGTGGCATAGTTTATCGTGCCGCTATTTCCTGCGGTATTAGCTGTAAATGTTCCGTCTCCTTGATCGGTGAAAATTACTGTATTAAAAGTCAATATTACAGTGCCTGGTATTATCTGAGCATTCGGCTCTCCTGTAATAGGAACAGTTAATCGTGTGTAAAGATTAAAATTAAAGGGACTTCCAGAAAAATTAACTAATATTCCAGAAATATCTCTCCTAAGTCTCCCTAGAATTTCATACCCCTGCTTCCTTTTAATGCGTTCTCTCCAAACAAAAGCATTTTCTAGTGTGGGGTAAGCGTCATCAGGCAAAATAAATTCCTGCCTGCTTTGCACGAGCCCAGTTTCCATACCTTTTATATATAATGGGCTATAGCCAGCCATAAACTGCCACCATTAGCACGGTTTTAGAAATGAAGAAATCTACCATCCAAACCATCCTTGTGACCCATTATTCCAACCCAAACCTTCGCTTGACCCTGAATATATTGTCACATTTTTCTGGTTAATCTCCTCTACTCCTTGCCTTTCTAGAACCAAAGCCTCTTGCCTGTCAAATAGGGCCGATAGATTCTCAACCCCTTCCATGTCTTGTCGGTCTTCTAGTATTTTTATTGCCGACCCTAAAGCTATATACTGCCACCACTGGTTTAGAATAGGGCTGTCCGAAGCCTCTAAAAACTGCACTGGAGTTAGGTACGTTTCTATTTCAACTTTATGAATCTCTCTAGGAATAGGTCGTATAGTAAACTCATTGTTCCAAAAAAGCATCGAATACGGCCTTCCAGGCTGATATTGAGAAACTCTGATGACAAACTGAGAATCGCTTGCTAAAGACACCCCAAAAGGAAGAGTGAAGTTAAATTCACCAGAAACATAGTTGACTGTCCCTATTGAAGTAAGCGTCAATAGTCCTGGATTCAGAGTGTTAAGGTTTTTCATTCCGGGTATCGGCAAACCGCCTGAATCGAGCTGCGTTAATTGGGGAAATGAAACAACAGAGTTTGGCGACGCATACATTAGATTTCCATTACCGTCATCAATGATTGAAATTGCATTTCCGAATGGATCAACTCCACCTATAATCACCTCTCCACTCAAAAACGGAGTTCCAGACAGTGTAAATATAAATGTTCTGCTTGACGATGTCCATGTTCCACCAGAAATATATGCAGAAAATCCAGAAACATCAGTACCAACTAAATTAAAAGAATTTATTTGGTTAGGGGTAAGGGTTATAGTATAGTAAATATTGTTTAACTCTACGGTTCCTAAAACATCCTGTATTAGAATTTCATCTCCAGAAGTTAATCCATGCGCTGGGGACACTACACGCACGGTAGGAACTGGTGTGCTTGTCCCTGCTAAATCAACACTTGTGATTACACCTGAGGTTGAGGCTGATGTTGCTCCTTGAGAAAACTTAGTAGGATATCTAGGCCACATTCTGAAAAATTGCTCTCTGTCTTTAAAAAAAGACCCTTGAATGCCATCTACATACATGGGGGAGCGCACTCCTTGATTGTAGTTAACATCCAAGGGATAGCGATCTATGTTCGGTCTAGTATAAAATGAATAAACGGACCGCATTTGGTCCATTTTAATTCCATAAGGAAAATCATTGCTATAAAAGCAGTTTATATACTCATCAAGATCGTTAGTAGTTAAAGTCGATTCGCTTGAGCAAGCGGTTAATCTTCTCACTTTCTTTCTAATTGCCGTAAGAGTATTATCCGCTTGTTGAACCATATTTACACCTTAAAATGATATTGGAACTAATTCATGTAAGATTTCTGGCTTACCATCAAATCTTGTGGGAACTCCATTTGCATCAACTACCTCACTGCGTCTAGGGAGCCCAGGATTTTCATTAATTTCTTTGATGAATCCCACTGGAAGCTCATAAGTATGACCCGGGATCAAATGATAAATCTTAATTGGATCTCCCGCCCATCGCATATATGGTTTTGTCAATCGCTCATGCGCACCACGGTGATTTATGTAACGAGCCTTAACAACTTTGCTTTCTTCTTTTTTTAATTTCTCAGCCTTAGCCTTTGTTTCTGCATTCATATTTTTGAAATCATCAAACTTCACGCTATTTGCTAAAGTATTGATCACTCCATGCTCTTCTCCGTTTGCTGTTACCATCGAGATCATCAGTTTCCCTCATTGTTTAATGATTTAAAAGGTTCTTGGATTGTGTTGTAAATGTTCCTGCTTCCTGCTGGACCTAGCGTCGCTGGCTGGACAGGAGTGATAGCCGCTTGTGGATCAGGAACAATAAAAGGGCTAAAACTTACCGCATTAATGGATACGGTAAAATTTAGGCCATCAATTGCTAGGATCTCGCCTGTCATTTGGTTTGCTTCTACCATTTTATAGGATCTTGG
>Ga0105252_10001310_pt1 | contig 11296 bp, 5 predicted proteins | sample EasRivMeERMZT100_FD_89675 | JGI IMG/M metagenome (GOLD analysis project Ga0105252, IMG submission 89675) | Soil microbial communities from meander-bound floodplain in the East River, Colorado, USA - East River MetaG ERMZT100 | ecosystem: Environmental > Terrestrial > Soil > Floodplain | place... | reverse complement strand
CATCTCCAGCGTTACGGCTCGACGTAGAGCGGCAACCCGGCAAGCCGCCGTTGCTGCAGGTCGAGGCAACCGGCGACGCGTCGCGTTGGGTGGTCGAACACCGCGATGCGCTGCGCGCCAGCGTCGTTGAACACGGCGCGCTCCTGGTTCGCGGTCTCGGATTGCGAGACGCGGCAGAGACCGGGGCGGTCTTTCGGCAGCTGGGCAGTCTGATGACCGAGAGGGAGTCCTTCGCGTCCCGGCGCTACTACGCCGACGGCGTGTACTCCTCGTCGAAGTGGCCGCCCAACCAGCCGATGTGCATGCACCACGAGCTCAGCTACGCGCTCGAGTTCCCGAGTCTCATGCTGTTCGCGTGTCTCGTTGCGCCCACGGATGGGGGCGCGACCCCGGTAGCCGAGTCGCAGGCCCTGCTTCATGCGCTGCCCGCCGAGTTGGTGCAGCGCTTTGAGCGGGGAGGGTGGCTCCTGATCCGCAACTACAACGACGAGATCGGCGCTTCGCTGGCCGAAGCATTCGGTACCGACGACCGTGACGCCGTGGAAAGTTACTGTCGTGCCAACGCGATCAGATTCGAGTGGCGGCCAGACGGCGGACTGCGCACCTGGCAGCGACGCAGCGCCGTCGTGAAACACCCGCTCACCGGCCAGCGGTGCTGGTTCAACCAGATCGCATTCCTCAACGAGTGGACGATAGACCCTGAGGTACGCGAGTACCTCGTGGAAGTTTGCGGCGAGGATGGGCTGCCGTTCAATACCCGCTTCGGCGATGGCACGCCGATCGGTCCGGACGTCGTGCAGTTGATCAACGAGGCCTACGACGCAAACACCATGCGCGAGCGGTGGCAGGCCGGTGACCTGATGCTCGTGGACAACGTTCGCACCGCGCATGGCAGGGAAGCCTTTGCCGGAGCGCGCGAAGTGGTCGTCGGAATGGCCAATGCGATGCGTCTGGCCGACTCCTCTCCTACCATCGAGGTCACGAGAAGCGCCTGACCGGTATTAGCCATGTCGCATACACCGTCACGGCTGGACTCTTTTCAACTAACGCCCGATGAAGTGCATGTCTGGTGCGTCAACCTAGACGTGCCGCATGGATGGTCCGCCAGCTTCTACGCGTCCCTCACGGGCGATGAGCGTAATCGGAGCGAACGGTTTCGATTCGATCGCGATCGGCGGCGCTTCATCGTGGCTCACGGAGTGCTGCAGGACCTCTTGGGGCGCTATCTTGGGACCCGACCTGACCGAATAAGCTACGTATACAACGCGTTCGGCAAGCCCGAGCTGAACCCAATGTTCGGCAGCAGGCTCAAATTCAACCTCAGTCACTCAGCCGGCCTTGCCCTCGTTGCCATCACCGCTGACTCAAGCGTCGGCATTGACCTCGAATACATCCGGGCGCAATCCGATCTCGCCGACATCGCAAGGCGCTTCTTCTCGCCTGAGGAGGCCGACTGTTTGATGGCTGTCCCGAGCCACCTCCGCACCGAGGCCTTTTTCAGCTGTTGGACAAAGAAAGAGGCTTACCTCAAAGCGTGTGGCGAGGGTCTCGCGATACCGTCAGACAGTTTTTCGATTCCACTGACCAACGATGCGGTCGAGACCCCAGTCGATTTTTATATAGCGCCAAACGATATCGGTCCCGCCAAGCGTTGGTCGATGTACACACTCGAGCCCGCTCCGGGCTACGTCGGGGCGTTGGTAGTCGCGGGAACCGGCTGGCGCTTGAGGCAACGGCCGTGGCAGATGCCTTCAAGACCGAAGGTCGTCGCGCTGAGTTTGCGCGCATGAAGCCGCGTTACTGGGCCTCATGTTTTCTCCTCGCGGCTGTAGCCGGCCCCGCGTTCGGCCAGATCACGATCGACGGCAGGCTCGATGAGCCTGAGTGGTCGAGTGCCCAGGTCTTCACCGATTTCCGCGTTATCGAGCCCTACACGCTCGGCCCGCCTCGTCACCCGACCGAGGTGCGCCTGCTCGGAACGCCCGAAGGCATCGCGATCGCGTTTCGTTGTACGCAGCCGCGCACCACGCCTCGGCAGAAAGAGCAGACGCCGCGCGACTCCGACAACAGCGGCGATCGCGTCAACGTCTACCTCGACCTCGACGCCGACGGAAGGGTCGCCTATAACGCGACGTTCGCGCTCGCCGGATCGCTGCAGGACGCCACCTACACCAACGAGAACGAGTACAACTCGGACTGGGACGGCGACATCGCGTACGCCGTGCGTGACGCCGAGGACGAATGGTACGTGGAGGCGCTTCTGCCCTGGACCATCGCTCCGAGGAAGGATCAGGGCACGCCGAAGCGAATGATCGGCGTCGCTTTCGACCGCGTGATCGCCTCGACGCAGGAGCGCAGCATGCTGCAGGGGCTGTCCTTCGACCTGCCGCGGTTTCTTTCGGAATTCCCCCAGGTGGAGATCGACCAGTACCGGAGTTCCCTGCTGCACGTGTTTCCCTATGCCAGCAGGACGGGCGACTTGCTGACCGAAGAAGGCCAGACGAAGGGCGGCGCGGACATCCTGTGGAAGCCGTCGGGCCAGTTTCAGCTCACCGCCACGCTGAATCCGGACTTCGGCCAAGTGGAGGCGGACGAGCTGGTGGTGAACTTCGACGCGATCGAGGTGCAATTCAGCGACAAGCGGCCCTTCTTTGCCGAGAACCAGGCGCTGTTCGACGTCCAGATCGGCAACTCCTCCGACCGCATGGTGTACACGCGGCGTATCGGCGGCGAGCGTGACGACGACGACGAGCTCGCCGCGGAGATCGACGCCGCCGTGAAGCTGAACGGCAACGTCCGCGGCCTGGAATATGGTTTTCTGTCCGCCGTCGAGCACGAGCATGACGTCGACATCGGCAGTGCGTTCGCCGCGCAGCGTCTGCGCTACAACACCGGCGCGTGGACGCTCGGCTATCTTGGCACCTGGACGGACAGCCCGTTTCTCGCCCGGGATGCAGAGGTCCACCAGACCGACGTGATCTGGCAGCCCAGCGAACTTCTGTATGTGCAAGCCAACCTGCTCGCCAGCAGCGTCGATGATGGCGTCGATTTGGATGATTTGGAGGATTTGGAGGAAGGGGAGGAGGCGGAGGTGGAGCGCTTCTCCGGCGACGGCGAGGTCGTCCAGCTGTTCTTAACGCCTTCTCCCGACTGGCAGCACGAGCTGAGTTTCACGCATTTCAGCAACGAGCTCGACTTCAACGATCTGGGATTTCAGGAACGGGCGAGCGTGCGACGCGTGGGCTATGCAGCCTCGTTCTACGTTCGTGATTTCGCCGCGGAGGATTCGCGCGGTTCCGTGCTCTGGGAGTTCAAACCGGAAGCGCGGTGGAACGACGACGGAGTCGAGCTCGGGCACTACCTCGGCCTGTTCCGCGATGAGCAGCGGCGCTCCGGCGCCGAGCTTCGCACCTCGCTCGAGGTCACGGGTCGAGGGTACGACGATCTGATTTCACGCGGCAATGGCAACGCGAAGATCGAGCCGCGGCTCGAGGGTCTGTCGCTCGGCTACTCGAGTCCGCGCCTCGGTAAGTGGCTCACCTCCGCCGACGGAACGGTCTTTCAGGAAGGGAACGACGACTACGCGTTCGAGACCTCGCTCAGGGCCGAGTTTTTCGCGCGCGACAATCTCAGCACCTCGGTGGAGGTGGGGATGCTGTGGAGCCGCGACTGGCTCATTTGGGAGGACGATAACCTGCTCGCGAGCTATCATCGCAAGCAGGCGTCCCTCGCGAGCGACGTGAACTGGTTTCCGGCAACCAATCACGAGCTACGCGTGAAGCTGCAGTGGCTCGCGATCGACGCTCGCGATCCGACGCCCTACCTGATCGAAGAGTCCGGCGACCTGGTCGAAAGCGACGACGAGGTGGACCCATTCTACGTGAATACCTTCGGGCTGCAGGTGCGGTACCGGTGGACTTTCGCGCCGCAGTCCGATCTCTACATCGTGTACGGCCGCGGCGGCTACCTCGAGGATGACGGCGAACAAAACGTGGGCGATCTCGTCTCGTCGGCTACCGATCTGCGCGACAGCGACCAGCTCATCGTGAAGGCGCGATTTCGCATCGGAGCGAACGGGACGCGCGTCAGAAACGGACCTGCTCTGTAATCCCCGAGGACGACGCGTGTGCTGCGAATCGGGGCGCCGGTCACCGTGCATCGGCCGTGCGCGCGCCCTCGCTCAGCGCCATGCTCAGGATCAATCGCAACTCGGGCGTGGGGTCCGCGCCGTCCGTGTGCTCGTTCCAGATCCTGATCGTATCCGGAGGGCTGGTGGCGACGCGCCCGAGCATCGCCGCGACCATCGCGTAGTGCTTCCTTTCGGGCGGCGACGACGCAACGGAATCCAGGATCGAGTCCGACGCCGCCGCCATCCCGGTGACGTCACGAGTCGCGACGGCCCGATACAGTGCAATCCAGGAACGAAAGCCGGGAGACGCTCGTTCGGCGCAGGGGCCTGGCGCAACGGTCTCGAGCAAATCCAGCGCTCGCTGCGGGTCCAAGTACGGCAGCGACACGACGGCGAGCGTATGCAGCACTTCGAGCCATTCCGCTTCGGATTGGGGTGCGCCGCACGACGCGGCGAGCGTGCGCAATACGGTCGCGAGCATGCCGTCGACCGGCGAGGCCGCGGAGCCCGGTTCCCCCGTGCCCTGAAGTCCCTTGAGATTTTCGTAGAGGGCCCGCGCGCGCGCGATCAGCACGGTGCGTTGGAAGCGCTCGGTCGCTGCGACAGGCTCGCCCGTGATCGCGCTCACTCCGAGCGTCTCGAGCAGCGGCAGCGGCGCAACGCTCCAGGCATAGAACAACGCGGCGCTGTCCAGCCTGAACCGTGCACGCCCCGCGTTCAGATCGAGGAACGGATAGTAATCGGAGTTGGCCGGCACGGCGGAACCGGCGATCAGGCTCTCCATCATCGGCCGCGACGCGGTGCCGCGCACGAGAAGGTCGCTTGGCGCGTGCAGCCCGACGCGCGCGAGCTCGTCCTTCAGCGCTCCGGCGAGCAGCCGCTCGAACTGGGGTGCCCCGAGCTGGCCGGATGCCTTGGCGACGATCAGGATATCCGTGTTGTCCGTGTTGTAGATCGCGTAGTCGGTAAAGTTGCGTGACAGGGCCTTCATTACCGACAACACGAGATCGTCGTTGAACTCGTACAGCTGTAGCCACTGCACGAACACGCCGTCGGCCGTGAGGTAGCGACGCACCAGTCCGTAGAATTCGTCGGAGAACAGGCTCGAAACGCCGCTCACCCACGGGTTCGAGGGCTCGGCAACGATGATGTCGTAAGCGGAGTTCTCGAGAGAAAAGAAGGTCTTCGCGTCCTCGATGTGGATGTGGCTGCGCGGATCGTCGAACGTGCGCGCCACTCGCTCGCCGAACCCATGCGCGGCTTCGACCATCGCCGTTTCGATCTCGATCGTGTCGACGCTTTCGAGCGACGGTTCGCCGAGAAACGTATGAGTCGTGAGGCCGGAGCCGAGACCGATGTTGGCGACCCGACGCGCGTCGGGGTTGTAGGCGAGGGGCACGGCTGCGGCCATGATCATCGTGATCTCGTCGGCCGTGGCTGGACTCTGCGGGTCCATTTGGATGGACGCGTCAGGCTTGCCGTTCGTCGCGATAACGACTTGCCCATCGTGCACCGTCAAGCTGATGCTGGCGGTCTTCCCGTCCTTGTAGTAGAGGACCTTCGTCTGCTCGTTCAGCTGCGCGATACTGCTCCGATAGACTCCGGATCCGAGCTTGCGCACGTCGAGGTCGACTGTTGCGAGGACGGCGGCGACAACGGCGCCGCTGAGCAGCGCGGCCCGCAGCACCGGTCGCGCGCGCGGCGCAGAGGCGGCCCTGTGGAGTAGCACGAGACCGAGCAGCATGTCGATCACGGCGGCAAGCCCAACCAAGTTCTTCAAGCCGAGCAGCGGCAGGCCGATATGCACCGCGAACAGCACGCCCGCGATCGCGCCGAGCGTGTTGGCGGCGTAGACCCGCCCGATCGCTCGTTCGCCCTGTTGCCCGCGCAGCAGCACGCTGGTGAATAACGGCAGCGTCATGCCTGCGAGAAACGTGGTCGGTACCATGACCAGCAGTGCGATGCCGTGACTGAACGCGGTGAATAGCGTGTAGCCCGTGTCCGTTCGCTGCAGCGCGCCGAGCGCGGCGGCCATCCAGTCGAATGTGCGCATGTACAGCGGCAGCGTCAGGACCGCGAGCACTCCCATCCACACTTGCACCCAGCCTGAAAAGCGAATCGGATCGCGGATCACGTCGATGCGACGTTTGATCCAGAGCCCGCCGAGTGCGAGGCCGGTGATGAATGCGCTCAGCATCAGCTCGAACGAATGCGTGGTGCCGCCGAGAACGAGGCTCAGCATTCGGATCCAACCGATCTCGTACATGAAAGAGGACGCGCCCGTCAGCGCTGCGGCGAAAAAGAACAAGACCGCGAGCGGATCTGGTTGCGCCGCCGCTGCGGTATTGGTCGGCCGAGGCGCCGTGGTGGTCGGCTGGGCGTCGAGCTTCACGAGCGTCCAGACGATCAGCGCGAGCCCGATGTTCAAGATCCCGGCAGTCATGATCGTGCCGGGCAGGCCGACCCAGCCGATCAGCCAGAAGCCGCTCGCGAGCACACCGACGGCGGCTCCGATGCTGTTGGTGAAGTACAGCAGCGCGAGGCTGGCGCCGGGCCGTTCCGGGTAGCGGCGCAGGATCCCCGTGCTCATCAACGGGAAGGTCATGCCGAGCAAGATCGATTGGGGGGCGATCAGCGCGGTCGCCGCCAGCCATTTGAGCGCATTGCCGAGCGTGGCATTGTCGACCGCGGGAAGCACCCACCCGTAGAACGAGTCGGCGACAGATACGAACACGTCGTGAAATACCAGCGCGATGACGCCGATGACCGCCTCCACTACGGCGTAGACCAAAATCGGCCTGCGCTTTTCGGCGAAGTTGGCAGCGAGCCACGATCCGAGCGCCATTCCGCCCATGAAGATCATCAGCACGAGCGATTGGGCGTAGGCGGCATGCCCGAGAAACAGCTTCAGGTAGTGCGACCAGATCGACTCGTAGATAAGCCCCGCGAAGCCCGAGATCGCAAAGATCGCGAAGAACACGGACCGCGGCACGGCTCTGCCGAGTTTGACGGCCGCAATCGCTGCACCGAATGTCGCGGGACGACTCATGAGAGATCCGATATTGGCAGTCCGCGGCATTATGTCTGATCGAGCATGTCAAGGAGCGATCCACGTCTCAATTTCCAGTCATGCAAAGTCCTGTCGGCTCGCCGTTCCTCGTGACATCGTTTGCCGCACGAGACCGGCCCAGTATTTCGCCGGTCCTGCGGAATGGACCTCCACGAGAATTGATTCGAAGATCCTGTTGCGAATGTGGTCCGCCGTCATTGGGGGCCGCCGCGGAATAAATCTGCGCCCGCGGTTTGCGTTTGGGGCCAGCACGCGATGGAAGCGGAATTGGCCGCCGCCGGTTGTCAATGGCGGGCTAGTTAGACGCGTTATGTTGCAAAGCGGTGAAGTTCAAGTTTCTTTTTTGTTACGGTAGGCGACGCTCGTCCGTTCTCGACAACAACAACAAGATCCTTCAAATGATGACCACCATAGATGGGCTCGACGGGCTGTTAGAGAAAGCTCGCCAGCCGGCCTTGTCTGAGCTTCGTGGGCTCCTGCAGCAAGTGCTGGCGGGCTACGGTTCCGGTGCACGGCTCGTCGAAGAGCAGAAGCTGCGTCGCTCGCGTGTCTACCGGCTGCGGTTCGAGGTTGACGGTCAGTCGCACTCGGTCATCGCTAAGAGGTTCTGGCCGAGCCGGGGGCTGCGCGAGCGGGCAGCGCTCACGCGCTGGATGCCGGCTGTTGGCCTGGGCGCACATGTCCCGAAGCTACTGGGAACGGCGGCGGAGAATACCGGCCGCTTGACCTGGCACGTGTACGAAGACGCGGGCGACTGGACCCTCGATCGCGGCTCGTTTGATCCGGATCGGGTGCGCGACGCGATCGAGTTGATTGCCCAAGTTCACGTGCGGTTCGCCGGGCACCGCCTGCTCGGCGAGATTCGCGCTGGTGGAGACCGCGGCGCAAATTTTTTCGCCGCTTGCGTCCGTGATGCTGCCAATGCGCTCCGATCCCTGCGCCCGCCGGCGGTGGACCTGTCGGCTGAAAATCTGGCACTGCGTGACCGGTTGCTGCTGCGGCTGGATGCACTCCAGCGAGAGCAGCTTTCTCGTACCGCCGACATGATCGAGCTCGGCGGTGTTGATACGTTCCTTCACGGCGACCTGTGGTTGGGCAACGTCATGGTGCTGCCGCCCAACGGTGGCGGTCATCGACCGGTGCTGATGATCGACTGGGACCACGCCGGCGTGGGGCCGGTCATCTACGACCTGTCGACACTGCTCGTCCGGTTCAAACCGGACAGGCGTCTGTGGGTGCTCGACTTGTACCGCGCCGCTGTCCGGCGTCAAGCGGGCTGGGAACTGCCGGATGCCGATCGGCTGAATCGCGTGTTCGAAACCTGTGAATATGCCCGGCTGGCGAACGCACTTATCTGGCCGGCAATCGCGGCGGCCGACCTGTCACCGGTGGGAGCGTTCGACGATCTGGCTGAAATCGAGCAGTGGTTCGAAAAGCTCCAGCCGGTGCTTCAATGTTGACCCCGGAGATGAGACCGCGCCGTTCGCGCTCGACCTGAGCGATTCGACCGTCTCGATACGCGGCCGGGGTGGACGAGCGACGTCGCTCCGGAGTCCAACCAACGGCGCGTGTGGTAGGCTTTCGGCCATGTTTTCCGGCCTCATCCAACGCCTCGCAACGATCGGCATAGCGACAACCGCGGTGGTGACCTGGCCGTCACCGGCGGCGGCACAGGCGGTGGGATCGGCTGATTCGCTGGCGGCCGCCAGAGTGGACCCTGGCTGGGTACCGCCGCGCAACGCGTGGGGCCAGCCCGACCTGACGGGAACCTGGACCACGGACGACATGCGCGGCATACCGCAGTCGCGTCCGCCGCAGTACGGCACGCGGCCGTATCTCACCGACCAGGAATTCGCGGACCGCGAAGCGCAGCGCGAACGCGCGAGGCAGACGCAGGACCGCGGCGCGGCGGGCACCTTCCGCAACGAGGAGGGCACGCGCTCCTTCAGTTACACGTCGATGGTGATCGACCCGCCGGACGGTCGCGTTCCGTCGAGGGTTCCGGCGGCGGAGCAACGACGCTCGACGCCCGGCACGTACGGCGTGGGCCCGTTCAACAGCGTGCGCGACTTCAACCTCTACGATCGTTGCATCACGCGGGGCGTGATAGGCTCGTTCGGACCGGCCGTGTATGGCAACGGCGCGCGCATTCTGCAGACGCCGAATGCCGTGATCATTTCCTACGAGATGGTTCACGATACGCGCATCATCCCGCTCGACGGCCGCCCGCCGCTCGCGCCGAATATCCGCCAGTACATGGGCGACTCGCGCGGGCACTGGGAAGGGAACACGCTCGTCATCGTCACCTCGAACTTCACCGACAAGACGAGCATCGCCGGCGTGCGGCACAGCGAGGAGCTGCGGCTGACCGAACGTTTGACACGCATCGACCCGGCCATGATCGACTACCAGGTCCGCGTCGACGATCCGCTGACGTGGGAGAAGCCGTGGACGATGCGCATGACGATCACGCAGCAACCCGGTTACGAAATCTATGAGTATTCGTGCCATGAGGGGAACATTGCGCTCCGGCACACCCTGATGGGCGAACGCGCCTACGAGGAGGCGGCCGCCGAGGCCGCGGCGAAGGGGCTACCGCCGCCCGAGCGCGTTTTCGAACGCGTCAACGGACCGGACCGGGGACGATAAGCCACGCCGGCCTTCAGGCGCGCCGAGCACGCAGCGACGTCGCGTAGCTCACGTACAACAACCTGGTCCCCTGAGCGCTTGCGCGCCGACGGGAGTAGTATTCCGTCAAACCAGCCACTTGCCGCAATGTGGAACAGTTTGCCGCCGGAGCGCTGCTTGGACCTTATCGTATCGAGGGCGTCCTCGGCGCGGGCGGGATGGGCCGCGTCTACAAGGCCGTCGATACGCGGCTCGACCGTCCGGTCGCCATAAAAACATCCGATGCCCGCTTCACGGAGCGTTTTGCGCTCGAAGCCCGCGCGATCTCGGCGCTGAATCATCCACACGTCTGTACGCTCTACGACGTCGGGCCGAATTTTCTCGTGATGGAGCTCATCGAAGGGCAGACGTTGGCCGATCGCCTCGCGATGGGCCCGATCGAGCTCGACGAAGCGCTGCGCATCGCAAGACAGATCGCGGCCGCGCTCGAAGCCGCGCACGAGAAAGGCATCGTCCACCGCGATTTGAAACCCGCCAACATCAGGCTCACGGCCAACGGCACGGTCAAGGTACTCGATTTCGGACTCGCGAAGATGCTGCAGCGCGAGGTTCCTACCGGCGCGCTCGGCCTCACCGAGACCGGTGCCGTGCTCGGCACGTCCGGCTACATGGCGCCCGAGCAACTCTACGGACAAGCCGTCGACAAGCGTGCCGACATTTGGGCGTTCGGCGTCGTTCTCTACGAGATGCTGGCCGGGGAGCGGCCTTTCGGCAGTGGCGCGGGGAAGAAGCGTGCCTTCGAAGCCGACGACGCGTCGCGACAGGCGCACGCGCAGCTTCCGCGCAAGGTGCAGCGACTCTTGCGAAGCTGCCTCCAGGAGGACCCGCGCGAGCGGTTGCGCGACATCAGCGATTTTCAGTTGCTGCTCGAGGACGAGTCTTCGGCCGCACCCGCGGCTGAGGGTCCGTCGCGGCGCGCATTCGCGGGCGCGTTGGCAGGGGCTGTCGGTGCCACGGCGCTCGGGGCGTGGGGCTGGTTGCGCTCGCTGACCCCCACGTCGCCGACTCCGCCCCGTGGACGTTTTACTGCGACGCTGCCGGCCGGGGCGCGAATGTTTCGGGAAGGTGTGGTCGGGTCGTCGCTCGCACTTTCACCCGATGGCAGTCTGCTCGCGATCGCCGCGACGGACAACGAAGGCGAACAGCTCTACATTCGCAAGATCGACGACCTCGTCGCGACGCCGCTCAAGGGCACGGCCGGCGCGAAGAGCCCCTTCTTCTCGCCGGACGGCGCCTGGATTGGATTCTTCGCGAACGGTCGTTTGCGTCGCGTTCCGGCCGAGGGCGGCGCCGCGATCGATCTCGCCGCTGCGCCCGGCGCCGCGGTGGGTGCGTGCTGGGGCCCCGATGACCGCATCGTGTTCGGCACCGGCTGGCGATCCGCGCTGCAGGTGGTTTCGGCGCGCGGT
>Ga0105252_10001308_pt1 | contig 11309 bp, 15 predicted proteins | sample EasRivMeERMZT100_FD_89675 | JGI IMG/M metagenome (GOLD analysis project Ga0105252, IMG submission 89675) | Soil microbial communities from meander-bound floodplain in the East River, Colorado, USA - East River MetaG ERMZT100 | ecosystem: Environmental > Terrestrial > Soil > Floodplain | place... | reverse complement strand
TGACATTAACGATCCCATAAAAGTAGAAGATTTAGAAGACGGAGAAAATGCCTCGACCCGCGCTCAAGCACTTCCTGATAGTACGCATGTGGCTCAGAGTCCACGTAAACAAATCAATGTTCCCAATTCGGTTCTCTCAACTGTTAGATTAGCAGGGGACGATTCGGGTGAGGAAACACGCGATGAAGTGCATGAGATAATTGTGGAGCAAAGTGACCAAGGAGTTAGACGATGAGCAATTCACTGGATATGTTCAACATTGACACGGATGCACCGAGTCAATATACCCAATACGACATTCCGCAACCACCGTTCATTCCGCAAGATGTGGTTACGGGTGATGTAAACATCGTGACGACCATCACTGGATCAACAGGTCCAATCACCTTCTCTAGCCCTGATGGATTTGCGTTTAGCGGGGGAACAGGTGGGTCGGTGGTGTTCACGGTATCGAATCCCGCAACCGCAAGAGCGGCATTAGGCGCAGCGGCAAGCGGGGTCAATACTGACATCACAGAATTGAATGGAGCCTCGCAAGTGGACGTGAGTGCGCGTTATGAAGTAGCAGGTACTCAAGTGGTTACGGCGCAACAAGCGGCAATTCCTAACGCTATCCTCGGCACTGAGGTAGCAACTATTAACTTGATTCTTGCAGCCTTGAGAACGCACGGATTAATCGCTACGTAAAATGACTGTACGCATAGTTCTAATAGGGGGAGGAGATGGTGGCGGCTCAGGCGCGTCGGGCTACTCCGGCTACTCAGGTAGTGGTGGCGGCGGAGCGGGCACGTCGGGGTACTCCGGCTATTCAGGTGCGGGTGTGTCAGGCTATTCGGGGTTTTCCGGCCCTTCAGGATACTCAGGTTTTTAAGGTGCGAATCAGGGTGCATCTGGTTACTCAGGATTCAGTGGGCCATCAGGATATTCAGGATTTTCAGGGGTGAGCGGGTACTCGGGATTTAGTGGGGCGAGTGGATATTCAGGCTACTCAGGAATTAGTGCTTATAGCGGATTTTCTGGGCCGTCAGGGTACTCTGGATTCAGCGGCCCGTCAGGTTATTCAGGATTCACCGGAGTTAGCGGCTACTCCGGCTTCAGCGGTGTTTCCGGCTATTCAGGTTTCAGTGGTTACTCAGGGTTCTCAGGTTATAGCGGCTTCTCTGGCCCAAGCGGCTACTCAGGATTTAGTGGACCATCGGGCTACTCTGGTTATTCCGGTGTCAGTGGCTATAGCGGCTACAGTGGCGTGAGTGGGTATTCGGGATTCTCGGGTGTCAGTGGTTATTCAGGTTATTCAGGACTAGGAACTATCGTTGCGAATCATGGCTCAGATGATACCTACACCGGAATTATTCTGACGGGCTTGAATAACTCGGGTGGTGTCACTCAGTGGGAAGCGGTTGTTCTCAATAGTTCTAGCCAATGGGTGTTAGCCGACGCGAACGGTGCGGGGCTATTTCCCGCCCGTGGGATAGCCATTGCTACTGTATCAACGGGTAACGCCACGACGGTATTAACGTATGGCACGATCCGCAATGACGCTTACAACTTTACTCCCGGAGCACCACTTTATTTATCGGCTACTCCCGGCGCAATTACCGCAACGCCCCCATCGACAAGTGGAGATGTTGTTCAAGTGATTGGTTACGCATTGACTGCGGATATTATCTTTGTGGACATGAATTCAACTTACTTAACCGTAACCTAGATGACAATTAGTTCTATCAACGGTCAGGCTTTTTCAGCATTATCGGCGGTGAAAGGGATCACGCTCGCATCGCTCTCGGCTGTCAACGGGCAAACAATTGCAGCAGGCAGTTTTCCGACAACGGGAATTCTTGATGATTTCAATCGCACTAACGCAAATCCTTTAGATGGTGACTGGACACAGGGATTTCAGGGAACATTTGATGGCGATCTTCAGGTGCTTTCAAATGCTTGTGCGTGGGCTTCGGGAGGCTTGAGTGATTCAGGTACAGCGACGTGGGACACAGCATTCAATGCCAATCAGGAAGCGTACATGACAATCGTAACTCGGGTTGATGGTTCTCAGCACACGTTGATATGTAGAGCAAATAACGCGGGCGCGTCTAACGTGACGGGATATGAAATCGTGGCCCGCACAAATAACAGTGATGTGCGAGTTATCCAGTGGGACAGTGACGTGTCCGCTGCTGTACTGGATACGTTTAGTCAGACCATTAGCGACGGGGATACATTCGGTGTGTCGCTCTCAGGGACTGTAGGGACGGTCTACTACAAGGTGGGAGCAGGCGCTTGGGGTTCAATCGGAACCTTTGATGCTTCTGCTTATAACGCAAGTGGAAAGATAGGAATTTCTTTATTTCTGAACGGGACTGTATGTGATGATTTTGGTGGAGGAAACATTTAGATGTCGGCAACTGAAGAAATCATAGCAAGTTGGACACCTGTAATAGTGCGCGGAGCTACCTACCAAAAGACTCTCTCCATCACCGATGAAGACGGCGATCCGGTAAGTTACAGTAGTGCTCAGATTGACGTGATCCCTAACGATGCGGCGGCTTTCAGTTGGACGCAGGCGAGTGGAAACTTTACTTTCGTGAGCACCGGAGTCTACAGTCTCACGCTAACACCTGCTGAGGCGACTGCGCTTGTGTGGTCATCAGGAACTTATCATTTGAATGTGGTGGAAAGTAGCGGGGCGGTGAATCCCTGCTTAATTAGTGGTTTGATATTCTGTGAAGACTGTTAAGGTGGCTTGCTAATGCCCACTGTTTACGAAGGCGAAGATAACATTCGGATAGTCACGATTGGCACTCCGGGTAGTTCTGGCTACTCAGGCTTCTCTGGTTACTCAGGAGCTAACCCCGGCTCGTCCGGCTATTCCGGCTTCTCAGGCCCATCAGGTTATTCAGGGTTCAGTGGCGCAAATCCCGGTGCAAGTGGCTATTCTGGATTTTCCGGCCTCAGTGGCTACTCGGGATTTTCTTCCACGAGTGGTTACTCAGGGTTTAGCGGGGCAAATCCCGGTGCTTCTGGTTACTCAGGGTTTTCTGGGCAAAGTGGTTATTCGGGTTATTCAGGAACAAGTGGACAGTCGGGACGAAGTGGTTTTAGTGGCTATTCAGGTCGAAGTGGGTATTCGGGTTACTCGGGTTCAGGGGTGTCAGGTTATTCGGGGTACAGCGGGTCAGGTACGAGTGGCTATTCCGGCTTCAGTGGTTCGAGTGGTTATAGTGGTTATTCGGGCATAAGTGGCTACTCGGGATTTTCAAGTGTTTCCGGCTATTCAGGTTTTAGTGGCGCGGGTGGTGGTGGCGGAACTTCCGGTTACTCAGGGTATTCAGGAGTATCCGGCTATTCTGGTTTTTCATCTGTTAGTGGGTATTCGGGGTTTAGTGGCTCAGGAGTTTCAGGTTATTCCGGCTACAGCGGCTCGGCTGGCGCGGGAGTTATCACTGTAGACCAACTCACTGGAGATGTTTCCAATGCTACCACGACGCCTGCGAAGATAACCGGACTTGACCAAACCCTGACGGCTGGAACCTACATCTTTCAATACTACATCCGCTATCAAGTTGCAGCCACTAATGACGGGCTTTCGTTCTCGGTTAACTACACTGGCACAGTTACATCTTATACTTCAGTTCTTCGTTATTCTGCGGCTGGCACAACGGCAGTTTCGGACACTGCCGATCAAAACGCTGATGGAGTTAACGGACAAATCTATCAAGCATGGGCGCGGCGAGCGGTATCCAACACGGCCAACATGGGGCCAACCGTAAACACGGACACACAAGATGCCGATTGTTTAATGATTCTGGAAGGGTTGTTGGTGGTGAGCGATGGCGGGAATATCGAACTCTGGCACGCTTCATCCGCAACGGCTACTTCTACGGTGAAAATTGGTTCTTCCTTAGTGTTAATCAAGACCGCATGAAGTGGACTGACATTTTCAAACGAGCCAAGCCTAAAGGACTGGACATTAATCAGCCAATTCCTGTTTCCTCACCTAAAGTCTCTTTACCGGAACCTGACAAAGAGAGTCCCGTATGGAAGCGCTTGAACCTGAAGCCACGTCGGATGAGTGCGGTTGATAAAGCAAAGAGAGCGTAAGACTTGAGTATGACAAAACCGTCTGTGTCCATAGTGATTCCTACGTATCTCCGTCACGACAAGTTGCGGCAGTGTGTGCAATCGATCATTGCCTATACGAACTTAGATAGCACTGAATTAGTGGTAGTGTGCAATGGTGCTGCTCAAGAAGCTGAACAGATTTGCGTGGCAACACGGCAGCAGCGCATTGTTGAGTATGAAGATGAGTTGGCCCACCCAGAATTGATTAGCGAGCAAGATCGTCCTGAATGGGAGGCGCGACTCAATGCGTCATTGCAGGTACTACGAGAGCGCGACACTGAGCTTCCTATTTCACTGCTGTGGTATCCAGACGCCATCGGCTATCCAAAGGCTTGCAACGCAGGTATCAAAGCATCTGACTCTGAGTTCGTTATTCTATTCAACGATGATTGTTTGCTTCTCTCGCAGTCAAGGAATGAGTGGGTAGACGTACTCATGCAGCCTTTTTTACAATCTGACAAGGTTGGGATTACTGGGCCACAACGAATATGGGATGAAAACTCAGAACATAGTTTTCTGATTTTCTTCTGTGTCATGTTGCGTCGTACTTGTTTGGATGAAATTGGTTTGCTTGACGAATCAACAGGGATGGGCTTTGGCGAAGACACCATCGCCTGTATTGAAGCGGAACGGAAAGGCTGGAAAGTATTAAAGGTTCCTGACGATCATCTGGAGAACACGTTAGCCGATATTGATCCTCATACAACTACGCTGGAAACATGGAAGCATGACAAACTTTGGGTTGGCAATTTTCGGTTGTTTCACGATGCTGAGAGCACGCTAGGTAGAATTCCAGAAAGTGAAGCAATACTCCGTAAGAACCGAGCAATGCTGCGAGAAAGGTATGGCAAGAAAGAAGTGAATACCCCTACAGATGGATGCACGAAGTGTGGTGGCCCAACTTGGGATGGTGTGTGTTTGGGCACTGAAGGCAAGTTGAATTGTGACGGTGTGTATGTGTGGCGAGCAAGCCTTGTGGACGGTTGGTTCGGGGCAGATGAGGGACAATGGTTGGCCCAACAAGTAATGGCGTTGCCCCCCAACTCTAAGATTCTGGAAATTGGAAGTTGGCATGGACGTAGTTCGCGGTTCATTGCCGACAACCTTTCTGAAGATTCTCAAGTGTGGTGCTGTGACACGTTCAACGGATCGAGTGGTGAACCGGAGATGCACGGCACAGCGCATTGGGACAGAGGCGATCATGCTTTTCAGTGGTGGTGGTGCAACTTGCAGGAACATATCATGGGAGGGCGAGTAGTTCCCGTCAGAATGCACTCTGAGAATGCCGCGCACACGTTTACTCATCTTGTTGAAAAAGGGCAACTACCAAAGTTTGATTTGATTTTCATTGATGGCGATCATAGTGAAGAAGGAATTAAGAAAGACGTTGAAGCATGGCTCCCGCTACTTAAAGAAGGCGGCTTGATGTGTGGTCACGACTACTACAAGGAAAGCGAAGGCCCGTGGTGGGTGCATGTGCGCCAATTTGTAGAAGCGCGATTTCCAAAGGTGCAGAAAGCCGCAACCAGCATTTGGTATGTAAGACCACATGAAGTAGAAGACAAAGCCGCAAAGGAAGCGAGAGCCTTGGGCAAATGTTGGTATGTGGAGCCAAACACTCCTCGTCTTCACTGTTGGGAACCGATTGGGCACGATGGCCCACACAAGTGTTTTGTGCGTTACGCGTCCGAGCCTGAGATTGGTACTGAAGTGGAGTGTGATGCGGCGATTCGCTCTCAGCGGTTTACGGTAGAGTTTTTGGAAAACGCAAATCAAGGGATAACAGAAGTACCGACCTTTGACTATGAAGTGAGTGAGTCTGAGCGCGGCCCAACAGCGTTACCGCAAGGTGGCGAAGCTGAATACTCTGCGGTGATAGAGAATGAACACCGCACCATGATTGACAAGTGGTTTGAGGCGGTTCCTATAAACGCAGCCATTCTCGACTTAGGATGTGGCAGCGGTGTAGCCGTAAAGATGCTGCGTGAGCGCGGGTTTGTAAATGTGCTTGGGGTGGATGTAAAAGGCGGTGAAGGTGTAACGCAAAGTGACATGCACTCGCTCCCACTTGCCGATAACTCAATTGACATTATTTATTCGGTACATTCACTTGAACATGCCGCCGATCCATTAAAGGTACTAAGTGAGTGCAAGCGCGTACTCAAGCCCGAAGGCCAACTGTTTTTGATTCTTCCCTACCCCGACTACATCTATGACGAGCATCGGCTCAACGTGCATTGTGGTTCCATCCCGCTGGGACTGAACAAAGTTGATAACGCTCAGTCGCTGTTAAAGACGCTTGAGCAAAGCGGCTTTACACCACTCTCAGCAGAGGGTGGGTATCTGCGGAATGAGTCAGAGATTTACCTGCAACTCAAGTCTGAGCGGGGACATGTTTACGACTGTTTTATCTACAACGATGAGCAGGAAATTCTGGAAATACGCCTTGCGACTCTTTACGATCACGTAGATCGCTTTGTGCTAGTGGAAGGCACGTTGACTCATTCGGGCCATCCCAAACCACTTCATTTCGAGGAGCACAAAGAACGCTTCAGTAAGTATCTCGACAAGATTAGCCATGTAGTCGTGGATAACTATCCCGAAGTGGCTGACCTTGCGGGCGCAAGTGAGTTGGATAACACCGCAAACAAAGCGTGGGTACGAGAGCGACACCAACGGGATCACATCATGGTGGGCTTGGAAGGCTGTAGAGATAACGACATTGTTCTCATCGGAGATGCAGACGAGATAGTTAATCCTGAAGTGCTGAAGACCTACGATGTAAGTCAAGGGCTGTGTCGATTGAAACAACGGTTGTTCTACTATTACCTCAACTGTGAGAACAAAGCAGGTTGGGACTGGCTCAAGATTGCGCCGTACAAGGTAGTGAAAGAGTTGACTCCGTGTGGAATCAGGTATCCGCCTGCGGGACATACGCCTTTGATTGAGAACGGTGGATGGCACTTCAGCTTCGTTTCCGATGTAGAGGGAATGATGCAGAAGGTGCGGGACTATGCACACGTTGAATACGCGACAGATGAGTTCTTGAACAAAGAACGGATTGAGAAGCTGATTAGTGAAGGGCGCGACATCTTTGGACGCGATGAGCAGTACGAGTTTGTGATCGTTGATGATAGTTACCCGCAATACGTGCGCGATAATTACAACGAATTAGAAACACGAGGATTGATTCGTCTACGGTTGAGCGATACCGTAGGCCGTCTTGAAACAGCGTGGAAGGATTTAGATGAAGCGCTGAACAGGCACGGACTTATTGACGGTGGTAAGGTAATTGAGTTCAAGCAACCAATCAAACCCCACACCGTCACCGCCTGCGTCTCAACCAAAGACAGATACCAAACTACACTTGCACCCTGCATCTCGGCTATCGTCAACCAAACCCGTAAGCCAGAGAAGTTAAAAATCTACGATGATGGCGCACAAGAGAATCTGTTTGAACTTGCTCCCTTTAGTGGACTGCTCCGACTCGCTCAGGACAAGGGGATTGACGTTGAAGTGTTGAGCACGCCACGTAAAGGGCAAGTAGGAAACCATCAGCATTGTTTGGATAATGCAACTACAGAAGTTGTGTGGCGCGTGGATGATGACGAGTTGCCGGAGCCGGACTGCTTGGCGAATCTTTTGGCTGAGTTGAAGGATGGAGTCGGAGCGGTAGCAGGCTTGGTGCATCATCCCGCGAACGTGCAACCATTACCCGCTGACCTGAGTGGCAACCTAACCGACATTGACCGTGGTAATTTACAGTGGTACGAATGGAATTCTGGCCCCCGCGAAGTTGAGCATCTCTACAGCACGTTTGCTTACAAAGTGAGTGCGGCTAAAGAGGCAGGCGGGTATCCGATGGAACTGAGTCCGGTAGGCCATCGTGAAGAATCAATTTTCTCTGCGCGTATCAATCGAGCGGGATACAAACTTCTGGTGACACCACACGCAAAGACGATTCATTTACAAGAAGCAACGGGAGGAATCAGAAGTTACCACGACGGAACCTTGTGGCAGCATGATGAACGAGTGTTTCAGGAATACTTGAAGGCGTGGGGACTACCCGTTCACGATACAAAGATGGTTGTGTGCGACTTTGGATTAGGTGATCATCTGATACTCAAAGGAATTTGGGGCGAGTTAAAGCGTAAATTCCCTGAACGCAAATGGACGCTCGCGTTGTGTTTCCCTGAAGTGTTTGCGGGAGAGGATGCGACAATTATCTCTATCGCGGATGCAAAACTGCTCCTCGGTTCACGTTACGATGAGCACTCGGTCTATCGCTACGCATGGGATAACAACTTTGTGAAACCAATGCCGGAAGTAATGATGGAGTTCTTTAGCAAATGAAAATAATCATTGCAGCGTGGGCCGCGAAACTTCCAAGCGGCATCTACAATGCCAAGAATTATCCTTATTGGAAAGAGTTGGTTGCCTTACTTAATGCGGAGGGCCATGAGGTGATTCAAGTCGCAGGAAAGGGCGAAGATCGCGTTGAGGGAACGGCGATGTTTATGCAAGGGTTCCCGCTGGACAAGTTGGAAGAAGTGCTCCGAGACGCAGACACTTGGATTTCGGTTGATAGTTGGCTGCCTCACTTCTGCGCCACCATGCGACTCAAATCAGGCATCGTGCTGTGGTCACAATCCGACCCACGCATCTGGGGCTACAAGCACAATATCAACTTGAGCAAACCGGAGTATCTACGACAGTGGCAATATGCTCCGTGGTATGACGTGGCCCATGACCCGAATGCCTTTGTTGAGCCACAACAAGTAATGGATGCTCTACATGGAAGACTTGCTCAGTCTCAGATTGCTTGACCCGATTGCCGACCGTGACTTGTTTGTGACAGCTTACGAGTTTCGGCAACCTAAGAAGCATCTCTCTGCCCCGCGAATCGACTTTGAAACCTTCATTGATACTAATCCGACACACTTGACCATTGGGTTATTCAACGGCGAATTGCAAGTGGTCTATTTCTTCCAAGAGTTTCAGCCCCGACATTTTGACGCGCACTTCACCTCACGCAAGGGTGTGTCGCGGGAAACAGTGCTTGAGGGTGGCCGGCAAGTGTTGGACTTGATATTGAGCAATGGCGGGGAAGAAGTAAGTGCGTTAATCCTGCCCGTGAACCGTCCACTGCGTCAATTTGTCGCGGAGTTGGGAATGGCGCGAATTGGAACTATGTTATTCACGTCGGTTGACGATTTGGCTGAAGATAGTAAGCCGCGAGTGTTTCTAAAATATGCTGCAACTTCAAGGATGCGAGTTCCTTAGATTTCAAGTACGTTTCAAATGAAACTACCCCGTCATGGCAATTCCTTAAATTTGTACGATCTAAATAGTCCAGCCAATTCAGTTTTTCAGCGGGTGGCGGGTTGATTGTGGGCCGCAATTCTTCTCTACTGTAGACTTTTGCATATCGCGTTGAGAACACTTTTTCAGCGGCCCGAGTCACGCAATTTGTAGTCACTGCATCCCAAGCGTTAAGGCTGGGAAAATCGAACCATTCATGGCCGATGGAATACTCAGTGAGCGCGTCAAGCAGAAGGGTCTCGACCTCAATCGCCAATAATTGAAAGTCTACGTAGATAACGTCTACGATCACTAGCGGACACGAGCGTTCCCAGCTAATCGCTTTTACGCGGGTTCTTAGATTGGAAGTCCACCCAATTTTATAAATCGTGGAATTGGTTTCATTAAGCAAGTATATGCAGTAGCTTTTCTTCTTCATTTGCCAGCCGTTCTTTGGATGTTATTGCAGTTGCCGCACAGTAAGTAGAACTTCTTGATGTCACGCAAGATTTGGTAGTAACCCTTCAGCCCTCTACTCTCCCGCTTACCGCCGCAGATTTCGAGCGCCCGCTTATTGTTAAATCCGCACTTGGAGCACGCCCCACCTAACTGTTGAATTATCCGCTTTCGCAATTCTGCTTGGCGTCGTGAACTTTCAGACCGCATAGCGGTAAGTGTAACACACACACTAAGTTAGGGCAAGTTTTAATTGCTTTCAATGTTTGCTTGGTGCTAATGTTGCACAGCGGAACCACCGCACGTTTCTAAAATATGCAAAAAGGGCGTAACCCTCATCGGATTCGGCAAAAAAACTCAAGAGTCCACGCAGACCCAATCGGGTCGGTCGAGTAGCCGTGTAGTTGACAGCCCTGATATTCAAGCCGCCCGCAACGACCGCGCTCAAATTGACCCTTCCATTGGCTATCGCTTAGGCGAGCAGCAACGCAATCTAAAAGAATCATTCAATAACCCGATGGGTGGATATACGACACCTCAGATTCGGGATGCAATCATGCGTTCCGAGGGGCGAGAACTCGCGCAGCAGGCAGGGCAGCAAACGCGAGAAGGACAATTTGACGTAAATCGGTTGAATCAGAATCGGAACCTTGCATTAGCGGGTTTGACGCGAGGGACAGACGAAACAAGTTCAGGAACTTCATCGGGGACAGTTAAACAAAAAGACCCGTGGGGAACGGCAATGCAACTCGGGGGACTTAGCCTTTAGGTAGGAGACAAGTATGGCACCACCACCCTTAAGCTCTCAATATCAGAAGATCGTTCCCAAGGCGGCGAGTTACACAATCCTTCCGGGAGATGACGTGATTGAGTTCACGGTGGTAGCTCCCGGTGTAGTGGCGACGATGCCATTGGCGAAAGACTGTACGATCTATTCTGGTCAAAACCTCAAAATCGTTTCCAACAAGTCCACGTCGTCAGACGAGATTACGGTAGCGGTGCAATCGGGTAACACGCTCGTTGGGGTGACGGGCGCATCGGCAACTCTGACTTTAGCAGTCGGTGATACAGCTTTCTTACGCGGCAATCAAACAACTACTTGGAACATGACCGGAGGGGTTGGGACTTCTGGCGTTTCGGGTTACTCCGGATTCTCTGGCGCGTCTGGCTACAGTGGCTTCTCTGGCTACAGCGGATTCAGCGGATACTCTGGTTACAGCGGCTGGTCAGGATTCACGGGTATCTCTGGTTACACAGGAATTAGCGGCTACACAGGAGTCTCAGGCTACAGTGGCTACACAGGAGTTTCTGGTTACTCAGGATTCTCGGGTTATTCGGGTTATACCGGGGTTGCACCTTAACTTTTTAGGAGAACGAAATGGCTCCATTAAATTCAGTTTATGTAAAGTACACAGTTGCCGGGGATGCGGCTT
>Ga0105252_10001305_pt1 | contig 11338 bp, 14 predicted proteins | sample EasRivMeERMZT100_FD_89675 | JGI IMG/M metagenome (GOLD analysis project Ga0105252, IMG submission 89675) | Soil microbial communities from meander-bound floodplain in the East River, Colorado, USA - East River MetaG ERMZT100 | ecosystem: Environmental > Terrestrial > Soil > Floodplain | place... | reverse complement strand
TACGACAATGAGATGGGCTACACCCACTCACTAATGCTCCATGTGCTGAAGACCGCCAAGTTTCTAAAATAATGAAAATCTATATTGGCTCAGATCATGCCGGATTCGAGCTTAAAGGTAAACTCATAACCTTTTTGAAAGAGCTCGGTCACGAAGTTGAAGATAAAGGCGCTTTTAAATTTGATCCTAACGATGACTACCCGGACTTCGTCCGCCCAGTAGCAGAAGAAATTTCTAAAAATCCAAAAGCTCGTGGAATAGTTCTCGGTGGTTCAGGAGAAGGGGAGGCGATGCTGACCGACCGATACCGTGGTGTGAGAACAGCAGTATGGTATGGAGGGAGTAAGGAGATAATAAAACTTTCTCGCGAGCACAATGATGCAAATATTTTATCTATTGGTGCACGATTTGTAACTGAAACAGAAGCAAAGCTTGCAGTAGAGGAGTGGCTTGAAACTCCATTCTCAAAAGAAGAACGCCATAGTCGAAGAATTCACAAAATAGACTTATAAAATGTTAGAATTTGGATATGAATGAAATCATCCCAGCCATACTCCCAAAAGATGTTGAGGATCTGATACATAAGGCAGGGATGCTACCACTTGAGATTCCATTCTTTCATATGGATGTATTAGAAGAAGACATCTGGGCAGAAAATATAAACAAAGAATTTGAAGCGCATCTCATGGTGAAAGATCCACACTCTATTATGAACCGCTGGGTAGAGCGCGGCGCCAAACGTCTAATTATCCACAAGCCAGATGCCGAGATAGCAAAGTTTAGAGATAGAACAGAGATTGGCTTAGCCGCCGAGATGGATACCCATCTTGAAGAAGTATTCCCGTTCGTCGACTTCGTCGACTTTATCCACCTGATGAGTATCGATGAGATAGGAGAGCAAGGTCATCCGTTGGATGAGAAGATCTTTGATAGAATAAAACAAGTGAGAGAGAAGTATCCAGAAATTCCTATTAGCATCGACGGTGGTATCAATGCGAAGAATTATAAAAAGCTCATCGAAGCTGGGGCAACAAGACTTATAGTTGGATCACATTTCAAAGAAGTATGGAACTCAATGATGACCGGATAGTAGAGCTCAAGGAGAAGGCGAATAATATTCGCATCTCCTTAATCGAATCATTAATAGCCGCGGGCTCCGGCCACACCGCAGGTCCTTTGGGTATGGCAGATATATTTACCGTACTTTTTTTCCACACACTTAAACATGATCCAAAGAATCCTGGTTGGCCAGAGAGAGATAGGGCCATCCTCTCAAACGGTCACATTTGTCCAGTCTTATATTCAACCATGGCACATGCTGGCTACTTCCCAGTTGAAGAATTAAAAACTTTGCGTAAATTTGGCTCAAGACTCCAAGGTCATCCGCACCGAGACTTCCTACCTTCGCTTGAAACAAGCTCCGGACCACTCGGTTCTGGATTATCACAGGCGGTTGGGATGGCAATAGCTGACAAAATGGATCACGGTATGACAAGTGGCAAACGCATTTATGCACTTCTCTCTGATGGGGAACTAGATTCTGGGCAAATTTGGGAAGCGGCGATGCTGGCTGGTAAAGAAAAGCTTTATAACTTAACAGCTATTATCGATCGTAATAATATTCAGATTGAAGGTTATACAGAAAATATTATGCCGCTCGAATCTCTGTCTGATAAATGGCGAGCATGGAACTGGCACGTCATAGAAATAGATGGTCATAATATTGAAGAGATAGCGGATGCATTTGATGCTGCAAAATCAGTTGTGGGCATGCCAACCATGATTATCGCCCACACCATCCCTGGCAAGGGAGTGCCGGAATTTGAGCGCGACTATCGCTGGCACGGTAATCCTCCAGGCAAAGGTCCAACAGATAAGGTTCCAGCGGACAAACAGGCACAAGTAGCATTAAATGACCTTAGAACCTTGGGAGGGAAAATAAAAAGTGAACACCAATAATGCTTAATCCTGAATTAAAACTTAATACAAAGATGTTTGAGAATCCGCCAGCTGGCGGAGAGCAGGTTCCTATTCGCCAGGGATTTGGTGAGGGATTACTTGCGGCAGGGGAGAAGAATTTACAAGTAGTAGGAGTATGCGCGGATCTTACTGAGTCGACAAAAATGAATCTTTTTGCTGACAAATTTCCAAACAGATTTATACAGGTCGGGGTAGCAGAACAAAATTTAGCTTCTGTTGCCTCTGGACTTGCAGCAATGGGAAAAATTCCTTTTATAAGTTCTTATGCCATGTTTTCTCCTGGTAGAAATTGGGAACAAATAAGAACAACAATTTGTTATAACAACCAGCCTGTTAAAATCGTTGGCTCACATGCTGGTATTTCAGTAGGGCCAGACGGTGGCACACACCAAGCAATAGAAGATATTGCTATCACACGAGTGTTACCAAGAATGATAGTACTCTCGCCTTGTGATTCTATAGAGGCAAAGAAGGCGACTCTCGCTAGTGTTGATACTGGAACTCCGGTTTATTTGAGGCTCGCACGTGAGAAGACTCCAGTAATGACAACTGATAACACCCCGTTTGCGATAGGGAAGGCACAATCTTTCTGGTTACCATCAAATGGCGGAAATCCAAAAGTGGGAATCATCGCAACTGGTGCACTTCTCCATAGAGCACTCCTTGCGGCCAAGACACTTGAGCCAAATGTTGAAATTGAGGTTATGAACCTCTCGACTATCAAACCTCTGGATGAGAAGGCAATAATTATGCTTGCGAAAAAGGCGGGGAGGATAGTTACAGTCGAGGAGCATCAAATAAATGGTGGTACGGGTTCTGCTGTCGCTGAATGCCTCGCAAAATATGCTCCAGTGCCTATGGAATTTATTGGAGTTAACGACGAATTCGGCCAGTCAGGTACTCCAGATGAACTTATAAAACACTACAAGATGGATACAGATTCTATAATCGAGGCTGTGAACAAAATTTTAAAACGTTGACATTACAACACGCTTTACATATATTAACAGCCGGTAGAGTCACAAACCTTCCTGAAAGGAGGCGAGATGGCAGGATTAAGAAAGCCAGTGGAGGTCATCGATGATCTCATGGAGAAACTGCAGAGCCTCAGAACTGATCTTACAAGCCAGGGGCCGAACCCGGCGTGGAAAGATGAAATGGGGCCGAAGGTCGGCGAGATCCGACGATTACAAATGGAAGCTCCCGAGCTCCCAAAGGTGATCGAGAAGCTCGCAGTGGAGGTGAGTATCACGACCTCGCGCCTTCCCAAAGGGCCTCTCCACAACGCACCGTGCAATGAAGATGTACTTGCGGAGCTCATGAAGTAATACAGCACACCAGACCTAAAGGGCGCCGGGCACCACACCTGGCGCTCTTTTTAATTTAAATATTTAAGTTAAATCCTTTTCCCAGAGGAAGAAGTGCTGTTTGTACCAACCGTTCTTGAAATACCCAAGTTTCTTGTAATTCATCTTTTTAAATAGTGGCATGGCTTCTTTGTTAGTATCGCGAGTATCTAGCCATATTTTATGCACGCCCATTTTCTTCACTTTATATTCAATAGTCTTCATTAGAGTCTCGGCGACTTTCCTTCTCCTCATATCTCTATGAACTCCAACCCAATCGAGCCAGAAAACACCAGCCTCATTCCTTCCAATCACAAACCCAACAAGTTTCTTTTTCTCAAGAGCCACCATGCAAAGATAATACTTCTTCTCCCTAAGATACTGTTTAAGTGAAAGTTTATTATGTTTCTTTATCTCTTCTTTCTTTGCTTTGTTTGTATAGTACGGTGTAGAACCTATAACATCCTTTATTAGATTTGCGAGTCTTGGAATATCTCGAGGAGTTGCGGTTCTGAAAATCATTAAAGTTTTTTGACTTGGAAGTCAGCTGGAGCAGATTTTATATATTCTTCAATCTTTTCTCGAGTAAGAAGTCCCTTTTGGGCTCCGACTTGCTGAACTACTGACATGGAGTTAACAGCCCCCCAGATAAGAGCTTCATCAATAGACTTTCCTAGAGCAAGTGCGGAGACGGTTGTGGAAGCGAAGGCATCACCCGCGCCCGTTCTCTCAAAGGCTGGCTTCTGGTCTGGATATGGGGGAACGAAGAAGAAATTCGTACCATCGTATGAATATGCGCCCTTTGGGCCATCTGTTATAACCACGATCTTTGGACCAAGAGCCTGAACTCTCTTTAGAAGTTCATTAATACCTAGAGTATTGAGACCCAAAATTCTTTCCGCCTCTTCTACATTGCAGAAGAAAATCTCGCTTCTTTCATAAATATCTTTGAGCACCTCTTTACCTAGACTCATCTGGAATGTACCTGGCTGAAACGCGAGTCTGATATTTGGATGAATCTTAATATATTCAGAAATAAGTTTGTGATATGGGAGACTATCACCACCAAGACTTGAGAGATAAAGCCATTTCGGTTCTCCAACATCTGAAAACTTACGATCATACTCCTGGTGCTTAACAAGTATTGTCCTATCGTTCTCGTACCAGAGGACGTAGTGATAGTTAGTTTCTTTGCCAGGATGGATAGTAATAAAATCTGTTGAGACTCCATCCTTTTTAAGACTGTCGAGACAGTCCTTGCCATTTTGGTCATCACCCATGTTGGATATAAGAGCACTCTTTAGTCCCAGTCTCGCAGCAGCCACAGAAGCATTGGCGCTATTTCCAACAGCGTGTATCACTTCAACTGATTCATAAGGAACCTTGTCCCCAAAAGACATGGTGATAGTGCAGTGTTCATTATCTATATCGCAGTGAACACTTGCTTCTTTGAGACGAATAAAGGCGTCAGTAACTATGTCACCAATGGCTATAAACTCATGCATAGAAAAATTATATCACCCGGTAGTAGATTTTGGCATCGCACTCTGTGCAGAATCCCCAAATGCCAAAATTCACTATCCGGGTATCATGCTAGAATTAAAACAAATGAAAACACTGATGGACTATATTCTGTCGGCAAAAGAGCATGGAGTAGCGATCGGACATTTCAATGTTTCAGATTCTGAAGGATTCAAAGCAGTAGTCGAGGGGGCCAAAGAACTTGGGGTACCTGTGATTGTCGGTGTTTCAGAGGGTGAGAGAGACTTTATTGGTCTCTATGAAGTAGTTGCGCTTGTTAAAACAGCGCGAGAGAACGGACTTCCAGTTTTTATAAATGCCGATCACACTTATTCTGTAGAGAAAGCGAAAATAGCAATAGATGCCGGCGTAGACGCTGTGATAATTGATGGCGCTGACAAAACCTTTGATGAAAATGTCCTGATGACGAAAGAAGTTGTGGAGTACGCTAAGTCGAAAGGTAATGGAACATTAGTAGAAGCCGAGCTCGGCTTTATAGGTAAGTCTTCTAAGATGCTTGAAGAAATTCCGGAAGGAGTTTCGGAGGCAACACAGACAAAACCAGAAGACGCTGTGAGGTTTATCGAGGCAACTGGTATTGATCTCTTCGCCCCATCTGTTGGTAATATCCACGGCATAGTAAAGGGAGGGGAGCCTGATTTAAATATTGAAAGGATAAAAGCGGTTGCAGCTGCTGTTGGTGTACCACTTGTATTACACGGTGCTTCTGGAAACTCTGACCAAGATCTTGTTGCCTCGATTGATGCAGGCATTAGAATAATTCATATAAATACTGAACTACGTATGGCATATAAGGAGGGGATAGAGGAGGGGCTTAAATCTGGAGAAGTGGCACCATATAAATTCCTGGCAGAAGGGGAGGCAAGGATGAAAGCAGTAGTGTTAGAGAAATTGAAAATTTTCAATAAATTAAATAAATGAAACTCTCTGAAGAGATAAAACATTTTTTTAGAGGAGAAGTAGAAGAGAGCGACGCAACTCTTGAAACTTATAGTCGTGATGCAAGTCTTTTTAAAGTAAGGCCAAAGGTGGTCGTATTTCCAAAAGATGCCGAGGACTTGGAAAGTCTTGTTAAGTGGGTTAAACGGAACCCAACTTACTCTCTAACTATGCGCGCAGCCGGCTCAGATATGACAGGTGGTCCACTAGGCGAGTCAATAATTGCTGATGTGACGAGACATATGAATAAGATGGGTGAGATCAAAGACTCAAGTGTGGTAGTACAACCTGGTGTTTATTATCGAGACTTCGAGCCAAAAACTTTGGAGAAACATCTAATCTTGCCTTGTTACACTGCCTCGAAAAATATTTGTGCCTTAGGAGGAATGATTGCAAACAATAGCGCAGGAGAAAAGACTCTTCGCTACGGCAAGATGGAGAATTATGTTCTCGAATCGAAAGTTATTTTGTCTGATGGAAAGGAATACACTATTAAACCTCTTACTCGCCGAGAGCTTGATAAGAAGATGTCAGAACATGGATTCGAAGGAGGTATATATAGAAGCGTATGGGAACTCATAAATAGACACAAAACACTTTTAGCAGATGCGAAGCCTAAGGTTTCAAAAAACTCAGCTGGCTATACACTCTGGAATGTCTGGGATGGGGAGACCTTTGACCTAAATAAACTAATCGTCGGCTCTCAAGGCACACTTGGTGTAGTTACAGAGGCGAAAATAAAACTAGTTCCAGTTGAACCTGTCTCGAGACTCTTCGTCATATTCTTAAATGATTTGAAACCTTTGGCCGACATCGTAAACACAATTTTACCCACCAACCCTGAGAGCATAGAGTGCTACGATGACGCTTCACTCAAACTTGCTATGAGATTTTTGCCAAAATATTTCTTCAGATTTATTCCAGAAATATTAATGATCCTCTGGACTGGAAGGATTCCAAAACTCGCCGTTCTTGTCGAATATTGTACCAAAGACAAGAAAACAGCCGCCAACAAACTTAACGATCTTAAAAGAAGAATGGTGCGTTTCCGAGTGCCAACGAGGAAAATATGGTCTGCAAAAGAAGCTGAGAAGTATTGGACTATAAGACGAGAGAGTTTCAACCTACTTAGGAAACATATTCATAATGCGCGAACAGCACCCTTCGTTGATGATGTGGTCGTTAGACACGAAGATATGCCAGAGTTCCTTCCGAGGATGAGAGCAATTCTTGATAAACACAAACTCACATACACCATTGCCGGACATGCGGGAAATGGCAACTTCCATATCATACCGTTGATGGATATGCATGATAAGAAAAATATTAAAGTAATTAAAGAAGTCGGGGACAAGGTTTACTCACTGGTTGCAGAATTCAAAGGCTCCATAACAGGGGAGCATAACGACGGCATCGTCCGCACACCATATCTAAGCAAAATGTATTCTCCAGAAGTGCTTGAGCTATTCAAAAAAACTAAAAAAATCTTTGATCCTTTGAACATCTTCAACCCCGGCAAGAAAGTTAACGGAACCTTAGAATATCTTGAAAAACACATCGCTATTGAGTAATTGAAGAGTAAGTAGTATTTTATTGATAGGCGCCCGAATTCTCTTAGCTGGAGTTGACTGTGTTTGATTTGTATCTGCACGCGATCATGGTTATGACTGTTGTTTCTTTCATTGCTGGGCTCGCGGTCAATAACCCAAGTCTGTTAAAAACCGGCTACAAGGGTTGGGTTGGATGGGTTGCCAATGTAGACCTTGTCTTGATCATGATTGGACTGCTGAGGCACATGCCTTACTGGACGTGGGATGTGCCACCGATCACATTCTTAGCCTTAACGGTCTACTTGACGCCATGGGGGATCTTCTTTTTTGGGAAACTCATTAGGCGTGGGTACGAGGTGGCCGCAAAGTACGCTGGCTAAAGAATCTGTTTCAGAAGTTTGAAGAAGCCTCCAGACAGATCGGGGGCTTTCTTTTTGTTAAAACTTGGGCTAAAATGGCCAAATGCTTACCTTAAAGGCAGCAATACGAGATAACACCACTAAAGCGGAAAAGATCCGACAAGCAGGCCAAATACCTGCAGTTTTTTACGGTAAAAAGGAGGCATCCACCCCTATCTCTATTGGCGCCACTCAGTTCCTCAAGGTTTGGAAAGAAGCAGGGGAATCAACCGTAGTATCTCTAGAGACCCCGGCTGGTACCAAGGAGAGCCTTATCCAGGACGTCGATGTTGACCCTATTACAGGGAGCCCGCGCCATGCGGACTTTTACGTCTTCGAGAAAGGTCACAAATTGGAACTTGATATTCCAATAGAATTCGTCGGGGTCTCTCCTGCAGTTAAGGACTTGGGCGGAATGTTGGTCAAAGTTCTTCATGAACTCAAGATCAGAGCTATGCCTAAGGACTTGCCACATAATATTGAAATTGATATAAGCTCACTCGCAAACTTCGGAGACCAGGTTATCGCATCATCTATCGTTCTTCCATCCGGTGTTGAACTAATGGAAAAACCTGATGAAGTTGTAGCTCTAGTATCCGCACCGCGAGAGGAGAAGGAAGAGGAAACACCTCCTATGGACCTTTCAGAAATTGAGGTTGAGAAGAAGGGCAAGGAAGAGGAGGAGACAACCACCCCTAATGAAAGCGAAGAAAAAGAAGCGCCTTCCGATAAATAAATTCTGCACATCCGTTCTTTTACCGATTTTCTTAATTTTAATTGCGTTAAGTCCTAACGCAACTTTTGCGCAAAGCGCTTGTACTGACCAGATAGCAGGGAAGAGCCGTCAACAGCTCGAGGTTGACCTTGAAGCTTGCAACCGCGAGATCGCAGAGTGGACAGAAACTTTAAATAAAACTAAGCAAGATAGTGCATCGTTCTCACGCGATATAACAGCGTTAACAGCGAAGATTAATGCTGCTCAAGCCAATATAAAGGCAAAAAATATTGCAATTTCAAACCTCACCAAAGACATCGCTACTAAGCAGTCCGAGATTGTTGTTCTTGATAATCGACTCACTGCTGGCAAAAAGGCTATTGGCAATATTTTAAAGAAGACAAACGACATTAGTTCCTACTCACTTGTCGAAGCAATGCTCTCTGATAAGGACCTGTCTGAATTCTTCGTCGACATGGACACTTATGCCTCTACTGAACGTGCACTTGCAGTACTCTTCGATGAGCTACGCAATATTAAGTCTCTAACCGAGAACCAGAAACAAGCCCTAAATAAAAAGAAGGAGGAGGAAGCCAAGGCTCGTGCTGCGATAGAGGCGGCAAAGAAAGAAGTTGAGATAAATCAAGCTGAGAAAAAGACTCTTCTCGCTATAAACCAAACTAAGGAGAAAACTTATGAGCAGGTTTTGAAAGATAAGCAAGCTAAAGCGGCTCAAATAAAGGCCGTGCTCTTTCCTCTTGTTGATGCTGGAGCAATACCTTTCGGAACAGCTCTCCAGTACGCAGAAACTGCAAGTCGAAAAACTGGTGTGAGAGCTGCCTTTATCCTCGCCATACTTCAACAGGAGTCAAATATAGGTGCAAACGTTGGTCGATGTATTATCACAAACCTTTCAAGCGGCGAGACGAAAAATGTTAATACCGGATACGTCTGGAACAATGGCATCCACCCAACTCGAGACCTTCCACTTTTACAAAGCATTCTCTCTGGTCTAGGCCGAGATCCACTTAATACTCGCGTATCGTGTCCAATAGCTGGAGTTGGTGGTTACGGTGGTGCGATGGGACCAGCCCAGTTTATCCCTTCAACATGGAACCTAATGGCTGGTAAGGTGGCTGCCGCTACTGGCAAGTCTAACCCTGATCCATGGAACCCTGCTGACGCTATTATGGCCTCTGCGGTCTTTCTCGCAGACTTAGGTGCGAATAGTCAGGATTACACAAGCGAGCGTAGTGCCGCTTGTCGGTATTACTCAGGAAAAACCTGCTACTCAGGCTCAAGAGCTAACGTCGGGCTAAGTTATGGTAACCAAGTAATGAGCCGTGCAACCAATCTCCAGCGCGATATAGATTTCTTGCAGGGGCTCTAAATTTCTGGTATTGTAACGGCGTAATATGAAAAAGGATATACACCCAAAAGATTACCGCGAAGTCCTCTTTGTCGACAACTCGACCGGGACGGAATTTATAATCCCTTCCACAGTTGCGACCAAGGAGACCGCTAAATCAAAAACGGACCACAAAGAGTATCCGGTTTTTCGAGTTGAAATCACTTCAGCTACACATCCTTTCTACACTGGACAGGAAAAAGTTCTAGACACAGCAGGAAGACTTGAACGCTTCAAGGAAAAGCGCGCTCGCGCTAAGACACCTACATCGAAGGCCAAGAAAGAGGCTTAGATTTTGGATATTGATATAGAAAAATATAAAGCTAACCCAAAAACAGCTTATCTAGCGAAGGCGTATTTGGAATTGCCAACCGAGGATACTGAATCAAGGCAGATGATGCTTGATGAGATGGAAAGGATTTTGTCTTCTGACAAATTACCTGAGAATGACGAGTTTCCAAATGAGGTAATCTTAGAGGTTCGTGCTGGAGCAGGAGGAGATGAAGCAGCCCTTTTTGCCAAGGAGTTGGCAGATATGTACGACCTATATGCTCAGAGGCAAGGTTGGGGATTTGCAGCAATTTCCATTTCCCAGACATCAATTGGAGGATATAAAGAAGCCGCATTTGAAATCCGTGGTAAAGATGTTTATCGACAACTACGGTTTGAAACAGGTGTTCATCGTATTCAGCGTGTTCCAGAAACCGAGAAGATGGGTCGTGTCCACACTTCAACAGCTTCTGTAGCTATTCTTCCAGTGAGAAAGAAGACTACTATCGAGATTAAGCCTTCTGATCTTGAAATTGAGACTTCACGTTCTGGAGGTGCTGGTGGTCAGAATGTTAATAAAGTTGAGACAGCAGTGCGAATTATCCATAAACCAACCGGCATCGATGTCCGTTCTACTGCCCAGAGAAGTCAATTAAAAAATCGTGAGATGGCTATGAGTATTCTTATCGCTAAACTAGAGGCCAAGAAAGAAGAAGAGGAATCAGCAAAGTATTCAGAGAATCGTAAATCACAAATAGGAACCGCCGATCGTTCAGAGAAAATTCGCACCTATAACATTCTTCAGGACCGTATTACTGACCATCGTATTAATAAATCCTGGCACAATATTGAGAAGATTTTGGAAGGTGGTATTGAGCCAATCTTAGAAGCTATGAGTGAGGCCGAGGAAATAGCTGGTTAGGTCGTTTTTCTATATTGCATTTTAGACATGTGGGCGTATTGTAGGGTTAGAACAGTTCCAAGGTTTTTAAACCTTAAACAATTTTGATAGGAGGCGACATGTCTGTCTTGAACTCAGCGAAGCAAGATCTGAAAGCGGCTCCTGTGTTTATCGGGAGCAGTGAACAAGCGAAACGCATTAGGCACTTTATCGGTCTTGTAGAAAGCACTGACCACAACATTCTCCTCCTTGGAGAAAGTGGCACCGGCAAGGGCGTCGTTGCAGAAAT
>Ga0105252_10001304_pt1 | contig 11347 bp, 14 predicted proteins | sample EasRivMeERMZT100_FD_89675 | JGI IMG/M metagenome (GOLD analysis project Ga0105252, IMG submission 89675) | Soil microbial communities from meander-bound floodplain in the East River, Colorado, USA - East River MetaG ERMZT100 | ecosystem: Environmental > Terrestrial > Soil > Floodplain | place... | reverse complement strand
TGGAAGTTGTCCTGGCCGTCGACCTGGTACTTGATCTGGCCCTGGATCAGCTGCGAGCACAGCACCTCGATGGTGTGGTTGATCCGCTCCTTCATGCGCGACTGCCGCTGCGCGATGTAGCGCTGGGCGGAATCGAGAACATCGGACCCATCCACGAACACCAAGTCGCCCGGGCGCCGCTCCTCGATGAGCTTGGACGGATCCAGGTTCGCCGAGATGCGGATGTTCGGGGCCGAGACCGTGGCGAAGGTGTTGTCATCCCCCTCGACGAGGATCGACCCACCGTTCTTCTTGACGAACGGCGCGGCCTCGCGATCACCGTCCAGGTACGACAGCTCGATCGTGTCGGTCGCAACCGGCTCGTGGTCGGAGAACAAGAGCGTCTGCAGGAAATCCGCAGGCGTCTTGATGAGGTTGACCGCACGGGTGAGCGTGCGGTGGTTGAGCAGTACGTCTGCAACGACCATGGTGGTGATCCCTTTTTGGGTGGTTTGGTCCGCGAACGATCAGTTCGACGGGTAGGTGACGAGACCCTGGACCATGATCCCCTCGGTGCGCAGCGCAGCGAGAGCGGCGTCCAGATTGGCCTCGGACGGCGACCCGGAGAGCACGGCACGAATGGCCGCCGTGTTCACGTCGTCGCGGTGGATGGTGCCGTAGATCAACACGTTGCCGACCGTCTCCGTGTCGTCGGAACCCGAGTCGTTGATGACCAGGCCCTCGCGCTCGAAGAGGATGCCGCGAATGACGTTGGTCCCGGGCGTGGCGCCGCCCTGGTCATACGCCTCCCACACATTGGCAGCCGTCGCCCGCGCCACAGGCGTACCGTTGAGCAGCGTCTTGCCGCCGGTCACGGCCTTGAACAGCTTGGGCAACACGCCGTCGGGCGCGGGAACCAAACGCGGAAAGTCCCCCTGCGTCTTGCTGGCGTACAGTTCGTTGGTCTCGAGAGCCATTTCAGTTTCTCCTCAGTGGTGTGCTCGGGGGGTTCCGACTCAGGCCTTCGCCGGTTCGGCGGGCTTGTGCCCGTACCGACGGTTCGCGAACGCGGCGATCTCGTCGGCCGACTTGCGGATCTCCGCCGCGTCGGAGTCGTCTTCATCGGCCTCTTCGCCCTTGGCGACGGTCGCGGCCGCGGCCGCGGTCGCCGCGGCGGACGGCAAGCGCGCAGCCTTGCCCACCGGCTTGACACCGGGCTTGTCCTTCGCCGCGTCGACGCGTGCCTTGCGCACCGCCTCGAGCTTCTCGACGTAGGCACCGACCTGCTTGGCGTCGGCGAAGTCGACGTCCTTGGCGAGCTCGTACTCCTCGAGCACGAGCTGGTGCTTGCGGAGGTCCTCGGGATTCGACCGGTCGCCCTTGAACACGGGCACCTCGGCCGTCTTCGACGTGGACTCGTCCTTCTTCTCGTCCTTGGCGGGCATCAGCGCCTTCACGACCGGCGCGAGCGCCGCGGTGAACGCCTCGCCGATGGTCTTCACCAGCGACTCGTTGCCGGCCTTGACGACCTCCTCGACTTCCTTCTTGTCCACGTCATCGCCTCCATTGGTGGTTGCTGCGAGCAGGCGCTTCGCCAGCTCATCGACGAGCGCCGCTTCGGCACTCGCCTCCTTGATTGCCTGGACCTGGGCGCGGCCGAACATCGACACGCCGCCCCACTTGCCGTCGCGGTACTCCGCACGCAACGGCTCGCTCTCGATCTTGATGACCTGCGCCCACGCGTCCGTCGCATCGACATCGTGACCATCGCTGTCCTTCATACCCACGAAGCGCGCGTCGCCCTTCTGCACGATGAAGTTCTCGGCGACGTAGGCCTCGTCCGTCGACAGCGAGCGCCCGTTGTGCCGCAGGTCGATCTTGGCGCCGCGCTTCGCGTGCGCGTAGCAGAAGCCCTTGATGGCCTCCGCCGACGCGACGTCACCATCGGCGTCCACGTGCTCGGGCACGTACACGAGCGCGGTGATCGTGCCCTCTTCCGCGAGGCGCGACTTGACCAAGGCGCGGAACTCGAAGGCTCCGTCTTCCTTGAACACGACCGGCATGAGGTTCTTGCCGGCGGGGCAGAGCGAGACGAACTCGATGTCTGCCTTGACGATTCGACGACGGGCCTTCCGAGTCAACGCTTCCCCTCGACCTTGTGAGCAGGTACGATCCTGCCGGGAGTACCGCGCGGTTCCAGAGGGGCCGACCGGTCGGAGTGGTGCATCTAACTACAGGGGAGGTGCAGGATGGTCGGCGCGACCGAGACGAATCTAGGCGACGTGCGATTGATCCGCGTGCAGCGGCACGACCAGGAGCTGTACGGCGACAACTCGCGCGTGCTCATCGCGCAGCTGCTCAAGGCCGCTGACAACGCGCTGCTGCCGAGTCGGCAAGCCGTCGTGAAGGGCACCGTGCCGCACCCGTTCAAGATGCGCTCGGCCGTCCTCTTCCAGACCGTCAACCCGCACCACGGCGCGTGCATCCTCACGAAGGCGCAGTCGATCGTCGGTCTCGGTTTCCGCACCGAAGAGGACGACCGCATGGAACAGGAGAAGGCCGCAACGAAGGCCGGCATCCCCGCGACGACCGCACCCAAGCCGCGCAAGCGCAGCGTGCGAAGCAAGGTCGCGAAGACTCTCGACCCGGTCTGCGCGGTCTCCTTCCAGGACGTGCTCAACGATTGCGCGCAAGACTTCGAGAGCACGGGCAACGCGTACATGGAAGTTGTGCGCGACGTCGACACCGCGCCGCCCGGCGGCGTGTACCACCTCCCCGCACCCTACGTGAGCGTCGAGGTCGAAGATGCCACGAACTACCACTACTCGATCCAGACGCACGACGGCCAGCGCCGCTTCGCCCGCTTCGGCGACCTCGAGGGCCTGCGCTCGCGCCTGGGCTCGAGGCAGAAGGCCTCGCTCACTTCTGAGATCGTCCACATCCGCCAGAGCACCGCGATGTCGCGGCACTACGGATTCCCGGATTGGTTGGCCGCGGTCGCCAGCATCGAGCTGGTGCACGCGATGCACCAGCACCAGTACGACTTCTACCTCAACCGCGGCGTGCCGGAGTTCATGCTGTTCCTGATCGGCAAGAAGATCGCGAAGCCGGAATGGACCAAGATCGAGAAGGCCCTGCAGGCGCAGATCGGCAAGGGGAACTCGCGCAAGTCGATCGCGGCGAACATCGCCTGCAACCCCGACGAGCTCGAAGTGATCCTGCACAAGATGGCGATGGAGGGGAAGGGCGACGCCCGCGAGTTCTCGGTGCAGTCAGACACGCTCGCGCTCGAGATCGTCTCGGCCCACCGCGTCCCCCCGCTGCTCGCTGGCATCATGATCCCGGGCAAGCTGGGCGCCACGAACGAGCTCCCGAACGCGCTGCAGGCCTTCCAGCTTCTGAACATCGCCCCGAAGCAGCACCTCTTCTCGAGCGTCCTGGCGAACACGCTGGGTAACCCGGAAGAGAACGGCGGGCTCGGGCTGGGCGAGGAAGACTTCACCTTCCGCACGATCCTCGACGAGTTCGATCTCGGGCAGATGGACACCACGGCGCGCATGCGCACGCCGCTCGCGCAGGCCCAGGCCGAAGGGCGCGACACGTCCGAGGGCCTCAAGAAGGCGCTCAACGACCCGGAAGGCGCTGCCGCCCTCGTGGGACGCCTGCTCTCCCTCGGTCTGGAACACGCTACCTCGAACGGCCACTGACCATGGTCCAGGACCTCGACCAGTGGCGAGCCCGGGTGCTCGGTCTGCTGACCCGAGCAGCGATCGAGACGTGTCGTCCGAGCATCCCCTCGAGCACGCTACGCCGCGACTTGCAGGCCGAGCTCGACCCGTCGGGCCTGACTGCCTTCGTCGTCTCGCCCTACTACTGGGCCTTGCACGTGCACGACGGCACCGAAGCCGTCTGGCGCGCGCCGACCAGCCGCGGCAAACGGGTCTACATCTTCTTCCGCAACAAGCGGGACGACCCGCGCACCGACGGCGCCAGGCACTACCCGCGGCGCGCCTCGCAGCTGCGGTCGCTGACCGACGACGAGTACCGGCACGGGCTGCAACGCAACCGCGAGCGCCGCAAGCGCGGCCTGCCCCCGTTCATGTTCGTCGTGAAGTCCGTGCGCTCCCCAACTCCCATCCCCGGGGCCGGCTTCTTCGACCCAGCGCGCGGAATGCGCGGCTTTACTCAGCGCGGTGAGGAAATCATCGCGGAAGAACTCGGAAGCCTCATCCGCCAAGAGCTTCGGGGTTACACGGAGTCCCTGGACGTGCCGATTTGAGCGCCCAACGGCACAGCGCGATCGCGTCGCTCACGTGCTTCCAGTCAGCGTCGCGCAGATCCTTGCCACCCGGCACCTCGTGCGGCGCGACGACACGGCAGTAGCGGTAGCGGTCCTCCTGACCCACGTAGTCGAACCGCAGCCCATAGTGCTGCAGGGCACGCGCCTGCGTGATGTGCTTCGGGGCGTTGCCCTTCCACTCGTGCGGCTTCGGCAGCATGAGCACGGGTCCGCCGCGGCAGTAGAGACCGGAAGCCGCGGCCGCGCCGGTGATCGGACCGAGCGCGACGATGCTGTCCCAGTTCTTCGTCTCCTTGCCGGCACCGCCGTAGATTTGCTGGTGCTCGATGGCGATGACGTGCACGACGTTCACCCCGTCTCGCTCCACGACCTCGTGAGCCATCTGCACGGCGGGCCAGACCTCCGACACCATCGCCTCAACCGCCTGTCGGCCCTTGACCGACGACGGCACACGCGCCACCGCGACGTGCAGCACGTGCGCCTCGTCGCAGACCGCCACCGCCGTCGCGTGCAGGTCGGGGTCGACTGCGAGCGCGATCACTTCGTGTAGTCCTGCGGCGGGTCGGGCAAGCCAGCAAGCCCGAAGTCCACCAGGTCAGCATCGCCGGCAGGGGAAGGCGCCGGCGGGGGAGTCGGACCCACCGCCGGCGGTTGCTCCGAGTCGAGGAACGCCAGGCGAGGCGCAACCCGATCTGCGATTCGGTCGTAGACAGCGAGCGCGAGCATGTGCCGCTTGTGCGGCTCGCGGTCCATCGGTAAGGACCCGGTGAGGAACACGTGCTCAACCACGTCCTCTGCCAGCTGCAGCAGGTCAGCGATGCCCTCCGCAGCATCCGCGGCGATCGCACCGTAGACCTTGCGGTTGGCCTTGAAAGGGTCACGCGGTCGTGCGGGCACGGGGCCTCCGAGGCTTGGGGGTATCGTCGAGCTCGGCCGGCAGCTGCCCTCGCCGGATGCGCTCCTCAGTCGCGATGTAGGCGAAACAGTTCCACGCCGCCTGGGCGAGGTGGTCCTCCTCGCGGTCTCCCGCCTGGAAGCTGTTGAGGTGCCGCAACGCGCTGTCGATGTAGCGCTGCAGCGGCTGGCCCTTCTCCCAGTTCCGGTCTCCGTACTTTGCAGCACCGCGCTCGAACACGAGCGCCAGTCGGCGCAACGGCTCGGGCGGGATCAGGTCGAACCGCCCCTTACCATCTCGCGTGTCGCGCCGACTGCCCGTCACGAACTCCTCCCGACGCCCGCTGTCCTTGACGACGTGCCTCACCGCCGATTCCTCCAGATCGCCCAGCAACGCACGTACTCAGCGTGCCAAGCAGGCCCGTGCGTGTGGCCGTAGCAAATCGAGAACGCCAGGGCATGAGCCCTCTCGTGAACCAGGGTCGCTTCGAGCGCTTCACCCTCGAGCTTCGGGTGCAGCGAGATCACGAACCGACGCCGGACCGGGTCTGGATCACAAACCCCATCGTCCGTCGGGTGATCGGGGTCGATGCGTCGCACGACACGCACCGGGTAGCGTGGCGGCGCCTGCCGGCGCAGCCGTCGGAGCAGGCTCTCGTACTCGCGGCCAGCGAGCTTCACGAGGGCGCCCTGGTCGACTTCGGCACTACGGAGGGCGCCCGTCGCTTGCGCAACGGGCGCGCTGGATCGAACTGGAAGTTGTAGTAGTCGCGGTCGAAGAAGTACGAGATGTCCGCACGCACGCGTCCTAGGCCGCCCTGCGGGTCCTGCCAGGCCTCGATGATCGTGCCGCCCACGTCGTACCGCAGGCCCTTTTTGCGCCCGAACGGATCGAGGTCCTTGCAGCAGCCAGCGAGCACGACGTGCACGCCTCGCGGCACGAAGTAGCCGAGCTTGTGCCAGTGGCCGAACAACCACATGCCCGGCTTCTCGCCGCTCTGCACAGCCTCAACGCGCTTCTGCGCGGCATAGCTGTCGGCGTAGGCCGAGCCGCCGCCAGGGTGGTCCACGAGCAGCGTAGAGGTCTTCCGCGTGCGCTTGTGGATCAGCGACACGAAGGCTTCCTTGTAGCCGAGATGCTCAAGGTCCTTGCGGCCGGCCTTGCGCGCGGTCTGCTCGAGCAACTCCCCGGGATTGACACCTTCGCGCTGCGCGTACCAGCCCTCGTGGTCGTCGCCGGTAACGAAGCGAGTCGTGATGCTCTTCTTCCGCGGCCAAGTCTTCACGAACAGATCGAGTTGCGCCTGCAACCCGTGTGCCTCGGGGAGCAGGTCGAACTTATTGAAGCGCGCCTCTCCCTCGATCCAGTTGCCGCAGTGGTAGACCTCGGTGATCCCCGCGGCCTCGAAGCGGTCGAACATCGTGTGGACGACGTCACGACGCGCGTACTTGCTGCCCTCATGCGTGTCAGAGATCACCCCGAAACGGTGCAAGCCCTTCTCGTCGGAGACGCGGGTGAACAACTTGACGTCCTGCTGGGCGTCACCGTACGGGTCTGCGACCAGCCAGAGGCCGTCGATCAGCACCACCCGCTTGCCGGAGGCGGACAGTTGGATGGCGAGGGACGGCACGTCCGTGATCGAGAGCCCTAAATCGCTGGCGACGGCCGCGACCGACTTCCCTAGTGGATGGCGGTTCAACAGCGCCCACAAGCGGGCACCCTGTTGCGCCCGCTGCTCCCTGCGCTGGATGTCGATCAACCGACGCGCAGCCTTACGATTGGTCACTGGTTCCACCTCGGCTCGTGCGACTGCAGGTGCCGCATGAGCGCATGCAACGTGCCCCGGTAACCCAGCGGCACGAGCACCATGCGAAAGAACTGCGCCATAGAGCCCGTCTCGCCCCGTGCACGGTCCTTGAAGAACTCGTCCAACGCGTACTTGACAACCGGCGGCGCCATGCAGGTCGTACACACCTTGGACCTCTGGCGCGGGCTACTGCGCCACTCACGCACGGCTTTCAACACGCGCTTGTTGTCGCGGGTGCTCATACCTCTGCTTGCTCCGCGAGCCACTCGTCGACGCGGCCCTCGTACACCGCGATGCCCTTGTAGCGCGCGTGAGCGGTCTCGAGATCCCCGCCTCGGCTCTCGCCTGGGATGCGCAAGACGAGGTCGACCCGCTCGATGATCGCGAAGTCCATGCCCAGCCACCTCGCGTGGCTGGTCGGAAACACGAGGTCCCAGAAGAATGTGAGGTGCGGGCAGATGACTGCGTAACCCGCCTCCCGCAACAGCGTGGCCTGGCGCAGTGCCTCGCGCACGTTCTCGAACTGCGGTCCTACCGTCATCGGGCCCGACAGGTAGATGACTTTCATACGGTGCCCCTCCCAGGACTACTTGTCGCCGAACTCCCTCCAAACGACCGGTCCGAAGACCTGCAGGTCGAGCTCGTGCGGATAGTCCGTGTGCTCCCAGATCCAGCGGGCCAGCTCACGCGCCTGCGGCACGTGACCGGGTCCCAAGCTCGGCAACGAGCACAGCAACGGATCCGGGAGCCACGAGACTGTCCCGTTCTTCTCGCTCTCGGCAGAGACCACGCGCGCCGGGAAGCCCGACGCGTACGCGTCCCAAACCGAGGACGTCACCATCGGCTGCGCAAAGACACCCCAGCCTGGCGCACGACCCGGACCCAGGATGCACGCGACGATCCGCCGGATCATGAGCCCGACGTCGGGCACGTGCTTGGCACACGCCGGCACGTCGCGCACCGCCACGAGACCGTGCAAGATGACCGCGCACTGCCAAACCACGACCGCACGGAAGCGACCCCACAGGCCCTGATCTCCGTCGGTGTAGTAGTCGCTCGGGAAGCCCGCATCCTTCGCCTTCTGCGCGAGCCACGGCCGCAGGTGATCGCAGGTTCCTCCCTGCACCGGCAGCGCGACCTCCTTCGGAAGCACGAGCCCCTTCTCCGTCGCGTAGAGCAACCAGTCCGCGAGCGACGGGTAGCCGTGGCTCCACTTGCCTGTTTTCGCCGGCGCACGACTGGGATAGGGCATGCCCGACTTCGGCTCGACACCGTAGGCCTGCCTCAATCCATCGACCACGCGCTCGAGCGCCGGCACCAGCCGCTCCTCATGCTCAGGGAAGGCGAGCATCTGCAGCGCGACACGCTCGATCAGGTAGCCGTGCGTGCGCTGGTCGTCGGCCATCTGCGCGAAGCGGAACTCCGGCCGCGTCAACCAGCACTCCATGTCGGCCTCGCAGTACAGCAGCGCCGCTTCGTCGCCGTACGCAGCGGCGAGTGTCAGGGCGCGCTTGGCCGCGGGGTGCTGCTCGTCCTCGCGCTCGTAGGGGTAGGCCGGCGTGACCAGCGTCAACTTGTAGCTGCCCTCGAGACCGTAGCGCCCGACCTTCCACCAGGGGTTCTCGTCAGCGCGCAGCAGCCTGCCTTGCGCATCGTAGAAGATCGAATGCCGGTGCTTCATCTGGAAGTCGGTGAAGGTCCGCGCGGCCTCGAAGACCTCCAGGTCCTCACCAAGGCCGAGCGCCGCGACGATCGTGCCCGGCCACGCGGACTGGCTGCAGCGGCCGCTGCCCGCCTGGCTCGCGTTGAAGAAGGGCGCGTCGTCGAAGTTGTAGGCGACGTCCTGGTAGAGCTGTTGCAGCTTCGCCGACACGACCGTATCCGTCGGCCAGTTGCGCAACCAGTATTGATCCCAGGAGGTCGGCGCAGCGTAATCCGGCTTCGCTGCGCTGCCCATGCGGTAGGGGATTGCGCCGCCGAATCCCAGGTCGAGCACGGTCTTCTTGACCAAGGCCACACCGCCGGACTCGACGTAGAGCATGCCCTGCACCGGCTTGCCGCCGTTGGCGGGCTGGCTCGGACCCTCGAAGCAGCCGTTGCTCACGATGAGCGTGAAGCCGTCCGGGCGCGGGCGAATGTGGACGTCCGGCGCACCGGATCCGAGGCGCACGAAGCGGGCGTCGTTCTGCGCGACCACCGACAGCGCCGGAGCACCAACCGGCTTGAAGTTGAAGATCATGCTCATGGAAGCTCCGAAGCTGCCGGGGGTCGGGAGATCAGTCAGGCGCTGCCGTTGACGGCAGGGTCGGTCTTCGGCGAGGAATGCTCGGTCGCGATCGCGTCGAGAGCCTCCCGCGCAGAGTTCTCTTCAGCACACGACTGCTTGAGGCGCTCGTCCGTGCGCTCGGTAAGGCCGGTGAACTCCGCGTTGAGCAAGTCGCGCAAGCTCTGGATCGCGTTGAGCCGACCGCCCAAGAACAGAACGGCCGACGTATCCATGAGCTGGTTCGCTCGCCCATACTGATCGCGCAAGTTGGTCTGCACGTTGTTCAGGTTGGCCTTGATGCGCTGCAGGATTTCGAGCCCGCCTTCACGATGACCCCGAACATCTGCGACCTGCGCGGCCGCCCGGACCAGTCGATTCTGCCGCGCCATCGCCTCGTCGTGCACCTCCACGTACATGCGCGGACGGTGGGGTCTCTTGATCTTGCTCCGTGTCGACATCTGCGTGTCTCCTTGTTTCTACTCGTGGCGTGCGAGAGCCTCGAGCATCGACAAGATGCTCCTCGCGGACGCCTTGCCTTCTGGATCCGTAGTCGCCTCGAGCGCAACGCGCATCGCGCAGATGTGGCGCTCGACACCCGCGAGTAACGCGTGGTGGTCGTCTTCGAGCAGCGCGAGCTGGGCCTCGGCGCGCAAGCGGCGCACGAAGACATCCTCCCACTGACCGCGCGGCGAGACGACGAGCTCGACACGGTCGCCCCAGTCCACCGGGACGTAACAGGTCACGTCGATGCGACGCATGCCGGAGTACGACGGCGCCGAAACCACGTCAAGCCCTCCCAGGCCCGCCCACCATGACGGCTCCCGCCGTCGACGCCTCGCATTCTGCCGGACGCTACCGCAGGCGATCAAGCCCGCTCGAAGATTTTCTACGGCGTGCTGCTACTGTCGATGACGGGCTGTAGGAGCGCCACCGCCGCGTTCTCGGCCGGCGTGCTCGGCGGCCACAGGTCGACCTGCTCGTAGGGATCGAGGTCGAGCGCGTACAGCTCGGGCGCTCCGGTCGTGTGCTCGAGGAGCTTCCAGTGGCCGTCGGTCGCGCAGTGCTCGCGCAGCGTGTACGGCCCGCCGCCGTTGGGCTCGTGCGCGCGGCAGTAAACAACTGCACGACCCCCGGCGCCGCCGACGATCACCGGCGCGAACGAGATTGAATCGCTCCTGGGCCGCGATGGGCGCGTCACGTCGAACAGGTCGATGACCGTGGCCCACACGTCGACCGCGTGCACGAGCTCGTCCGTTACGCCGCGCGTCACGCCGGATCCCCAGACGATCAGCGGCACGTGAACGCCGCCCTGGTAGACCGTGCCCTTGCCGTGGCTGGGTGGCTCCGGGGCTTCGATAGCCTGGCTGGGCGTGCCGTTGTCGCCCAGCACGATCCAGATCGTCGTCGCGAAGTCCGTCGGGAGCTGCTGTGCGTAGAACAACATGAGCTGTCCGAGCAACGTGTCGCCGGCCTGCAGGCTGTACTGCTGCCGCTTGGCCTGCGTCTGCGGCCCGCCGACTGGCGTGTAGAGCCCCGCGGGCGGCGCCTCGTCCCAGGGCGGGTGAGCTGCCTGCAGCGCCAGCCACACGAGCGAAGACTGGCCAGCCGACGCGGACAGCGCGTTCCACGCCTCGAGCGCGTTGTCGGTCGTGATGAACGTCGAGACCGTGACCTCGCCGCCGTTGATTTGCTTCTTCCAGGAGTACAGCCCCTCGCCCTGCGCCAACTGCGGGTTGACGAGGTGCCCGCGCCACCAGGTGAAGCCCTTCGCGAGCGGGTCCGTGTGGTAGTCCGGGTCGGCGGTGTGGGTCAGGTGCCACTTGCCGGCGAGGTACGAACGCGCCGGGATCTGCAGCGGCAGCCACGGCTCAGTCGCGGCCGGCAGGAACGGGTCGCTGGCCGGGTCGTAGACCGGCACAGGGCTGCCGATGCCGGTGCGTGAACCGTATCGCCCCGTGAGCATCGCGCAGCGCGAGGGCGAACAGCGCGGGTCAGCGTATGCCGACGTGAACCGCAGCCCGGTCGCGGCAAGCACGTCCAGGACAGGCGTCGGCCCGGCCGTGGGGTGCCCGTAGGCGCCGACTTTGTCGATGCCCACGT
>Ga0105252_10001302_pt1 | contig 11371 bp, 23 predicted proteins | sample EasRivMeERMZT100_FD_89675 | JGI IMG/M metagenome (GOLD analysis project Ga0105252, IMG submission 89675) | Soil microbial communities from meander-bound floodplain in the East River, Colorado, USA - East River MetaG ERMZT100 | ecosystem: Environmental > Terrestrial > Soil > Floodplain | place... | reverse complement strand
TTCTGGAGTCTAGGGTGCGGGCGCCTCGCTCGATCTAGCTCCGCGAGTATAGTCGTCAGAGACTTCTCCACAGCGTAGCTGAAGTTCCCGTGTCCGATATCCCACTTCGCTCTGGATGCGAGTTCCCTCGTGAGAGAGACGGTGAACGTCTTCTTAGCCGACATTCCCTTACTCGGCCTGCCCACCTTGCGCTTGGGCCGCCTGGGAGGCTTCTTACCCTGCTCGCGCAGTGCTCGACGTGCGTGTAGCTCTGCGAGCGTGAGAGGTCTGACTCCCTTGAGGTTAGCCTTATTTATCACGGGCTGCCTCCAGACCGATACCTACGGCCGTAATGACTGTAACGAGTCCGAGCCAGAGGCTCCCGATCACCAGACAGGCTAAGGGATGCCACTCTGCTCCCAACATCAGCGAAAGCGCAATCCCTGTGATGAACAGGACTATCGCCACATAGAAAATCCAGCCGAGAATCTGGTTGAGCTTTGGATACTTACGTTCCAGAGCCGTACCCCAATCTACGTTGCTCATGGCTTCTTCCTTTTCTGTTTGTTGCGATGCGTTCGAGCGATCTCTTTCTTATTGCGGTCTGTTACCTCCAGTGATTTCTGCATGGCCTTATCCATCTCTGCGAGAGCAGCCTGAACTAGAGCCAAGGCCCGAGTGTGCTGCTCCTTGGTAATCTTGACGTTGGTGTACATTACGACCTCATCGCGCAACCGTGTAGCGATGAATTGGATGCCGTCTAGATCGAACGCGAGCCGCGTTGTCCCGTACGTCGAATGCTTGTACTTCATAACTCCTCGCGTATCTTCATTAGAAGCCTGCCGAGATGATTCTCGCCCTTACCGTGGCAGACGCCCCAGAACCGATCTCCCCACGTATTACCCTCAATGAGGTTCTGGCTCCCTGTATTCAGGAGCAGGCGTGCAAGCCGAGGGTCCTTGAATTTCTCTCGCAGACACTTCTCCATGTACTTCAGCTTCCGCTCCTCGAAGTCAGGCTTGCGAATGACGATCTTACCCAATCTCTTCGCCTGTCCTGGACTTATGGCCTGCTGTATCATCTCTCGCTCGTCGCGGTAGAGCGCCTTTCCCGCCTGATATGCGTGCTCGACGGTCGGATACACCTGTCCCTTGATCGTGATCGGGGAAGGATGGAAGTTCGACAGGAACCGATACTCACCCTGGAATGAGGTGATCACTGTGCGTCCTCCGGTAATTTGCCTCTGAATGGAGCTACCTTCCGTGTCCCTATCCATTTGCGCCACCGCCTATGAATATTGGGTAAACGCCAGAATTCCAGGAGTAGGTAGATAGCTGTAGTATCCCTTGTGAGCCTGAGCTCCATACCTAGCGGCTCCCCTGGAGTCGGTAGTTCGCAGGGCTCTAGGTCGTCGGGGTCTATCCCGAACACGCGACGCTCGAACAGCAATCGGTTAAACTGCCCCGTTACGTCCACCGTAACGGTGCCATCCTCGCTGATGCTGTATAGCGTGACCCGTTGGTCGGTGGTCTTGAGTCGGTACAGAGACCACGGCTCTAGGCGCTCCGCTATTTCACGGACCACCTCCGGGCGCTCTGCCACCCAAGCCTTCCACTCTTCGACCTGCGCTTGCGTCGGTTCTACTATCCTGGCCATATTACTTCCTCCTTACCGCTGGCTGCTCACCGTTCTATCGCCCCGTCCGTCACGCGGCGTATGAACTCCAACTCTAGGCGATACTCACCCTGGAATGATGTAATCATGGTTTGAACCTGAATAGAACGTTAATCGCTACACCCTGGCTACCGTACTCGCCTGTCCACGACGAGCCCATGCGTCGATTGTCCTCGTACCGAGACTGGTCCTGTAGCTGCTCCGGATCGAGCTGGAGTTCGAGGGCTGCCTTCATTACCGCAACAAATGCGTTGAGGTCCCGATCCAACTCGTTATACTCTGCATCCTTGCGAATGCGTATACCCTCGGCTTCCTCTGCGATTCTGAAGTTGGGTAGTAGTTCGAGGACTGCCTCTACCGTTAGTTTGCGTCTAGCCATTAGGTCGTCTCCTTCGCCACAGTTTCCAGGGCGTCTTGTGCTGCGCGTAGATTGTCTAGTGCCTGTGCCATGCGGGTCGCGGCGCCCGCTGTGCAGAGCTTCTCTATGCGTCTATCGAACGCGACGATGGGCAGGCGGTCGAGGATGTCTCTAATCTCGTTAGTGGCGGTGATGAATTCTTTGCGGGTATTGTTCATGCTATCTCCTTCGGAAGTTTCAGGTTGTAATGCCGAGTATACTTGCGCCACGCCCGTTGAATGCGGGGGAGACGCCAGAATTTCAGGACCTCGTATGTAGCCCAACCCTCCCCTAGTGAACCCGAGAGGTCCTTGTTGGCTACTGCATACCAAAGGGCTAGTCGGTCCCTCCCGTTGATCGTAATGGTCGTCTTATACTTCGCTCTGAGCCACGGGACGTATGGCCTCTCGACATTGTACTCGGTTGCAATTGGACGTATCCGATCTCGCGGATTGGCTCTGTAATACAGGTTGGATTCCTCGATGCGACCTAGCTCTACCAGGCGGTCCATGTGCTCGTACCACTTATCGTTGTCCGGGTTATCGCGTCCGCCTCGAATATCGAAATGGTCTTCGAGTATAGACTTGGGCATTATATTCGCCGACATTAACAGACGCAAATCGCTAGAATCGGCATCCACAGCGTTTTTACTAGCACGTCTGATGAATGCTAAAACCTCGGGTCTAATGCGTGTCTTCGTTGCCATAATACTTGCTCCTTTCGGGGGGCGACGACTAGTATAAAACGAATTGCCGTAATTAGGAAATTGACGTTGTTTGTACGTAAGTTACTGAAAGATAAGGTTGGAGTTGGTATATTGATAATGTTAGGTTATTAAATACTAATGTAAGGCTATTATAGGGTCTAAGGTATAATAATTGATATATATATAGTAATAATACAGTAATCTCGTAATCGACTATATAATAGGGTTTCGTTTCCCTAACAGGTGAACAGTTCTCCATATAGACATAAGTGGTATGGGTTGGAGTATACAACTGGTTTGTCATGGAGAAAGCATCAGCTTTACAACCTGATAGAGTTGGTGGTATAGTATTGGCTTGTAGTTTAGGCTTGATAATACTGGATAGGATACTGACAAGGGAGATAGATGAATGGCACGACGCACGCGCATTCCCAAGCGGAAATTAAAACAGAGGGTCAGAGTCAACCTGCAGCAAGCGCCAAAAGTACCAAAAGAAGTGGTGGCTTCAGAGGTCTATTGGCCTGATCGGATCGACTACGTCAAAGCCATTGCGGCCCGAGGGCTAAATGACGATGAGATGGCCGCATACCTGGGCGTATCCCCGGCCCTATTTGATTCCTGGAAGGCGTATTACCCGTTGCTATCGCGGGCGATTGATGAAGGACGAACCAAAGCTGATGCTGAAGTCGTAGCTGCCTTGCACAAGACTGCAGTCGGATACGACTATGACACACAGGAAGTGGTCAGAGGCCGCGGGGGCTCGATGGTATTGGACGTTACTAAGCATGTGCCTGGTGATGTTCAGGCCCAGAAGTTCTGGTTATCCAATCGCTCCTCGCATTGGAATGCAGGGCAGAACCTAAACGTTGGTGGACAGGGCAGGGATAAGCCGCTGCATGTCTCAGCTGAGACCAAGGTCCATGTTATTCATTCCATCCTGAACATGATTACGCCGCGGCCGGATGGCGATGGCAAGCCGCCTCGCATTCTGAATGTGGATAAATCCTGAGGTCTGCAGCTCGGAGAACTGCGGTACGTTGAGGACCTGATGGCATTTATTTCGGACACAAGAGAGGAGGGGCTTTCGCCCCTCCCCGGTCTGGCCTAGGTCTCAAGGATCTCTCGGACTTCCTTGGCTTGCTTCGGCGTTAGGTCCCAGCGTTCGTTCTTCTTGTGGAACTGAACTCCCGGAGTTTCCTCGCGGCGCCAAACCCTTCGGAGCTTGACTCGGGACCGTTTCGGATCGAGGCCGAGGTCGGCGCAGATCCTCTTGAGGGGGATAAGCCCGCCCGCCGTCTTGGCCGGGACCTTGCCGGACTTCGCCGGCTTCGCGCTCGTCGCGCGCTTCGCTTTCGTCATGGTACTCTACTCTCCGCGGGGGATAGCGCCCCCGGATCGCCGTAGCTATCTACTAACTACGATTTAGATACTACGCGCGCGCGGTAATAGAAAGGACGCGACTTAACAATAATCAGGGATTTATTTTCGGGTCGATTCCGGAATCCAAGGTCAGGTATCCGCAATCCGCGCCCTTGGGATGTTCTCATGTCAGGGATGATTCGGGTTACCAAACCACCCCACCCGACCAACAGGGATTTGGGCCAGGGGCCCCCGGGCACACCCATAGATCGGGTCATATCATATAAAAGGGTGGTCCAAACACCTATAAACCGCTCGAACCCCTACCTAAACCCTAAAATATTTTTGTGCACCCTCACCGAATCCGGTCATCCTTGGTCGGAGTCACGTCGAAAACCTCCCCAATCAGCCCTAACTTCCTCAAATCCCTCAGTGCCAGGGGTAAATGGTCGTCTTCTAGCACCCGAGCGTGAAAAAGCGAGCGTCCTACCTCCGTTTCGTTCCCGCCCCCGACTTCCCTCCACTTAAAACCTGTAAACCAGTCCCCTTGGATCTTGATGATCTTCATCTTGCCGCCCTGTATACTAAGGATTCAACGAATTTCGCAAGCTCGTTCCATGCATTCTGCTCGACTGTCATGAGCGCGGGCCATTCCAGCGGTGTTTCGATCCGTCCGGGCCCAGCCTTCATGAGTTCCTCTCGGTAGACTTCATATAAGCTCGAACCTTTCATCGTCGGTTTCCTTTTCCTCCGCAGCCGCCTCGGTCGGGCAGCGGGCAGACCTGATAGTCTGGCATGTCGTCGCCGGTTCGGCCCTCGCAGACGGTGCCGGAGCCTCCGCAGCGCATACACTGCTTGAGTACCTGGTCACGGATGTAGATGAGCTGAGTTCGTTCGATCTCTAGTTCCTCCATTTCTTGTTGGATTCGATACAGTCTCTGGTAGACTCGCGACGCGAATCTCTTCTCAGTTTCATTCACCATTGCGCTAAACGGCATTTCAGTCGTCTCCTTTTTCTCTCACCCGTGTTTGCACTTCTTCCGCTTCACTCTAGACCGAACCGCTTGCGGCGGTTGACCCGGAGTTCCGCGTTATGGAGCGACTCGCGGCTCGGGAAGTGGCGCTCGTTGAGGAACTCTATCCACTCCTTGACCGTGAACGGGACGAGTTTCTTGTTCGTGAAGAACGAGATTCTCAGCTCCACGAATGTGTCTCGGCCCTCCGTCTGGCGTTTGATGGTTGCGGTCTCCCTCTTGTTTGCTTTCCGGAGTCCCCTACCGTCGAAAATCATCGGTTGTATATCTCTAGTACTCATCTCCTCTCCTCTCTCGTTCCCGATAGACCCCTATAGTATATCCGGTCCGTACCCAGTATTCAGCACGATATTCAGGGTATTTACAGGCCGGTCGGCACTCGTCTAGGCTTACCTCGAACTTACACCTCACCAACTGGAGTCTATATGCAGCTTCGATCATTCGTTCTCTCACTTGTCGCGGGGTTCGCGTTCTCCGGTCTCGCATTCGCGCAGAACACGGTCACTCTCACACCATCCGTCACGCAGGGCACGGAGTCGATTACGACCACCATCAGCTGGGCGACGAATCCACCCTTGACGACGGGAACACCCTGTACAGCCAGCGGTCATCCGGGTTGGACGGGTCCCAAAGCCGGCAGTGGCACGAACCCGCCCATTACGATAGCGACCTCGGGTACCCTGCCACTCTCGCTCACGTGCAATTTCCCCGGCGACAGTATCGTCACGTTTTCGTGGACTCCGCCGACACAGAATACCGATGGCTCCCCGCTCACGAATCTCGCGGGTTACAGGATCAAGCACACGTTCAACGCGACGCTCACGACCAATCCCCTGACCGCAGCCGCCGGCGAGGTTCATACGGATGTCGCCGCGAACCAGACGATGCGGACGATCACGGGGATTAGCCAGACAGGCACGCTGCGAGGCGGGATCTTCGCGCAGAATACACCGGGGGTCTTTAGCGTCATGAGTAATGTGGCGACGAAGGTGTTCACGGGTACGGTTCCAGTCACGCAGATGGTGTCGATTACCGTGAATCCGCGGCCGAATCCTCCGACTGCGAATACGGCGGAGTGATCTAACTCCAGGTTCATCCTGTAGAACTGCAGGGGAGTCGGTACGAGGACCAGGGATTTTCGGAGGGCATCGGTAGAGGAGCAGGGGAGACACCTGATCCAGCTGCTCGATGAGGTTCCCCCGAACTGGTCTCGGTATTTTTATCTTTCGAGGAACAATGATCCACGATCACATAAGAGTCATCAAAGAAACCCGAGCAAGGGTGAAGGAGTTTGCGATGGAGACGAACGAGACCGGGGGCGCACTTACGTCCGCCGAGGAACTGAAGGTCTGGGAGGATCAAAACGGGGGGTTGACCGATCCAGAGGCCCGTCAGATCGCCGCTCCAGACCTTCCAATGGGGTACGATCTGGTCGAGGCGAAGGAGGATGCGATCCTGCACTGCGCGATGATTTGTCACGAGGTGACGGCGGCGATGAACCTAGCGCACAACGAGTACACAATACCCTGGGAGATAAACCGAGGTAGCATTATCTCAGGGGTCATGCGGTATCTGGATAACCCGAAAGAGACTCCTGAGGAGAACCATAACGCTTGGATGTCCTATAGGGCATCCGAGGGTTGGACGTACGGTCAGATCAAGGACGCGAAGGCCAAGACTCATCCGTGCATGGTTCCATACGGCGCCCTCGATCCGCACCAGCAGTCGAAGGACATGATCTTCCGCGCGATAGTGCGGACGTACTTCGGGCTGGAGTGAGCCATGAGTCACGAATACAAGAAGATCGTCACCCGCTGCAACCTGAGCCTGACAGGCTTGGAGATCGCGGCGATCGAGTTGAAACCCTCCCGAGTTTTCATTCTCCACGTCGGCGGAGGTCGAGCCTATTGGGAGGGCAAGGAACTCCTTCACGCACAACAGATGCGAGAGGATAACCCTCTACATCCTTACATCAACCTGCAACCAGAGCCGGACCTTCACGAGAGCGAGTGGTATCTGGAGGACGAGCAGGGGAACAAGTGCGGCTCGGAGGGTGTATGAAGAAGAAAACTAAGAAGGCCCCACGGAAGGCGAAGGCTCCCGATCCAGGGATCAACGACGTCTTCGAGCCGGGGGTGGTGAAGGTCACGTGCGGCTGCTCGAAGGAACGGGCGGAACGGTGTCTCCAGCGGGGCTTCTATCACGAGCATACCCTCGCGGGTACGCCTATCAAGCGGGACAACGAGCATTGCCATATCTTCGTAGACGAGTTGGACTTGATTCGTCTGACGAACGACGTCATCCAGGCGCGGTTCGCGAAGACCCGGCAACTCGAAGCGGAGGACGAATGAAGTGCTCGAAACACAACCAGGAGCCCGATGTATTCCTTGGCCCTCCCTCGAATCGACGCTGGTACTGTAGCGTCTGCCTGTGGCAGTTCCTGGAGAAGCTTGGGCTCACGTCGTTGCGAAAGGAGACGCTATGACTATTACCGCACAGGATCGGACGGCTCTCGAAGCCACCTTTAGCCGGCGAGCGGTTGGTGAGGCCATCGCGATCTTCTTCGACGTTCGAGAGGCTCGGACCATACCGAATGAGATTACTGTCGAGAGCTTCACGGCTCTACTTGACTGTTGGTATGGGAGACCTCCGTGAGTGAGATAGCCGAACTCCTGATTGCTGTCGCCACACTCATTACCGCGGTTGGCGCGGTGTGGATCGGGTTTCGGAACTCGAAGCACATCAGGAAGGTCGAGCGTCTCACAAACGGAATGCAGACCAAGTTGGTCGATGAAGTTCGGAAGGCCAGCTTCGCCGCTGGACAGAAAAGTGAAAAGGACAAAAATGGCAATCAATCTTAAGCTCGGTATGGCATGGCGATGGAACTCGGGTTCACGCCCCATCGCGTGCACGGGCGATACTTTGATCGCCGCGTACTTTGGGTTCCGTCGCATGAGTACTGCAAGAAAGTGATGAAGGAGTTTCGCGATGGGGTCACGAGTCTTCCGAAGCAAGGCATTCAAAGCCAAGAACAAAGCGGAGAGACAGTTGCGTGAAAGGCTCAAAGGTCGAGATGCTCCCCGGACTCCAGGCCACGCCTCGGGTGATGCTGGAGAAGGCCGTCGAACGGCTTCCCACCCTCAGACACGTCGTAGTGATTGAGGAGGATCTGGAAGGGTACGTCCGGGTCTATACCAGTCAGCAGATGACCTACGCCGACATGGCGTGGATTCGTCATCAGTTCAATAAAATCACCGACTGATGCCGGCTACCGAACATCACGCTCGCTCCGTTACGGTCAACTTTGCCTCGGTCTATGACCGGGTGGAGATGGACTATAACGCTCCGGTTCTCGATCTCCTGTCACCGGAGCAGAAAAAGGAGATATCCCAATACTCAGACACTCTCGCATCTTTCACTGAAGAGGAGCTGCTTCTTCTCCGGTGGAGGATGATGTGGAGGGCAAAAGCCCGCGTAAAACAGCTGCCGCCGAAGGAATTTGAAAATTTCGAGAAACAGATATGGATGTGTCGGTCGGGTCGAGGGTGGGGAAAGACGCTCGTTGGAAGCAACTGGCTGGGGATGGAGGCTGCGTCGTTTACCTCACGGTACTATGTGGTAGCGCCAACGAAGGACGATGTACGCTACGTCTGCTTCGAGGGACCTACGGGGCTTTACTCCGTTATACCACCCCCATTGATTGTCGACAAGAACCTCGCCCTGCCCTCCATTACCCTCTGGAACGGGAGCGTGATCAGAGGCTTCGCAGGAGACACGCCGGAACGGCTGCGAGGTCCTCAGGCCGCTGCCGGCTGGCTGGACGAGATCGCGTCCTGGTTGTACCCGCAAGAAGCCTGGGACAATATCATGTTCGGCCTGCGGCTTGGACCCCACCCCCGTTTACTCGTTACCGGCACGCCCAAGCCTAGCCCGTTCATTCGGGAGCTGGTGCAGAATCCGGAGGTCATTAACGTCGTCGGCTCGACGTACGAGAACAAGGCAAACTTGCCGAAGATGTTCTTCATGTCGGTCGCCAAGTACGAGGGTACGAAGGTCGGCCGGCAGGAGTTGCATGGCGAGGTATTAGACCCTGAGGAGGAAGGATTTGTCAAGCGATCCGAGTGGCGAGTCTGGAAGGCGGATCAGCCCCTACCGCGCTTCAAGTTCATCATTTTGTCGCTAGACACAGCGTTCACGGAGAAGACGTTCGACAAGAAAAAGCAGACGAGGGATCCCACTGCTTGTACCGTCTGGGGCCTGTTTGAATTGCCAGTTAAGAAGCCGAACGGTAAGAAGAAAACGGAGAAGCATATCATACTGCTCGACGCTTGGGAAGACTGGCTAACGCTTCCCCAACTCATGAAGCGAGTCAAGAAAGAGCGGAGAAAACGGTATGGAGCGGGGCTCCATGACCTCAAGCTCCGTCCAAAGATCGTCCCCATTGGCCAGAGACCCGGACCCCCTGGGAAGAAGATCGACCTCATCCTCATAGAGGAGAAGGGGAGTGGCATCTCTTTGCGTCAATCCCTAGCAGTGGAGGAAATCTTTACCGAGGGCTATAATCCCCGACGAGCAGACAAGCTGGAGCGGTTGCACAACGTATCGCCGCTCTGGTCTCACGGACGGGTCTGGGCAGTCGAGAGCGAGAAGCGCAAGGGGGAGTTCAAGCAGTGGGCGGAGCCTGTCGTTACGCAGGTATGTACGTACACAGGACCAGGGTCAGTCAAGCACGACGATCTGTTGGACACTACGACGCAGGCTCTGCGCCTTTTCATGGATCGGTTCATCGGACCGATGAGTATCGAGGAAGACGAGGAAGCCGCCAGGGACTTGGCCGCACGCGACGAGATCGAGGACCGAGAGGCCCGAAGGAATCCGTATGATCAATAGGAGACCGTGATGGAAGGAATCGTCGAAGAACTGGATGCCCAAGAGGACGCCGCTCCAGAGGGTGTCGAGATGACCGAGGATGGTGGAGCGATTATCGAGTTGGAAGGCGAGGCCGAAGCCGAGGTTACTCGCGAGTTCTACGATAACATCGTCGATGACTTCGATGAGACCGTTCTCGAAGCCCTGTCAACCCGCCTCCTCGAACACGTCGAGCGAGACAAGGAGTCGCGGAAGGATCGCGACAAGCAGTACGCCGAGGCGACCAAGCGAACGGGGCTAGGCAAGGAGGCCCCAGGCGGCGCAAACTTCGACGGCGCGTCGCGGGTAGTTCACCCGATGCTCATGGAAGCCGTCATCGACTTCGCTTCACGCTCGATCCGCGAGCTGATGCCTCCGAGTGGTCCGGTCAAGATGCATGTACCGGGCGAGAATGTCGATCCCGAGCGGTTACGCCGTGGAGATCGCCAGAAACGGTACATGAACTGGCAATGCGTTTTCCAGATGCCGGAGCTTCGGTCCGAGGTCGAGCAGCTCCTCACACAGCTTCCTCTCGGCGGTGCCATGTATCTCCGCCTGACTCCGGACGAATCCAAGAGGCGCATGCGCCCGGTTCCTACGTTCGTGCCTCTTGATTTTGTGTCGATCCCCTCGTCCGCGGCCAACTACTACACAGCCGAGCGGCAGTGTTACTGGGAGCCCGTGACGGAGGACGAGTTCGAGATCAGGGTTCGGTCCGGCATGTATCGGGCCATCGAGTCGCGCACATCGTCAGTCCCCGACGAATCCGAGTCCGAGAAGGCCGCGCAGAAGATCGAAGGCAAGGAGGTCGATCCTCTCAACGCCGATGGTCTCAAGCAGGTCCTCGAAATCTCCTGCTACGAAGACCTGGGAGACGATCTATCCGGCGGCAAGCCCGCGCCCTATCGAATTTCCATCGACTGGCCGACCTCGAAAGTCGTGGCCATCGTTCGGAACTGGGAGGAGGACGATGAGTTCTTCGAGCGCATGCAGTGGATGGTCGAGTGGATTTTCTTCCCGTGGCGTGGAGCGCAGGGTGTCGGGCTCGGCCAGGCGATAGGCTCGATGGCAGGTGCGGCGACCGGAGCCCTACGGGCACTGCTCGATTCCGCGCACATCCAGAACATTCCGACGATGGTCCGCCTCAAGGGCGCGAACTTCTCCGGACAGTCGAAGACGGTCAACGCGACGCAGATCATGGAGCTGGAGGGCGGAGTCGCCGCCGTCGATCCGGATATTCGCAAGCTCCTGATGCCGCTTCCGTTCAACGCTCCGTCCGAGACACTCTTCAAGCTCCTCGGCTTCCTCACCGAC
>Ga0105252_10001299_pt1 | contig 11382 bp, 10 predicted proteins | sample EasRivMeERMZT100_FD_89675 | JGI IMG/M metagenome (GOLD analysis project Ga0105252, IMG submission 89675) | Soil microbial communities from meander-bound floodplain in the East River, Colorado, USA - East River MetaG ERMZT100 | ecosystem: Environmental > Terrestrial > Soil > Floodplain | place... | reverse complement strand
TAAGTGTGGGCACCATGACACCGAGCATGCCGGGGATGGTGTATGTCTTCGTGGCTGTCCTGTGGAACAATGCGTAGTACCTGGGCCAGAGTTGGCCCCTTAAGCGGACGAAACGGAAAGACGCCGATGACGTTTGGCTAGTGACTCCATTTCTATTCTGGACTTCAAGAAGCCCCAGCAGGAGAGGGCGCGTGACTGGCGTCCAAACTGGTGGGCCCCAGACACCTGGAAGGGTATTTCCCCGGATCAACTGAATGACGCGGTTGCGCGTAGCGTGGCGGACACCGTCGACGGCATGCAGAAGCGGCAGGGCACACGCATGCGGCAACTCGTCATTGCGGCGCGGCTGTATGGAAACTCACAGCTGTTGGGTGTGTCGGGCCTTTCGCCTGGCGCCATGTTTTCAGCGCTGGGCGCATTGCGCGAGAGACTCACCGACAACGTCATTCAGTCCGTTGTCGACACTTCCACTGCACGCGTCGGTGAAAACAAACCACGCCCGTACTTCCTGACAGACGGTGGCACCTTTGCGCTGCAGCGTCGGGCGAAGCGCCTCAACCGTTTCATGGAAGGCATGTTTTACGAGTCGAAGGCGTACCGCATTGGGAGTGATGCCCAACGGGATGCAGAGGTGTTTGGGGACGGGCTTATTTTCGTCACCGAGAAGTATGGGCGCGTTTGCTATGAGAGAGTTTTGTCTGCGGAGTTGTGGGTTGACGAAGCCGAAGCCATTTACGGCCACCCCCGCCAAATGCACTGGGCGCGCGCTGTAGACAGAGAGGTACTTCTAGCCTGGGCCCAAGACGGGAAAGACGGCAAGGAGAGAAAGCGGGTTGTTGACTCTATTCTCAGTGCGGAGAGGGCGCCCCTTCAGCAAGAGGGCTTTCCCTCAAACCAAGCGGACATGGTGACGGTGCGTGAGTCGTGGCACCTTCGCAGCGGGCCCGACGCGAAAGACGGAAAGCACTGCATCTCCATTGACGGACACCTCCTCGAGCCGCTTTCTGAATGGCCGCACGACTTCTTTCCCTTTGCCCGTTGGCGTTGGTGTCCGCGTCCTTTGGGCTACTGGAGTCAGGGCCTCGCGGAGCAGCTGCAAAACAAGCAAATAGAGGTGAATAAACTTCTGTGGCTGATGCAGCGCAGCATGCACATGGCCGGCACGTGGAAGGTGTTTCTCGAGGATGGCAGCAAAATAGTGAAAGAGCACCTCAACAACGAAATAGGCGCCATTGTCACCTACAGGGGCACCAAGCCTGACTGGTTTGTCCCCAATGTCGTGCCGCCCGAGTACTACATGCAATACGAGAGACTCGTCCAAAGCATGTATGAGAGGGCCAACGTCCCCATTCAGGTTGCGACTGGACAGAAACCCTCAGGCCTCAACTCAGGGGAGGCGCAGCGCGTCTACCGGGACACCACCAACGAAGGCATGAAGACAAAGGAGAGACTCAATGAAGACGCCTTCATGGAGTTGGCGCGCATCTACATTGCCATTGCCAGGGAAATTGCGGAGAGAGAAGGGAAGTATGAAGTGCGCACGCCGACAGGCCGCGTCCTAACAAGCGTTGCCATGACGTCGAAGGATTTGGATCCATCCGACTATGAAATGCAGTGCTTTCCGACGTCCAGCTTGCCGAAGGATCCAGCCGGCCGACTCGCAACCATTCAGGAATACATTCAGGCCGGCTTCATGTCTCCACGTCAGGGCCGCCGTGCGCTGGACTTCCCGGACTTGGAAGCGGTGGAGTCCTTGGCGAATGCGGCGGAAGACTTACTGTGCAAGGTACTGGACGCCATTTGCGATGAGGGCGAGTACGAGCCGCCAGAGCCGACTGACGACTTGGCACTGGCGAAGGAATTGGTACTTGAATACATCAACCGCGGGCGCATGCAGGGCCTGTAGGAAGAGAGGGTGGACTTACTACGCACCTACTCCACCCAGGTGGATGCCCTCATGATGGCAGCAATGCCGCCAGCCCCTCCCGGCCCGATGCCAGGTGCGCCGCCAATGGGCCCCGGAATGGGTGGGCCTCAAGCCCCGCCCATGCCCATGGCACCCTCGCCCTTAGTGCCTAACGTACCCATGCAGTAAGGTAATGTTTGACTTTAGCCGTGCCTGGCCCATAGCCTTTTATTTCGCAACCCTCTTCAATGGACGATCCGGAAAGCTTTCAATGACGTTTGTCTGAGACAGCCCCCGCGCCCGACTCCGCTCCATCGGAAAGCGTGCCCCTGCCCGCGCCAGCCACTCCCACGCGCCCAGGCGAAGTCCCGAGAGATCCGCCGCCACCGGAGCCAGAGAAGGCCCCAGAGGCTGACAAGCCCGACGAGGCCGCACGCCTCTCAGCCCTCGAAACCCAAACCAAGCGGGCCGCATCCGAAAGGATGAAGCTGGCCCACGAGGCGCGCAAATTCCGCGAGGAGTCGGCCAAGGAGAAAGAGGCACTCGCAAAGGAGCGCGAGGAATTAGCCGCCTACAAGAAAGAGCGCGAAGACAGACGGCGAAACCCTGAGAAGTACCTTGCGGCTGAGTATGGGCCGGACTGGTACGACAAACTTTCGAAGGTAAAGCTGAATGGTGCGCCGACCCCGGACTTAATTGCATCCGAAGTCGACGACAGAGTCGCGGCTGTCCGCAGGGAGCTGGAAGAATTCAAGGCCGAGACTGTCAGACGGGAAGAAAACCGCGAAAAGCAGGCCGCAGCCGCCGAAAGACAAGCGTATGAGGTGCAGGCAATTGCCTACATGAAGGCAAACGAAGCCAAGTTTCCCTTGGTGCATACGTTTGGTGTACAAGGTAACATTAACGCCGTCATTGCCGCGCATTTCGAAGAGACACTTTCGCGCGGGCCTGATGGAGAAGTCATTCCTGGGGAAGTTTGGAGCCCCGAGGAAGCCGCGAGTTTCATGGAGAAGGCCCTCCTAGAGCGCTACGAAAAGGCGAAAGCCATCTCGGCACCGAAGCCAGCCCCGAAAGTCGTACAAGCAGACACTCGAAACAATTCCCCGCGACGAACGCTCTCCACAGACATGACGGCAACCAGCACGCGGGATGTGCCTCCAGCTCAAGACGAGCGCGAGCGCATCCGACGGGCCATTGCCGCGGCAGATCTCGTCATCGAGCAACGCCGACTTGCGCACTAAGCGCCTAAGTCGCGACGCCGCCAACCAAGCGGCAGGGGAATACAGTGGCAAACCTAGACTTGGCGGCGGCCAACGCGATTCTCAAAGAGTTGTATGACGGGCAGAAGGTGCAAAACCTCACCTATGCCAAGAATCCCACCTTGGCCCTCATGCCAAAGGATGAGGAGGCCGGGGGCAAGTACTACCCAATTCCCCTGCAGTACGAGGTTAACCAGGGCCGCAGCAGCACTTTCTCTGTTGCCCAGGCGAACCAGTCCTCCAACCAGTATGTTGAGTTTCTGCTTACTCGAAAGAGTGACTACGACGTTGCCACCATCGACAACCAGACGTTAGAGGCAGCGGCAACAGATAAGATGTCCTTCATTCGGACAGCGACGGCCCTAATTGATGGCGCCATCCGCGGCGCTACCATTTCGGCGGCCTCTTCCATGTTCCGAAGTGGCACGGGCACCATCGGCCAAATTTCAAACATAGCAGCGGGCGTCATTACGCTGACAAACCCCGCGGATGTGGTGCAGTTTGCGGTTAACCAAACGCTGCAGGCCAACCTGACGGATGGTGGCGGCGCACCGCGCGTTGCATTGGGCTACGTCATCGCACGCAGCATCCGAAACGGCACCATTACCGTGTCTGCAACGGCGCAGGGTGGCGTGGCGGGCAGTCCGGCACTTTGGGCAAACGGCGACTTCCTACTTGTCCAAGGCGACAACAACGCCAAATTCTCGGGCTTCTCGGCTTGGTTGCCGATGACGGATCCAACCTCTACCGACAACTTCTATGGCGTCAACCGCAGCGTGGACTACCGGATGTATGGAGTCAGCTACGACGGAAGTGGCCAGCCCATTGAAGAGGCCATTATCGATCACTCCATGCTTCTCACTCGTGAGGGCGGGGAGACGTCGCACTTCGTCACCAACTACGGCAGCTATTCAGCCCTCATCAAAGCGCTTGGCACCCGGCGCGAATACGAGCAGATGTCAGGGCCCGCAGGCATTGGCTTTACGGCCGTGAAAATTGATGGAGGTGGCGGGCCCATCAAATGCTACTCGGACAGAAGCTGTCAGCCACGCGTGGGCTACATGCTGCAGATGGACACGTGGAAGCTGCATTCCATTGGGCCCGTGCCAAAAATTCTCCGCTACGAAGACAGAGTGGAGATGCTTCGCGTCTACAACCAGGACGCGGCGGAAGCACGCATTGCCTACTACGCAAACCAGGGGTGCAACGCTCCGGGCTGGAACGGCCAAACGCTGCTTTCGGCCTAAGGAGAGAGGCAAACAATGGCCAACCGCACATTCCAAGAAGACTCACTAACGCTAGTGAAGCGGCTAGTGACGTTGTTTCCGGTGGTGGCCGTCGGAGTCGCGGGGGCCGTCACGCTAAAGAAGCGCCAGTTTCGATCCTCAGGAGGGACAGCCCTTTCAGCTTCCAGTGTCCTCATCGATGCGCCCACCACTGGGGTGGGCTATGCGGTGGGGGATGGGGCCGGGACGAGAAGCGTGGTGCGTACTGCGCCAGGCACGTGGACGATTACCCTTTCCGACTCGTACCAATACCTCCTGGGTATCCGCGTCATTCAGGTGGCTAACGTGAATGGCTCCGTCCCCACGGGCCTTGTAGGCGTCCGCACTGGCATCACCAACGTCACCACAAACACCGGGACAGGCAACGGCGGAATTATTGGCATCGACTTGAATAACGGCGGGGGCCCGTTGGATCCAGATAACGGCGACACTCTCACCCTCGAAATTACCCTCGGCGACGCAACGGAACCCTGACACATGGCCATTACCGCCGCCATAGCGCTTTCGGACGCCACCCTGACATCAGGCATGTCCGCCACCGCGACGCTTACCGTGTCCAACTCGGCAAGCGCGGCGGTTTTGGTGACGGGCATCCAGCCGACGGTGACGCCAGCTGGGTTGACGTCTCAGTCGGTAGCGGTGGCCGTTGGACAGCCCATGTGGGGCGCAGCCTTTCCTCAAAGCGTGGCGGCATTGGGTAGTACCAAGTTCAGCTGGCCTGTGACACCCAACGCGCCCACGGCGGGCTATGGCCTCGCAATGCCTGCCACGTTTGTCTATGACGTTGGTGCCACCGTCTATACAAACGATGGTGCTATTACCACCGCCACCCCTGCCACACTCACCGTCACCAACCCGCCGCTAACGTAAGAGTCCAGCCATGGCAATGACAGCGGTCTTAACGCAGACAAGCATGGCCATCTTTGGAAGCGTAACCAACTTCGTGTTGGCCATTTCCAACTCTGCCGGTGTCCCCGTCAATGTCTTGTCCGTCACTCCGACAGTGAAGACTCCCGCGGGCCTTCCCACCACGGCCCACAATATTTCCGGGCCCGTCTCGCCTCCAGGTGTTGGCGCTGCGCAGGTAGACGGAAGCCAATTCAACGTGCAGGTGCCGGCTGGTGGGACTGTCTACTTCAACTTCCACGTCTCATTCTTTGGGCCCGCCGTGTCTGGTGTGCCTGCAATGCCCCAGTCCATTTTTCAGGTTGGTGCGGACTGTTATGCCTCCGATGGCAGTGTCTTCACCCCGCCGCCCTTGCAGGTGGAATTAAACCAACCCACGTGGGGCCAACCTGGCGGATCGCCCCCCAACGCTGCCGCCTTCGTCCCATCTCTCAACTTTTCCGTCCCGGCAAACGCGTTCTACGCAATGTAGAGGAGTACGCAAATGGCAGTCACAACAACTTCGCTTCTCGTCAAAGATGGCAACAACGTGTCCCAGTCTCTGGCCACGCTGACAGATCCAGCTGGCGTCATGCGCTATGCCCTCACCGTGGACGGCGTCGGGGAGGCCGTCTACCGGGCTTCAGCCAACTTCACACCGCAGCCGACTGCCGCGGTTACCCTCATCACCATCCAGGGCAGCGCCACAAAGACGGTGCGCATCCGCCGCATTCTCGTGGGCGGCGTCTCGACGGCTAACGCACAGTCCATTTTCGCCCTGCAACGCACCTCGGCACTGGGTGCTGGCGGCACTGCCGTCCTTCCCTCACCGGCCAAGTCCGACTCGGGCACGGTGGCTGCGGCGACTGCAGTGGTGACGCACTACACCGCTACCCTCAAGGCCGCGGGCACGGCAGTGGGCGGGCCACTGACAACGCTTCAGAATTTCACCAACGTGGCGACCACCCCGACTATCAGCCCGACTCTAACCTTGGCCTTCCCTGAGTTGGGTGGCGTGGCCAGCCAGGCGCTTGTCCTTCGTGGCACAGCTGACTTCATCGAAATTCAGAATGTCACTCCCGTCAACCTCTCGGCCGGCACCGTCCTATTCTACAATATTGAATGGGCGGAGGATGGCAGCTAGCGCTGTACACGTACGACACCGAAACGAGCGCCCAAGGGCGACTGGCGCTTTGTTGCTAGTCGCCCTCTTCATTTGTGGAGGACTTATGGCAGTCGGAGACACCACATTTGGAGCCATTAAGGAAAAGGCCATTCAGCGCGCTGACATGGTGAATTCCCAATTCATCTCGGACTCTGAATGGAATGGGATGACGAATGCTTCACTTCAGCAGCTGTATGAGAAGCTTATAGAGACGTACGGAAGTGACTACTTCGTACAGGAATCCACCACAATTACCACGGATGGACAGGCGGACAATTACCCGTTGCCGGATGACTTCTTCAAGCTTCTGGGCGTCGACTTACAAATATTCCCGTCCAGTGGCTCCCCAACCATTGGGTGGATAACCATTTGGCGCTTCAACTTTGCGCAAAGAAACCAGTGGACGCTTCCCAACCTGCTTACGCTTTGGGGCCGCACAAACCTACGCTACCGGCTTCGCGGAGGGCGCGTCTGGTTTCAGCCGCTGCCAGCGGGCGGCCAGTCTCTGCGGCTTTGGTACGCGCCGCGCTTTACTCCCCTAGCAAACGACGCAGACGTGTTTGACGGAATAAACGGCTGGGAGGAGTGGGCCGTCAACGACATCGCCATGAAGGCCCTGGCAAAGGAAGAGTCGGACTTGTCAGGTGTGGCCGGGTTGCAGCAGGTACAGAATGACAGGCTGGCCAGCATCATCGAAAACCGCGACGCTTCCGCGCCTTCAACGGTAGTCGACGTGTACCGCGTGAATGGCGGCTATGGCTGGGGGGGAGACGGCATGGGCGGGGACTGGTGTCCTTGAGGCCATGGCTCTCAACGTCCAACAGCTGCAGGGCCTAGCCAGCGGCCTTCCTGACGAAATTCAAAAGCAGCTTGGGGCCGTCTTGCGCGCGCAGGACAAAATGAATCGGGACATCGCCCAAATACTTACCGCATTGACGCCAGGGCCATGGATCCGCCCTGAATACCAAAACGGTTGGTTGGACTTCAGTCCTACGGTGGCACCCATACGCTTCATTCGCTACCGCCTGGAGCTCGGCGGCACTATTGCCCGACTTGAAGGCGTCATGAGCAGCGGCACCATCAACACGACGGCGTTTATATTGCCCGCCGCTTTTTGCCCCTCCCAGACACTGGCTTTCGCTACCACAAGCAACCTGGCGTTTGCGCAGGTAGACGTGAATACGAGTGGCGCAGTAGTGCCGCGCAACGGCGTTAACGCTTCCTTCCACCTCAACATCTCTTGGGGAGTGGGCTAGCCATGGCCCTCGAGAAAGGCACCCAGTCACTTCCCTTCACCCAAGGGCTGGACACCAAGTCCAACCAGCATCTTTCGGCGAAGCCATCGCTACTCCAAAACGGAGTTTTCCGTGATGGCACCATCTCCAAGCGATGGGGACGGGCGCAGTTGTCCGACGACATATTCGGGGGTGGCACGCAGGACGAAGGGGAAGCCCTCTTCACCTTTGGTGCATTCCTTCACCGACTCAATGGTGGTGTCACGTACGGGCTAACCGCTGCCACAGATGAATGGGTGCCAATGGATGGAGGTGGCAACTATTGCAACATCTCAATTCGATCCATCGCCTCCAACTGCGAGCAGGGGTTTGGGTTCGATCACTGCATCGTCGGAAATTATGGCGTAGTCGCGTGGCTAGCGTCGGGAATCCACGTTGCAGTCTACGACATGCGTACCGGGGTGTATTACCAAACGGGCGCCGCTGCCATCGCCTCATCTTCCCTTAACGCCATACTTCCGCGGCTTGTTGCGCTTGGCCAAAAAGTCATCGTGCTGTGGAGGGTTGCAAACGAGCTCTATTCGGCAGTCGTAAACCTCACATCGCTTGGCACCTTGCCAACCCAGACGATGATCCGCAACGACTTAACGAATTCCGGCACATTCGACGCAATTGCTTACAACCCAGCGCTTGCCGTCTGTGCCTACCAAGAAACTGGCGCAATTAACATTCGTCTCATCGGGATAGACACCGCAGGCCTTGTCACCGCATCTCCTGCAACCGTATCCGTCAATGTTGGAGCGGCCGTACAGGAAGGACTTCTTGTCCAGCGCGACACCGCTGGAAACATATACGTCGTATTCAGCGGTTTTGGCACCTTCGACACAAAATACTTCGTGCGCAATGGAAGTTTCGGAGCCGTCCTTGGCGTTACGGACATCGTCTTAGGCGGAAACTGGAATTCCGGTGACGCAAATTTCTACAGTGGCGTAGCCTTCGAGGAGACAGCAAATGTCCTCACCCTCGTTCTGGGCCGCGGGGGTGACATAACTAGCGTCAATCAGTTTTTGGGCACGGCCAAAGTCAACGCTTTGGGCATCGTCTCCGCGTTTACGACTATTGACGCCACAGCAGGCCTTTCCATTGTTGGAGATGCCGTGCTGGTGGATGGCGTATGGATGCTTGGCGTCGTCAACACCAGTTACGGCCAGCGGTTTGTCAACGCAGTGGATGGGCTCGAAACGTCAGCCTACGTCATAACGCCAGATGGACAGGTGGTTGCCAAAGCGCTGATGTATCGATCGAACGTGCTGTCGGAGCCCTACCCGCGAGTCAGTCGCTCGTTTGTGGATGGCAACACAGGGCGCTTTGTCTTCCCTCAGCAAGGCAAGCCCGGTTTCCAAATTGTCGGCGACTTAGTGCTAACCGTGTCAAAGCCGACAATTAGCCGCGTGGATGTGACATTCACACCCGCCAACCTATTGCCCATCCACTCCGTTGGGAAAACCATCTACATCGGGGGAGGCTACCCACGGGTATTTGATGGCGTGCGACTGGGTGAAACGGGCTTTCAACTCTCCCCGTCCCCAACCCTCGTGAATGATGCAGGCGCTGGCGGCTCGCTCTCGGCTGGCACCTACCAATATCGCTTTTGCTATTCATGGATGCTTGCCAACGGAGAATTAACGCGCGGCATCGTATCCCCGGCTGTGTCAATTACCCTTGCCGCAAGCCACTCTGTAGCCATTTCCATCGCAACCATGCCGCTGGCCATGCGGGACGTACTTATTGCCGGGACGAATAGCTCTATCGAGGTGTACCGGACGACTGCAAACGGCTCCGTCTTCTACCGTCAGAGCTCCGTCCTGACCGGGCCGGTAAACGTTACTTCCTCGCCGTCGGCTATTGCGTTTATCGACAATACCGCGGATTCAGTGCTGCAGCTTGGAGAAATTCTCTACACCACTGGGGGCATTTTAGACTGGGAGGCACCGCCAGCGTACTTCGCGGCGTGCACCCATAATAACAGACTCATCATTTGCCCAAGTGAGGATCCATTTTCGTGGATGCCTTCAAGTGAATGGGTAATTAACGAGACGGTACGCTTCTCCGACATTACAACCAACCACATTCCGTCCGATGCGGGCCAACTCGTAAACTGCGCATCGATGGATGGGAAACTCATCCTCTTTACGGCTTCCGCGGCCTACGTAGTCATCGGCAATGGCCCTGACAGGCTTGGCAACAACAACTACCCGCCACCAGAGCGCGTTGCCTCCGTTGATGCTGGCCCAATCCCAAAAACGCCAATCGTTGAGACGCCCTTAGGCCTTATGTACCAGTCGGATAGGGGCATCGTCCTCTTAGACAGAGGGCTAAACATGTCCTTCATCGGCGCGGATGTTGAGACGTATTCAACAGGGCCATGGGTAGCAAAGGCAGCTCTTTTGGACGCAAGCGCTCAGCAGGTGCGCTTTCTCTTGGATGATGGGAGTGACTTGCCGGGCACGCAAATGGGCACACTCGTCCCATCAAACGGGGGCATTTCGCTTGTCTACGACTACTTCTATCAGCAATGGAGCGTCTTCCCGAATTACGGCGGACAGGATTCATGTCTCTATTCTGGCCGCTACACCATGGTGCGCAGTGATGGCGTCGTGTGGCAGGAAGAGCCCGACACATTCAGGGATGAGGGCGAATACTACTCAACTCTTGTTGAGACGCCGTGGATTAAACTGGCGGGCATCCAGGGGTTTCAGCGCATTTGGTATGCCATTGTGCTTGGGACATACGCGAGTGACTTCACGCTGACGTGGGAGACGGCCGTCAATTATGCGTCCACGGATCCGACGTTGCCCATCTGGACTGAGACAGTAACGCTCGATGGCGCTAGCGAATTTACGCTTGGGGGCCAGTACGAGGTACGCCACCACCTTGGGCACAAGTGTGTCTCAGTCAAGTTTAGGTTTACCGACTCCGACTTGCGTGGAAGTGGGGAGGGGATGGCTCTCTCCGACTTGACATTGGAATATGGTGTTAAAAAAGGCGCCTGGAAGTTGGGCGCCTCTAAGACTGCATGAGGGTAGGCAAATGCCAAACGTTTGGGAAAGCGTCTTTGGGGGCGATAACCAAGTCGGGTTTTTCGGTGGCGGGCAGCGGCAGCTCGATCCAAACAGCTACGCCCTTCCTGGCTACTCCCAGACGACTTCGCAAAACCAAAGCCTGGCTATGCGCGCCCTTGGCCTTCAGCCCGGGCAGCAGGGGCCCGCGGCACCGGCCATCGGCCTAAACCCGTTCGCCATTTCGAGGATGTCTCCTGAGGAAAGGGCGCAGTGGGAGTCGGGCGTAACCCAGGCAACGCAGTCCCACCAGGCCGCGGCAAACCCGATGCAGGGCGCAACTCAAGTTGCACAGCCCCAAGACGCCTGGCGAAGCCAGCAAGACAGGCTTGCGCAGTCTATGTTTGGGACACTTTCTGGGGAGTCGCCTTCTGTCGCCCAGGAGCAGCTGAAACAAACGACTCAGGGGAATGTTGCCAACGCGTACGCCATGGCCGCGGCATCCGGAAACCCAGCGGCGGCGCGCATGGCCGCCAATAACGCTGCCAACATCAACCAACAGGCTGCAGGACAGGGCGCCCTTCTAC
>Ga0105252_10001298_pt1 | contig 11395 bp, 10 predicted proteins | sample EasRivMeERMZT100_FD_89675 | JGI IMG/M metagenome (GOLD analysis project Ga0105252, IMG submission 89675) | Soil microbial communities from meander-bound floodplain in the East River, Colorado, USA - East River MetaG ERMZT100 | ecosystem: Environmental > Terrestrial > Soil > Floodplain | place... | reverse complement strand
ATTCCGCAAAATTGTTTTCATGAGACCACAAACCAGCTCATAAACCATTTTCAACGACATTGCTGAACCGAAGTTTCAACCGCTATAAAACTCCACACCAAAATACTAATTTTGAAAACTGATTCTGCTTAAACAAATTTTTTAAAAATTGAGCATCATAATTATACTGGCTGGCATTTTATTTCTGTACCTGCTGGTAACCAAACCGGAGATCATTGCCGTTTTGTTTTTTACTATTACCATTGCAGATATAAATTTTGAACTGGGTGGTTTGCCGCTGAATGCGCGGGCCCTGATAGGCCTTGCCTTATTTGGACGAACGGTGATCTCAGCAAAAAATGAAATGCAGGCAGGATTTATTTTTAATTCAAACATCCTGCTGATTATAGGATTTACCCTTTATACAATTTTAGTAGCGGCCTTTAATGACCTGATCACCGCAGCTTTTATTAAGCAATCTTTCCTGACTCTTATTGCCGTGTATTGCGGTTATTTTTACTATATGAAGGAAGGCAATCTTCGCTACCTGAAGATAAGTCTTATATTGGCTGGAATTATATGCTTTACCGATCTTGCTTACACCTACAAAGTGTATGGAGAATTTCCCGTTCAGCGGCTCTACCAATCGCTTTTGAAGGTGCCGATAGCATTGGACGAAGACGGTAATATCCTTGAAATAATAAACCACAACTTTTATGGTTTAGTCTGCGGAATGAGCTTTGTGGTGATATTAAACGGATTTATCAATCAAAAGTCTCCCAATAAACTTATTTTATTATTACTCCCCATCATGTTCCTTGGAGTACTGATGTCTACCTCCCGAAGCACTTTGCTGGGTATTATCGTAATTTCTATCGTCTTAATCACCCGGGAACTAAAACACAAGGAGAGAGCGCAAAAGGCGTTCCTGCTTATTGCCTTGGCATTGGGGATATTTTTTCTTTCCCTGTTCTTATTTACCACACTGCAAAGCTATTTCACGCTGGAAAATGATTTTGTAGAACGGATATCACAAAGGCTGATCGACGAACCTGTCGCGGTATTTAACAAGCATCTTGGCGTGAACTATAATGCCCAGTCGCTCGAAGCAATGGACTGGAGGGAGGAAGCATCAGCAGATGCATTTGCGGCATTTCTAAACCTCCACCCGCTGGAGCAGATATTCGGCATCGGTTACTGGGGTTTTATAGTAAGGGACCTTGGCCGTACGGGGATCAATCCTCACAATGGTTTTCTTCTCCTGCTTATCGAGTCTGGGATCGTCGGACTATTAATGTATGCTTTTCTTATTGTCAGCATCATCAGGCGATCGCTGAAAGTAAATAGCAATATTTCCCCTCTGGTCACCACCTTGATCTTTGTCATATTTTATTGCATTGGACAAAATGGTGAGCTAACATCAAGCATCACATTTTTGTTTATTTCAACCCTGATAGCGGAAAATGAGCAGGTAGCCCTACAAAACCAAACAAGTCATGTTGACGAGACAGGAACATTACAACCTGTCTGATGCGCCGGATCCAGGCGGGAAGAAACCCTAATCTTACCATGAATCATAAAAAAATCTTGTATATCACTCCCGCCCTTTCAGTAGGCGGTGCCGAAAAGTTTCTTATCCTGCTTTCCAATTCGTTAGTAAACGAAAAAGAGAAACAAATTGTCGTTAGCCTCCAGGCCGTAAACACGCTGCAGGGAGAGCTTGACAAAAAAATTAATTTTATTGCTCTTCCGCGCAAATTCAAATTCGACCTAAACCCGGTTTCAAAACTCAGGAGGTTAATAAAAAGCGAACAGCCCTCTGTTATTTTTTGCATCAACTTTTACAGCTATTTCATCAGCCGCTGCGCCATGCTGGGACTGAAAACAAAAAGCAGGAGGGTGATATCTTACCATAGCACTGTTCATGTTACCAAAAAAGAACATTTCTTGCATAAGTTTTATGCTTTCCTGATGACAAAAGAAGACTTTCTCATTACCGTGTCAGCTAACCAGGCTAAATACACGGCAGAAAAATACAGCATCTCCCCTTCCAAGTTTACAACCATTCATAACGGTATTGATCTTCAATATTGGCATCCTTCACCGGACGAGAGTGTCAGAAATAGTATACGAAGGCAATATAACATTGAACCGGATGCGAAAGTAATTATAATGACCGCCGCACTAAGGATTGAAAAGAATCACCTCGGAGCAGTAAAAGCATTGCATTTGCTGCACGGCGTCTATGGTCAAAAAGCTTATCTGCTAATGGTGGGTGATGGCATCATGCACGAAGCAATAAAGAAACTCGCCGGTGACCTAAACCTCCAGGACTACGTAAAAATAACGGGTATGCAAAAAGAGGTGCGTCCCTTTTATTGGGCAAGTGATTTGTTCACCTTGTGCTCAACCAGCGTTGAAACATTTTCAATCGCGGCGCTGGAGGCTATGGGCTGCGGACTTCCCGGAGTTCTTACCGATATTGGGGGTGCAAACGAAATGATTAAGGAGGGCTTGAATGGCAAACTTTGTGAGGCCGCGGAAGAAGATATAGCCAAAAAATGGGCCACTGTATTGAGCGGGAATTATTCAAAACAGGACATTCATGCATTTACCCGGGACAATTTTTCGGCAGAAAAAATGCTGGCAGAATATAGAAAAATCGTTTAACAGGCATTATTTTGTGCACCCGAAAGCGGCCCTTTTTGTGGCGGCTATAAAAGTATCCTCCGAAAGCTGCGATATCAAAACTTATCGAGTCCCTGACACCAGTTATCAATGTACCCCGTAAGATGAAAATTCTGCAGATCAATAGTTGTCATTACCGCCGGGGCGGTGCCGACGTAGTTTACCTCAATACGGGTGACCTGCTGAAGCAAAGGGGGCATGAGGTATTTTATTTCAGCATGAAGGATGAAAAGAATCTTCCGGATCCTTATGCTGAGTTTTTCGCAAATAGTGCCGATACACGGAACCTCTCTCTCATTAAAAAAATACAATTAGCTCCGACTTTCATTTACAACCGGGAAGCCTTTAACAAGCTATCGCTTTTACTGGACGAAATAAAGCCAGATATTGCCCATATTCACTTATTTCTTGGCAAATTATCCACTTCCATCTTAAAAGCGCTAAAGGAAAAAAAGATTCCAGTAGTGGCCACCATGCATGATTACAGGCTTCTTTGCCCGGCCTATTTATTTCTGGACGGTCAAAATAAAATTTGTGAAAAATGCGTTAACGGGTTTTACCTGAACTGTACCCTTAACAGGTGCTCAGAAGGTAACCTGTTTCAAAGCTTTATGCTTTCTGCAGATGCTTATTTTCGAAAATATCGTATGAATCCAATAGACTATATTCATAAGTTTATTTTCGTCAGTGATTTTATCCGGAAAAAGCATAGCAGCTTTAACCCCGCATATCAACCCAGGGAAAAATTACTCTACAATTTTGTTCCTGATCTGGATAAAATAGTCCCCACTAGTATAAAAGGAGATTATTTTCTATTTTACGGCCGCCTTTCCCGTGAAAAAGGTATTGATACTCTTATAAAAGCCACGGAAAAGGCCGGAATCAGGCTAAAAGTAGTTGGAACAGGCAGTCTTTACGAGAAATACATCGCTGCCAGCTATAGGAACATTGAATTTCTAGGATATAAAACGGGCCATGAGCTGTCGGAGTTAATCAGGCATGCCAATTTTGTGATAGTGCCTTCAGAGTGGTACGAAAACAACCCGCTTACAATCCTGGAAGCATATAGCCACGGAAAGCCTGTCATTGGCTCAGCCATTGGAGGCATACCGGAGATCATTGATGAAGGAAAAACAGGATTTCTCTTTGAAGCGGGCAATGAGCCGGAACTTATTCAGAAACTTTTAAAAGCTGATCAATTGTCTGAAGTTGACTATCAAAGAATGTCGTTAGCCGCAAGGGACTTTGCCCTATCACATTTTCATCCAGAAACTCATTACAGGGATCTGATGAACATTTATGCTGAACTGGTCTAAAACATATATTACTAAACAAATAAAACTGACATGAGCCATAAAAGGACTTCCAGATAACGTGAATTGGGCGATTGCCGGCAGGCGGGATTTTGGCTAAAACAACAACAAATAATCAAATGAAAAAGAAGATTTACATGGCTGGGGCCGGTGGTATGCTGGGAGAAGCATTCTACCGGGTATTTAACGACGATTTTACAATAAAATGCACGGATAAAGATGTCAATTCAGACTGGCTTAGCTTTCTCGATTTCCGCGACCTGGAAAAATACAAAGCCGATGTAGAATCATTCAAGCCGGATTATTTGTTTCACCTGGGAGCTTATACTGATCTTGAATTTTGTGAACTTCACGTTGATGATACTTACGCTACCAATACTATGGCCGTTGAAAATGCGGTTTATATCGCCAATGGCTTAGGGATTCCCCTTCTTTACATAAGCACAGCGGGAATATTTGATGGCAAAAAAGAACTGTACGATGACTGGGATGATCCAAATCCATTGGGTCATTATGCCCGTTCTAAATACATGGGAGAAAAATATGTGATGGCGCATGCCAATCGTTATATTATCTGCCGGGCAGGGTGGATGATGGGCGGCGGACCCGGTAAAGACAAAAAATTCATTAATAAGCTGATTAAACAGCTGGCTGCCGGAAATAGAGAACTTTTTATTGTAAATGACAAAGATGGTACACCCACCTTTACCATTGATTTTGCACGAAATGTAAAACTGCTGTTTGAAAAAGAATATTGGGGCCTGTACAACCTGGTGTGTAAAGGACAAACCGGCAGGATGGAAGTGTCGGAAGAACTTGTAAGAATACTGGGTTTGAAGGACAAGGTAAAGATCACAGAAGTTACTTCCGACCATTTCAAAGACACTTATTTTGCGCAACGTCCACCCTGCGAAAGGCTGGTGAATAAAAAATTAGAACTGCGCGGAATCAATATTATGAGAGATTGGAAAGTAGCTTTGCAGGAGTACATCGACATGTATTTCGCAGACTACTTGAAAGATAAATTTTAACCGTATCAATGATCATGCGTATTGCTTCATTTGGTTTCAGATCTCTGCCGCCATCGAAGGGGTCGGCGGGTGCTGATAAGTTTGCGCTGGAGTTTTTACCGAGACTCGCAGAACGCGGGCATAAAGTGACCGGCTATAACCGGCTTTACCCGGGGCAGGTTAAAGGCGACGATAATTATAAAGGAGTGAGGGTTGTTTATTTCAAAACAATTCCCAAATCGGGCATTGATTCCATTATACATTCTGCAAAAGTTACCTGGCATATTGTTACTAAGAACAGCGCCGACATTGTTCATGTGCAGGGCAATAATGCTTTGTTTGCTTTTATTTTAAAACTATTCCGGAAAAAAGTTATCCTGAGTATTGACGGCACTGAGTTTGAAAGGGAAAAATGGTCGTGGTTTATGCGTAAGCTGGTATTGGCAAACGCCTACCTCGCTGTATGGTCCTGCAAGTATATCGCAATCGACAATATATTCACCAAAGAACTTTTTGAAAAAAAATTCAGGAAGAAATTTGACTTCATTTCTTTTGGCAGTGAAATAAAGGGAGTGAAAGCGACGGATATACTCGAAAAATTAGGATTACAAAAGGAAGAATATTTTCTCTTTGTAGGCAGGTTCATTCCTGACAAAGGTTTGCAATACCTTATTCCCGCATTTGAAAAATTAGCTATTAATAAAAAACTGGTATTGGTAGGCGGTTCACCCAATCCGAATGAGTTTGAAGTAAATCTTAAAAAAACAACTGACCCGAGGATATTGTTTGCGGGTTTTATTTATGGCGATGATACGGTTACATTGATGCAAAATGCATACGCTTATGTCCAGCCTTCCGATATTGAAGGACTTTCACCGGTAATCCTTTCGGTAATGGGACTGGGCACGCCGCTTATTTGCAGCAATATCAAAGAAAATCTCTACCTCGTAAAAAATGATGCATTGACCTTTGAAAAGTCAAATGCCGATGCACTGCGCGAGGTACTGGAAAAATCATTGTCCGATCGCAAAGGACACCTTGAATTAGCAGCCAAAGCAAAAGAAAGGATATTGAAAGATTACAGCTGGGAAACAATAACTGACCAGTACGTGGAACTATTCAAAAAAAGCATAACAAAATAATCACGATGTTAAAAGTTGCATTGATAGGTGCCGGAAAGATGGGAATCTCCCATCTTTCAATTTTAGGAGCTCACCCGCAGGTGGATGTAGTAGGGGTATGCGATACTTCTAAAATGGTGAATGATTTCTTATCTAAGTATGGAAAATTCAACTGCTTTACTGATTACAAAAAAATGATTGGTGACGTAAAACCCGATGCAGTATTTGTAGCGGTACCCACAAAATTCCATTATACCGTCATTAAAGATTTGCTGGAAAGCAACGTGCACGTTTTTGCGGAAAAACCATTCTGTCTGACTGTGTCCCAGGGTGAGGAACTTGTAAAATTAGCGGCTGCAAAAAAAGTGGTCAACCAGATAGGCTATCACAACAAATTCGTAGGCACATTCCAGGAAGTAAAAAAAATAGTTGACAGTGGGGCTTTGGGAAATATCTATCATTTTATCGGAGAAGCCTATGGTCCGGTAGTCACTAATAAAAAACAGGATACCTGGCGTTCTGACCCGTCGGAGGGCGGGGGATGCTTGCTCGATTATGCATCTCATGTTATTGACCTGATCAATGATATTCTGTCGCCGGTGGCCGCATCAAAAGGCAGCCTGCTCAAATCCGTTTATTCAGGTAATGTGGAAGATGCAGTTTATTCTTTGCTCGAATTAGATTCTGGCGTAAACGGTGTGCTTTCTGTAAACTGGAGTGATGATACCTATCGCAAAATGTCAACTTCTGTTACCGTAATAGGAACAAAAGGAAAAGTAATTTCTGACGCAAATGAGCTGAAAGTATATTTTAAAGATTCCACTCCTAATGGCTATTCGAAGGGCTGGAATGTAAAATACATTACCGAGTTAACAGAAGAAGTTGACTTTTATCTGCGTGGCGAGGAATATTCAGCGCAGATTGACTATTTCGTAAACGCTGCCTTGGGTAAAGTACCGAATACGATCAATACTTTTGAATCGGCGCTGAATACGGACAGGGCCATTTCAATCATTAAACACAGTTCAAAATAATACCCGATGGAAAGAATTCTTTTTGGAGACAACCAGTTTTTTGCGGTCAATCATATTTCCGACGAAAAGTCAAGAGCCCAGTCCATCAAATTCAAAGACGACCAGGCTATCATAAAAACGCTGGATGACGCAAGAGAGGCGGGTATCAATACTTTTATGTGTACTACGCATGATCGTATTCTCAACATCTGCAATATTATCAGGGCCAACCCGGAAAAGTATAAGGATTTTCAGATCTTCCCCTGCATGCCCTACGCCCATAAATATGCCAATGCAGTTACAGAACTGGGCATCGTCGGCACGCTGAAACAATATGTACCGGGAAACTTTTTTGGTTCCTTGTTTAAAGGAGGTGTAGCCTATCTGTCGAAGGATTATATGGCCATTATGGAGCTGTTAATTGATTCAGAAATGAAAATGTTCAAGGGTATTAAAACACCAGTTATCTTCCTCCAAAATGTTATTACGGATTTATTGCTGGGTTTAAGAGCAGAAGAAATATTTGTAGCCTATCATCAATACATCCGCAAAAAATACGATGCCGAAGCCGGTTTTATTACCATGAACATGCCAAAGCTCCTTGATGTGTTGGAAAGAGGCGGTATTCAAAATCCTGTTATTTGTTCCTCGATTAATAAAGCGGGTTTTCGCATGTCGGGTGGAAAAGATGTTTACGAAAAAACCCTGCAGACAAGGAAAGTAAGAGCTATTGCGATGCAGGTATTGGGCGGTGGGGCTATATCACCCAAAGATGCCATTGAGTACGTATGCAAACTTCCGAATATCGAATCCATATTATTTGGTGCTTCCTCGAAAGGAAATATTAACGAGACAGCCAACCTGATCAGGAGGTTTGACCAAAGTTTGGCGTATAATACTGACACTGTATAGGCTAAGGCAGGATTTATTCCCTCTTCTCACAATTCCGCAGGCAGTGACATAAACCGGGACTTTTTTCTACACCACTGCCGGAGATAACTACAATACATATTAAACATGACCTGGCCACACTGTGGCATTATGGTTGCTGACTTTTTCAAAAACACTTCTATGTACAACCAGTTAGTGAGGACACAGGACCAGGCCTTATGCCATTTATATTTTCATTGTTGTTTGAAAGATGGAGTGCTTTCTGAAGCAGAAACCGATGGCCTGGCTGAACGTTTTGTAACACTGGGTATGCAAAAAAACATGAATTTCAAAGATGAAATGGATGCATACAAATCGTATAAAAATGACATCAAAGATGAAAAACTTTACCTGGAATACCTGCTAAACCTTGTCAATCCTGTCAATGAACTCGCCTTATATTCTCATTGTGTTGAATTAACGGTCAGTGATGAATTGCTGGATACTGCTGAGGAATCCCTGGTGAAGAAAATAGCGACAATATTAAAAATAGATGAGGCTAAACAGCAAACGATACAAGGGCTAATTGTAGAAAGAAAAGTAGTTGAAACGAAGAAGATAATTTAGCAATTATAAAGTCATAATTCTTTTTGTGCAAATGCCCTTTAATTGTATGCCTTATTCCGGCTGGGCCTACATCATCGCATCGTCATCATAAACCAAAACGCCATTGCAAACCCGTGATGATTTGAGTTCGTGAGCCCAGAAAGCCTCCCTCAAATCGCACCATCCAGTTTTTGTTAAGCTGGTACTGGGCTCCCACTATAAAGTTCCACATATCCTTTGGTCGTTTGTCCAAGGAATATTGGACGGTTGCATTTTGCTCGTCATTCAATGCTTCATCCATGCTATTCAAATAATTACCGGCAGCTCCGAGGGCCCGGTTAGCTGTTTCATATTTAGCGATGTTGACCGGATTTTTTTGTTCGGCAGTAGTTAACCCATCCCACCATGTTTCTACCGCCGCCTGTTTTTCGCCAACAGCCTGTATCCCGTTATCCACTTTAGCCTGGATACCTGTTACATCAAACAATTCATTGAAATTAAGTGACCCGGTTGTACCGGTATTTAAGTTAAGGCGAAAACCGCCAACCCATATCGCCACGCTTTCTTCGGGTCTTTTTAGCTTGAACGACTTTCCAAAACGGGGACCGAACACATAAGCAAAAGCGGGTTTGTCCAGCGCGTCTATATCAGACCAGGTAAAATTCATATCAAGCGCCATCCACCCGCCGCCAATTCCAATGGTTGGCGTAATTCCAAACCCTATTGTTGTGGCATCGAAATCCGCTTTCGTTGAAAAGCTTGCAACGTTGTTCCAGTTGCCGGCTGAATCCGGAACATAAACGCCAAAGTCGACCGCTGTTGACGGTTTGGACTGTGCCCAGATGCCATACAAATTCAAAAAGGGAAATACCCAAATATCCGGCCGCACATTAATGCCGCTTGCTTCAGAGGTTGCATTGTTGAATCTGACAACTTCGTCCAGGCTGACCAAAGGGCCGTTATTAAATCCAACCTGGAGGTTATCGATTACCAGATCAGATTTTTGCCAAATGTATTGTATACTAAGTCCGGCTGAGTAGGGAAGATTAAATCCAAGTTTGGTCGCCTTTGCGCCCCAGATGGGAAGTGCATAAGGATATTCGGATTTCTTTATGCTGTCGGCTAATTCTGCGTTCTTCTTACCTACTTCTTTATTAGAATACACCTGGGCGAACGAAGTACTGACCATACAGGCCGCCAACAAAAAAATGCCAAGAGTTTTCGAAGAGACGCTTTGAATGACTGGCTGCTTCATAACTTCAGAGTTGTTTTCTAGGTTATTAATATTTCCTTTTCTTATTTCTAATATCCCACTAGGCAAAGATAGTTGTCATGGATTTCCCCCACCCTGCTCCACTTCTTTTTTTTCAGCCCGTTCACGGGCCTTTTTTACTCCAATAGGTATACCCACAGCAAAATAAAGTGACCTGTTTTTGACAGCGCTGCCTGTATCATCCACTGCAACATCGACAAATCCCAGGTAATAACGTACACCGAGGTTTATCCCGTTGCCTTTGGCCATCCGGTATCCAATGCCTGTAGTCCATCCCGCATCAAGCGGGTGGTACTGTTTTTTAATGTCGACCTTATAGGTCAGGTCATCTTCGTGCACCTCGTTGGTAAACTCGTCAAACCCTTTATAAAAAAGCCCAAACTGCGGTCCTGTTTCCACGTAAAAATTATTTTTGAATTTGTATTTGATCATTACTGGTACGTTGAAATAGTCCAGCTTTCGATCAACTTCGCCACCAACAAAAGAGTTGTCAAGGTTGGAGTCAGCAAGCGAATAAACCGGCAGGTTACCAACACCCATTCTTGATTTTACGATCACACCGGTATGGAGCATCCATGGGTCCTTGAGCTTAATATCGAAATAGAAGCCGAGATTAAAAGTTGTCAGATTATTGCCACCGGTAACCCCGGTTTGCGAGCTAAGGTTAAAGCCCCCGTCTAATCCAAATTCAATTTTTCCGGTATTCAAGTTGTCTCCCAACAGCAACGAGATAATTACCTGGCTATTGGCGTACCCCAAAACAGAGGTAAATATTCCCAGCAAGAGTGTTTTTCTGATCATTTTAGGGCCATTCTAAAGTTGGGTGCAAATTTATGCTTCCTCCAGTTAAGATCATTTCACGCCGTAAAATTCTTACGCTGCTATTAAAACTGAGATGCTGGGGTGTCTGACGAGCAGGCTAAGAAAAATCAGTTCTTTGCAGATAAAATAGAAATTAGTTTAATGCCCTTTTACTTTAAATAATCAAACTAAACTGGATTATGTCCCTTTGGGGATGAAATTAAGGGTGCTATTTATGGCCCGCAATTGTAATCAAGCGACCTCTATGCAATACAAGACTTAAAGAGTATAGACAAAATATACTGCACTCGAAAAAGCGAATACGCAAAAAGTACAATCAATATACCTACGAATAACACAAGCTTACAGCAAGACTTCGCCGGTGAAAATCGAACGAACAACTGGCATGGAAGAAATTTCATTTATTCAGTAAACCCCTTATCAATTCTTTACCGCACTACCTGTTAAAAAAAAGACCGCCCAAAAATCATAAAGAGCGGCCTTTGTTATGCGTATGGATCAATCTACAGTTTGATAAAAGTTGCGGACAACTTTTTATATCCAAATGTTGAGGCCTGTATTATATAGGTTCCGGGTCTCAATCCAAATACATTAATCGGCACTGAATACGCTCCGGCAGGCTTATCTACAGTGGTAGCAGGGAGCGCTTTTTTGCCATTCATATCATATACGTTTACAAACCACTTGGCAGCTCTGTCGT
>Ga0105252_10001293_pt1 | contig 11410 bp, 9 predicted proteins | sample EasRivMeERMZT100_FD_89675 | JGI IMG/M metagenome (GOLD analysis project Ga0105252, IMG submission 89675) | Soil microbial communities from meander-bound floodplain in the East River, Colorado, USA - East River MetaG ERMZT100 | ecosystem: Environmental > Terrestrial > Soil > Floodplain | place... | reverse complement strand
CGCATGACAAGGCGAATGCAAGCTTCTTTAGCATTGGTATCCTCCCTTGGTTCCGACTTACGGTCCTGAGATACCACGCGCACAAGCTGTCAAATATTGTCCTTAAGTAGTTGCATCATGCCGCCGGCCGTGGCGACAATGAGATGATCCTTTATCTGGTGTCCAGGGGCGGGGATGTGACGGTGATCGGACGCAGTGGAGAAACTGTCGCGGATATCGCCAACGGACCGCGTCAACGCATTCAACCGTTTGCGGAAACGGTAGCGTTGTTGGAAATTCTGGGATCGAAAAATTCCCACAAGTGCGTCTCCTGTTGACCTGACCCCTGCCGCTCTGCCTCTGGAGACCCGGTCGCTACCGCTCCCGGTTCTGACATTATGGCGACTCCGTCAGAACCGGGAGCTGTAGCGACCGGGTCTCCAGAGGCGGAGCGGCAGGGGGTTGTTTCCTTAGCCAAACGTCCTACTTTTCTTTTCTGATTACTCGACTCGTCTAACTCCCATACGCCGGGTACGCTATGGACCGCTAATGTAAGCTCCGGGAAAATGGGGCTTTATTCGGTTTCCAGGGCGATGGCCAGTGATACCTTTTGCCTTCAAACCGTTTTCACAAAAAGGAGACCTGCAATGGCAAAACATTCCGTTTTGATCGAGTTCACCGCTTCTTCTCCAGAAAACTTCGAAGCCGCACCAACATCGCGGACAGCCGCATCGATCGTTGCGAGCATTCCGGGGATCAAAATCGACAATGCATTTGGAGTCGTTGATTTGCCGGGGACGAGTCCGGTTTCAGCCGGCACCGAGCAGGAGGTCTTCGGGCTTGAATCGATGACGGATCGAGGAGTGTCTGCCGGTCCACGGGTGGTGATGCGCGGCGAGATCGAGGTGGATGACACCGAGCGCATCGAAAAGGAGAATCCCGGGATGCGCATTTTCTCGGATCCGGAAATCGAAGTATGTGCGATCTGTCCGGGATCGCCGCCACTAGGAAATGCGGCGACGATCGCAAGTCTGGTCGGCCGTTCTCAACTGCAGAGCGCTGGAATGACGGGCCGTAATGTTTTGCTGGCGATCGTCGATACCGGGCTGAATATCCCGTACCTCCGCTCGAGAGGTGTCGTCGCTCCTTTCGATGCGGCGCGGAGTTGGGCGCCCCGCGCGGGCCTGACACCGGGATCGCTTCCGGTTTCGCATGGCACGATGTGCGCGTTCGACGCAACGATTGCCGCCCCTCAGGCCACGCTGCTGGACGTTGCGTTATTGCTTTCGAACCGTCCCGGAGGAAGTGTCATGGAAGGCCTTCTGAGCGATGCGGTTTTGGCATACCGTCACTTGATCAATGTCATGAACGCGCCGCGGCGGCCAGGAGAATTACGATCGATGGTGGTGAATAACAGTTGGGGCATGTTCCACCGCTCGTGGGACTATCCTAAAGGACATCCGGGCAATTACTCACACAATCCGAATCACCCCTTCAACATCATTGTTCGCTCGCTATCCAATGTCGGTGCGGACATCTTCTTTGCAGCAGGGAACTGCGGTCGTGAGTGTCCGGATGGGCGCTGCCAGGGAGTGACGAACGCCGGTATCGTTGGCGCGAATAGTAGTCCTTACGTCACTGCTGTCGCCGGTGTTGACGCCAGCAAAAGCAGAGTTGGATACTCGACGAGCGGGCCCGGCGCGCTGTGGCGCACGAAGCCGGATATTGCAGCGTTCACGCATTTCTCCGGTTCGGGAGTGTACGCAGCCGATGGCGGGACGTCCGCTGCCTGTCCGGTGGCCGCAGGCGTGGTTGCGGCATTCAGGAGCAAATTCCATTTCAGCGCAGCCAATCCGCGTTCAACTCCGACGGCGATTCGATCGCTGGTACAGCGAACCGCGGAGGATCGAGGATCGATCGGCTTCGACTTCGATTTCGGTTACGGTGTGATCAACGGCAAGCGCCTTGCCGCCACGCACAGCCTGTCGATCATGCAGCCGTTCGACATCACCAGCATCCCGCAAGCCGAGATCGACGCTTACGAACAGGAAATGGCGGCGAATGCTCGCGCCAATGCGGCTCATGCTCAGGAAAAAGTCGCAGCGGCAGTAGCGTAAGGAGTAACTTGGAAAACCCTGTAATGATGACGATCCGGACGGCCGGAAGCGCGCCTACTCTCGATGAGATCAAGGCGCGCTACGGTCTTCAAGCCGATGAGATTGACGAATCCTTCGGTGTCGTGGAAATTGAAGACGGCGCATTCACGATCCTCGTGAATGCGCGCGCGGCCTCGAAGATAGCGCCGGGACAGGATTGGAAGACGGAAGGCCCGTTTTCAAACCCTACCATTGAGCCGATGTGGCCGCCGAAGGAATAGAAATATTTGACACGTGACATGTGACGCTTGACATTTGACATCCGAGGGGCGTGGTTCCCGGATGTCAAGTGTCACGCGTCACGTGTCAAATGGTGGCGGGCTTTTGCGCTTCCCAAACAAGAGGCGAGGCAAAAGCCGATGTGATCTTGAGGTTTCTCAAGAGCCAGGCATCGAGTTTGTGAATACGAGTCAGCGCTTTCATGGACCGTAGGTTGAACCGATCCGTGACGCGCACGACCACACCGAAGTATCTCGACCGACCATGACACCCAACCAACCGGCTGACTTCCTGGACCTGCTCGAGACTTAGAGGCCGTTCATCCTCGGTGGCTGCTGGATTCTGCGGCAGCCAGTGTTTGATCGCACCAACCCAATCCGGACCGGTCATGGGTTCCTCAAAAACGGCGATGCCGCCCGGCTTCAGGACTTGCCGGATCCGTTTTGCCGTAGCGGCGGGGTCCACGTGATGCAGAATCGCGGCGCATAAGACCCGATCGGCAGTGTTCTGTTCGATCTTGAGGTCGGCAGCGTCTGCATGAACCAGCGTCACATTGTCATCCACGTTGTTGGCCCGCGCTCGCTGATGAGTGACCTCGAGGCTTTTGTCCGAAATATCCACTGACAGGACACGCGCTCCAAGCGCCGCCAGAATCACTGTGTTCAGACCTTCGCCGCATCCGAGGTCCACCACGGTCTTGCCTTCGATGTTTCCGAGAAGATGGAACGCAAATTCGAGCGGAAACGGCGTGGTACGAGGAGGCGTTCGATACCGTTCGATGTTCCATTCAGGCATCACCATGGAATTGGCGGTAACACGATCCGCAAGACGGTTGTAATGCTGCCGCTCCCGTTCGGACCGCCCGTCCAGGCTCTGTTTATGGTCATTTGTGAATACGCCGACTTGTTTCACTTGCTAAACCCTCTGGTGCAACTCTGCACGTAGTTGACCGCTCTCTCCCCTCCTGGAATAGGAGTGGGGTGGTTCTAATTAACACGACGCGCAGCGTCGCCTCCTTATAGACTTCCGCGAAACCCTTGCATTCTGGCCTTCGCAGCTTCATTGACAATGTATCGTTAGTCTATATAGTATGTCGGGCGAGGATAGACTATATCGATATGGCACCTAGAGAAGACGATTTACCACAACTGACCGTGCCCATGCTTCACGTCCTGCTCTCCGTCGCTGACGGCGACAAGCACGGCTACGCCATCATTAAAGAAGTGTCGTCGCGGACGAGTGGTAAGGTGATTCTCAGTCCCGGAACCCTTTATCCATTGATTCGCCGGCTGCTCGATGCGTCCCTCATCGAGGAATCCGACGAACGACCGGATCCGGCTCTGGACGACGAACGGCGTCGATACTACACGCTCACCAGGAGAGGGAAGCAGGCCACGGTCGCAGAATTGAACCGGATGGAGGAAGTGATCGAGATGGGCCGGTCCAAGAAACTGATCAAACACGTGAGGCCGGTGTGATGAATCGAATCTTCAAAATGCTGCTTCGTTTGTTTCCTGCGGACTTCCGGGACGACTTCGGCCGGGAGATGGAACAGGTCTTTCGCTCTCAAAAGTCTGACGGCACGGTCTCAGGGTTTCGCACGTTCATTGCAATGATGCGTTCCGTACCCGGCGAGCATTGGGAAGCGTTCCGGCAGGATTCCAGGATCACGCTGCGTTCGATGCGGAAAAATCCCGGGTTTGCCGTCGTTGCGGTGCTGACCATCGCTCTCGGCATCGCCGCAATGGCCTCCGTGTTCAGCATCGTGGACACGGTGTTGCTGAAGCCGCTGCCTTATCCGCACGCCGATCAGCTTGTCCGGATTCGGCCGGTGTGGCGGGATTTTGGGCCCGGCTCGGCGTCTATACCCGAGTATCTGGATCTGCGCGAGCAGGCCCGGACAATCGAGTCCATCAGTGCCTACAACACACACGACGTTAATATCGCCGTCGGTCAGGGCGATCCCGAGAGAGTCCAGTTTGCTCAAGCCACCGAAGGGCTGTTTGCAGTGCTTCGTGTCAAGCCAACACTTGGCCGGACCTTTGAGCCGAGAGAACATGAAACCGGCAACGAACGCGTTGTGGTGCTCAGCTACGGCATCTGGCAGCGACGGTTCGGCAACGACCCTTCAATCATCGGGAAAGACCTACAGGTGGAGGGCGCTTCCTTTACGGTCATCGGCGTGATGCCGCGAAGTTTCTACTTTCCGGAAAAGACAACCGAGTTGTGGGTTCCTACCGTCATCCGGCCGCAGGACCATCAGGCGCGCGGCGCGCACAACCGCACCATTGTCGCGAGGCTCAAAGACCACGCGGATATCGCCACAGGCCAGTCTGAGATCGAAGCCGTTGGCGCTCGGATGGCTCAGGTCAATCCTCGGAACTACCCTCAGGACGGTTCGTTCGCGCTTCAACTCGTACCGCTTCATAACCTGGTCATTGGTGAAAACCGCTCGACGTTGCTGCTTCTGATGAGCGCGGCCGGGTTTCTTTTGTTGATCGCGTGCGTCAACGTGGTCAGCCTGCTGCTGGCTCGCGGCTCAACCCGCGAGAATGAACTCGCGGTGCGAACGGCTCTCGGAGCCCGCACCGGCCGGCTCAAGCGGCAACTGATCACTGAAACCTGGTGGTTGTCCTGTATTGGTGGTGTGCTTGGACTCGTTTTGGCGGGCATCTGCCTGGCCAATATCGAAATGTTTGCAGCCGGCAACGTTCCCCTAATCGATGAGACCGGCATCGACCTTCGAGTGGCCTTGTTTACGCTGGGACTGATCGTCGTCACGGCTCTGGTCCTGGGAGTCGCTCCGGCAAATCGACTAACGCGAGCGGACCTTGGTGCCAGTCTGCGCAATGCCGCCAGGGTGAGTGGGGACTTGCGCGGCGCAAGAGTCCGTCAACTTCTGGTGGTGACGGAAATCGCTGCGGCAACAGTACTGCTGATCGGCGCCGGATTGACGCTGCGAAGCTTGAACCGGCTTCTGCAGGTGAATCCCGGCATTGTGACGGAGAAGGTCGTCAGCGCAAGAATAAGCCTCGGAAACAAATACGGACAACCTGGTCTCCGAAGAGCTTTTTTCGGTGACCTTTTCGAGAAATTGAAAGCCGGCGGTGCGCTCTCCGTGGGTGCTGTGTCTGTGCTTCCTTTGAGCGGAGGAACAGAGGATTGGGCGTTTAGTGTGGAGAACTATGTTCCACCCAATAACAATCCCATAGTTACTGAGCAAACGCGATTCGTTGCGGGCGACTACTTCCGCACTCTCGGGATACCGTTGATTGCCGGGCGCGCGTTCGATGACACCGACGATTCGGAGCGTCCACTCGTGGCGATAGTGAGCGATTCCCTGGCTCGAAAGTATTGGCGCGATGAAAGTCCGATCGGTAAGAGGCTCGCCTTGTTTTCGACACGAGCTCAAAGCCCGTGGATCACTGTGGTGGGTGTAGTTGGTGACATTCGTCATCTGGGATTGCACTCCGAGCCTCAGCCGTTCATTTATTATCCTTTTGCGCAATCGACACGGGGCATGATGGCGATCGTGGTCCGCTCGAATTCCGATACGGCCGAAGTTGCATCATCGATCCGTAGCGCGCTCCTCGATCTGGATCGGGAACAGCCGGTTTACGTGATTCGCACCATGGCGGACTACGCGGCGGATTCAATTTCGCAGTATCGGTTTACTTCTCTTGTCCTCACGGCAATCGGGATAGTTGCGTTGATACTGGCTTCGGTCGGCGTCTATGGGCTCCTGGCGTTTTCAATCGATCAGCGGCGGCACGAGTTCGGAGTTCGTCTCGCGTTGGGAGCGGAGCGCTCGCAGATCCTGTTGCAGATTTTGAGGCAAGGCGTCGTGCTGGCAGTGCTGGGCCTGGCGGTGGGAATTGTGGGAGCTCTAAGTTTGGGTTCGGTGATGCGAATTCAGCTCTATCAGGTTGAAAGGACGGATCCCATCGCGATCGTTACCGTCATCCTCTTGCTGCTTGGCGTCGCTATTGTCGCCTGTCTCCGGCCTGCGTTGCGGGCCATTCGTATCGATCCAGCGTCAGCGCTGCGGTTTGAGTGAGGCAACGAATGCCAGCCGGTCGCCTTTGCCGTTGATAGCGAGTCGCGTAATTTCCTGGATGCCGGCGGCTTCAAAGTTTGCGACCTCGCGCCATTGATCTCCCTGAGTCGGGCTCCAGCGATAGAGCGTGGAGCCTTTTGCCATAAGGATGGTCGCATCCGGCGTCCAGACGTAGTCTTCGACGGCGGGCAACGTCTTGACGAGCGGAGTGATTTCGCGTGTCTTCACGTCAAGCGCTTTGACGACCCATTCCACCGGCGATACTTTGTGCACGAAACTCATCCGCGACTGTCCCGGCACGCGATGCAGTGATCGTCCGACGTTGCTGGCCAAAGTAACTGCTTCCTCGGTCGGGACGTTCACAAGCTGCAGCGTCGCCGGCGTCCCGAGCACAAACAGCACGACGGTCTTGTCGTCGAACCAGGCGTGATAGCCCACCGGTTTGATCTTCTCCAGTACAAGTGAGGGAATACCGCCGTCGATGGGGAATTTCCAGAGACGCTGGGTCGAATCGGCCTCGGCCCGAATGACGGAAAACATCCTGCCGCCAGGCATGACGGTTGCGGAGTATTCGCCTTCCGGAGTTTTCGTTACCTGGCTGTCGGTCTTCGTGCGGATGTCGTAACGGTAGATGTCGGTCGGAGCGCCGTTTCGAATCGACGTATAGAAGAGCGAATTGCCGTCGGGGAGAAACATCGGTTGATTGTCATAGCCCTCCCGGTTGGTGATGTTTTCGGGTTTACCAAGTTTGATCTGGCCGGCTTGATTTGTGATATCGGCAAGAAAAACGTCTGTTGACGGAGGCGCGTTCTGCGCCGCGGAGACAAACGTCGCCAAAAGGACCAACACCAGGATGTTTCGCATTTCGACATTCTAAGGGAGTTTTTGGCGCCGCCCAAATTCCCTGGCCCCCTGCCGAATTAAGGCGGAGCGGCAGGGGGTTCGATTCTAAAAGGCGCCGACAACAGCCTGCAGTTTTGAGCGGTACCTGCGGCTGACAGTCAATCGCGTGCCATCGTGAAGAATGGCTTCGTAGTCGCCGTGGAACAGCGCGCGGACTTCGCGGATGCGGTCGACGTTCACCAGCGTCGATCGATGAATACGCACGAACAGATCCGAGTCGAGCTGAGATTCCAATTCACGCAGCGCTTCGCGGCGGAGATAGGACGAGGCCCCGACGTGTAGCCGGGCATACTTGCCTTCCGCTTCGATCCAGTCGATATCTGTCGTTTTGAGAAAGAGCCATTTGTCGGCGAGCCGCACGGCCATCCGATGAAGGGCCTTCGGCGTTACGCGTTTTTCGATCTGTTTCTTCGCGCGAAGCAATGCCGTTTGAAATCGATCGTTATCAAATGGCTTTAACAGGTAATCGAGCGCCTGGGCGTCGAAGGCCTTTATCGCGTGATCATCAAAGGCAGTGACGAAGATGACCACCGGCGCCGGATCCTGTTTCAAACTCCGAAGGAACTCGAACCCGTCCATTCTCGGCATCTGGATATCGAGGAACACGAGATCGAACTCCTGTTTTTCGGCAACCCGCAACGCCTCCACTCCGCTGCCCGCGCTGCCGACGATTTCGATTTCGTCGTCGCTCTTCAATAGTGAAGCGATCCGGCGTCTGGCCAACGGCTCATCGTCCACTATCAGGACGCGGATTCTGCTGGACTTCAATTCCATTTGGCGGCTCCCGCCTGATAAGGAATCTTGATGGTGACGACCAGGCCACCCTGCGGACCGTTTTCCAGCAACAGACTGTGTGCCGTGCCATATTGTGTCTGGAGCCGCGCGCGCGTGTTTGCAAGTCCCACTCCTTCAGTTTGCGCGGCGGCATCTGCCTGCACGCCAGGTCCGTTATCGGCCACCGTGATCTCCAGCAGATCCCCTCGCTTTCGTCCGCGGATGTCGAGACTGCCGGTCTCCACTTTCGAGAGAGCATGACGAAACGCGTTCTCGACGATGGGCTGAAGAATCAAACTGGGAACGGTGGCGTTAAGCGCGGTCGGATCGACATCGATGCTGACCTTCAGTCGATCGCCGAAACGAACCTGTTCGATTTGAAGATAGCTCTTCAGAAACAGCAATTCCTGTTCGAGCGACGTGGCTTGAGCGCCGGTGTTTTTCAACGTCAGTCGCAGGAAGTCGCCAAGTCTGGCAAGCATCTGGTGTGCGGCCTTGGGATCTTCGTCGATTAACGCAGAGACCGAATTGAGCGCGTTGAAGAGAAAGTGCGGATGAATCTGCATTCGAAGCGCCTGAAGCTGGGCCTGAGCCAGCTTCACTTCCAACTGTGAAGCGCGGATTTCCCGCTCACGGTACCGGCGGTAGTACTCGAGCGCATGGCTGCAGCAGACGATGATCGTGCCGGTCGCCAGGTTGAGATGGACCGCGATGTTCGTGGGCTGCAGGAAGATTTCTGAAAACGGCCGTCCGCCGTATCGGACAAGCGTCAGCGCGAACAGATGGACCAGCGAAAAAACAATCGTCGCGCCGGCATTGGCCAGTAAGGCCTTCCCTATGCGCGGACTTTCGATCGGATGCTTTCGTGTGAACGACAAGATGAAAGGAAAAAGCGCCGCCCAGGTGTACCACTCGGACATCGCCCAGAACAGGATCGATAGCTCACTCGTCGCCTGACCACGCCAGATCGCGTACAGATAGCCGTGAGTGGCAAAAATGACAACGAGAGCTGTCGCCGCGGCGAGGGGAGGAAGCCAATTCTTCAGTCCGGAACTCTGCACCGGACGATGTTACCAAAAACCGGCGGTCATAGACCGCCGCTACAAGATCGCCCTGTAGCGGCGGTCTGACCGCCGGTTTTTAGCCTAGAAGTTGAATCGGCCTCCCAGCACCACGATGCGGTTCCCGGCCGCGGTGGTGATGCGACCAAATTGCAGGGAGTTGATATCGCCTTCCGGAGTACCGAACTGGGGCGAATTGAGTACATCGATCGCGTCCAGACGCAATTCGAATTCTTTACGTTCCGCGATCCGAACGCGTTTCACCAGGTTAACGTCGAAGCGATATGTCATCGCTCCGCGGGCAAAGAGTGGAGCTACATTGCCCAGTACGCCGGGTGCAGGGTTCACCATTAGGAGGCGTCCGCTGGAATCTGTGATTGCCTGAAGCGTGCTTCTCGTGTTGAGTTGCTGTGCGGTGGTCAGGCTTGCCACTGCGGGATCGACGGTCTGTTTCAAGTCGCGAAAGAAAATGACGCCGTCCGAGACCCGCGTAATTTGCCCGCTGGATGGCATCGGCCCAACAAGGATTGGTGTGTTGTCGCCGAGTTGATTGATGGTGCTGCTTCCTGAGGAAAAGCTGAAGGGCGCGCCGGAGTAGATGTTCAGGATCGGCGAAAACTGCCACCGCTCCAACACTCGCGCCAGGATACCGGTACTGCTGTTCAGCAACCTCTTTCCGGGGCCGAAAGGCAATTCGAATGTTCCGCTGTTGCGGATGACATATTTGCGATCGAACGAAAGGATACGTTTGTCCTGAGTTCGGTCGCGGCCATTGCGATAGCTATCGAGCATCTCCTGACCGGAGCCTTCTTCCTCGCCGAGCGCTTTACTCCAGGTGAAGTTGCTCTGGAGCATCCACCCTTGCGAAAAACGTTTCGTCAGATCGAGTTCGAGGGCATGGTAAGTCGAGTTGGCGAAGTTGCCGGTGTAATTGGCAGCAAGAAACTGGGGATTTGCCGTGATGTAGCTTTCCAGAAAACCAGCGTTTCGTACAGGGCTGCCTGCCACCGGTCCGAAGAGTGTGGTTGTGTTGAGGAAGTTTGCAAAGTCACCAACGTTGTTATTGGCAAAATACGCACGAGTGGTGCTGTTGTTGCGCAACGAAGCGCCAGCTCTTACGGTGCTGCCGTTGATGGTGCCGCCGCCGAGCTGGCTATAGCCATTGAGCATGCGATCCAGCAGCACAGATTCGCCGCCGGATTGAATCGCCTTGAACGCTTCCAGAATTCCAGTCTCGAAAATATTGACCTCGTTCAGATTCGTTCCGCGAATCAGCTTCGTGCCTTTGTTTCCGACATAACGGATGTCGAGATTGAGATCCGCAGGCAATTGACGTTGGATGGAAAAGTTCCAGTTCTGGACATACGGAGTTCGCAGATTGGTGTCGAAGCCGCGGATCGTCTGGGTTCGCTCTGTGACCGGGATCTGTTCCAGCGGCCTGCCCGTCGGTGCGAGCGGGAGGGTTAATCGCGTCAGGTCGAGAAAACCGCTGGGCCTGAAAGCCGTAACGGTTCGCAAGCCGGGCTGATCGCCGACGACGATGTTGAACATGCGCAGTGAACTGCGCTCGTAGCCGATGCTGTATCCGACACGCAAAGTCGTTTTGTCTTTGCCGAAATACGGTAAGGACCAGCTCAGACCGACGGCGGGAGCGAAATTGTTCAGGTCGTTGTTGTAAATCAGCTTATCCGGATTCGGCGAATTCTTGCCGACGAGTTGAATCTCGGTTGGTTTGCCTGTGGCGCTGAAGGGATTATACATATCGGCAAAACCGGATCCTGAAAGGCCGAACAGGCCCGCAGAGCCACCGAGGATTCCGGCAGTCTGACCACGTCGTTCGAACGGAACGCCGTAGAACTCATAGCGAAGACCCAGATTCAATGTCACGCCTGGTCGCATCTTGAAATCATCCTTAAAGAACAGGCTGATTTCGCGCTGCTGCCAATGGCGAGTCTTGTTGTTATATGCACGGAAATCGAGATTCGGCGGCGGCGCGGAATTGAAAGCCTGATTTACACCGCTCAACGATCCGCTCAGATTCACGAGGAGGGTTTGCGCATCGCCTTCGTTTTGGCCAAGTCCGGGGATCGCCGCCTGAGAGACGTTCGTGACCGGCGCGCCGCCGGCGCCGATGATGGCGCGAGGCATTACTTCGAAGGCGCTGAATGGAGCGCTGCTGACGAATCGAACTTCAACGCCTCCTTTAAGGGCGTGGCGTCCTTTGATCCAGCTAAGGTTGTCGCTGAAGTTGTAGAGTGGGG